>WNFJ01606761.1_pt1 | contig 14613 bp, 11 predicted proteins | sample 5400461 | NCBI WGS metagenome assembly WNFJ01 (sample SAMN13153349, study PRJNA577476) | soil metagenome | isolation source: 115 cm saprolite on Douglas fir-dominated hillslope | place: USA:California | collected 2013-09-17 | reverse complement strand
CCCCGCCACTTCGACCCGGTCACCGCGCTCGGGCAGCTTGCCGAGCGCCGCGATCACATAACCCGCGACCGTCTCGTACGGGCCCTCGGGCAGTCTCACCCCGGTCTCGTCGGCGAAGTCGTCCAGGTTGAGCAGGCCGTCCACCTCCACCTGGCCGCCGAGCAGCCGCTTGGCCTGCACCGCCTCCATGTCGTACTCGTCCTGAATGTCGCCGATCAGCTCCTCGACCAAATCCTCGAGGGTGACGATGCCCGCGGTCCCCCCGTACTCGTCGATGACGATCGCCAGGTGGGAGCGGTCGTTGCGCATCTCGGTGAGGGCCGCGAGCACGGTCTTGCTCTGCGGCAGATACTTGACCGGCCGGCTCAGCTCACCAACCGGGGTCGAACGGTTCGCAAGGTCCTGGTTGAGCAGATCGCGCAGGTGCACGAACCCGATCACGTTGTCATAGGACTCGCGGTACACGGGGAACCGTGAATGCGTCGCCGCAGCGGCGATCTTGGCCGCCCGGTATATCGGCATCTCGGCGTCGAGGAACTCCACTTCCGTCCGGGGCACGAGCACCTCGCGCAACTGCCGCTTGCCCGCCTCGAACACCTCGCCGACGATGTGCCGCTCGTCGGCGCCGAGATCGGGACGCGCGGTCACCAGGTCGAGAAGCTCTTCGGAGGTCATGGCGTCGCGCCCGGCCCGGGGATTACCGCCGAGCACCCGCACCACCAGGTCCACCGACCTGGACAGGAGCCATACGAGCGGCCGGAACGCCGCCGAGATCCGGTCGAGCACCGGGGCTGCCGCCAGCGCGATGGGCTCGGGTCGCTGCAGCGCCAGCCGTTTGGGGGCAAGCTCACCAAGCACCAGCGAGAAGTAGGAGATAACGACGGTCACCGCGACGAGCGAGAGGGTGGACGCGAGGCCGGCGGGCACGCCACTGCGGCGCAGCAGCCCCCTGAGTTCGGCGGCGAGGGTCGCGGCACCGAACGCGCCGGAAAGCAGCGTCGCCGTGGTGACCCCGATCTGCACGGACGACAGGAAGCGGTTCGGGTCCTGCGCCAGCCGGGCGGCGCGCTGGCCGCGTTTGCCCCGCTGCTCGAGCGAGCGCACCTGGCCCTCACGCAGCGACACGAGCGCCATCTCCGCCGCGGCGAAGAATCCGCCGAGGAGCACGAAGGCGAGCACGACGGCGATATCGCGGCCGATGTTGCTCACGGCTCGATTCCTGGAGGTCTGGCCCCTGAATGCATGGTGTCCGCACAGTCTAAAAGGTCATACCGGCAGGGCGCGGGTTCCGGTGCACCCCAGACAATTAACGTGTGGACCCTGTGAAGCCCTACCCGATATGGAAGCACGCGGCGCGGCTCGCCGACGGTCGCGAGATCATTTATTTCGACGAATCGCCGGGGCTCGGCAGGGAGACCGTCAGGGATACCCGCGATCTTGGCGAGCCGGCGGGTGGGCCCGCGTCCATGCTCCGGTGGGATCCGCTCGCCGGGGAGTGGGTGGTCATCGCGGAGCAGCGGCAGGACCGTACCTTCCTGCCGCCGGCCGACGCGTGCCCGCTCGACCCGTCCGCGCCGGGGCGGCCCACCGAGATCCCCGCGAGCAGCTATGACGTCGTCGTCTTCGAGAACCGCTTCCCCTCGCTGTCCGGCGCGGAGCCCGGGCAGCGGGCGCCGCGGGAACGGCGGGCCGGCGAAACCACGCCCGACCCGTTCGCGCGGCGTCCTGGCTACGGCAGGTGCGAGGTCGTCTGCTTCACGGCCGACCATGACGCGTCCTTCGCCGAGCTCACGCCCGACCGGGTGCGCACCGTGGTCGAGGCGTGGGCGGACCGGACCGCCGCGTTGTCCGCGCTGGACGGGATCGAGCAGGTGTTCTGCTTCGAGAACCGCGGCGAGGAAATCGGTGTCACGCTCCACCACCCGCACGGGCAGATCTACGGCTACCCCTTCGTGACGCCCCGCACCGCGAGGATGCTCGACCAGGCAGGCCGGTACGCCGAGCGCACCGGTGGCAATCTGTTCGACGACCTGGTCGCGGGCGAACTGGCTGCGGGCTCGCGGGTGGTGGCGAGCAACGGCCTCTGGACCGCTTTCGTACCGGCCGCGGCCCGCTGGCCCTACGAGGTGCTACTTTTCCCATCCGAACGGGTGCCCGACCTGACACTCCTTGGTGACCGGGCCCGCACCGCCTTCTGCACGATCTACCTGGACGTGCTCCGCCGCCTTGACAGCTTGTTCGGCAGCCGGGCACCGTACATCGCGGCGTGGCACCAGGCACCGGGGCCCGCGGGCAGCCGGGACGGCGCCGCCGGCGCGAAGGACGCGGCCGGGGCCGCCGTCGGCGGCCTGGCCAGCCGCGGTGATTTCGCCACGCACCTTCAAGTAATGTCGGTGCGGCGCGCGCCCGGGAAGCTCAAGTACCTGGCTGGCTCAGAATCCGGCATGGGCGTGTGGATCAACGACATCGTGCCCGAGACCGCGGCGCGACGGCTCCGGGAGGTCACGTGAGGCTGCTCGTCACGGGCGGCGCCGGCTACGTCGGCAGCGTCGTCGCGGCGCTGCTGCTGCGGGACGGTCACCAGGTCGTGGTGCTCGATGACCTTTCCACCGGCCATCCGGACGCGGCGCCCAAGGGGGCCGAGCTCGTCAGGGGGACGATCCGCGACGACGCGCGCGGCGTGCTCGAGGGCGGCGTCGACGCGGTGCTGCACTTCGCGGCCAAGTCCCTCGTCGGCGAGTCGGTCGCGCGGCCGGGGCTGTACTGGGAGCACAACCTCGGTGGCACGCTCGCGTTGCTCGACGCGATGCGGGTCACGGGTGTGCGCAGGATCGTCTTCTCCTCGACCGCGGCCGTGTACGGCGACCCGGAGCGCGTCCCGATCGAGGAGACCGCCCCCACCCGGCCGACCAGCCCGTACGGCGCGTCGAAACTCGCCGTCGACACCGCGCTCGCCGAGTACGCGCGGCTGCAGGGGCTCGGCGGGGTGAGCCTGCGATACTTCAACGTCGCCGGCGCGCACAGGGACCCTAGCTCCGGATGGCTCGGTGAGCGGCACGCTCCGGAGACGCACCTCATCCCCAACGTCCTCGCGGTGGCGTCGCGGCTGCAAGCCGTCGGCCCGGCCACGGCCCGGCCCGGTCCGGGCGGGGGCGTCGCCGGCGCGGGCGACGCGGTGCAGATCTTCGGCGACGACTATCCGACGCCCGACGGCACCTGCGTCAGGGACTACATCCACGTGACCGACCTGGCCGCCGCGCACCTGAGTGCGCTCGACGCGTGTGTGCCAGGCACGCACCGCGTCTACAACCTGGGCAACGGCACGGGGTTTTCCGTCCGTGAGGTCATCGAGATGTGCCGCGGCGTCACCGGTGTCGACATCCCGGCGCGGGTGGCGCCGCGGCGGCCAGGTGACCCGGCGGTCCTCGTGGCCTCCGCCGCACGCATCGAGGCGGAGCTCGGCTGGGCCGCCCGCCTGGACCTGCGGGCCATGGTCACGGACGCGTGGGCCTTCACCACGGGCCCGCGGTGAAAGCGCAGGCCGGCCGGCCGGGTGGGGACGCGGCGGCCGGCGCGGACCTGGGCGGTGCCGGACCGGCCGACGCGGACCTGGCCGGCTCCGGGACGGCCAGCGCCGGCGGCGCCGGTGCGGCGGTGGCACGCGCGGCGGGCTGGTTCCGCGACCACTACGGCGGCCAGCCGGCGGGGGTATGGCACGCACCGGGCCGGGTCAACCTGATCGGTGAGCACACCGACTACAACGAGGGTTTCGTGCTGCCGTTCGCGCTCGGGTTCGGGGTGCGCGCCGCCGCGGCTCCGGCGGGAAGCATGGGCACGGCTGCCGCTGGCACCGCCGGCCCGGCGAACACGGCCACCGCTACCGCCCGCGGCAGCGACGTGCTCGAACTGTCGTCGCGGCAGGCACCGGCCGAGCGGGTAACGGTCAGCATCGGGGGGCTCGCGCCCGGGTCGGTCCGTGGCTGGGCCGCGTACCCGGCCGGGGTCGTGTGGGCGCTGCGCGGCGCCGGTTACGACGTCGGCGGCGTACGGCTCGCCGTCGATTCCGATCTGCCGCAAGGCGCGGGGCTGTCCTCGTCGGCCGCACTCGAGTGCGCGGTCGCGGTCGCGCTCACCGGGCTGTACGGGATCGAGGTGCCGCCGCAGACGCTCGCGGCGATCGCACAGCGCGCGGAGAACGATTTCGTCGGCGTGCCGAGCGGGATCATGGACCAGACCGCGGCCATGCGGTGCCGCAAGGGCCACGCGCTGCTACTCGACTGCCGGACGCTTGCGGCCAGCCATGTCCCCTTCGACCCCGCAGGCGCCGGCCTCGAGCTCGTCGTCATGGACACGCGGGTGCGGCACGACCTGACCGACGGCGCGTACGCCGACCGGCGCCGCGCCTGCGAGGAGGCCGCGCGGGCGCTCGGCGTGCCTGCGCTGCGCGACGTCACCGATCCCGACGCCGCGCTGCGGCGGCTGGCCGACCCCGTGCTCAGGCGCAGAGCCAGGCACGTCATCACCGACAACCACCGCGTTCAGGCGGTGGCCGGTCTGCTGCGCGCCGGCGCCATGAACGAGATCGGGGCGTTGCTCAACGCGTCGCACCTGTCGCTGCGGGATGATTTCGAGATCTCCTGGCCGCAAGCGGACGTCGCGGTGACCGTCGCCAACGCGGCGGGCGCACTCGGCGCCCGTATGATCGGCGGTGGGTTCGGCGGATCAGTGATCGCGCTGGTCCCCGCGGGACTGGCCGGCGAGATGACCGGCGCCGTGGCCGGCGAGTATGTGCGGCGCGGCTGGGCGCCGCCGCGGGTGATAGCGGCTGCACCTGAATCAGGGGCGCACCGCCTGGCCTGAGGGGACCCGGCGAACCGGCTCCCGCCGCCGGCCACCGCCGCCACGCGTGAACCTGCACGGCCACCGGATTCGCTCACCGCCCGGCGCATCCGGGCGCACCATATCGCCCGGCTTACCTGATGACCGGAACCCCGGTTAATGTGCTGGACATAGCGCGCCAATCGCAGCAATCTGTTGCCATGACCCCGACGGGTGTCCTTCTCCTCGCGATCTTGGCCGTCGGCGCGGTCATTGGCTGGTCATTACAGCGTGCGCGTGGCGCCTGGTCGGACTACCAGGACATCCGTGCCCGGGTCCCGAGAGCACGCACCAGGTTCCGGTCTCACGTGGGCAGCGCGGTCCGCTGGGGTGTGGTCGTGGTTGTCGTGGTATTCGCGCTGTTTCATCTGTAAGTTGCCCGGCGCTGCGCGACAGGCTGTGACGGGGATAAGGACACTGGTGGCGAAATCTCGCAAAACACCTGTCTCACGTGTATCTTCCGCGACGCGTCTGCAAGCCGGCGAGCCGGCCTCATAGGGCAGGATCGTCGCATGTACCTACGTGATGACGCCAGCGCCCTCGTGGCCGAGATGACCAGGCTGCGGCACGCGATTCACCGCGAGCCCGAGATCGGCCTGAATCTGCCCCGCACCCAGGAGAAGGTGCTCGCGGCGCTCGGCGGGCTTCCGCTCGAGGTCGCCACCGGCCGTCGGCTCACGTCGGTGACGGCGGTGCTGCGCGGCGGCCGGCCCGGCCCGGCCGTACTGCTGCGCGCGGACATGGACGCGCTGCCGATCACCGAGCGCAGCGGCGTCGAGTACGCGTCGCGGACCGACACGGCCATGCACGCCTGCGGTCACGACACCCATATCGCGATGCTGATCGGCGCCGCCCACCTGCTCGCGGCGCGGCAGGCCGAGATACCCGGCAGTGTGATCTTCATGTTCCAGCCGGGAGAGGAAGGCGACCGCGGCGCTCGGTACATGATCGACGAAGGCGTGCTCGACGCGGCGGGCGCGCGGCCGGTCGCCGCGTACGCGCTGCATTCCATCTCTGCGCCGCTTGCGACCGGCGTGTGCACCACCCGGCCTGGCCCCATGCTCGCGGCGGCCGACGAGATCAGCGTCACCGTCCGCGGGGCCGGCGGGCACGGCTCGCAGCCGTACAACGCGCGTGACCCGATACCGGCCGCCTGCGAGATGATCACCGCGCTGCAGACGTTCGTGACCCGGTCCTTCGACGTATTCGATCCCGTGGTCGTCACGGTCGGCACCTTCCACGCCGGCACCGCGTCGAACGTGATCCCGGCCGAGGCGCGCTTCGGGGCGACGCTCCGGTCGTTCTCCGCGGCGGCGCGGACACGGGTCAAGGACGGCGTCGTTTCCGTGCTTCGTGGCGTCGCCGCCGCGCACGGCCTTGAGATCGAGCATGAGTACGGACCTGGCTATCCGGTCACGGTCAACGACGCCGCCGAGGCGGAGTTCGCCGGCGCCGCCATGGCCGACGTCTTCGGGCCGGACCGCGCGCAAACAGCGCAGAACCCGATCATGGGCTCGGAGGATTTCTCGTTCGTGCTCAACGAGGTCCCTGGCGCGTTCGTCCTGATCGGCGCCTGCCCACCAGGGCGCGACCCGCAGACCGCACCGTACAACCACTCGGCGGAGGCCGTCTTCGACGACGCCGTGCTTCCCGAGGGCGCCACCCTCTACGCCGAGCTTGCCCTGCGCCGCCTCACCGCGGGCTGACGCAGCCAGGTATCAAGCGACCACCACCGCGGCCCCGGCCAGTCGCGGCGCGCCGTCATAGGCTGGCCACGTCGGCCTGCTTGGCGCGGACCGCGGCCGCGGCCTCCCGCAGGGCGGTGAGTTCCCCGCCGGTCAGGTCGCGCTCCACGACGCGGCGGACGCCAACCGCACCGATCTCCGCTTCCACGCCCAGGTACACGCCCGAGATGCCGTACTGGCCGTCCACCCAGGCGCACACCGGGAGCACGGCGCCGGAGTCCTCGGCCACGGCGCGGGCCATCCGCGCCGCGGCGGCGGAGGGTGCGTAGAACGCCGACCCGGTCTTGAGCAGGCCGACGACCTCCGCGCCGCCCTTGCGCGTGCGCTCGACGAGCGCCTCGACCTCCGCCGCGGGCAGCATGTCGGCGAGCGGTTTGCCGTCCACCGAGCACGCCGACGGCACGGGAACCATCGTGTCGCCGTGCGAGCCGAGGGTGAGCGTCCGGACCGAGCCGACGGGCACGCCGAGCCGCTCGGCCACGAAATGCGTGAACCGGGCCGTGTCCAGCATCCCGGCCTGCCCCAGCACCCGGTGGGCCGGGAACCCGGACACCTTGGCGGCCAGCGCCGTCATCTCGTCGAGCGGGTTGGACACCACGATCAGCACAGCATCGGGCGCGTACCTCGCCACGTTTTCCGCGACGCTGCGCACGATCTTGGCGTTGACGCCGATCAGATCCATGCGGCTCATGCCCGGCTTTCGCGGCAGGCCAGCGGTGATGATCACGATGGCCGAGCCGGCCAGCGCGCCGTAGCCGGAGCCATCCGCGCCCGTCGTCACCCCGGTGACCTTGGTCTCGAATCCCTCGATCGGGCGTGACTGGTTCATGTCCAGGGCCAGCCCCTCGGGCCTGCCCTCGATGATGTCGGTGAGCACGACCTCGGTGAAGATGTCGTACTCGGCGAGTCGCTGCGCCGTCGTCGAGCCGTAGAACCCCGCGCCTACGACAGCTACCCTGCCCTGGCGGCTCATCGGGCCTCCATCTTCTTCCGCAGGTTCTCGTCAAGCACGGTAAGGAACTCCTGCGTCGTCAGGTACGGCGCGTCGGCGCCGACGAGCGTGGCCAGATCCTTGGTCATCTGGCCGGCCTCGACCGTCTCGACGCAGACCTCCTCCAGCGAGCGGGCGAACTCGGTGACCTCGGGTGTGCCGTCTAGCTTGCCGCGGTGGGCGAGCCCGCGCGTCCAGGCGAAGATCGACGCGATCGGGTTGGTGGATGTCGGCCTGCCCTGCTGATGCATCCGGTAATGACGGGTCACGGTGCCGTGGGCGGCCTCGGCCTCGACGGTGCGGCCGTCGGGTGTCATCAGCACGCTCGTCATCAGGCCCAGCGAGCCGAATCCCTGCGCCACCACGTCGGATTCGACGTCCCCGTCGTAGTTCTTGCACGCCCAGACGATGCCCCCCTCCCACTTGAGCACCTGGGCCACCATGTCGTCGATCAGCCGGTGCTCGTAGGTGAGCCCCGCGGCCTCGAACTCGGCCTTGAACTCCGACTCGAACACCTCGGCGAACAGGATCTTGAACCGGCCGTCGTACGCCTTGAGAATTGTGTTCTTCGTCGACAGGTACAGCGGATAGCCGCGGTCGAGCGCGTACCGCATCGTCGCGCGAGCGAAGTCGCGAATCGAGTCGTCGAAGTTGTACATGGCCATCGCGACGCCGCCGCCGGTAAACTTCGCGACCTCGATCTCGAGTGGCTGGCTGCCGTCGTCGGGGATATAGGAGATCATCACCGTGCCCGGGCGTGGCACCACGAAATCGCTCGCGCGGTACTGGTCGCCGTGCGCGTGGCGGCCGATGACGATCGGCTTGGACCAGCTCCTAATCAGCCGCGGAATATTAGACATCACTATCGGCTCGCGGAAAACGACACCGCCCAGGATGTTGCGGATCGTGCCGTTCGGCGACCGCCACATCGTCTTCAGGCCGAACTCCGCGACCCTCGCCTCATCGGGTGTGATGGTCGCGCACTTGACGCCCACACCGTATTGCTTGATCGCGTTCGCCGCGTCCACCGTCACCTGGTCATCGGTGGCGTCACGGTTCTGGATAGAAAGGTCGAAGTACTTCAGGTCGATATCCAGGTAGGGCAAGATCAGCTGATTCTTGATGAACTGCCAGATGATCCGTGTCATCTCGTCGCCGTCGAGCTCGACAACGGGATTCGCCACCCTGATCTTGGGCATGCTGCTTTCTTCCCTTCATCACGCCAGCCGCTGCGCCCCCGGGGTCCCGGGGGATTCTTCCGCCCGGGCTTGCTCCCCGGGGGTTCCGGAGGTCATCCTCCGGGCCGGGTCTTCAAGGCTCACTTTTCGTGAGGCTATCTCCCCAGGACCCACGATTGGCCCAGGACCCTCGGCCAGGTGGCATCCCACCGCGGACCCGGCGGGTACCGGGTGGAACCAGCCGGGCGGACGCCGCGGAGTGCTCCGGCGTCTCCCCCGGGCGGACGATGTCCGCCGGACCGATCGCGGCTGGTGCGGCTGCCGCTCACGGCACCCGCGCCCGCCTCACGAAGGGTTCTTCAGCAGCAGGGCAGCCGCGAACAGCCCAGCACCCAAAATCGCGAACGCGGCCACGTCGATGCCGCGGCGACGGCTGGCGAGCAGTCCCGCCCGCTCATCGGCAAGCACGAGCCGCGCCGCCGCCGCGAGCAGGAACGACGTGGCGAACATCAGCATGCCGGCCTTGACGTGCGCCTGGCTGAGCCAGACCCACAGCAGCCCGCCGAGCACCCCGGCAAGCACGATCACATAGGGCAGCCTGGCCAGACGCTCGCCCTCCCGGCGGGTCAGGCGTGGCTGCCGCCGCCCAGCGGACGAGCCGCCCGGCCGGTGCATCCCCGGCGGCCGGGGCGGCTGCGGCTGTGACGTCACCTGTTCCTCCCGGTGGCCCTGGGCGGCCGGGCCGGAGAGCCCGCCGGCCGGTCCCGCCCGGCCCTTGGACGGAATATCCGTCATTTGCGTGTTTCCTCCCGGACTGCTCGCTCGGCAGTGTACCGGCGCGGGTTAAGAGCCGGCCCGCGGCCCGGGACGGCCCGGAGGTGTCCCCACTAGTTTCATCTGGTCTCAGCTATTCAACCTGACGGCGCCCGCGGCAATACCTCCGCGGAAATGCGGTACGAGGTGCCCTCCGGAGGGTAACTGCCACGTTAGGCATGAGTGACGGCTCCGATAGTGCGGGAGGGTCTGTCTTGGAGGGGCCATTCATAAGGATCGAGGACAGCGGCGAGCTTTTTCCGCTGCGGTCTGAGGTCACGACGGTGGGGAGAGGCAGCGCGGTAGACGTGAGGCTCGGGGATCCGAGCGTCTCCCGGCTGCATGCGGAGATAATCCGGCGCGGGCCGTACACGTACGTGGTCGATCTCGGATTATCGCGTAACGGGACGCGGGTGAACGGCAGACCCGTTGCGCGCCGGGTGCTCGAGGACGGTGATGTCGTCAGCTTCGGGGCTGCTCGCTGCCGGGTGGGCGGTGTCCCGCACGAGGACATCGCGCCGGAGGTGGAGCTCCGCCGGTCCGCCGCACCTGAGTTGACGCGCCGTGAACTCGACGTCCTCACGTCGCTTTGCCGCCCCGCGCTGTCGGATGAGGCGTTCGTCGCGCCTGCCACCGCCAGGGAGATCGCCGCGGACCTGGTCGTCACGGAGGCCGCGGTGAAACAGCACCTGCTCCGGCTGTACCAGAAGTTCCGGATTCCCGAGGGCCCGAACCGGCGGACCCGGCTCGCCAACGAGGTCGTCGCGCTCGGCCTGGTCCGGCCGCTGCCGCCGGCAGAACGCGGCGGCAAGACCGAGCCGGCCAGGCCCGCGGGTGCGGGCCCACACGGCGGCACCGGTCCGGTAGGGCCCGCAGGCCCAACCGGGACCGGATCCACCGGGCCGCCGCCGCAAGGCGCCGCGGCGTCGCGCAGCGCCGCCGCGCACAGCAGCGCCGCGCACGGTGGACCACAGCCGGGCACGGCGCCACAGACCGGAACGGCGCCACAGACCAGCACGGCGCCACAGACCAGCACGGCGCCACAGACCAGCACGAGGCCACAAACCAGCACGAGGCCACAAACCGGCACCGGGCCACAGACGGGCTCGGGGGCGCAGCCGGGAACCGGCGCGCCTGGATTGCCCACGCGCGGCGATCCGCCCGACGTCAACCGTGACCCATCACGCGCACGCGGTCCGCAGCCGCTGACCGCGCGGACGCGCGGGAGCGCCAACGGTGTGGCCAGGCGCGTCTCCGGCCGGCGCGCGAGTTAGGCGTCCCGCAGATCTCAGTGCAGGAAGTGGCGCGTGCCCGTGAAGTACAAGGTGATGCCCGCCGCCGCGGCGCAGGCCACGACCTCGTCGTCGCGCACCGACCCGCCCGGCTCGGCCACCGCGCGCACCCCTGCGTCGATGAGCACCCGGAGGCCGTCTGGGAACGGGAAGAACGCGTCGCTCGCCGCCACGGCGCCGCGTGCCCGGTCGCCCGCGCGCGACACCGCAAGCCTGGCCGAGTCCACCCGGTTGACCTGGCCCATGCCGATCCCGACGGTGGCGCCGCCGGCGGCGAGCAAGATGGCGTTCGACTTCACCGCCCGGCACGCACGCCAGGCGAAGGCCAGGTCCGCGAGGGTGTCAGGGTCAGCCGGGGATCCCGAGCGCAGCTCCCACGTGGCCGGGTCGTCGCCTGGCGCGTCGACGCGGTCACCTGATTGCATCAGCACGCCGCCGCTGATCGGCCGCCACTCCACTCCCGGCCCGCGGTCCGGCGGCGAGCAGCACAGCAGCCGCAGGTTCTTCTTGACGGTGAGCACGTCCAGCGCGTCGCCGTCGAAGCCGGGCGCGACAACGACCTCCGTCAGCACCTCGGCGATCTGGCCGGCGAGCGCCCGGGTGACCGGCCGGTTGGCCGCGATGATCCCGCCGAATGCGGATATCGGGTCACCGGCGTGTGCCCTGCGGTGGGCCGCCGCGATGTCGGAGCCGATCGCGATGCCGCACGGGTTGGTGTGCTTGATGATCGCCACGCACGGCTGCGCGAAATCCCAGGCGGCGCGCCACCCGGCGTCGGCGTCGACGTAGTTGTTGTACGACATCTGCTTGCCGTGCAACTGCCTGGCCTGCGCCAGGCCCGCGCCGCCTGCCGACTCGTAGAGCGCCGCGCGCTGGTGCGGATTCTCGCCGTAGCGCAGGACCTCCCGCCGCCGCCACTGCGCGCCCGCCACCGCCGGCCAGCCAGTCTCGTGCGCTGTCTCGTCCGGCGCGTAGACGCTCGCGAACCAGGCCGAGACCGCCATGTCGTACGCGGCCGTGTGGGCGAAGGCGCGCGCCGCGAGGCGGCGGCGTGCCGCGAGCGTGAACCCGCCGCCGCGCACCGCGGCGAGCAGTTCCGGATACGCCGCGGGGTCGGTCACCACCGCGACGCCTGCGTGGTTCTTCGCCGCGGCGCGGACCATGGCCGGCCCGCCGATGTCGATCTGCTCCACGCATTCCTCCGGCGCGGCGCCCGACGCGGCCGCGGCCTCGAACGGGTACAGGTTCGACACCAGCAACCCGAACGGCTCGATACCGAGGTCCTCGATCTGCGCACGGTGCCGCGGATTGTCCAGGTCGGCAAGCAGGCCCGCGTGCACGAACGGATGCAGCGTCTTCACCCGGCCGTCCAGGCACTCGGGGAACCCGGTGACGTCCTCGACCGGCGTCACCGGCACACCGGACGCGGCGATGGTGGCCGCCGTCGTCCCCGTGGAGACGATCTCGACACCGGCCTCGTGCAGGCCGCGGGCGAGTTCCGCCAGGCCTGTCTTGTCGTAGACGCTGATCAACGCCCGCCTGATCGCTAGCTTGGTCAACGGCCGACCCTCACCTTCCTGCCCTGCACCGACCATCCGTCGCGGACCATGCGGCCAACCGTATCGACCAGGAGGCCGCGCTCGACCGTCTTGATCCGCTCGTGCAGCGTATCCCCGTCGTCGGACTCGAAGACCGGCACCGCGGCCTGCGCGATCACGGGCCCCGCGTCGACGCCGGCATCCACGAGGAAAACGGTGCACCCGGTGACCTTGACGCCGTACGCGAGCGCCTCGTCCGGTCCGTGCATGCCGGGGAAGGCCGGCAGCAGCGACGGATGGGTGTTGATGAACCTGCCGCCGAACCGGTCGAGAAACGCGCCGCCGACCAGCTTCATGAAACCAGCGGACACGACGAGGTCGGGCCGGAAGGAGGCGCAGGAATCGGTCAGGGCACGATCCCACGCGGCGCGGTCCGGATAGTCGCCGACCCGGTGCGCGAACACCGGGATGCCCGCCCGCTCCGCCCGCGCGAGAGCCTCGATGCCCGGCCGGTCGGCGCCGACACCGACGACGCGCGCGCCGTACCTGTTCCGCGCGGACGCGTCGATGAGCGCCTGCAGGTTGGTCCCGGCGCCGGACACGAGCACGACCAGGCGAGCCGACATGCGGTCACGATAACGGCCCACGGCTGGTGACACGTGCACCCACGCGGCGCCCGCACCACCGCAGCCGTTACGGATCGTTGTCCGGAGTGTCGCCGGCCTCGGCCCACGGGTCCACGTAGATGCGGTGGCCGTCGCCGGTCCCGCTGTGCGTCGCGTCGGCCACCACAGCCGCGTCCACTGCGGCCGCGCCTGGCGCGTCGTCGATCGGGCCCCGGCCGACGGCGAGCCAGTTGGCGATCCCGGCGGAGATCGCGGCGGCGACGCCGACCTCCAGCGTGGTGACCAGGCCAATCTGCCAGCCGGACGGCCCGATGGCGGCCAGCCGCGCGCCGCCGAGAGGGCCGCCGGCGAACCCGGCCGCCGTGCCAGTCACCAGGCCGGCCGCCGCGCCGCAGGCGAAACCCCACATCGGCGCCGCCTCGACCCGCGGGGTCGGCCCGACAGCCGCGATCAGCACGCCGCCGAAAGCGCCCGCCAGGTAGGGCGTGGCGAGAACCGCGAACGACACCCACGCGGGCACGCCCGCCGGCTGGCCGGACCCGGCGCCCGACGGCAGCGCGGCGAGCATGGGAAACATCGGCAGGGCGCCGAGCGCGTTCCCCGTGGGCGCCACCACGGTGCCGTAGCCGACGGCGAAACCCGGCCCGAGCAGGTAGGCGACCGCCCAGACGATCGCGTTGGGTATGAACGCGAGTTCGAGCAGAAGCAGCAGCACGCCGCCGACCAGACCCGGCGCAAGGGCGGTGGTCACGGACCGGAACGTGCCGATGTGCACGGCCAGCGAACCGCCGGCCAGCATGGCGCCCGCGGCGGTGAGCACGGCGAGCGTGCCCAGCGTGCCGGTGACGAGCGACCTCGGCCGCTGCGGGAGCAGGCCGAGCAGCCGCCGCCACGGTGCGAGCCCGCGCGCTCCGCCGATCCCGCCCGCCACGAACGCCAGCAGGAACCCCGCCAACACCGCCTGCCACACCGACGCCACCGCGAGCGACGTCCGCCCGATCAGCGCCAGCGCTCCCGCGAGCACCGAGTAGGGCGTGGCCAGGGCAAGCGCCGCGTATCCCACGTGCCTCAGCCTGGCCACGTCGCCGGTGCGCACCACCCAGCGGCCGGCCCGGTAGAGCAGCGCGCCGGGCAGCACCACCAGGCCGAGCGGGAACATGCCGATCCGCCCACCGCCGCGCAGGCCGAAGCCGACGTGATGACCGACGAGCCACAGCTGTGCCGCGGTGCGGAACACGCCGGGCAGGCCGCTCCCGAACGCGGCGTGCGGCGCGGCGATCCAGCCGATGAGCACCAGCGTGATCAGGGCGGCAAGGCCGGTCGCGGCCGCCCATGCCGCCGCCACGGCACCGGTGACGATCAGCGGCCGTGCGGGCATGCCACCCGGCGGTGCCCGTTCGGGCCCGGCCTGCACTCCGTCTACCAGCGCGGACATAACGCCCCATGCTGGCAAGGGCGGCGCCGCGGAGCACGCAGGCGCGCCGGGCGCAGGCGCGGCCCGGCGGATTTTGGCGGCGCGGCCGCCGCGCTGGCGGTAGGGGTGACCGAAGCC
>WNFJ01745405.1_pt1 | contig 14625 bp, 11 predicted proteins | sample 5400461 | NCBI WGS metagenome assembly WNFJ01 (sample SAMN13153349, study PRJNA577476) | soil metagenome | isolation source: 115 cm saprolite on Douglas fir-dominated hillslope | place: USA:California | collected 2013-09-17 | reverse complement strand
AATGCACGCCGGCGTATCCTCCACCGTGCCGGATGTATCGCTCGAAGGCGGCCTGCTGGCTGGTATCCAGAATGTGGCCGGTGGTGAGCAGAAAAACGACGGCATTATAGCGCGCGAGGTTGGCAGCGGTGAAAACCGCTGCATCTTCCGTAAAGTCGATGGCGACGCCCTGGCTCGACGCTATAGCGCGCAGGGCCGCGATGGCATCGGGGATAGAGGCATGGCGAAAGGCCCCCGTTTTTGAAAACACCAGCAGCCTGATATGGCAGTCGGGAGCCTGCGCGTGAGCGCAAGCAGGTAGAACTATGGTCGCCGGAGGACTTGCCAGCGGTGAAGAAGCTGAATGCGCATTGCCACAAGCGAACAGGTAAACGGCAAGTACTCCCATCAGTCCCCAGAAGAGCGTGCGGCGTACCTTTGATGTCCTGTGCATCTTAAATCCTCAGACGGAGACGGGTAGGGATGCGAAAAGTTGCGTTCGATACAGGCGATCCTCCTGATTACTTATGGTTACGACATACTGTTTTCAGGCTGCCCGTCCTTTAGGGTGCCAGTAGCGACGCCCCTTGTGGGTGTCCCGTTCTTGCTTGCCGGTGGATGGAGCTGGGCCATACGGGACACCCACAAGGGGCGTCGCTACTGCCTTTCATCCGCAAGGATGGAGTCCTGTTTTCAAGGGGAACCGGGGCTATTCAGGTACGGAAAGCTGCCCTCACGCTTCGATCGCGCAACAGGTAGAGCAGGATCAATGCAGAAAAAATGAGACTCACTATGGCATAGCCCCCTTGTCCCAGAGAAAAAAGTCCGGCGATGATATTAAGGGCTTCAAGCACAACTGCCGTCCAGAATGCCCAGGATTGCAACGTCCACAAGCCCCAGGCTAACAGCAGCGACAAGATGCCTAGAATGAGGGTGATCACCCCTAAAGACTGTATACCGGCGATGATGCTGAAGATGGCCTGGATACCGATCACGATGGCGATGATAGTGATGCCGAGGGGTCGTTGCCTGCGTGGAGACATATACATAGGACACTCCTTATTCTATGCCAGTTATAGTTCAATCAGGGCGAAAACCTACCTGTCGCACAGATGTCATTTCCCTGTAATTGTAGCACATCCAGTTGTAACTCACTCTCGTATAAGCACATGAGAATAGCTTGCTGGAAAAGTGCCGCTCGTGTCTCTAAACGAGGAGAATGTTTATTATGCGCTTGAGAAAGTATCCTTTGATTATTGTAGGGATTTTGATTGCAATTATGGCCTCCAGCTGTAGCGGTACAACTCAACCTGCGCCGTCAAGTTCAAACACGAGTAAGACGCCGCACGATCATTTCAACGCCCCCGGCAATATCCTGATTTCGGATCAATTCAATAACCGGGTGATTGAGGTTGCGCCGGACGGGCGTATTGCCTGGACTTTTGGCTCCGGCAACCCGACGCTTTGCAATCCAGGCCCGGGCAGCATTATCGGCCTCAACGATGCTGAACGTTTGAGTGGCGGCCTGACCCTGTTAGCGGGGACGGGCGTTCCTGCCGGTTCGGCGAGCGACCCCAAGGGCTGCGTTGACAACCGTGTGATCGTGGTGAACCAGAAAGGCGATATTGTCTGGCAATACGGGCAGGCGGGCGTGACCGGCTCAGGCCCCAACCAGTTGAATGTGCCGGTGTTCGCCATCCAGTTGCCCAGCCGTAACATCATGATCGTCGACCAGGGCAACAACCGCGTCATCGAAGTTGACCGCGTTAGCAAGCAGGTTGTCTGGTCGTATGGCCCGAAGTCTGGCCCGGGCGCGCTCAATAACCCCAACAGCGCGGAACTGCTTCTCAACGGCAACATTCTGATCGGCGATGAGAACAACAACCGCGTGATCGAGATCACACGCGCCGGTGACATGGTCTGGCAGTATAGCCAGGGACTGAGCGGGGCCGCCTTTGCCAGTCGGCTTCCCAATGGTGACACATTGATTACCGACTCTTCTCATAGCCGCATTCTGGAAGTTACTCCGCAGAAGAAGATGGTCTTTGCGTACTTCACCAACGCGGACCCGGCGAGCAATTCTGCTCCGCTGCCGACCAACGCGGTGCAACTGGCAAACGGGGAATTTATTATCGCTGATCAGTTCAATAACCGCGTGCTGATCGTCAATCCTAAGATTGAGTTTCAGTACGGTGTAATCAACGTGGTGGGCAATGCTGCAGGCCAACTGAATGGACCCTATACGGCCTATGTGATCGGGGATTACACGGGACAGACGCCGCCTCCGCCGACATTTTAGCGATACCGCCTTGTAGGGGTGGGCGGTGGTGTGATTCACCCTCTTTCCCAGCCACATTTGGATACACTCAGAAACCGGCCTAATGAATATTAACGACCAAGATCGGTAGTGATCTGTCATTCTGAGCGCAGCGAAGAATCTCGTTTGCCGCACCGAGATTCTTCGCTGCGCTCAGAATGACATGGCCGGCTTTGATGGGGAATATTCACCAGCATCCTCGTCGCCCTTAAAATGCTAGAAAGAAGAAACAATGACACCAAAAAGCGCTTACCAGCGGAGGCGCAATAGATTGACCTGGTTTGGCCTGCTGGCGGGAGCTTTGGGCTTGATGATATTACTCGCTGCCTGCGGGGGTGGAGCGGGAGCCAGCGCCTCCGGTGCCGGAAGTCCCGCGATCACTCCAACGCCGGTAGCGACCACGTCTGTTGTCACGAACACGCCCACTGTGGTGGCACCGACGCCTCTACCCGGCCTTACACAGGTGGTACTGATCGTTGATAATGGCGGTGGCAGCTTCGGCTTTAGCCCGGCGACGCTGACGATCAGGGCGGGTACGACGGTGATCTGGAAGAACATGTCGTCGGTGCCCCATACTATCACCAGCGATGATGGGCAGACGTTTGATAGTGGGAATATTGCTCCCGGCGGTACCTTCACCTTCAAGTTTACAGTGGCTGGCAGCTATGCCTATCATTGCAATATCCATCCCTACATGCGCGCTACTGTCAATTTGTAGGATGCTCGCTCCTGATGGGATGATTCCTGTTTTCAGTTGTTAAAGTTCAGCAGGTACGCTTGTCGTTATATGAGAGCGTCTTCTACGATTCGTCCTGTGTAGTCGTGGTAATCGGGCAGGTGGCGCTCGTAATTGCCGGACATGAGCGGCGATGAGATCATGAAGTCCGCGGAGGCGCGGTTGCAGGCGACCGGGATGTTCCAGACGACGGCAATGCGCAGCAGGGCTTTGACATCCGAATCGTGTGGGTGCTGCGTGAGCGGGTCCCAGAAGAAGATGAGCAAATCGAGCTCATGCTCCGATATCTTCGCGCCAATTTGCTGATCGCCGCCCAGGGGGCCGCTCTGGAGTTTGTGAATTTCAACGCCGAGTTCCTGCTCCAACAGCTTGCCTGTTGTGCCGGTGGCATACAGTTCGTGCTGGACCAGCAGTCGCTTATTAAATGCGGCCCATTCCAGGAGATCGTGCTTTTTATTATCGTGCGCCACGAGGGCGATTCTTTGCTTGTTTTCCAATGGTCTATTTACCTTTCGTATTCCCTGGCCTTTCAAAGGCGCAGGGATATATCTCGCTCAGGGTGACAATCATCTCAGACATGGAAGATGTGCAGCATTGCATGGGTAATGGTGGTCAGTCAAGGGGCGTTATCCACGACTATGTGGCATAGAAGAGAGATTTGCGACCGGCAGGAGTCGGTGCCAGCCTTCTTATTCAAGACCTTCCTGATGGAGGATACTCCTGATGAGCATTTCCTCCTGGAACATATTATACCATATTATTGCGGCCTGTCGCTGACCAACCATGTTGGCGTGCTGGTTTTGAATGGGGCGTCTACCATGTCGTACGCCTTTGATAGAATGGCGGTGATGTTGCGATCATCGATGGTGAAAGGCGCATCGCCCAGTCTTTTAAGGATGGCTTTGTCTATCCTGGGAGCGGTTGGATTTACGGCGAAGACCGCCAGGCCCTCGCCTGCCTGCCAGAACGTGTCGAGAGTGTCTTCGAGCAGGGGAGTGGTGTCGGCCCTGGCTGCATCGTCGCTGGTTGAGGATGATGCGCTTTCGGGGGGTAGGGTCTCGATGCGCTTTGCTCTCAGGGTCTGGATGATCTGCTCTTTGGTGCGGCCGCGCAGTTTGAAGATAAGAAAGGGGTCTTCGTCGAAACGCTCGGCCAGCAGGTAGTAGACGGCGGCGATATGCTTGCAAGGGTTGGCCCAATCGGGGCAGGTGCAGTCGGTTTCGAGGTCGCTGACAGCGGTTGGGAAAAGCGAGAGGTGGACGGCATGAAAGGCTTCCTCGATGTTGGTGGGCATTTCGCCGGCCAGCAGTTTGGCCGCGAAGATGGCCTGCGAAGCCATGGCGCCGGTGACTTTCTCCCAGTTCTGATCGGAAAGCGGCTTTAATTTGATCTTGACGTTATAGGGTTTGGGCATCGACCCCTGGACCTTAGCCCTCACGATGCCCGGCTCGATGTCTATTGAAATTACCTGGCCCTGGCGGGCATAAGAACGACCGCGAGTGAGGCGCGTGCCCATGCTGAAGGACTCCAGCACTTTGATCCAGCGTTTGGACCACCAGGTCGAGCCAATCTCCCCGCGTTCGCTTTTAGCTTTAATGCCGTCTTTCACCTTAATTGGCCGGTCTTCGCGGTAGTAATTCCACTCGAAATCATCGTGATCGTCTCTCCAGCGTCCCATTGCTTATGCTCCTATTCCACGACCGCTTCGCGGCTCAAAGCGAACAGTTCCTTCAACTGTGCGGTGGACAGCTCGGTGAGCCAGTTTTCGCCAGCGCCGACGATGCTTTCAGCGAGGTACTTCTTCTGTTCGATCATCTGGTCGATATGCTCTTCCATTGTGCCGACACTGATGAACTTGTGAACCTGGACATTCCTGGTTTGCCCGATGCGAAAGGCCCTGTCGGTGGCCTGGTTCTCAACCGCCGGATTCCACCAGCGATCGAAGTGAAAGACATGGTTGGCCGCCGTCAGATTGAGGCCCACGCCGCCCGCCTTCAACGAGAGGATAAAGATTGGCGCGCTGCGCCGCTCATCCTGGAAGCGCTGCACCACCAGGTCGCGCTGTTTTTTGGGCGTGCCGCCGTGCAGGAAGAGTACCTCGCACTCCAGCTTTTCCTGGAGATAGTGGCGCAGCATACCTCCCATCTCGGCGAACTGGCTGAAGATGAGGGCCTTGTCGCCGGCTGCCAGCACCTCTTCGAGCATCTCTTCGAGGCGAGCCAGTTTGCCCGAGCGTCCGGGCAGGCTGCTGCCATCCCCGACGAAGTGGGCCGGGTGGTTGCAAACCTGCTTGAGCTTCATGAGTGTTGAGAGCACCAGTCCTTTGCGCTGGATGCCCTCGGAATTTTCGATCTGCTCCATCATCTCCTTGACTACCGCTTCGTAGAGCGACGCCTGTTCCTGGGTGAGGTTGCAATAGACCTTCATCTCCATCTTGTCGGGTAGGTCGGAGATGATGGCTTTGTCCGTTTTCAAACGGCGCAGCACAAAGGGCTGGATGACTTTTTTGAGCGTTTCGGCGCGGTCCGCGTTATGGTATTTTTCGATAGGCAGGGCAAACTTCTTGCTGAAATCCGCGGCGGAACCCAGGTAGCCAGGGTTCAGGAACTCCATAATCGACCAGAGTTCGGAGAGCCGGTTCTCCACGGGCGTGCCTGTCAGCGCGATCTTATAGCTGCCATTGATGCTTTTGATGGCCTGTGTCTGTTTGGCGGACTCGTTTTTGATATTCTGGGCCTCGTCCAACACCACGTATTCCCAGTCGATGAGGGCGAGGTGTTCCTTATCACGCAGCGCCAGGGCGTAGGTGGTGATTACGATGTCGTGCCGCTGCGCCTCTTCCGCAAAGGCCTCGCCTGAGAGCCTCTCGTGCCCGTGATGGATCATGACTTTGAGCGATGGCGCGAAACGCTGCACCTCTCTGTGCCAGTTACCCACGATGGACATGGGGCATATGAGGAGCGCGGGGCCATGTTGTGATGCGCCGTTAGCCGCTTCACGGTCGTGCAAAAGAAGTGTAATGAGCTCAATAGTTTTGCCCAGTCCCATGTCGTCTGCCAGGCAGCTTCCTAAGCCCAATTGCCTGAGAAATGCCAGCCATGACACTCCCTTGACCTGGTAGGGGCGGAGCTTGCCGTGGAAAGTCGAGGGCGTTTTGATGGTAGAGATCTTCGCGCTGCCGGAAAGCTGCCCCAGGAGGTCGGTTATCCAGCCATCGCCCTCGATTTCGGTCACGGGGAGGCCGACCTCGGATGTTTCCTGACCCAGGCCGGTGCGCAGAGCTTCGCCCAGCGTCATGTTGCCGTTGCGGCGCTTTTTCTGGAAGAAGGCGATGGCCTTTTCGATTTCCTCCGGGCGCAGCTCGACCCACTGGCCACGCACCTTGATGAGCGGGAGTTTGAGATTGACAAGGTCCTCAAATTCCTGGGCCGAAAGGGTGGTATCGCCGACGGAGACGGCCCAGTCGTAGCCAACTATCCTTTGCAGGCCCAGCAAGCCCGATGATGTTTTTGTGCCCTTGATTTTCAGCTTGACGCCCAGGCGCGCCCCCGGTTTTTGCCACCAGGGAGGGACGAGCACGCCAAAGCCGCTCTGCTCGAGCAGCGGGGCGGACTCGCGCAGGAAGGTGTACGCCTGCTGCGTGGTCAACTTCAGCGCTTCGGGGCGCGCGGTTTTCAGGCCTTCCTCGAGGGAGGCTTTGCGGAGGTCGGCCAGCAGCCGCTCCTGGGGGTTCTCGAACTTGCGCTTGAGGAAGGTGAGCGTGCTTGAGCGTTCTTTCCAGACCTGTTGGGCCGGAACCAGCAGGCTGCGATCATCGTTGGCCTGGAGCAGGAAGCTGACGCGCCAGTCTATGTTGCCTCCGTCGTTCTCCGAGGGGGCCTCGAGGCGGAAGCAGGTGCGGAAAGGCGAGTTCGACTCGCCCGGTTGAAGCTGGCTCAGCCAGGTATGCATGGCATCCGAAAACTTTTTCAGCTCTTGAGCGGATGCCGTCAGCGTCGGGTCCTCGGAAGCGAGCGCGTAGAGCCATTGCTCTGGCAAAGATGGAGCTTTGCCGCGGCGGTTTTTTTGCGCGGGCAGGAGTTCTCTGGCGGAGATGCGCGTGCGCACAAATGCATCGATGGTGTGGTTGAGAAAATGAAGCAACATCTCTTCGAGCAGCGAAGTTTTCTTCTGGCCCGGCGGCAGAAAGGCGTGGCAGATGGGCGGCATCATGCCTGAAAGCGTATGCACGCGTTGGGCATCTTCTGACGCAAGCGCTGCCTCCCACATAGCCCGATAGACGGTCTCTCTCTTCTGCTTTGTTGCCTCAATGGTGGGCGTATAACACTGGCGGGCAAGCAGTTCAAAGGAGAAGCTGGCCGCGGTGGCCCAGAAGCGCAGCGAAGCCCCGAAGGCCATGCCGCGCGGGGCATTATCGGGCAGCGCGAGGAGAAAGTCCAGGGCGAAATTGGCGTCGAGTGCCAGCGTGGTTATAGCCCAGGCTTTGAACGTTGTGGCTTGCCACTCACTCTCTTCCTCTAGAATGAGTTCTGGCGAGGGCATCGGCCCCGTTGTGGTCGATGGCACGCACAGCGTCAGAGCGCCTGGGTCGGCGTTGCGGGCCAGCAGACTCCCCTCAAGCTCGCCCAGCGCTTCTCTCAGGGCATCCTGGCTGAGTGTAAATGGGTGCTTCAGCGGTTTCTGGCCTTCGGTTGGCCGTCCCGCGCGCCCGCTAACGGCGATAGGTAGATGGGACGACTCCCCCCAGATGTGAAGTTGAGCGGATGCGGCGTGATCCCAAATCGCATGCAGTACTATCATTGCCCCAGTCTCTTTATGGTGTCGTAAGGTCAGCCAGTTATGGCTTCTTTGTAGCGACGGATGGCTTCGATATGCTCGCCGGGGGTCTTGAGCCCTACGCCCATGGTGTTAATAGAGATATGCGTCGCCCCCAGTGTTTGCCATGCCTCCGTCTGCCGCACCCACTCGTCGAGATCGCCATGGAGCGCGTCCAGGCGCGCTTCTATGCCCAGCCTGGCCGGATCGCGGCCAGCCTCCCTGGTGTAGCTGAGCAGGCGTTCGATGGTCTCGCGCATCTGGTCGTTGGGAGATCCCTGCGGAAGCCAGCCGTCGCCAAGACGCGCGGTGCGGCGCAGCAGGGCATCGGCCCTTCCACCCATCCATATGGGGATGGAACGGCGCACCGGGAGTGGATTTAGCCCTGCCTCGGTGATGGTATGGTAGCGGCCCTTGTAGCTCACGACCTCCTGACTCCAGAGGAGGCGCATCACCTCGATTTGTTCTTCTACGACCCGCCCTCGCGTATGGAAATTCATGCCCAGCGCCTCATACTCTACCGGATTCCAGCCTACCCCCACGCCGAGGCGTATCTTGCCGCCTGTGAGAACGTCCACCTCCGCTGCCTGCTTGGCGACGAGCGCGGTCTGCCTTTGAGGGAGGATGATGATAGCCGGAACCAGTTCCAGGCGTGTCAGCGCCGCGAGGTAGCCGAAGAGCACGAATGGTTCGTGGAACATATCTTGCTGAGTGTAACCCTGCCAGCCCCGGCGGTGCGTGGGATCAGCACCCAGAACGTGGTCATACGCGACAAGGTGACTGTAACCCAGCCCCTCCGCCGCCTGCGCGTAGTCACGAATGACCAGGGGGTCTGCGCCGATCTCGGTCTGCGGAAACGTAACTCCTATTTGCATATTCGATGTACCTCACGTTTTATTTGCTATTTCATGATTGTGGCACATGTGATGATAGCACGCATGAACGAGAGATGTCCAGCGTGGCCGGGGCGCGGAATAGGGAGGGACGAGGGCGACCGCAAGGGTCTCCATATGAGCACATTTTCACAGAGGAAGTGGGCATTGATACTCATGGGTGCGAGGACGCCCGCAAGGGGCCCCACTCCACATCCACCCCACTCCCGTCCTTACAATGACTACGGAAATGCCTCTCGGACGCCTATTGCAATGGGTAAGGGTCGACCTTGTCACCATGCTGGATATCGATTGTATTGAATGTGTCTGTTGTATACAATGCGGGTGGACGATCAAATTTGTGTCACTTGTAGCGATGTGTCATAGGTGCTGGCAATTGCTGTGGCGCGTGCGATGACACAATGGTTACATTGCGTGTCGTAAGCAAGCGTGCTATGTAGAAAGTATAATGCTTTGAGGGCGAAAACGCAAGGGTTAGCCAGAAAAAGAAAACAGCCCCAGGCAACTGAGGCTGTTCTTGATGAGGCTTTGCGGGGCCTACATCACCGGGAAGGTTTCGTACACTGTGATCTGGGCACCACCCAGCAGAACCGGGCAGGCTCTGGCCAACTCGACCGCCGCGTCCAGCGAGTCGGCCTTGATGACGGAGTAGCCGCTGGCCATGGTCCCGACCGGGCCGTCGCTGACCGAGCCGTCCTTTGCGATACGTTTTGCCGCCGGGGTAAACGGATTGCCGCCGTCTACCAGAGCGCTGCCGAGTTTACCGAACCATGCCCCCCAGGCCTGCATGACTTCGGCCTGTTCGGCTGGAGTCTCGGGCATACTGCCACCGCTGTAGAGAAGTAGAAAGTTCGCCATTGTTGTTCCTCCTTACAGAACGCTAACTGATTCACACTATACATTGTACATCTGTAGTCAATCAGAACGATTGACTATGCGGACATTTGGAGATACTGCCTGTCACCCTGAGCGCAGCGAAGGGTCTGGCTCGACGGGCACAGAGATCCTTCGCTTCGCTCAGGATGACAACTAGGACACCTCTCAAGTCCGCTTGCAGGAAGCATTATCTTCAAACATCTGTTGACTGTGCCTCCTGGCAGATATTGGAAAGGCGTTCAAATTTGCCCTTCTTACAATACGACGAATGGCTTCTGGCTGAATCGACAGGAAGGCGACACCCATTTTGTGGTTAAATATGGAGGGGGGTATTTTGTGCTTTGTCCACTTAGCAGGTTCTTGAGGGAGCCCATCACGCAAAGGAGGAGTTTCATATGTCTACGACAGTATCCTGGCGCGCTCGTTGGCGCGTCCGGTTCCCTATGGTTCTCGTACTTCTGACCCTTCTTCTCGGAACGGTGTTTTCAAATGCCTCGCACTTCACAGCATCCGCGGCTTCGCTCGCCGGCACTGCTCCTGATGGCCCGGGAGCGCTCTCACACTTTGACCTGGCCCGCAAGGATTGTCTTGGCACCGCTCGCAATACGACTTCCACAGTCTGGTTCACTATTGCGAATGGAGTCCTTAGCGATGTCTACTATCCCACGATCGATAACACGAATGTCGAGACGCTCCAGTATATCGTCACAGATGGCAGCACGTTCACCGATTTGCAAACACGCGATACAACTTACACGGTACGGTTGCTCGACACGCACTCGCAGGCGCTTGACTGTGAGGTGACGACTACTGCTAAGAGCGGAAAGTATCGCATCGTTACTGACTACCTGACCGATCCTAACCAGAACACACTCGTCATGAATGTACACTTTGTACCGCTCGTGGGGTCGCTTGTAAACTACAAACTCTACGTTCGTTACGATCCCAGTATCAACGGCAACGGTGGCGGTGGCAGCGGGAACGGCGGCGGCGATACAGGTATCGAAGATACCTCTACCGGGCATGTCATACCCATCGCCTTCGATACGAACACAAAGAGCCAGGCTGCCAATCGTACTTACGCGGTACCTGTCTACAGCGCCCTTGACGCCTCAACGCCTTTCATCCAGGTGAGTAACGGCTTTGCCGGTGCAGCGAGTGATGGCCTGAAGCAACTCGATACCTCTCACGCCCTCACCACTATTTATGCGCAGGCTACTGATGGCAACCTGGTGCAGACGACGCAGGCGAACATCTCCCAGGGCGGTATGTTCACACTGGCGCTGGGCTTTGGTACCAAACAAGCCGACGCCGTTAGCGCAGCTGAGGCCTCGCTTGCCGCGCTGTTCAGCCAGCTCCAAAAGAGCTACGAGGCAGGGTGGGACGCTTATGATGCCGGGCTGGTCGCCCCACCGCCAAATTTCGGAGGCGTACCGGGCAATCAGTGGCATCAACTGGTTGACGAATACTACCTGAGCGCTAACGTAGTCAAGGCGTCCGAGGATAAGACCTTCCCCGGCGCAATCGTAGCAAGCCTCGCTTCGCCCTGGGGACAGGCGATCTCCGCGGGCGACCCCAGCAATCTCTTTTTCGGGTCGTATCGCGAGGTCTTCGCGCGTGATCTCTACGAGGCCTGGACAGGTCTCCTGTTGGACGGCGACCTGGCGACTGCACGTAATGTGGTAAGTTTCCTGTTCAATAGCCAGCAGCAGGCTGACGGCTCGATGCCGCGTAACAGCCTGCTCAACGGCAAGGTCGCTCCAGACTCCTTTGGTACGCAACTCGACGAGGCCAGCTATCCGATCATTATGGCTTTCCAGTTAGGGATGACGGATAGTACTCTCTATCAGAACCACATCAAGCCAGCGGCGAACTTTGTAATAGGCCATGGGCCAGCATTTGGCGTCGAGCGCTGGGAAGAGCAGGATGGTTACTCGCCATCCACGATCTCAGCCGAGATTGCTGGCCTGGTGGCGGCGGCTGACATAGCTAAGGTGAACGGCGATACGCAGAGCGCACAGGTCTGGCTGGGCGTGGCGGACGATTGGCAGCGTTCCGTCGAGGGATGGACGGTGACTACCACGGGTCCTCTCGCTTCTCACCCCTACTTTATTCGACTCTCTAAGACGGGCGATCCGAACGCAGCCATCAGCTATAACGTGGGCAATGGCGGCCCCACGCTCGATCAACGCTCTGTGATCGACGCGGGGTTCCTGGAACTGGTGCGCCTCGGCCTCAAACCTTTCAGTGATCCGGCGGTGACCGAGTCGCTGCCGGTCGTTGACGCGACCATCGAGACGAACACGGCAAGCGGCCAAGGCTGGCACCGCTACAACGGAGACGGCTACGGTGATGGTGCCTCTAATGGACATCCATGGGCACCTAGCGGACAGGGTACCGGACACGTCTGGCCATTGCTCACAGAGGAGCGCGGCGAGTACGACGTGGCCTCCGGTCAAACGTCCAACGCGCTCACGCTGCTCAGCACTATGCAAAACTTTGCCTCGGGCGTAGGTCTGATTCCCGAACAGGATTGGGAGTTATCCAACCTCGCGCCCTCGCCTTTCGGCACCGATCCTACAGTAGCCTCGATCGGCTTCCAGAATGGACATCCTGTGGGCTCGGCGGCTCCTCTGACATGGTCTGCGGGCGTGTATGTGCGTCTGTTGCGTGACCTCACCACGAACAAACTGCTCGAGCAACCAACCGATACCTACAACCGCTATGTGGCCCATCAGCAGGGGCAAACCAGCCTCACGGTGACCTCGCCGCCGAACCAATCGGCAGTCACTGGTTCCCCAGTGACGGTTACCGGAACGTCGGCGCCTGGCAATACCATTTATGTGGCAGCCACCAATACCGACAACAATAGCCAGACCACGGTGGTCAGCACACCAACCAATGTCAATGGCTCGTTCAGCGTGACGGTGCCGATCACCGGTGGAACCACTGTGTTGAACACCGTGGCTGTAAGCCCGACGGGCGCTACCGCCCACGACAATCGCAGTATTGTGTTCGACTTTACACCTGGTACGCTCGTTTTTGAAGCCACGGACCCCTCCGGTGACGACAATGGCCCGGGCAACTACGCATATCCTACGTCAAGTAACTTCCATCCGGGAGCCTTCGACATTCTGGATTTCCGTGTTTACATCAGCCCTGGTGGTTCGACCGTCACCTTCAAGTTGCAGACACGCGACCTGTCGCCAACTTTTGGCAGCCCGCTTGGAGCGCAACTGGTGGATGTGTACGTGCATAACCCGAACGCGGCAGCAGCCGATACTTCGACGGCCGCGTCTTTCCCCCAGCGCAATTACCAGATTGCTTCAGGTTCGGCCTGGAGCAGGCTGATCGAGGTGCAGGGGTTCGGGCAGCGTTACATTCAGCGCAAATGCCATTTCGCGCTTCATCACGTTCAGTGTTCCAACGTCAAGCCTGGGTGGAGCACCTACGTCGGGTTGGGGCTTCACGGTGGCGTTGACGGGCCAGGACGGTTTTAGTTCTGACCAGGCGCGCGCTTTCACCGCGACACCGGGGCAGTTCACGTTTGGTGTCTGCGCAACGGCGAGCATCAATCCGCTCTGCACGTTCGATCCAAACTTCGTACCCAAGGTTATGGACACGATCACTCCGGCGGGAGTACTCCAGTCCGACGAACTCGACTACACTCTGCATAGCCCTGTAGTATTGCAGGATGTGGTGATTCCGTAGTGGATTGTCAAGGTTCAAGATGGGTGGGGCCGGACGCCCACAAGGGGCGTCCCTACATGTCGGCTTACCCCACCCCCTCAAATGAAGATTGACAGTCCAGTAGTTTTGACGAAACAAGAGGCGGGAGGCGTTCACACAAAACGCCTCCCGCTTTGGGTAATGTATCTTAGTTGACAAGGTGATGCACGAGTGTATGCTCAATTGCGACCCGTTCGTGCATGTCGGCCTCAGTCTTTGAAGAACTCCTCCAGCACGGGAGCAAGGACCTCCGGGGCGACGTCATGCGTCTGACCTTCCAGGGTACGGCGCTGTGCGTTGGGGAGGGCGAGTGCCGCCGCTTGCGCGGCGTTGTGCATGAAGGCGGGACTCGCTCCACCGTCCATGACCAGCGTGGGCAGAGTGATAGATGCCAGCCGTTCCGCGGGGACAGTGCCATTCCCCATGATGGCATTATCGTAGGCAAGCGTCCGTGCCACCGACTCAATGAGTGACCAGATGGGCGTTTGGCGCATCCCGGCAATCGCTTCAGCGGGCGTGCCCCACGTTGTCATGGCGAGAGCGACGGGAGCGTTTCGCTCCTGTGCAGGTGAGATGCGTGGACCGTGTTCTCTGAAAGGTATGTATTCTCTCACACCAGAGCCAAACCGGAAAGAAGCCTCACGGTTTCCTCTTTTCTACTCGTCCCATTACTTGACCGATGCTCTATGCGCTATCCCCTGGAGGTCTTCGCTAACAGGAAACAGGTGTAAGCCACGTGGCTTACACCTGTTTCCTGTTAGAATTCACTCATCCTAATGAACAGGTTCGCCAGTCTGGTCATTGAGAATAAGCTTGTCATTCTCATGACCCTGGAAGCTAAACATGTTGTCCAGCGTGCCGGCTAAAGCATCGAAAGACTGGTTACCGATGCGGCCAAGATTCCAGTTATCCTCGATAAAGCGCAGAATTGAAGACTGATCAGTTACCGAGTGATCCACAAAGTTCCGCTTGGCAAAAGGCGAGATAACCAGAAGTGGCTGGCGTGGACCATAGCCACAGCGGTCCTGATAAGCTCCTGCTTGAGGCGTTCCACAGGCACCAGTACCGGTCAATGCATCCTGAGGACTGGCTGAAGGCATCACAAGCGGACCCATCACATGATCATACCAACCATCAGAGTCATCGTAGGCAATAACCACAGCTGTACTGCCCCACTCAGGAGTCTTTTGCAATGCGTTGATTGTATCCACCAGGAAGGTCTGCTCATCGAGAGGGTCAGAATAGCCGGCATGACCATCCTGGTAAGCAGGAGCCTTCAA
>WNFJ01653386.1_pt1 | contig 14627 bp, 7 predicted proteins | sample 5400461 | NCBI WGS metagenome assembly WNFJ01 (sample SAMN13153349, study PRJNA577476) | soil metagenome | isolation source: 115 cm saprolite on Douglas fir-dominated hillslope | place: USA:California | collected 2013-09-17 | reverse complement strand
CGACCCTGAGCTTGCCGAAGGGGAGGGATCCCTATCGCCGCGATCATGCAATGGGCAAGATCTCAGGAGGGGATATGGATCTCTCTTCCGCTCCGCGGGATCGAGATTTCAGAAAAAACTGCCGCCGCTCGACGACTTGGTGGATTTATCGTTTGTTCCCGCCAGCACGGACCCGCTCAGTCCCGTTCGCAGGAATGCCAATAGGGCTCTCTTTTCCGCTTGAGAAAGATGAAGGGGGATGATGTTTTCGTCCAGGTAAGGGTTCTGGTTGCCGCCGCGATCGTAAAAATCGATTACGTCTTCCAAGGTCAGGAGGCTTCCATCGTGCATATAAGGTCCGCGCAGCGCGACATCCCGCAGGGTGGGCGTCTTGAACGCGCCACGATGATAGCGCTTGCCGGTGATTGCCGCGCGGCCTTCATCCTGGAGCACGCCCGCGCCCTGACTCCAAGCCACGCCCGTGTTGTGAAAAGACTCGTCCGTAAACTGCCGGCCGGAATGGCAGAGATAGCACCGTGCTTTGTTTTGGAAAAGGCGTAACCCCTCGAGTTCCAGGTCACTCATTACGATCGGCCATCCGGAAAGGAAAAAATCAAAGTGGCTATCCTCCGAGCGTATCGTGCGCACATAGCCGGCCAACGCATCGGCCAGGGACTCCCGCGTAAGACCGCGATATGTCGGGTCCTGATGGAGCCTCGGCAGCAAAGTCTCCATGGTCATTCCCATCTCTTCGGGATTAAGGATCGGTTGCAGGACCTGTTCCTCAAGGCTCGCGGCCCGTCCATCCCAGAATTGAGATTGCCCTAGTCCGCGGCCCAGAAGCGTGGGCGCATGCCGCTTGCTGCGCTGGCCAAGCATGCCGACACTCAGCCTCCGCGAGTCCGAAAATCCATGCGCCGGATCATGGCAGCTCGCGCAGGATAGCCATCCGTCGTCTGAAAGACGAGTGTCGAAGAACAAGCGCTTTCCCAGAGCGACGTTTTTGGCGTCGCCGGGATCGGAGGTAGGCGCCTTGGTTCTCGGCGCAGAGTTGTACTGCTGCCCGTAGACAAGCACAGAACTCAAGAGCGCCGCGAAAGCCAGCTTCGCCAACCGTGCACCGATGTTTGAGAGTTTCATTGTTACGTCGCGGGGGACATTCCAGCCTGACGGCCGTGCTCTATTTTAGGTTGTACCAACGTGCTTGGCCTCAGAAATAAAAACCCAGCACTGTCGGTAGCACATGATATGTCCGGGTGAGATAGCACGTGAAATGTCCGCTTTAGCTTGCGGCCAGAGTAAGGGACGATGGCAGGGATCGAGCTCTATCGGAGCTTAGGGAGAACTCCCCATCTCCGGCGAGCCGGAGATGGGGTTGTAGTCTCTAAAAGCTCAGGCGCAGGCCAAACTGGATCTGACGCGCAACGCCTGCGGAATTGAAGGCCAGGGGAATATTTCCTGGAACTCCGAAGTCTCGGGCCTTAAGACCTTTCAGGTTGTACGGGCCATTGAGTAAATTGACGGTTTGTAAGACATTCCCGTTTACATCGGTAATCGGGAAAGCAGTGACCCTGGGGTCCAGGACCGAGCCCACGGGGAAGATGCCGTTCACACCGGTAAAGTTGGTGTGATTGAGCAGGTTGGCCGCGGTCACGGAGAGTCCCAGCCGCACGGCCTCATTGTCCCGGGCCAGACGGATGTCCTTGTTAAAGCGCATGTCCCAGCGATAGTTCCAGGGGAGAATGCCGCTGTCGCGCGGGGCATTGAAGGGACGCGCCTGGTTGAGCGCTTCCTGCACCAAGCCATTGCCGTTCGCGCCCACGGGTGGGCTGTCGAACAATTCGAACGGAGTACCCGAGTGGAAGCTCACGATGGGCGCCAGAGTGATGTCCGCCAGTGCCTTCGCGAAGATGCTCGCTGCGCCGCTGTAGGCAGGAGTGGTGTAGACCGCGCTGGTGCTAAACAAATGGGAGATGTTGAAGGGAGAGAGTGCGCGGTCTTTGCCCGGGCTGGTTGGAAAGTACGTGCTAGTGAACGAGGAGAAATCCACCACGTCATCGATGGCCTTGCTCCAGGTGTAGTTGGTCTGGAATTGCAAGTGGTTGGCAAAGCGCCGGGTCAGCGAGACCGTACCCGCGTGATAGATGGCGCCGCCGCAGGCGCAGTACGACGTGAGGGTCTCGAACTTAGGTTGTTGGGTCAGTCCTACAGGTATAAGCGGGTTGTTGGCCGGATTGGGCTTTAGGATCGGGCCGAGCAGCGGATTAAACGCACCGCTATTTACAAATCCAACTTCAAGGGGATCCTGAAGATGAATGGTGTGCTGCACGTTGTAGCCCACTTCCAAGGACATGTTCCTGGTCAGCTCCCGTTGAATGCTCAAGCTGGCCTGAATACCGTAGTTGTTCTTGTAGCCTCCTGACGGATTGATGATCCCGATTCCATTGGGCTGGCCTTGCGCAATGGGTATGCCCGCAGCAGCATAATCGGCGGCCGTGACAGGGTTCAGAACCGGCAAGTTTCCGATTGCGAAGAGGTGTCCAAGCAGGGCAGCGTAGTTGGGCTGGCCGATGGTTGCTACCGCTTGAGCAAACCCTGTGGCTCCGGTAGGGCTGTAGAGGTTGGAATAGTAGGAGTTTTGGAACTGCGCCGGCGCCACGAATATGCCACCACCAGCACGGAGAACGGTCTTGTGGTCGCCGAACATATCGTAGGCAAAGCCCACACGAGGCGAGGCATAGTAGTTGGGATTTTGACCGGGAAAGGCCTCATCATCCACGTCGAAGCGAATCCCGGCATCCACGGTCAACCGGGAGGTCATCTTCCAGGAATCCTGGAAATAGACGCCGCCATAGTGCGCCCAATTGGATATCAGAGCGTTGTTGCCAGTGGACGTCCGAAATTGGGTCGGCAGTCTGAACTTGAAAGATTGCAGCGAGGTCAGAAATGTGGCCGGCCCGGGTAGCCCGGCGGCGGCCACCGCCTGCCCCGCCAAAGTGGACGGCAAGACCGCGAGAGGGGTGATAATCCCGGGCACATAGGCAACCTGCGAGTGGGCGTACAGGTTGTCAAAGTAGGTGTACTTTACCGGCCGATAGGACTCACCGAATTTGAAGTTGTGCTTGCCCACGCTCCAGGTGACGCTATCTTCAAACTGGTAGCGCCGCTGGTGGGCTATGAACTCTGAGCCCAGAAGCGGTCCAAACGTGCCGAAACCATCGGTAAAGGCGCTAAAGGGCGTCGTTGGTCCGCCATGGCCGTTGTTCCAGGAGAGGTCGACGGTATTGTCGGGCACGGCTTGCACGCGCAGAGTATTGACGAGCGAAGCGCTGAAGATATGGCTCCAGGTAACCAGCGCCTCGTAGTCACGGATGGTGTTCGTGGTAGCGAAGCTGGCCGCGGTCGTGGGTTGAACGCCGGCGGCGAATCCACCGGCGCCTCCACCCAAATCGAGAGGAGCGTCCTCGCGTTCATGCAGGAAGCGGAAGGTAAGCGTGTTGTTCGCGTTGGGCTGCCAGTCCAGCCGGGCCATGCTATCAACCCACTTTTGATCGCCGGGGAAGAAGCCGCTCTGGCCGGCAATTAACTTCTGCACAGAGGAACTGTTGGCCGGGGTCAAGATAACGGTCACAGCGGCGGCGGCGGCGGGGTTGCTCAATGCCACTTTTTGGATATAGGCCTGCTGAGCGGCAGACGGCCCGGTAACAAACGGTGTATTGAAGGTCTTCAGAGACTCGAAAGTCGTTCTGTAAGCCTCAGTATTGAGGAAGAAGAAGACTTTGTCTTTGACCAAAGATCCGCCCAAGCTGCCGCCGACGTGCCAATCCTGGTCCATGGCGTTGTTGTTGCCGACCTTGAAGAAAGGCTTGGCATCCGCCACCTGATCGCGGAAGGTTCCAAAAACACTGCCATGCAATTGATTGCCACCTGACTTGGTGACCACATTGACGTGCTCTGCGAGCGTGAATCCAAACTCCGCGTTGAAAGAATTGCGGTTGACCTGGAGTTCCTGGATGGCATCGGGAGAAATGTGCGTGGTGCGGGAGATACCCGATCCATAGTCGTTTTCGCCGCCGTCAATGGTGACCAGCCCGCCGCGTCCGTTGCCCCCGGCCGTGGTGAAGTTGTTCACCGGAAAGGCTCCGATGTTGCGCTGCGCCCCGGAGGCGTGAATGGCCTCAGCATTGGTCATTCCCGGCAACAACTGAATCGTTTGCGAGTAGTCGCGGCTGACGCTGGGAATATTCTGTTCTGCGATCAGGTTGATGTAGTCGGCTTGCTGCGTCTGCGTGGTTTGAACGATGGGCGCGCTGTCTCCCGTGACCTCGACGACCTCCGTCGCCGCGCCGACTTTTAGATGGGCGTCGTATACCGAGACCGTGCCCACCTCCAGGGTAAACGTCTTGACCAATTCCTTCTGAAATCCCGGGGCCTCGACGGCAATCTGATAGACGCCCGGCTGCAACACCGGTATCACGTAGCTGCCGTAGGCATTGCACTTGACTGTTTTCGTGAAGCCCGTACTGGCGTTGGTTACCGTGACGCTGGCTTTGGTAATGACCGCCCCTAGCGGGTCGTAGACCACCCCTTTCAGAGTGGCGGTTGAATAGTCCACTTGCGCCTGGGCATGCTGGAACCCAAGTGAAGCCACAAGCAGTCCAGAAAAGAAACAGAACTTGGCCAATCCTTTCATCGTGCCCTCCAATAGAAAACTTACAAGGACGCAGGAGACAAACGCGGATCGCGGGTGGCACTGCTGACCAGCCTCAAGAGTTCTGTTCTTTGCCCGGACGTGGTTCCACGCCGGTGTCGGCTTAACCAATCGAAGATGTGTAGCACACTTCCCAGCCGGCAGTTGCCCCCGTTGCAACAATCGGAGCCTCAAAGCGACGAACGGCCATTCATTTTACTGGACGATCGTTTGTTTATCAATTGCATTGTTACCAGCATGCTTTTTGCCAAACCAATTCTCATGTCCAACCAAATGAGCCTGGGCGACCTTGTGGCTGGTATTTCAAGAGCTTGCCGCTAAAAAATTGTGAAGCTTTAGGGTTCATCAGCGGCCGCCATCTTCAGTTTTCCATATCTCGGAAGCGGCTCTACTACACAATTTGGAACCAACGGAACGTAATCGCTGAAACCGCTAAAACAACGGCCAAAAGCTAAAACTACCAACTGTTAAGGCCTTCAATCCTTGATTCACTGTGTGAAATGAGGGCGTTATGGCCCCGCTCTCGCTAAAGAAAACAAATAACCCGAGCTCCCTTGTTTCGTCTCAGGGCAATCAATAGTGGACCATGCTTCATTAGAATGAACGGTCGCTCATGTTTAGACTTGTGCCTGCAGATACGCAATCACTTTTGGGAGAGCCTGACGGAGACGCTATGCCGTGGCTGCCAGAACTCATGGCCTGAAGTTTCTGCGGGAGAATATATGCACACGGCTCAATGCGTCGGATACTTCGCGCTTCGCGCTCAGAACGACATTGCGCTGGGCGTGTTCGATGCGCAATCAGATTAAGGCACTCCAACCATGCTACTGCCCGATCGGAAACGAGGAGCTGACAAGAGTTGGCCATGGCTACGGTATCGTATAATCGGCAATCAGCCTCAGCAGAAAAGCAACGGCCGGTCGTGCCCAAAATCGCCCAAGGTCGAATTAAAGAGAACCGGCACCGGATCATGGCGGCTGCGCTTAAACTTTTCACCACGCAAGGGTTTCATGGCACAAACATCCGTGAGATTGCCGAGAAAGCCGGTATTTCCACAGGCGCAATCTACACCTACTATCCCGGCAAGGAAGCGATTTTTGAGAGTCTGGTGAGCATCTATCGGGCGCGCACCGATGTGTGGCTCAAACAAGTATGCGCAAATCTAAAAAGTCCGCTCTCAAAAGCTGACCTGACCAGGCTCGCAGCCGAAGTGCGGTCGATGTTGTACCAAGATCCTGAATACCTCTTGCTGATCTATATCGACGTGGTTGAGTTTCAAAACCAGCACTTCACGGAAACATTTCGTAATGTGCCGGAGCAGTTTCGCCGTCTTCTGGAGCCTGCCCTGCGGAAAACCAGGCAAAAAGCCGGCTGGCGCGGAGAAGACCCGGCAGTTGTGTTGGCCTCGGTTTATCTCTATTTTTTCACCTACGCCAGCATCGAAAAGCTCTATCACGGCAAACGCCATCTCGGGGTTTCCGACCAACAGGCTGCCGAACGTTTTGTCAATCTCCTGTGCCGCGGACTGTGGAAGGCAACCCCGCAAACCGGTTCCAAGAACCATCGAGAAAACGCGACCGAAAGCCGAAGCAAGCGTCAAGTCGAAGCGCTGCATCGACCCATGCGCGACCGTATCGACCTGATGCGCCTTCTCTCGGGCAGGTTGTGGAGTTCACCGCCGGATATCCCAGCCGAGGATTCCAGAGCCAAACTCGAGCCGATGTTGTTTGTGCCCAAAATGAGCCGGACGCGACTCGATCAGAACCAGCTCAGAATCGAAGCTGCGGCGCTGGAACTGTTTACCAAACAGGGATTCCATTCCACTCGGATGCGGGAGATTGCAGAGAAGGCCGAGATTTCATCGGGATCGATCTACAACTACTACCCCAGCAAGGAGTCGCTGTTCGCCAGCCTGGTGAAAAACTATCGATCTTGCATGCGTGGCTTTCGCGGACGAGTCTTGCGTGCTCTCGAAGATCCATTTTCCAAGAACGGTCTCCGCCTGCTGGCTATGGCGGTTCGTTCCATGGTTTACCACGATGCCGAGTATCAGCTCCTCACCTTCATTGACATCATCGAATTTCAGAACCGGCATTTCGCAGATACGTTTTATAAGATGCCCCAACAATTTCGGCACATCATGGGCCCCGTCCTGAGCAAGGTGAGAAAACAGAAGGGTTGGTGCGGAGAAGATCCAGGGTTTGCACTAGCGGCGATTTATCTTTATTTGTTCACTTACTTCACGGTGGAACGGCTGATGCAGCGTGGCAACCAGCATCTGGGGATTTCTGACGATGAAGCGATCGAACGGTTCATCGTCGTTTTTGTCCGCGGCCTGTGGCGTCCGGGAACGGAATCCGCCGTGGAAAAGCACGTGAATACCGCGACACGGAAGGAAGGCAGCTACCGGTCTCCTGAATCCGTTGCAGCCAATGCGGATCTTCCATAATCAGGCTGATGCATTAATCAGGCTGATGCATTCTTTCCCCGCGAACAGGGGCTTGTTTCTTCGCTAGCTTTAGTCCTGGCGCATTGACGGGAGGGACTACCCCAACTGCGGAAATGCTCTCGCTCAGCGACTGTCGTCGCGATGCACGGAGTCCAGCGAAAACGCGGGCACGCAGATGGCGATGAGTTTCCCGCCGCTTGAATGCGAGTTGGGCTTTGGACAAGTGTAGGCAAGGGTGAGCTCCTAGGCCGCGCCTCTCAGGTGACGACTGCGATTGTCAGGTGAAGATATGTTGCCGCATGAACGGGTTCTCAGCCACGAATCAACACGAAAATACGCCAATAAAGAACCGGTCTTTATTCGTGAATTTGTGTTGATTCGCGTGAATTCGCGGCCACGTACTGTTTGACGCGTCACGATGCGCGGGCGGCTTGCGCTCCCGACTGTCCCAGCCGCGCATAGGCAATCGCGAACAGGATTCCAAAAAGAATGCGACTCACTGTCTCTGCGCCATTTTGGATCGCCAATGCTGCATTCAAAGAGTAACATAGCGCTTTTCCAGAAAAACCGGTGGCCCGGGCCCCGGCGCTTTCTTTCGGAGAAATGATGAACATCCTTCGGTGCTCTGCTGTCATTCCCTTTCTTATCTCGCTGGCAATCGGACAAGCAGCTATCAAAGAGCGGCTCCAGGTCGATGCAACCGACGCTCCACGCAACATCTTGCATTCCGTGGTATCTCTACCTGTCTCCGCGGGGCCTATCACCCTGGTTTATCCGAAATGGATCCCGGGAAACCACCGGCCTACGGGACCGATTCAGAATCTGACCGGCCTGCACATCAAGGCCGGCGCGCAGGAGCTGGACTGGCAGCGCGACTTGGTGGATATGTGGGCCTTCCACTTGCAAGTGCCCGAGGGAGTGCGCGAGTTGCAGGTTTCGTTTGACACGCTCACCTACAACGGCAAAAGTTCAGCCGCTTCCAGCAAAGTACTCGACCTGCTTTGGAACCAAGTGGTGCTCTATCCGCAAAATACCGCGACCGATTCCGTTGAGGTTACGGCGTCGATTCGACTGCCTGAAGGATGGAAATCTGGTTCGGCTCTGGCCACAACCGGCAGATCCGAAAGCTCCGGAAGCTCCGAAAGCTTGGGGAGCTCCGCGCAGTTCCAGCCCGTCTCGTTGACTCGTCTGGTGGATTCGCCGCTGATCGCGGGGCGATGGTATCGGCAGGTCCAGCTCTCCGCGCCCGGCGAGAGCCCCGTGCATGTGATCGACCTGGTGGGTGAAAGCGAGGAGTCGCTGCAAATCACGGACCAGGATCTGGCCAGCTACAAGCAGCTGGTGGCCGAAACCGGCAAGCTGTTTGGCGCCCGTCATTACGAGAAATATCACTTCCTGTGGACGCTCAGCGATCAGACCGCTCACCACGGTCTGGAGCATCACGAGTCGAGCGACAACGGGACAGGCGAGGATGTGTTCAGCGACTCAGATTCTCACAATTTAGAGGCCGATCTTCTGCCTCACGAATTTGTCCATTCCTGGAATGGAAAGTACCGCCGGCCAGCGGGCCTGGCGACAGCGAACTATCAGGAGCCGATGAAGGGCGACCTGCTTTGGGTGTATGAAGGGCTCACTGACTACCTGGGCAATATTTTGGCGGCACGCACCGGGCTGCGCTCGCCGGAACAGTTTCGGGAGAACCTGGCGTATACGGCGGCAGGGCTCGAACATCGCGCCGGCCGCACCTGGCGTCCACTGCAGGACACAGCAACATCCGTGCAAATCCTTTTCGCTGCACCGCCGCAATGGGTGAACTGGCGCCGCTCCGCCGATTACTATCCCGAGGGCTACTTGCTCTGGCTTGACGTGGATGCGATGATTCGCCGGCAGACGAACGGACAAAAATCGCTGAACGATTTTTGCCGCGCATTTTACGGAGGGCAGAGCGGACCGCCACAGGTTGTTCCCTACAAATTCGAAGACGTGGTTGCGACGCTCAATCAGGTTTCGCCTTACGACTGGTCTCACTTTCTGCGGGAGCGGCTTGATTCCAAGTCTCCGCACGCGCCGCTCGGCGGCATCGAAAATGGCGGCTGGCGGCTCATGTACACGAGCCAGAAAAACATGACGATGGAAGCTGCAGAAAAATCCGGTGACGGCCTGGACCTTAGCTTTTCTCTGGGCATGATTGTCACCAAGGATGGCGAGATTCGCGACGTGATTCCAGGCTCGCCGGCATACGCGGCCGGGCTCGGGCCAGGTATGAAGGTGATTGCCATCAACAGCCGTAAGTGGTCGAAAGACCAGATGCGCTCGGCGCTGCGAACCGGCGTTCACGCTACTCAGCCGCTGGCAATTCTGGCCGAGAACGGCGAGTACGTGAACACCTACTCGGTCGACTATCACGGTGGAGAGCAATACCCCCACCTGGTACGTGTCGAAAGCCAGCAGGACCTGCTGAGCGAAATCATCAAGCCGGAGACGAAATGACCCGACGTGCTGGAATCATGTAGTACAGCGCGGCAAGCCGCAAAAGGAACAAGAGAAGCACCGAACATGCGATGCTGCTGAGGGCTGTCATCTTGAGCGGAGCGCCTGGAAGTACGGTCGCTTCTCGCACAGTCTCAAGCGCGGAGTCGAAAGATCCCGAGAATGATGAAGGAGTAAATGCAATTTCAGGGAGTTCTCTCGACCTTGCTTCGGGCTGACCGTCTCCCGGCCGGAAACATGTCCGGGACAGTTCCTGGGCGGTAAACATCGTCGGGATGTTTCGACTCCGCGCCTGGGATTCTGGCAATGGTCGCGGGATCGAGGCGCTCCGCTCAACATGACAAGCGCCTAGCCCAATGGCATCCATTGAAATCAGTTGCGGGTTTGACTTCGCCCGAAAATCGTGCCAGTCCCGGGCTCTCAAAAAAAGCGTCGCGAAAAGAAAAGATTTCACGCACGGTAGTACAGGCGCACTCGCCTGTGCCAGCAGACAAACACCGCCCGGGGGCGGCGGTGCCACATGGTTCGCTGCCTGTCTACGGGGAAGGCATTGTCGCGATGATTCGGCTGCTCGCTTAAGCGGCCTCCTCCTCGTGAATCGCAGCTTTGACTTTCGCGAGAAGCTGAGAAGGCAGCTCTTGCATTCCATGCGCCGAACGTGCGTGATCAGCGCACTGCGTCAGTACTTCCTGCTCAGTTTGGCCATGAGCTTCAAAATCGCAATCTACACCTACGTCCCTGCATGTTACAACCTTGGCCATAGGCGATACTCCTTTGGTCTCCCTGAGGTGAAATGTGGTCGGAGACTTAACTCAAATCGATGAGATAGCCATCACCCGTGTTGCCCGGACGGAGTGTACGTTCTTCTGTCTACACAGAAGTGCTACGACTCTCCCGAGCCGAGGCAGTGCGTACTACAATTCAGGGTCTATGCCTCGCCAGAATCTTCGTCGTGGGATCTTGCCAACCGTTTTCCTGTTGATGGGATTAGCGGTGATGGCCATCGTGCTAGTCCGCTATTGGATCAGCCCGCCTCCACTCCACAGCATCGCGAAACCCAAATCGGCTGCGTCGGAACTCGTGGACGAACAGCCGTTGATCACAGCACAGAGATTGGCAACCTTGGCAAGCACGCCGGAGGAAGAGGACTTCGCGAAGAACGCTGTGCGCATCGCCGACCATGAAGTAGATCTGAATTTCGCCGCAGCGTTGCGCAAAGCAACACGGCATCCATCCGCCATCCCGGCAGCTGCACGACCGCTTCAGGCAGCGGTGCAGTCGTTAGAAGAGAAAGTGAAATCCGAAGAGAAAGACCTTGCTCGGCAGAAACAGCTCGTCGCCAAAGCTGACGATGAGCGCAAGCCGGCCCTGGAAGAAAATCTGAGCCTCGCCGAAGCTACGCTGGAAGTCGATCAGGAAGACCTTGAGGCGGCGAAGCAGGAGCTCATTCGCGCCGGTGGCGATCCCCGCAGTGTAATTCAGGAGTTGCTGGAGCAACACGAAGCCACCGGCCATGCCGCGGGTCCCACCGCTGGCGCCAAGACGCAGTCGCAAGACGTTTCCTCTAGGACCGTACTGGTCCAATTCCGAGCTTGGCAGCAACTCGGGGAAAAAGACGCGGCCCTGGTGAAAGCACGCGAGGAAGTGGCCGTGCGCCGGCAGGAACTGATCCACGAGCACGAAACACTCGAACACGAGCGCCAGGGAGATAGTGGGAAACGGCAGGACGCCGGTACTTCGGCGCCTGCACCAGATTCAGCAGCCACTCAGTCTAAGAAGCCTTCGCGCGATGTCTTTTCGGCACTTAAACGAGCAGCAGAAGAGCGGAAGCATCTCTCTGAGCTTGATAAGCGGACCGCCGATTTGGCCCAACTCGATACCTTGTATGGACGCTGGCACGCCTTGGTAAAAGAACGCAGACATCAGTATCAGCTTGGATTGATCGAGGGAGCCATCTGGATCGTGATTCTGCTGGCCGCGGTGCTGTTTGCTGATGGGCTGGTGCGAGTGATGTTTTCACGTCTCGCGCCCGAAGGCCGGCGTGGGCATACTGTGCGTACGGTAGCGCGATTCGCGATGCAAGTCAGCGGAGTGGCTCTGATCCTGCTGGTGCTGTTCGGCCCGCCCAGCCAGCTGGCCACGGTTCTCGCGCTCACCGGCGCCGGATTGACGGTCGCGCTCAAGGACTTCATCGTCGGCTTCTTCGGATGGTTTGTACTGATGGGACCGAACGGCATTCGCCCCGGCGATTGGGTGGAAATCAACGGCATCGGCGGCGAAGTGGTCGATGTGGGTCTTTTGCACACCATCATCCTGGAAACAGGAAATTGGTCTGATGCCGGCCATCCCACCGGGCGTAAGGTGAGCTTCGTTAACAGCTTCGCCATCGAGGGTCATTACTTCAATTTCTCGACGACGGGGCAGTGGCTGTGGGATGAAATCGAAGTACCCATTCCCGCCGGCGTCGATCCCTATCCCATCGCGGAGGGGGTTCAGAAAGCTGTGGTGGAGGCCACTCAAACCGACATGAGCTTGGCCCAACAGGAATGGCAACGAGTCGTGCCTGGCCACGTGGGACGTACCTTTGCTCCAGTTCCGGCGATCAGCGTTCGGCCTACGACTCTCGGCGTCAACGTGCTCGTGCGCTACATTACGCGGGCTCACGAACGCCACGAAACACGGACGCGTCTCTTTCACCGCATCGTGGAGCTGTTGCGCAGCCCGCACGTCGCAGCGGGGCCGCTGGAGGAACCGGCGCCCAAGTCTCTCTCTGCCTCGGAATGAGCTAGGAAATTGCCAGGATCGCCGGAATTGCCGAAATTGTTCGGTTGAAAGCATCCTTTTATTCCGGCGATTTTTGGCAATTCTGGCAATTTCCTAATCTTCTTTTCCGGTTACCGAAACGTTTGAATAAATTTATTGAAACGGTTCGATCCTTATATTATGGTCGGCGCGGATTTGGCGCGGTTCGGTTGCGCTCGACGAAATCGGTGGAGACGGAAGACGTCCCGCAGCCCCCTGACCCTTGCGCCACCTCCCGATGCGTCGGAGCGCAGGTCGTCTAAGCGCAGATCTGGGACCACGCGCGGACGAGAGCTGTGTTCCTGCACAGATGAACGCAGTGCCATCAAGGAGGTTATTTCATGAAGATCAGATCTCTGGTTGCTCTGGGCGTGGCTGCCATCCTCTTCTGCGTAGTTTCAGTGGCAGGATTCGCTCAAACCATACCTAACTGGGCGCCCAACGTCGCCTATACCGTCGGCTCGCTGGTGATGTTTCAGAGCGTTGAATATAAATGCATTCAAGCACACACTTCGCAACCTGACTGGACTCCGCCGGCTACTCCCGCGTTGTGGCAACCGGTGAGTGGATCACCTACGCCGACTCCCACACCAACCGCGACACCTACGCCTACACCGACACCAACTCCGACTCCACCACCAGGAGGCGGCGGTTGCGCCGCGGCATGGAGTGCTACCCAGGTTTACACCGGTGGCATGATGGCCAGCGAAAACGGCTCCAACTACACGGCCAACTGGTGGACCCAAGGAGACGATCCGAGGACTCATAACGGTCCTTCCGGCAGCGGGCAGCCGTGGACACCGCCTTCCAACTGTGCTGCTCCCAGTCCAACACCAACTCCGCCACCCACGCCAACGCCAACTCCGCCCCCTCCAGGCTCGAGATTATTCGCTCCCTACAACGACATGAGTTTGACGGTGAGCGAGGGTCTGGTGGCCAACGTCCAAACAGCGGGCCTCAAAGCCATCACGCTCGCCTTCCTGGTCGGGAACGGCAGCTGCGCGTTTGGTTGGGGTGGCCTGGGAGGGACACTACCGACGGACAACGAACCGAACGGAACATCGATTCAATCGATGGTGCAACAACTCCAGGCCAACGGAGTCACTGTCATCATCTCCTTTGGCGGAGCCAACGGGGCGATCGTGAACGGCTGCAGTAGCGCCTCAACGTTGCAGACAAACCTGCAAGGAGTGATCAACCGCTATAAGGTCACCATGCTTGACTTTGATATGGAGGCTAGCGACACGCTCGGCGACGGCCCCGGGTTGCCGGTGCTGGATCAGGCGCTCAAGGGGCTCAAGAGCGCGAATCCCGGCTTGGTTGTCTCCTACACCCTGCCGGTATTGCCAACCGGCCTGATCAACACCGGAACCGCGGTGTTGAATCAGGCGCATACCGACGGATTCACTCCCGACGTCATCAACGTGATGGCGATGGACTATGGGTCCGCCAACGATAACAACGGACAGATGGGGCTGGATGCGACGGATGCCGCCAACGCCACGCACGCTCAGGTCCAACAAGCCGGGTTGAGTTCCAACATTGGTGTGACAGCGATGATTGGGATCAACGACACCAACACGGAGATCTTCAAACTCGCGGACGTAAACACACTCCTAAACTTTGCGACGTCCAACACGTACATAACGCGGTTGTCGTTCTGGTCGTTGGCGCGTGACAACGGCGGGTGCCCCAACCAGGGCTTCGCCTCGCCGACGTGCAGCGGCATTACGCAGAACAACTTCCAGTTCTCGCAAAGCTTTGAGCCGTTCAAATAGAGACGGCTCCGTTGTTTGGGAAACCTGGAGCCTCTCCTTGCTGAAGCAGTGAGGTGGCGGTGGCCCGAATCAACCACGGAGACACAGGAGGATCGGGTGATCGGATCATCGGGACATCGGATCATCGGTTCATCGGAACAATCGGAAGAGTGCACGGCGGAACACGCGGCACTGGGCTTGGCCTCCGATGGCCCGATCTCCCGATGACCCGATCCCCCGGTGCCTTCGTGGTAGGTTTTCGGGCCACCGCCGCCTCGTTTTTCAAGCGTGGCTTTGGGATACCGCGGCGGTGCGCTCGAGCTTGTCCCAGGCAAAGGGTTTGCCGTCGATGGCGCGCTTGAGGGTCCTCAGCAGGACTGCGGAGAACAATTGTCGATAGGAAAACCGTTGCAGCCAAATGTGCGCGAGTAGCCAGATG
>WNFJ01676481.1_pt1 | contig 14628 bp, 15 predicted proteins | sample 5400461 | NCBI WGS metagenome assembly WNFJ01 (sample SAMN13153349, study PRJNA577476) | soil metagenome | isolation source: 115 cm saprolite on Douglas fir-dominated hillslope | place: USA:California | collected 2013-09-17 | reverse complement strand
CCGTCTTGTCGGACATGGCCCGCATCGCGGACGCCGGCGGGCCGATGAACGTCAGGCCGGCCGCCAGGCACGCCTCGGCGAACTGCGGATTCTCGCTGAGGAACCCGTACCCGGGATGGATGGCGTCGGCGCCGGTGGCCTTCGCGACGTGCACGATACGGTCGATCGAGAGGTAGCTCGCCGCGGGCTCCGCCGGACCGATCGCGTGCGCCTCGTCGGCCATGCGCACGTGGAGGGCCTCGCGGTCGGCGTCGGAGAACACCGCCACCGTGGCGAGCCCAGCCTCGCGGCAGGCGCGGATCACCCGGACCGCGACCTCTCCCCGGTTGGCGATCAGAACCTTGTTGATGCGACGCTCTCCGCGCGGAGCCGGAAGCCTGGGCGGGGCCTCATCGCGGACGCGCTCAGCGCGGCAGGATCTCCAGCCCGCTGAAGAAGTACGGGATCTCGAAGGCCGCGGACTCCGGCGAGTCGGAGCCGTGCACCGCGTTCGCCTCGATCGACGACGCGAAGTCCTTGCGGATCGTCCCCGGTGCCGCCTTGGCGGGATCGGTCGCGCCCATCAGCTCGCGCAGCCGCGCGATCGCGTCCTCGGCTTCGAGCACCATCGCCAGACACGGTCCCTGCGTCATGAAGGCGCAGAGGCTCCGGAAGAACGGCCGGCTCTTGTGGACGGCGTAGAAGCCTGCGGCCTGCTCGTGGGTGATGTGGATCAGCCGTGCGGCCAGGATCCGGAAGCCGGCCTGCTCGAAGCGGGCGATGATCTGGCCGGCCACGCCCTTGGCGATCGCATCGGGCTTCACGATGGTCAGCGTGCGTTGAATCATGCCGTTCCCAGCGTCGCCGCGACCTGCTTGCCCATGTCGGCCGGGCTCTGTACGAGGCGCGCGCCGGCGGCCTCGAGCGCGCGCATCTTCTCCGCCGCCGTCCCCCGCCCGCCCGCGATGATCGCGCCCGCGTGGCCCATGCGGCGGCCGGGCGGCGCCGTCTGGCCGGCGATGAAGGCGACCACCGGCTTCCGGACGTGCGCCCTGATGAAGGCCGCCGCCTCTTCCTCGGCCGAGCCGCCGATCTCCCCGATCAGCATGATCGCGTGCGTCTCGGGGTCGTCGTTGAACAGCCGGAGCACGTCGACGAAGCTCGTCCCGGTGACGGGGTCGCCGCCGATGCCGACGCAGGTCGACTGCCCGATGCCCCGCGTCGTCAGCTGGTGCACGACCTCGTAGGTCAGGGTGCCGCTCCGCGACACGACGCCGACGTGCCCGTCGCGGTGGATGTGGCCGGGCATGATGCCCACCTTGGCCTGCCCGGGCGTGATCAGGCCCGGGCAGTTCGGGCCGACGAGCCGGCTTGTCGTCCGGGAGAGGAACTCCTTGGCCCGGACCATGTCGGCCACCGGAATGCCCTCGGTGATGCAGACGACGAGCGGCACACCGGCCGCGGCCGCCTCCATGATCGCGTCGGCGGCGGCCGCCGGTGGGACGAAGATCAGCGCGCAGGTGGCGCCCTCAGTCGCCACCGCCTCCGCCACGGTGTTCCAGACGGGGAAGCCCTCGTGGGTGGTCCCGCCCTTGCCGGGGGTGACCCCTCCCACGACGGTCGTGCCGTAGTCCTTGCAGCGGGCCGCGTGGAAGGCGCCCTCCCGTCCCGTAATGCCCTGCACCACCACCCGGGTGCGCTTGTCGACGAGGATCACCGCGCCGCCCTCGCCAGCTCGACCACCTTCTGGGCGCCGTCGCCCATATCGGTCGCGGTCGTCAGGGCGAGCCCAGACTCCGCCAGCATCTTCCGCCCGAGCTCCACGTTGGTGCCTTCCATGCGGACGACGACCGGCAGCGTCAGGCCAAGCTTCCGGACGGCGGTGATCACGCCCGCGGCCAGGCGGTCGCAACGCAGGATTCCGCCGAAGACGTTGATGAAGACGGCCTTGACGCTCGGGTCCGAGGACAGGATTCGGAACGCGTTCTCGATCTGCTCCGGCGAGGCGCCCCCGCCGACGTCGAGGAAGTTCGCGGGCTCGCCGCCGGCGAGCTTGACGATGTCCATCGTCGCCATCGCGAGCCCGGCGCCATTGACCATGCAGCCGACGCTGCCGTCGAGCTTGATGTAGTTGAGGCCGTAGCGGCTAGCCTCCACATCGAGCGGCAGCTCCTCGTGGACATCCCGGAGCGCCGTCAGGTCCGGGTGGCGGTAGAGCGCGTTATCGTCGAAGGTCAGCTTCGCGTCGAGCGCCAGGACACGCCCGTCGGTCGTGACGACCAGGGGGTTGATCTCGGCGAGCGAGCAGTCCGTGGCGCGGTAGCAGGCGAAGAGGTTCTGGGCGAGGGTGCCGCCCGCCTTCTGCTGCTCCCGAGCCAGGCCGAGCCCGAACGCGAGGCGCCGGGCCTGGAACGGCTGGAAGCCGAGGGCGGGGTGCGCCCATTCTCGCAGGATCTTCTCCGGTGACCGCGCCGCGACCTCCTCGATCTCCATCCCCCCGGCCTGGCTCGCCATGACGACCTCGGTCGATCGCGCCCGGTCGAGCGTGACCGCGAGGTAGAGCTCCGCTCGGACCGGCGACGCGTCCTCGACGAGGACTCGGCGGACCTCGATGCCCTCCGGCGGGGTCTGCGGGGTCCGGAGCCGCATGCCCAAGATCTGCTTCGCGGCCGCCTCGGCGGCCGACGGGCTCTCCGCGAGCTGGATGCCGCCGGCCTTGCCGCGCCCCCCCGCGTGCACCTGCGCCTTCACCACGACCCGGCCGCCGAGCGCCCGCGCGATCTCGTGCGCCCGCGCCGGGCTGTCGGCGACGTCGCCCCGGGGCACCGCCACGCCGAACTCGCGGAGGAGGGCCTTGGCCTGGTATTCGTGAATCTTCACGAGGTCGGTGCTTTGGGCGCGCCACGGAGCTTGCGCAGGAGCCACACGACCGGATCGAAGAACTCGTCGACCACTCGCTCCTTGAGCGGAATGATGCCGTTGTCGGTGATGTGGATGTGCTCCGGGCAGACCTCGGTGCAGCACTTGGTGATGTTGCAGAGCCCGAGCCCCGCCTCGCGCCGGATCGCCTCGAGCCGGTCGCGGGTGTCGAGGGGATGCATCTCGAGGCTCGCGAGCTTGATGAAGAAGCGCGGCCCCGCGAACACCGGCTTCGTGTCGTGGTCACGGATCACGTGGCAGACGTCCTGGCACAGGAAGCACTCGATGCACTTGTGAAACTCCTGGATGCGATCGATGTCCTCCTGCATCATACGGTAGCTGCCGTCGGCCTCTGGCGGCTTGAGCCGGAGCGGCGCGATCTGCTTGGCCTTCTCGTAGTTGTAGGAGACGTCGGTGACGAGGTCACGGATGAGCGGGAACGCGCGCAGCGGCGCCAGCGTGATCGTCTCGCCCGCGGCGAAGAGGTTCATGCGGGTCATGCACAAGAGCCGCGGCACACCGTTGATCTCAGCGCTGCACGAGCCGCACTTCCCCGCCTTGCAGTTCCAGCGCACGGCGAGGTCGGTCGTCTGCGTCGCTTGCAGCCGGTGGACCACGTCCAGCACGACCATGCCCGGCTCGGTCTCGACCCGATAGTCCCGGAAGCCCCCGGCGGCCGCGTCGCCGCGGAAGACCCGCAGCGTGACCGCGGGCATCAGGACGGCTCCCCCAGGAGCTTCTGGAGCTCGGCGGGCAGGTCCGGCAGCGGCTCGCGGGCGAGCGTGAGCCCGCCGTCCTTCCGGCGGAGGACGACATTGACCTTCCCCCACTCCGGATCCGCCTTCGGGTAATCCTCGCGCGTGTGGCCGCCCCGGCTCTCCCGCCGCTCGAGGGCGGCGAGCGTCGAGCACTCCGCCACCGTGAGCAGCGCGCCGAGGTCGAGCGCGGTGTGCCAGCCGGGATTGTAGGCCGACCCCCCCTCGACGCGGACCCTCCCCGCTCGCTCCTTCAATTGCTCGATCGTCCCGACCGCCTCCCGGAGCTCGGATTCGGTCCGGATGATCCCGACGAGCCGCTGCATCGTCTCCTGGAGCTCGTGCTGGATCGCGTAGGGGTTCTCGCCGCGCGCCCGCGAGAAGGGCTCGAGCGCCTCGCGCGCCAGCGACTCGACCTCGCTCGGCTCTACCCTCAGCTGGCCGCCCCGATCTTTGGCGTAGAGGGCGGCGTGGAATCCCGCCCGCCGCCCGAACACCAGCAGATCCGAGAGCGAGTTGCCGCCAAGCCGGTTCGAGCCGTGCAGGCCGCCCGCGACCTCGCCGGCGGCGAAGAGGCCCGGCACCGTCGACGCGCCGCTGTCGGCGTCGACGCGCACGCCGCCCATCACGTAGTGACAGGTCGGGCCCACCTCCATCGGATCTTTCGTGATGTCGACGTCGGCGAGCTCCTTGAACTGGTGGTACATCGACGGCAACCGCTTCTTGATGTAGTCAGCGGCTCGGCGCGTGCAGATGTCCAGAAACACGCCGCCATGCGGGCTGCCCCGCCCCGCCTTGACCTCCGCGTTGATCGCACGAGCCACCTCGTCGCGAGGCAGCAGGTCCGGCGTGCGGCGGTTATGCGTCTTGTCCGCGTACCAACGGTCCGCTTCGGCCTCGGTGTCGGCCGTCTCCGCCCTGAAGTACTCCGGGATGTACCGAAACATGAAGCGCTCGCCCTGGGTGTTCTTGAGCGTGCCCCCATCCCCCCGCACCCCCTCGGTGACGAGGATGCCGCGCACCGAGGGCGGCCAGACCATGCCGGTCGGGTGGAACTGAACGAACTCCATGTCGATCAGGTCGGCCCCCGCCCACAGCGCGAGGGAGTGGCCGTCACCGGTGTACTCCCAGGAGTTCGAGGTGATCGCCCAGGCCTTGCCGATCCCGCCCGTCGCCAGGACCACGGCCTTGGCCCGGAACACGACGAAGTCACCCCGGTCGCGCCGGTAGGCGAACGCGCCGCAGACGCGGTCGCCGTCCTTCAGGAGCCGCAGCACCGTCGTTTCCATGTGGACGTCGATGCCCTGGTGGATCGCGTGATCCTGGAGGGTGCGGATCATCTCGAGGCCGGTGCGGTCGCCGACGTGCGCGAGACGGGCGTAGCGGTGGCCGCCGAAATCGCGCTGGAGGATCCGGCCGTCCTTCGTCCGGTCGAAGAGGGCTCCCCAGCGCTCCAGCTCGAGGACCCGGTCGGGCGCCTCCTGGGCGTGGAGCTGAGCCATCCGCCAGTTATTCAGCATCTTGCCGCCGCGCATCGTGTCCCGGAAGTGGACCCGCCAATTGTCCTCGGGCCAGACGTTGCCGAGGGCGGCCGCAATCCCCCCCTCGGCCATCACCGTGTGGGCCTTGCCGAGGAGCGACTTGCAGATCAGGCCCACCGACACGCCCTGGGCGGCCGCCTCGATCGCGGCGCGCAGGCCAGCGCCGCCCGCGCCGACGACGATCACGTCGTGCTCGTGCGTCTCCCAGGCGCGCGCCATCAGAGGATCCTCACGTCGTGGATCAGGCCTGCGGACACGAGGCGGATGTAGAGATCCGTGAGCGCCACCGAGCAGAGAGAGAGCCAGGCGAAGGAGGGGTGGCGCTCGTTGAGCCGGCTGACGAGAGACCAGAGGCCGTAGCGAGAGGGCGCCCGGGAGAAGACGTCGACGTGGCCGCCGCAGATGTGGCGGCAGGAGTGACACGAGAACGTGTAGAGCCCGAGCAGGAGGACGTTGACCCACATGACCAGCGTGCCGACCCCGATCCCGAAGCCATCCGGGAACCGGAACGCGAGGAGGGCGTCCCAGGCGAGAAAGCCCAGAAAGACGAGCGCGACGTACCACGTGTAGCGATGGAAGGCCTGCAGGATCAGGGGGAACCGGGTCTCGCCCGTGTAGCCCGCGGCGGCGTCGCGCACGCCGCAGGCGGGCGGCGCGAGCCAGAACGAGCGGTAGTACGCCTTCCGGTAGTAGTAGCAGGTCAGCCGGAATATCCCGGGTCCCCACAGGATCAGGATGGCGGGCGACACGATCCCGATGAGCGGCACCGCCAGCTCCGGCAGCCCGCGCCCGGGGCCAAAGGTCGGGTGGAGGCACCGGGCATAGACGCACGGCGAGTAGAACGGTGACAGATACGGATCGACGTAGTAGTGGGCGTTCTGGAACGCCGCCCACGTCGCGTACACGACGAACGCGGTGAACACGACGAAGACCGTCAGGGGCAGGACCCACCACGGGTCCTGCCGCAGGTGCGGCGCGGCGATCGGCGCCCGCGCCTCGCCGGCCACGCGTCTGCCCGCTCCGATCATGCGTCCTCCCGTGCGAACGCCCGCACACCGTCCTCGTAGAGATCGCCGCCGTGGCAGTCGTTGACCACGATCGCGGGGAAGCCCTCGACCTCGAGGCGTCGGATTGCCTCGGTCCCGAGGTCCTCGTAGGCGACGACCTCGAGCGTCTTCACGAACTGGGAGAGGACGGCGCCGGCGCCCCCGATCGCGCCGAAGTAGACGGCCGTGTGCCGCCGGAGCGCGTCCTTCACCACCTGGGAGCGCGCCCCCTTGCCGATCGTGCCCTTCAACCCGAGCTCGAGCAGGGCCGGCGTGAACTTGTCCATGCGCCCCCCGGTGGTCGGGCCAATCGACCCCACGACCGCGCCCGGCCGCGCCGGCGAGGGCCCCGTGTAGTAGATGATCTGGCCGCGCACCTCGCTTGCCCTGCTCGATGAGCGGGAAGAGCCGGGCGTGGGCGGCGTCCCGCGCGGTGTAGAGGACCCCGCTGATGCGGACCCGGTCCCCCGCCTTGAGCGACGCGACGTCCGCGTCGCTGAGCGGCGGCGTCACCTCCTTGATTCCGTCCGCGGCGGCCGTGATCACGCGCCCCCCTCCGCCACCGGTCGAACCGGACCGGTCACAGCGTCACTTCCTTGTGGCGGTGGGCGTGACATTCGATCGTGACGGCGACGGGGAGGGAGGTGATGTGGCAGGGGGCGGCGAGGATGTGGACGCCGAACGCGGTCGTGTCGCCCCCGTAGCCCTGCGGCCCGATGCCGAGCCGGTTGGCGCGTTCGAGCACCTCTCGCTCGATCGCCCCGATCGCCGGATCCGGGTTCGGGGAGCCGAGCTCACGGAACAGCGCCTTCTTGGACAGGATCGCCGCCTTCTCGAACGTGCCCCCGACCCCGACACCGACGATGAGCGGAGGGCACGCGTCCGGACCCGCCGTCTTGACGCACTCGAGTATCCAGCCCTTCACACCCTCGAGCCCGTCGGCCGGGGTCAGCATCCTGTACTTCGAGCGGTTCTCGCACCCCCCGCCCTTGGCCATGAGCGAGAACCTGAGGGTGGCGCCCGGCACGACGTCCACGTGGATCACGGCCGGGGTGTTGTCGCCGGTGTTCACGCGGTCAAACGGCGACCGGACGATCGAGGCCCGGAGGTAGCCCTCGGTGTACCCCTGCCGCACGCCTTCGTTGATCGCGTCGTCGAGGCCGCCTCCGGTCAGATGAACGTCCTGCCCCAGCTCGACGAAGCACACCACGACGCCCGTGTCCTGGCAGTAGGGCATCCGCTTCGTCTGCGCCATCCGGGCGTTGTCCTTGAGGGTCTGCAGTACCTGGCGGCCGGCGGCGGAGCGCTCCGTGGCGAGCGCCCGGTCGAAGGCGCGGAGCATGTCGGGCTCGAGGTCGTAGTTCGCCTCCATGCAGAGTTTCTTGATCGCGTCGACGATCGCGCTCGCGTCAACCTCGCGCATGCCCGCCCCCCGCCGGCAGCGGCTCGGCGCCGAGCGCGCGCGCGTCGAAGTCGATCGCGGCCGCAGCCTGGCATGCGACCAGCGACGGCGTGACGGTGTGGCAGCCGCGGGGGACTGCCCCCGCCCCCTTCCCCGGGGGGGACGCGTTCGACGCCGCGCGCCCAGGAACCCGGGCCGCCTTCTTCATCGGTCAGTCTCCATTACAGTTTCAGCTTCTCGACCAGCTCGCGCACCGCCGCTGCCGAGCGTTGGAACGCCGCGTTCTCCTCGGGCGTGAGCGTGATCTCGATGACCTGCTCCACGCCCGCCCGGCCGAGTTTCACCGGCACGCCGACGTAGAGCCCCCGGACACCGTACTGGCCGGTCAGGTAGGCGGCGCACGGAACGATCTTCTTCTTGTCTTTGAGGATCGCCTCGACCATCTCGACGGTGGCGGCGCCCGGCGCGTAGTACGCGCTCCCCGACTTGAGGAGGTTGACGATCTCGGCGCCGCCGCCGGCCGTCCGCCTGACCAGCGCGTCGATCTTCTCTCGGGGCAAGAGTTCGGTGATGGGGATGCCCGCCACGGTCGAGTAGCGCGGCAGCGGCACCATCGTGTCGCCATGCCCGCCGAGGACGAACGCGGTGACGTTCTCGACTGACACCCCGAGCTCTTGGGCGATGAACGTCCGGAAGCGCGCCGAGTCGAGGAGGCCGGCCATGCCGATCACGCGCTCGGGGGGGAACCCGGACTTCTTCCAGGCGAGTTGGACCATCGCGTCCAGCGGGTTCGTGACCAGGATGAGGATGGCGTGCGGCGAGCGCTGGACGGTCTGCTCGACCACGCTGCCGACGATCTCGGCATTCTTGAACAGGAGGTCGTCGCGGGTCATCCCCGGCTTCCGCGCGAGCCCCGCCGTGATCACGACCAGGTCGGAGTCGGCGGTGCCGTCGTAGCCGTTGGTGCCGGTGAGGCGCGCGTCGTAGTCGTGGAGCGGGCCCGCCTGGGCGAGGTCGAGGGCCTTGCCCTGCGGCACGCCCTCGATGACGTCGACGAGGACAACGTCGCCGAGCTCGCGTTCGACCGCGTACTGCGCGACCGTGGCGCCCACGCTTCCGGCGCCGACCACCGTGATCTTCGGCCGGGCGGCCATTAGAGCGTCTCCATGTTCGCGACGATCGCGGTGCCGAACTCCGAGGTCTTGACCTCGGGCGCGCCCTCCATCAGCCGGGCGAGGTCGTAGGTCACGACCCTCTGGCCGATCGTCCGCTCGAGGCCCGCGACGATCCGGTCGGCGGCCTCGGTCCAGCCCATGTAGCGCAGCATCATCTCGCCGGAGAGGATCACCGAGCCCGGGTTCACCTTGTCCTGACCGGCGTACTTCGGCGCGGTGCCGTGGGTGGCCTCGAAGAGGGCGTGGCCGCTCTCGTAGTTGATGTTGGCGCCGGGCGCGATCCCGATCCCCCCCACCTGGGCGGCGAGGGCGTCGGAGAGAAGATCGCCGGTCAAGTTGCAGCACGGCACGACGTCGAACTCGTCGGGGCGCGTGAGGATCTGCTGGAGAAAGGCGTCCGTGATCGCGTCCTTCACCAGGATCTTCCCGGCCGGCGGCTTGCCGCCGCACTCCTCCCACGCGACCAGCCGGTCGGAGAACTCGCGCTTGGCCAGCGCGTAGCCCCACTTCATGAACATGCCTTCCGTGTACTTCTGGATGTTGCCCTTGTGGACGAGCGTCACGTTGCGTCGGTTGGCCTCGACGGCGTAGCGGTACGCGGCGCGGATCAGCCGCTCGGAGCCCTCCTTCGAGACGGGCTTGATCCCGATCGAAGACGTCTCGGGGAACCGGATATTCCGGACGCCCATCTCCTGCCGGAGGAAGCGGACGACCTTCGTCGCCTCGGGCGTACCCTGCTCCCACTCGATCCCGGCGTAGATGTCCTCCGTGTTTTCGCGGAAGATCACCATGTCGACCTTCTCGGGGTGCTTGACCGGCGACGGCACGCCGGCGAAGTACCGAACGGGCCGGAGGCAGACGTAGAGGTCCAGCTCCTGGCGGAGGGTCACGTTGAGCGAGCGGAAGCCCTCGCCCACCGGGGTCGTCAGCGGTCCCTTGATCGCCACGAGGTACTCGCGGATCACGTCGAGTGTCTCCGGCGGCAGCAGGTTCGGCGGACACTCGGCGCCGTAGACCCGCCGGGCCTTTTCACCCGCGTAGGTCTCCACCCACACGATCGTGCGCTTGCCGCGGTAGGTCTGGGCGACCGCGGCGTCCAGCACGCGGACGGCCGCGCGCCAGATGTCGGGGCCGGTGCCATCGCCCTCGATGAACGCGACGATGGGATGGTCCGGCACGACGAGCTTGCCGTGCTTGAGCGTGACCTTGTCGCCGGCCGGGACCTTCACCTTCCCTGGCATCTGAGCCCTTCCTCTGGCCGAATCATGGGTGGTCGCGGCGCCTATTTGACGGCGTTGAGCGCCGAACCGGCCTTGAACCATCCGAGCTGCTCCTCGGTGAGGCTGTGGCCAGCCCGGATCGACTCCGTGGCCCCGTCGGACCGCGTGATGACGACCGTGACGGGTGCCCCCGGCGTCAGGCGCCCGAGGCCGGTGACGCTCACCCGGTCGGTCTCGCCGAAGCGGTCGTAGTCGGCGGGATCGGCGAACGTCAGCGGCAGGATCCCCTGCTTTTTCAGATTCGTCTCGTGGATGCGCGCGAAGCTCCGCGCGATCACCGCCCGGCAGCCGAGATACCGCGGAGACATGGCCGCGTGCTCCCGGCTCGAGCCCTCGCCGTAGTTCTCGTCGCCGATCACCACCCAGCCGACGCCCCGGGCCTTGTAGTCACGGGCGATCTTGGCGAACGGCACGCCCCGCTCGCCCGTCAGCAGGTTGAGCCCCTTGCCCGTCTCGCCGGTGAAGGCGTTGACGGCGCCGAGGAACATGTTGTCGCTGATGCGGTCGAGGTGGCCGCGGTAGAGGAGCCACCGGCCCGCGGGCGAGATGTGGTCGGTCGTCGTCTTGCCTTTGCTCTTGACCAGGATCGGCAGGCCGAGGAAGTCCTTGCCGTCCCAGGCGGGAAACGGCTGGAGGATCTGCAAACGCTCGCTCCCGGCCGGGATCTCGACCTGCACGCGATCGCCGTCCTCCGCCGGCGGCTCGTACCCTTCCGCCCCCCCCACGAAGCCGTCCCGCGGGAGCGCCTCCGCCTCGGGGGGCGCGAAGCGCACCGGGCGCCCGTCCGGGCCCGGGAGCGTGCCGTGGACGGGGTCGAAGTCGAGGGTGCCCGCGAACGCCAGCGCCGTGACGATCTCCGGGCTCGTCAGGAACGACAGCGTCGCCGCGCTCCCGTCGTTGCGGCCCGGGAAGTTCCGGTTGAAGGACGAGACGATCGTGTTCGCCTCCTCTCGTCCCACATCCGACCGCTTCCACTGTCCGATGCACGGCCCGCAGGCGTTGGCCAGCACCGTCCCGCCCATCTTCTGGAACGTGTCGATGATGCCGTCGCGCTTGATCGTCTGATAGACGCGCTCGGAGCCCGGCGTGATCAGGAAGGGGATCTTCGCCCGGAGCCCCGCCGTCATGCCCTGCTGGGCGATGTGCGCCGCTCGGCGCATGTCCTCGTATGAGGAATTCGTGCAGGACCCGATGAGCGCGTTCTTGATCTGGAGCGGCCAGCCGTTCTGCCGCGCCTCCCCCGCGAGGCGTGAGATCGGCCGGTCGCGATCCGGAGAGTGCGGGCCGACCACGTGCGGCTCGAGTTGGTCGAGGTCGATCTCGACGATCTCGTCGTAGAAGCGCTTGGGGTCCTCGAGCACCGCGCGGTCCGCGACGAGGTGCTCGGCATGTTTGTCGGCCAGCGCCGCGACGTCGGCGCGGTCGGTGGCGCGCAGGTAGGTGGCCATGCGCCCGTCGTACGGGAAGACGGAGGTGGTGGCGCCCAGCTCCGCTCCCATGTTGCAGATCGTGCCCTTGCCGGTGGCGCTGATCGACTCGGCGCCGGGGCCGAAGTACTCGACGATCTTGTTGGTCCCGCCCTTCACGGTCAAGACGCCGCAGAGGTACGTGATGACGTCCTTGGGCGACGTCCAGCCGTGCAGCGTGCCGGTCAGGCGAACCCCGATCAGCTTCGGGTGCAGGACCTCCCACGGGAGCCCCGCCATCACCTCGCCCGCGTCCGCGCCGCCGACGCCGATCGCGAGCATGCCGAGGCCGCCCGCATTCGGTGTGTGCGAGTCGGTGCCAATCATGAGGCCGCCGGGAAACGCGTAGGTCTCGAGCACGACCTGGTGGATGATCCCGGAGCCCGGCCGCCAGAAGCCGATACCGTACTTGCGCGAGGCGGAGCGGAGGAAGTTATAGACCTCATTGTTCTCGGTAATCGCGCGCTTCATGTCCTCGGAGGCGCCGCTCTCGGCGCGGATCAGGTGGTCGCAGTGCACCGTCGACGGCACCGCGACCTTCTTCTTGCCTGATTGCATGAACTGCAGCAGCGCCATCTGCCCGGTCGCGTCCTGCATGGCCACGCGGTCCACGCGGAGCCGGAGCTGGGCGCGTCCCCGGTCCCACGCCTGGGTATCGAAGTCGAGGCTATGGACGACGAGGATCTTCTCGGCGAGGGTGAGCTCGCGCCCGAGCTTCCGCCGCGCCTGGGCGAGCCGATCCGGCATCGAGGCGTACAGGGCTTGAAGCTCGGGCGCCGCCATCCAGGCCTCCTTACACAGGTCGTCCCGACGCAAGGCAAAAATATCGCCCCCCATCTGGCGAGACAGGAGGCGAACGAAACCAAATCACTCTACTCTCCGGCCGAGTTACGTGTCAATTCGACGCATCGACTCAGAACTTAGGTTACCGAAGGCGGGGCTATAGGTCAGAGGCGCGGTTGCCAACTCCACCCGAGGGGGCCCGTGACCCGAGCGGGCCTTCGAGCGTCGGCATCCGTCACGCGCCGGGGAGCAGCCCGGGGGAACCTGGTCCTCCTCCTGGCGGGGGGGACCAGCGGCGCCGAGAGGCCAGCGCTCGACGATCCCACGGCCGTGTGCTTCCCGGCCCTTCCCGAGCGATCAGGCGGGGACGACGCGACGCTGGCCGGGGGCGCCGCCCCCTCGAGCCCTCTCCGCGGGCTCGGCCTCGACGCGCCGGCAGGCGCGGGGTGCCGGTCGGCGCCGGCCGTCTCCGCCCGACCGCCCGCCGGCGGGCATCAGTGCTTCTCGGCCTTTTCTTTTTCGGCCCGCGCGTCCTTGATGATCTTCTCGGCGAGGAACGCGGGCAGCTCCTCGTAGTGCGAGAATTCCATCGCGTACGCCCCGCGCCCGCCCGTCATCGAGCGGAGAGCCGGCTCGTAGTTCAGCATCTCCGCCATCGGCACCTGGGCGCGGACGGCCGCGGTCTCCCCGGCCGGCTCCATACCGACGATGCGACCGCGGCGGCCGTTGATGTCGCCGATCACGTCCCCGGCCTGCTCGGCGGGGCCGGTCACCTCCACGTTCATGATCGGCTCGAGCAGGATCGGATGCGCCTCCCTGAAGCCTTTTTGGAGCGCCATCGAGCCGGCGATCTGGAAGGCCATGTCGGAGGAATCCACCTCGTGATACGAGCCGTCGTAGAGGCTGACCTTGAGGTCGACGACGGGGTACCCCGCCAGGATCCCCTTCTTCATGCAGTCGCGGACGCCCTTCTCGACGGAGGGGATGTAGTTGCGCGGCACGGCGCCGCCGAAGATGTCGTCGACGAACTCGAAGCCCGCCGAGCGCGACAGCGGCTCGACCCGGAGCCAGACGTCGCCGTACTGGCCGCGGCCGCCCGTCTGCTTCTTGTACTTCCCCTGCACCTCGGCCCGTCCCTTGACCGTCTCCTTGTAGGGCACGCGCGGCGGCAGCAGGTTGACGTCGACGTTGTACTTTCGCTTCATCCGCTCGACGGCGACCTCGACGTGCATCTGGCCCACACCGGCCACGATGAGCTGCTTCGTCTCAGGCTCGTAGCGCGAGTGCAGGGTCGGGTCTTCCTCCGACATCCGATGCAGCGCGTTGCTGATCTTGTCCTCGTCGCCGCGCGTCTTGGGCTGGATCGCGAACGACATCGACGGCTCGGGGAACTCGATCTTCGGGAGCGCGAACGGGTGCGCCTCGTCGCCGAGGGTGTCGCCGGTGACCGATCTCGCCGGGGCCGAGCGTCTCCACGTTCTTCTGGGTCTTGCCCTGCAGCCACGCGATGTGGCCGAGGCGCTCCCTGACGCCCCGCGTGACGTTCAAGAGCTGGGAGTCGGCGGTCAGGGTTCCCGCGCAGACGCGGAACAGCGAGAGCTTGCCGACGTGGGGATCGGACAGGGTCTTGAACACGAGCGCCGTCACCGGCGCCTTCGGGTCGGGCCCCCGCCGGGCGGCCTGCTTCGTCCGGAGGTCCGTCCCCTCCACCTCGCCACGGTCGAGCGGCGAGGGGAAGGACTCGACGATCAGGTCGAGCAGCCCCTGGGCCCGCCATGATGCCGGCACGGAGGGCGCGGGCCAGCTCCGCCTCGCCGAGGGTGCCCTCCTCGAGATACTTGTTGAGCAGCTCGTCGTCAGTCTCGGCCACCGCCTCAATTAGCTTCTCCCGCGCCTCCCGGGCTTGGTCGGCGACCGTCGCGGGGACGTCCTTCATGCGCACGAGGTCGACGACACCGGTGAACCCCCCCTCGGCCCCGATCGGGATCTGCACCGGGACGAGCCGTCCCTTCAGCCGTTTGCCGAGGGACTCGAGCGTCCGGAAGAAGTCCGCGCGCTCGCGGTCGAGCCGGTTGACGACGACCGCGCGCGGCAGCTCGTACTCGGTTGCGAACTTCCACACTCGTTCGGTCTGCACCTGCACCCCGGCCACGGCGTCCACGACAACCACCGCGCCCTCGACCACCCGCAGCCCGGCGCGCGCCTCCGAGACGAAGTCGCCGTAGCCGGGCGTGTCGACCAGGTTGATCCTGTGTCCCTTGTAGTCACCGTAGGCCACGCTC
>WNFJ01478889.1_pt2 | contig 14629 bp, 15 predicted proteins | sample 5400461 | NCBI WGS metagenome assembly WNFJ01 (sample SAMN13153349, study PRJNA577476) | soil metagenome | isolation source: 115 cm saprolite on Douglas fir-dominated hillslope | place: USA:California | collected 2013-09-17 | reverse complement strand
GCATGCTCTTTGACGGCGGCCGGACCGGGCTGCTGCCGGCCACGCTCGGCCACGTCCGCCCACGGTCCGGCACGCCGGTCAATGCGCTGCTGGTCATGGCCTGCGCGGGCCTGGGGATCATCGGCGTCTGGTGGGTGTCCCACCTCATCAGCGGGGACACCGGAGCGATGAACCCCGTGGGCCTGTACGCCGAGTGCTCGACCATGGGGACGATCGTGATCCTGTTCGTCTACTTCCTGACCACGCTGTCGCTGCCCGTCTTCATGTGGCGCCGCCACCGGGACTCGTTTTCGCCGTTCCGCCACGTGGCGATCCCGGTCCTGGGGTCCCTCACTCTCATCGTCCCGTTCGCCGAGCTGTTCCAGCCCGGGCAGCCCGCCCCCTACAGCGCGTTCCCGTTCGTCGCCCTGGCGATCGCGGCGGCGGCCGCCGTGATCGCCTGTGTCGTCGTGTACCGCCACCCGCGCACCGGAGCAGGCGAGGGAGCGGCGTTCCCGGGCACCTGAGACGCGAACAGGACCATTTCGGCCGGCTTGCCTGGGGGACTAATTGCCGGAACCGGGGTCAGACCTGGACGAACTCGACGCCGGCCAGGACGGCGAAGTCGCGCCAGGCGGCGGCGTGGTGGCCCAGGTTCATCACCTCGTGGTGCGGCCCGCCCGCGACCCCGGACGCCGGGGGGAACTGGCCGTAGGGCATCTCCAGCGCGGGAAGCTCCTGGGTGTCCAGGTTCTCGCCCTCGGCGACGACCAGCCGGAACCGCTCGCCCTCCAGCGAGACCAGGGTGGCCAGGGTCGCCGGGCCCGGCTGGTACTGGAACAGGAACGTCGGCGGGTCGTCCAGCCGCCCGATGCCCAGCGGCCGCTTGATCAGCCGGACCGGCCGGTCGGCGCGCGCGATCTTCCAGTTGCCCTCGCCCATGTGGCTCATCAGCACCGAGTCGGACGGGAAGTCCATCGCGTACATCTCGGTGAAGTGCGCGTCACCGATCAGCGTGTGCCCGGCCGACACCAGGCAGGAGGTGAGCACGTCGCCCTCGGCCGCGTACCCGTAGCCCTTGGCCATCAGCGTGGACGCCGCCGCCAGCGGCAGCCGCCGGAACCGCCCGTCCTCGCCGATCGCGTCGAAATGCGCCGTATACGCGCCAAAACCGCCCGCGGTCAGGATGTTCTCGATCGCGACCTGCATCCGCGCGTGGTCGGTCCGTTCTTCCTCCGACAGCCGGGGGTCGATCTCGAAGTTCGCGTCCTCGAACGCGATCACCTCGGCGACCGCTGCGTCCGTGGCGGCCGCCATGCCGCGGTACAGGTCGCCGGGCGCGACCGCGAGTATCTCCGGGCCCAGCGACCTGACCAGGGCGGATTCGTCCACCCTGATGTCACCCATGTCGTTCATGGCGTAGCCGAACAGCGCCACCTTGAGCCGCCGCCACGCGGTCACCGCGGCCGCCGCCCGCGCCCAGCGGTGCACGTCGGCGCGGAACGCGCCGGCCCGCCAGTCGTCGGTGAGCACGGCGAACCGCCGGCCGGCCCGCACCATCGCGTTCGCCGTGTCCTGCGCGCCGTGCACGCCCTGGTTGTACGTCATGTCGGCCATGTCCCAGGCCGGGGTGACGTTCGGCTCGGGCTGGATGTTGGCCAGGCAGATGGGCAGCCGTGACTCGGCGAGCAGCCGGGCCACCCGCATCGCCGGCCCGTAGGTGAGCATGACCACGAGCACCCCGTCGAGGCCGGCGTTCTCGAACTCGCGCATGGAACGCTCGGCGTCCTCGCGGTACTTGACCGGCTTGGACGGGATGAACTCGAACTGCCCCGGGACGCCCAGGTGCGCGGCCAGCTCGGCGGCATACCCCTCCTGCCGCTGCGCGATCCCCGGGATCATGTCGTCATAAAGATCTTGCATGATGCCGAGGATCCCGATGCGCGCACCGCTGCGGGTCTTGCCTATGGCCATGACCTTCCTCCTGAACGGATGGCTCGTGGTGGGCGTCGGGTGCGTTACGGCTGGCCGTATTCCGTGGTGTACCGGCGGTGCAAGGCGTCGACCTGGTCGGCCGGCAGGGGCCGCGGCTCACCGAGCATCCGGGCCAGGTGGACCGTGCGAGCGGCATCCTCGCACATCACAGCCGCTTTGACCGCGGCGCGGGCGGTGGCGCCGACGGTGAAGACGCCGTGGTTGCGCGCCCGGTCAGGGTGGCCACCACGCCCCGGCCGATCTCGTCCCCGCCGATGAGCGCGAACGGCCCGAGCGGGATCTCCCCGCCGAACTCGTCCGCCATGGCCGTGATCACGCACGGGATCGCCTCGCCGCGGGCCGCCCACGCGGTGGCGTACGTCGAATGCGTGTGCACGCCCCCGCCGACCTGCGGCATGTGCCGGTACACGTAGGCGTGCGAGGCGGTGTCGCTGGAGGGCTGGTAGGCCCCGTCCACCCGGGCGCCGGCGAGGTCGCAGACCACCATCGACCCGGGCGTCAGGTCCGGGTACTCGATGCCGCTGGGCTTGATGACCATCAGGTCACCCCCACCCCCCTCCCCGTCCCCCTTCACGGCGCCGGGCACGCGGGCGGACACGTTCCCCGAGGTCCAGGCCACCAGGCCGTTGTCCACCAGCGCGGCGTGCAGCCGGCACACCTCGGCCCTGGCGCGCTCCACCGCCGCATTCATATCCTTGCCTCCCTAATGAGACTCACCCGGGGGTCGGCCGGCCAGCACCCGGTCGCGCAGGGCGCGCAGCCGGTGCAGCACTTCGTTGGCGCCCCGGCCGAAGTAGTCGTGCAGCGCCACGTACTCCGCGTACAACTCGTCGTAGACCGCGGCGCTGGCCGGATCCGGCGCGTAGATGCCGCGCTGCATCGACCCCATCGCCGCGGCCGCGGCCGACACGTCGGGGTAGGCGCCCGCCGCCACCGCCGCGTGGATCGCCGATCCCTGGGCCGGCCCCTGGGCGGAGCCGATCAGGCCCAGCGGGCGGCGGGTCACGTCGGCGTAGGTCTGCATGATCAGCTCATTCCTGGTCAGCCCCCCGGCGATCACCAGTTCCCCGACGCTCACCCCGGCGCCCTCGAACGCGTCGATGATCACCCTGGTGCCGAACGCGGTGGACTCGATCAGCGCCCGGTAGATGTCCGGCGCGCGGGTGGCCAGCGTCAGGCCGGCCACGAGACCCGAGAGGTGATGGTCGACGAGTACCGAGCGGTTTCCGTTCAGCCAATCAAGCGCGATCAGGCCGTGCGCGCCCGCCGGCTGCGCTGCGGCCTCAGCCGACAGCAGGTCGTGCACGCTCACCCCGCGCCGCGCCGCCGCGTCGTGGTAGGCGGGCGGCACAGCGTGGTCGGCGAACCAGGCGAAGATGTCGCCGACGCCGGTCTGGCCCGCCTCGTAGCCGTAGCGGCCCGCGACGATGCCGCCGTCCACCACCCCGCACATCCCGGGCACCTCGGCCAGCTTGCCCGCGTTCATCACGTGGCAGGTGGAGGTGCCCATGATGAGCACCATCTGCCCGTCCGCGATGGCGTTGGCGGCCGGCGGGGTGACGTGCGCGTCCACGTTGCCCACCGCGACCGCGATCCCCTCAGGCAGCCCGGTCCAGGCCGCGGCGCGGGTGGTCAGCGAGCCGGCCCGGGCGCCGAGCGGCGACACGGGGTGCTCGAGCTTGTCCTCGGCGAAGCCGGCGAACGCCGGGTCCAGGGCGGCCAGGTACTCCCGGGACGGGTAGTGGCCGTCCTGGCGGATGCCCTTGTACCCGGCGGTGCATGCGTTGCGGGTCTCCGCGCCGCACAACTGCCAGATGATCCAGTCCGCCGCCTCGATCCAGCGGTCCGCCCGCCGGAAGATCTCCGGGTCCTCGTCGAGGACCTGGAGCGCCTTGGCGTACTGCCACTCGGCGGAGATCTTCCCGCCGTACCGGGCCAGCCACGGCTCCTCGCGCTCACGGGCCACGGCGTTGATCCGGTCCGCCTGCCCCTGGGCGGCGTGGTGCTTCCACAGCTTCACGTAGGCGTGCGGCCGGCCATCCAGGCCGGGCAACCGGCACAGCGGGGTTCCGTCGCGGGTCACCGGGAGCGGCGTGGACGCGGTGAAATCGGTGCCGATGCCGACGACGCGCGCCTGATCGATCCCGGCCTGGGCTAGCGCCGCCGGGACCGCCTCGCGCAGCACGCCGGTGTAGTCCGCCGGGTCCTGGAGGGCCCAGTCCGGCGGCAGCGGCGCCCCGGTGGCGGCCAGTTCCGAGTCCATGACGCCGCGGGCGTAGTCGTGGACGGCCGCGCCGAGTTCGACACCGTCGCTCACCCGCACCACGACGGCCCGCCCCGAGAGCGTGCCGAAATCCACCCCCACGACGCAGGCGCCGGGGCGTGCCGGGTCAGCGGTCATGGGTGCTCCCCTTCGTGCTCGGGTGCCTGGTGCGCGCGGGGCGCGGCCGCGCTGGCGCGCGCCACCAGGTGCGGTGCGATCCGCAGGCACGCCGCTGGCGGCGGCCGGCCGTCGATCATGTCGACCAGGGTGGCCAGGGCCCGCCGGCCCAGCTCGCCGAAGTCCTGGCGCACCGTGGTCAGCGGGGGCAGGAAGTACGCCGACTCAGGTATGTCGTCGAACCCCACCACGCTTATGTCGCCGGGAACCCGGCGCCCGTGTTCCGCGAGCGCCCGCAGCAGGCCGAGCGCCATGTGGTCGTTACCGCAGAACACCGCGGTGATCTCGGGGCTGGCGGCGATCCGCGGCCCGAGCCGGTACCCCGACGGGCAGCCCCAGTCGCCGGACAGCAGTTCAGGCTCGGGGGCGCCCGCCTGGGCCAGGGCCTTCCGCCAGCCGGAGATCCGCTCCTGCGCGTCCAGCCAGGAGGCGGGCCCGGCGATGTGATGCACCGTGCGGTGGCCGAGGCTGAGCAGGTAGCGGGTGGCCAGCGCGGCGCCGGCGGCGTTGTCCACCGCGGCTGAGGTGAGCGGGGCGTGGGTGCCGCAGCCCACCGCGACCAGGGGCACGTGCGCGCGGACCCGGCTGCACGCGGCCACCGCCGTGGTCTTCGGCGCGATCACGATGATCCCCTCGACACCCTGGTCGAGGAACCGGTCCACCGCGCCGAGCACGCTGCGCCGGTCCAGGGCGGGCAGGCTGGCGATGGACACGAAGTAGGAGTGCGCGGCGGCCCGCTCGATGCCGTAGAGCATGGAGGCGGGCCCGTACAGGCTGGTGTCGAAGCTGACCACGCCGAGCGTGCGGGTGCGCCTGGTGACCAGGGTGCGGGCGGCCGCGTTCGGCCGGTAGCCGAGTTCCGCGATCGCGACGAGCACGCTGTCGCGGGTCTGCGGCTTGACGTTGGGGTGCGAGTTGAGCACCCGGGACACCGTCTGATGCGACACCCCGGCCAGGCGCGCGACGTCCGCCATGACTGGCGGCCTGGGCCTGCCCGCTCGTGCTGGCGCCATCTCGCGCCTCCCTGATTCTTCCTGCGGCGACGGGAATCCCAGGTAGCGCTGGCTGCATGAGTCCCGCCCGGGCCGTCCCCCATGCGGCCCGCTGCCCTCCGGCTAGCCAAGATTGTTACCGCTCACATCGAGTGGGGTCAACCAGGGAGACGGTCAACTCTGGGAACCAGACGAACCCTGGATCCACCGGACCTCCGTACGTAGCTAGCCTGGCGGCGAAGGCTGGCCCGATCCGGGATCAGAAGTGGAAGCCGCCGGATCTCCGTACGGGCTAGCGTGACGGACCCAGGTCAACCCGGGTCAGAAGTGGAAGCCGCCGGGGCGGCCGTTCCGGTCGGCGATCAGGCCGGCCATGGTCGCCAGCGCGATCTCGGCCGGGGTCCGGGAGCCGATGTTCAGCCCGATCGGGCGGTGCACCCGGGCGATCTCGTCCCCGGGCACCCCGAGTGCCGCCAGCGCCGGGATGTGCGGCGCCGGATGCCGCGGGTTGCCCAGGACCCCCACCCAGCGAGCCGGGCTGGCCAGCGCGTCGCGCAGCACCGGGCCCAGTTCTGGCCGGTGGTGATCGGTCACCACGACGTCGGTCGCCTCGTCGGCCAGTCCCGCCAGCGAGGCGGCCGTGGTGAGTCCGTCCGGCCCGCTCAGCCCGGGGCTTGCCGAGCCGGGTGTTCCCTTGGCCCCGCCGTCCGGGCCAGCCCCGCCGTCCGCGCCAGCCTCGGCATTCGCGCCAGCCTGGCCGCTCACGGCGGCCCCCCGGCCCGCGCCGGCGTCGCCGCTCACGGCGGCCCCGCGGTCCGCGCCGGCCTCGCCGTTCGCACCAGGCAGCCGGCGCCCGGCGTCGGGTTCGACCAGCACCACGCGGTACCCGGCGTCCCTGGCGTAGCTGAGCAGGAAGCGCGCGACGGGGGAGGCGAACACCGCGACCAGCGTCCGCGTGCTGGCCGGGATCTCAGCATGGCCGTGCGCCACGTCACATGCCGGGTCGGCGGAACCGTGCGCATCGCCGGGCACTGCGGAAACGGCGGCAGCGGAATCACTCATGCATCCGAGCTTGCCATGCCCGGGCCAGCCCAGCCAGGGCAGGCCCGCCGGGCAGGCCAAGCCGACGCGGGGCGGAGCGACGCTTTTACTGTGAGTAACATATTGACTACAAAGGTGCTGGGGTGACTGGAGGGGTTTGTGGGGGTGCTGGCGGGCGCGGCCGATCGGCCACGCGGGACGGCCCGGCCGCGCGGATCCATGGTGACCCGGCTCTGGGGCGGCCTGGCCCTGTTCGCCCTGCTGCTCGTGGCCGCCGCGGGTTTCATCCACATCGGTGTCGCGCACCAGGACCAGTCGGTGGACGGCCTGGTCCAGCACCTGCACCCGATAGAGGTCGCCAACCTCGAGGTACGGGCGGACTTCGCCCAGTCCCAGTCGGTGCTGCGCGCCTACCTGCTCACCAGGGAACCCCGTTTCCTCGAGCTTTACCGCGCCTACGCCGGCCAGTTGACCGGGGTGCTGGGGCAGGCGCGCCACCTGGCGTCGCGCCAGGAGCGCAGCGCCCTCGGGACCGAGCAGCGGGCGGCGCTGACCTGGCTCGCCGATGCCGCCCGGATGGAGCCACTGCGCGCCGGCAGCCCCGCCCTGACCCGCCTCACCGACCAGAGTTCGGTAAGCGCGCGCGGCTTCTACCTGGCCAACGCCCAGGAGCAGGCAAGGCTGCGCGCGGCCAGCCAGGCAGCCGCGGTGAGCGGCGCGCGGGCGGTGGACCACGCGGTGCGCTACGCCACCGTGTTCGCCGCGATCGCGGCGTTGCTCGGGCTCGCCGCGGCGCTGGCCACCATCCGCGGCATCATCGGGCCGCTGCGCGGCCTGGGCGCGATCCTGCGCCTGCTCACCGCCGGAGACCACACCGCCCGCGCCCCGGTCACCGGCCCGGCCGAGATCTGGGAGGTGGCCCAGTCGCTGAACGCCCTGGCCGACGAGGGTGACCGGCTGCGCGCGCAGGAGGCGGAGACCAGCCGGCTGCGCGCGATGGCGCGGGAGACCGGGCTGCGGATCCGTGAGCACCTGCGGGTGGAGGACTTGCTGCGCGAGGCGAAAGAGACGATCGAGTCCAGTTTCGGGGCCGATGTCGCGTATCTGCACATCAAGCGCGACGGGGTGCTGGGCCTGCCGGTCGGCCACGAGCATGACTGGCTCTTTCCCCACAGCTTCCTTGAGGTGCTGCGCAGCGAGGGCGATGCGCCGTTCCGCGACCTGTTCCAGCGCAGCGCGAGCCTGGTGCACCAGGACATCCCCGGCGCCGACGGTGACCGGTTGCCGCCGGACATCCGGGACCCGTTGCGCGAGGCCGGGGTCGTCGCAGGGCTCATGGTCCCGTTCGGGGCCGGCTCGGAGATGCTGGGCATCATCGTGGCCGCCCGGATGAGCCACGGGCGGCCGTGGACCGAGGCCGAAGTCAACGCGGTGGAGTCCGTGGCCGCGGATGTGGGCCGGGGCCTGCACCACGCCCGGCTGTACGAGGCCGAGAATCGCCTGGTCGACGAGCTGCGGGCGGTGGACCAGGTCAAGTCGGACTTCCTGGCGACGGTGTCGCACGAGCTGCGGACCCCGCTGACCAGCATCGCCGGCTATGTCGAGATCCTGCGGGACCGCGACGCCGGGCCGCTCACTCCCGCGCAGGACCGGATGCTGGACTCGGTGGACCGCAACACCGCGCGGCTGCGGCACCTGATCGAGGACGTGCTCACCCTGTCGAAGATCGAATCCGGTGCCTTCACTTCGATTATGCGGCCGGTGAGCCTGGCCGAGATCATCGCCGCGGACATCACCGCACTGCAGCCTGCCGCCGCGGCCAAGGGGCTCAGCCTCCTCTGGGCGGACTCCGACCACAGCCTGATGGTGAGCGGTGATCCGGGCCAGCTCGACCGGCTGGTCATGAACCTGCTGTCCAACGCGGTCAAGTTCACCCCGGAGGGCGGCACCGTCAGCGTCGGCACCGAGCGCGACGGCGCCACGGCGGTGATCCGCGTGTGCGACACCGGCATCGGCATCCCGGAGCGCGACCGGAAGGAGCTGTTCTCCAGGTTCTTCCGCGCCTCCAACGCGGTGGAGGAGTCCATTCCCGGCACCGGGCTCGGGCTGGCCATCGTCCGCACGATCGTGGCCAACCACCACGGCGACCTGGAGGTGGTGTCGCTGGAGGGCAAGGGCACCACGGTGACGGTCCGGATTCCGTTGCTGGCCGGCACCGACGCCCTGCAGCCGCTGCCGGACGTGCCGGTCTCCGGCGAGGGCAGGCTCCGATGAGGGCGCAAGGCTCGATCATTGGCCAGCTCCTCGTCACGTTCTGCGTGTGCGCGGTGCTGATCGGCGCCGCGGCGGTGGCCGGGTACATCACGGTGGCCAACGAGAACGCGGCGACCAGCCGGGTCACCGCGCAGTACACCGGGCTGCAGCGGGTCAACAGCGACCTGGAAACCGCGTTCGGCACCGCCACCTTCGCGGTGCTGTTCTACGCCGAGACCGGGCAGCATGGTTTCCTCGCCCAGCTCGCGGGGGCCCGCGCGCGGTTCGACCAGGACCTGGCCGCGCTTCGCCGCCACGCGACACCCGAAGTGCGCGGCGTGATCGGCGTGCAGGCACGGCTCGCCGCGCAGTGGTTCGCCCTGGCTCCCGGCGCGGGGGCGATCCACCCGGGTACTCCTGCGGCGACGGCCCTGCTGACCAGGTCGGCACGGCTGGGTACCGCGTTCGCCCGGGCGACCGCCGCGACGCAGCAGCGGCTGACGGCCAGCATCAGCGAGCTGACGCAGGCCAGCAGGGAGCGGCTGCAGAGCAGGCTGGCCTGGAGCGGGGCGGCCCTGGCGTTCGCCGTGGTGCTGGTGCTGGCCGGGTCGATGAGTACGGTGTACACGATCACCCGCCCGATGCGCCGGGTCACCGCGACCGTGCGCAGGCTGACCGCGGGCGACTATGCGGCACGGGCGCCGGTGACCGGCTCGGCGGAGGTCCGCCAGGTCGCCGAGTCCATCAACAAGCAGGCGGACGAGAGCGACCGGATCCGGGCCGCCGAGGCCGAGAGCAACCGGCTGCGCGCGATGGCCAGGGAGGCCGGGCTGCGCATCCGCGATCATCTGGTCGCCAGGGACGTCCTCAACGCCGGGCAGCTCGCGGTCGAGCAGATCGTGGACAGCGACGCGGCGTACCTGCGGCTGATGGATGGCGACCAGATCGGCTCGGTGGTCAGCCGGGCCCCGCGGTGGCTTCTCCCGGCCGACACCATCAGGGCCGAGCTGCCGCCGGAGGGGATGGGCGCGCTGCGGGCCCACTTCCGTGCCCAGACCAGCATGGTGATCAACGACCTGGGCGGCGAGGAGGCCAGTCAGGTGCCGCCCCGCCTCCGGCAGATCCTGCGCGAGGCCGGCGTGGTGGCGCAGCTCATGACGCCGTTCGGGGTGGGCGGCGAACTCCTCGGCATCATCGTCCTGCAGCGCATGCGGGCGGGGCGCCCGTGGACCCCGGCCGAGGTGGACGCGATGGAGTCGGTCGCCGCCGACCTCGGCCGCGGCCTCAACCACGCCCGGCTCTATGAGACGGAAAACCGCCTGGTCGAGGACCTGAGAGGGCTCGATCAGGCTAAGTCCAGCTTCTTCGCCACGGTGTCCCACGAGCTGCGCGCCCCGCTCACCACGATCGAGGGATACGTGGAGATGTTCGGGGACGGGGAGGCGGGAGAGGTCACCTCGCAGCAGCGCCAGATGCTGGAGGCCATCGACCGCAGCACCGTCCGGCTGCGGAACCTGGTGGACGACGTGTTCACCCTCGCCAAGCTGGAATCAGGCACGTTCACCACGGTGATGCGCCCGGTGGACCTGGCCGACGTGATCGGGGCGGCGGCCGACGCGGTCCGGCCGTCGGTGATCGCCGGAGGGCTCACCCTCACCGTCACCGGCCCCGAGCGTGAGCTCATGGTGGACGGGGATGCCAGCCAGCTCGACCGCGTGGTGATCAACCTGCTGTCCAACGCGGTCAAGTTCACCCCGAAGGGCGGGAGTGTCGAGGTGTCCGCGTTCGCCGAGCGCAAGTCGGCGGTGATCCGCGTGTGCGACACCGGCATCGGCATCCCGGCCTCCGACCAGAAGGAGCTGTTCAACCGGTTCTTCCGTGCGTCCAACGCGACCGGCAGGTCCATCCCGGGGACCGGCCTCGGGCTGGCCATCGTCCGGATGATCGTGGTCAACCACGGCGGCGATATCGATCTTCAGTCCACCGAGGGCGCCGGGACCACGGTGACCGTCTGGCTCCCGCTGCTGCCGCCCCAGGCCGAGGCCTGACCCGCGAGCCGGCCACCGTGACGGCCTGCGCCGGCCACCGTGACGCGCGCGAGCCGGCCACCAGGGCGGCGCTAGCCGGCCACCAGGGCGGCGACGGCGTCCCGCAGCGGTGCCAGGCGCTCGGTGGCGGCCGCACGGGCGGCGGCCAGTGACCGGCCGCCTGCCGGTTCTACCACTTCGAGGTAGGCCTTGATCTTGGGCTCGGTCCCGCTCGGCCGGATCACCACCCGCGCGCCGCTCAGGTGGTAGGTCAGCACGTCCGAGGGCGGCAGCCCGCCGGTGCCGGCCGCGAGGTCGGTGACGGCGGTCACCNNGGGCGGGACCGCAGCCCGGCCATGACCCGCGCCGGCTCCCGGGTGGGCAGGGTGACCTGCGCGGTCAGGTGGACCCCGTGCGCCGCCTCGAGCGCGTCCCAGCGGTCCAGCAGCGACTGCCCGGCCGCGCGGGCCGTGGCCGCGAGCGAGACCAGCGCCAGGGCCGCGCTGATGCCGTCCTTATCCCGCACCGCGGGGGTGACGGCGTAACCCAGCGCCTCCTCGTACCCGAACACGAACCGCGCGCCGGGCACGCCGTCCGCGGCCCGGACGATCCACTTGAAGCCGGTGAGCGTTTCCGCGTAGCGCACCCCCGCCGCTGCCGCGATCTTGGCGAGCAGGGTGGACGAGACCACCGTGGTCGCGACCAGCCGCGCGGACGGGTCCGGGGCGGGGTCCCGGTCCAGCAGGTAGGCACCGAGCAGCCCGCCGACCTGGTCACCGGTGAGCACCCGCCAGTCACCCGGGACGGCGGGATCCGGGACAGCGACGGCGAGCCGGTCGCCGTCCGGGTCGTTGGCGACGATCAGGTCCGCGCCGGTTTCCCGGGCCTCGGCCAGCGCCAGGTCGAGCGCCCCGGGCTCCTCCGGGTTGGGGAACGCGACGGTCGGGAAGTCCGGATCGGGCTCGGCCTGGCCGGCGACCACCTGCGCCGGGGGGAACCCAGCCCGCTCGAACGCCCGCAGCGCCAGCCCGGCCGCCACGCCGTGCAGCGGCGTGTAGACCACGCGCAGGCTCGGCCGGCCGCCCTGGCGCACGGCCGGGCCGGGAACCGCAGCGACGATCGCGTCCAGGTACGCCCGGGCCACCTCGTCGCCGAGCCTGCCGATCAGCGCGCTGTCCGGCGGCGCGACCGGGACCTGCGAGAGGTCGCCGAGCCCGGCGATGGCGCTGGCGATCTGCCTGTCCACCGGCGGGATGATCTGCGCGCCGTCGCTCAGGTAGAGCTTGTAGCCGTTGTCCGCGGGCGGGTTGTGGCTCGCCGTGATCATGATCCCGGCGGCGGCGCCCAGACGCCTGACGGCGAAGGCGAGCAGTGGGGTCGGGTGCCGCGGCGGCAGCAGGTGCGCCCGGATCCCGGCCCCGGCGAGCACCCGGGCCGCCTCGGCGGCGAACTCGTCGGACCGGTGCCGGGCGTCGCAGCCGATGACCACGCCGGCCTGCGCCGCGTCCGGGCCGCCATGGGCGGCGAGCCACCCGGCCAGGGCCGCCGTGGCGGCCCGGACCACGGCCCGGTTCATCCGGTTGGGGCCGGCCCCGACCGCGCCCCGCAGGCCCGCGGTGCCGAACTCCAGCCGGGCGCCGAACCGGTCGGCAAGCTCGGCCGCGGCCGCGTCGCCGCCGTCGTCGAGCAGCGCGCGCAGTTCGGCGCGGTCCCGCTCGTCCGGGTCGCCCGCGATCCAGCGCTCGGCCCGGGCGCGGAGGCTGTCATCGATCACGCCGGCGTGCCCGGGGGCGCGGCCGGGCCGTTAGGCACGCCGGGCAGGATGCCGGGCAGCAGCCCGGCCAGCAGTGAGCCGACCCGCCCGGCCGCCGCCTGCCCGGCGGCCACCACCTCCCCGTGGTCGAGGCCGTGCGGGGCGAGCCCGGCGGCCAGGTTGCTGACCAGCGAGATGGCGAGCACCTCGGCGCCGAGGTGACGGGCGGCGATGGCCTCGAGGACCGTGGACATCCCGACCAGGTCGGCGCCGAGGGTGCGGAGCATCCGGATCTCGGCCGGTGTCTCGTAGTGCGGGCCGGGCAGCGCGGCGTAGACGCCCTCGGCGAGTCCCTCGCCCGCCCCGGCGGCCAGCGTGCGCAGCCGTCGCGAGTAGAGGTCGGTAAGGTCGGTGAACCGCGACGCGTAGCCTTCCGGCGGCGGGCTGCCGCCCAGCGGGGAGCGCCCGGTGAGGTTGAGGTGGTCCGCGATCAGCACCGGCTGGCCGACCTGGTAGCCGGCCCGGATCCCGCCCGCCGCGTTGGTGAGCACCACGACCCGGCAGCCGGCCGCGACCGCCGTGCGCACGCCGTGCACCACGGTCGCCACGTCGTGCCCCTCGTAGAGGTGGACCCGGCCGAGGAAGACCAGGGCACGGACGTCGCCGACGGCCACAGAACGGACCGCCGCGGAGTGGCCGCCCACGGTCGGCGCCGGGAAGCCGCCCAGGGCGGCCAGCGGAACCTCGACGTTGGCCTCGCCGAGGGCGTCGGCGGCCGGCGCCCAGCCCGACCCGAGGATCACCGCCACGTCGTGCCGCGGCTGGCCGGTCAGCTCTGCCACCCGGGCGGCACTGGCCTGCGCCGCCTGGTACGGGTCGGCGGTCACGACGGCATCACCGTGGCTGCCGGGCAGCGCGGCCGGCTGTCCCCGGGGTAAGCGCCGCCGGTCACGGGCTTACTGTCCGCGTCGCGCACCGCGGCCGCCGGCGCTGTCATGCCTTGACGTACGGCTTGCCGTCGGCGGCGGGCGGCCGCACCCGACCCACCAGCCCGGCCACGGCGATGATCGTCGCCACGTACGGCACCATCAGCAAGATGAACGAGGAGACCGGCACCCGCAGCACGGACAGTTCGGTCTGCAACTGGAAGCTGAACCCGAACAGCAGCGCCGCCGCCACCGAACCGAGCGGCGTCCAGCGCCCGAAGATCATGGCGGCGAGCGCGATGTAGCCGAAGCCGGAGCTGATGTCCGAGGTGAAGAAGCCGACCGAACCGACCGTCAGGTACGCCCCGCCGATCCCGGCGACCAGGCCGCCGAGGATGACGTTCCGGTACCTGGTCCACAGCACCCGGATGCCGACCGTGTCGGCCGCGGTCGGGTGCTCACCGACGGCCCGCACCCGCAGCCCCCACCGCGTCCGGAACAGGGCGATCTGGATGACCAGGATCAGCGCGTACGTGATGTAGAGAAAGACGTTCGAGTCGAAGAAGACCGGGCCGATGATCGGTATGTTGCTGAGCACGGGGACCTTGATCGTGCCGAACGTGTTGCCGGCGTTGAAGGTGGCGGCGTAGGGGACCATGACCTAGTTGGTCAGCCCGAGCGCGATCACGTTGAGCACCACGCCGACGATGATCTGGTCCACCAGGAACATGATCGCGAATATCGCGAGCAGCGCCCCCAGCAGGCCGCCGGCCAGCGACCCGCCGATCAGCCCGTACCAGACCCCGCCGGTGACGCTGGCCACGGCCGCCGCGGTGAACGCGCCGAAGAGCAACTGGCCCTCGATCGCGATGTTGATGACACCGGCTCGCTCGCCCAGCAGGCCGGCCAGGGCGCCGAGCACTAGCGGGATGGACGCGATCAAGGTTCCCTGCAGCAGGTCGACGACCTCGAGCGCACCGACCGAGTTGCCGGCGTCCGCCCAGGACAGCAGCGACAGCAGGAAACAAAGCAGCACGATCGCGATGGTCAGCCGCTTGGCCCGGAGCGAGACGTCCACGACGGCACGCAGGACGCCCAGGCCGACCGAGATCGCGCCGAGCACGTAGCAGGTCGCTGCTCCCGGGACCCGGATCGATGGCACGTGCGGCGTGGCGCCCTGCAGCGACAGGGCGAAAACGGCGTCGCCACGGTGGGCGAACAGG
>WNFJ01394344.1_pt1 | contig 14629 bp, 11 predicted proteins | sample 5400461 | NCBI WGS metagenome assembly WNFJ01 (sample SAMN13153349, study PRJNA577476) | soil metagenome | isolation source: 115 cm saprolite on Douglas fir-dominated hillslope | place: USA:California | collected 2013-09-17 | reverse complement strand
CATACTCGACTTCGCCAGCAAAGACACTTCGCTTCCCAAAAAGCACGATGTCAAGCGCCGGATGGCCAGCCGCGATGAGGTGGTCAGCTATCTCAAGAAAAACATGGCTGAGGACAAGGACGTGCAGCGCCTGCGCCGCACCGAGTTGGTGCTGAAAAAATTCGGCCTGCTGCCCAAAGATTTCGATCTGCAAACGTTTCTGGTCAGCCTGCTGGAAGAGCAGGTGGCGGGTTATTACGATTCGAAGACGAAGACCGTGAACCTGCTGGACTGGGTGCTGCCGGATTTGCAGCGTCCAGTGCTGGCGCATGAGCTCACGCATGCGCTGCAAGACCAGTCATTCGGCCTCGACAAGTGGCTGAAGAAGGGCACAGAGGACCTGGACACCAAGAAAAACCTCGCGCCCGACGACATCACAAAAGATGAAAACAGTGAGGCGCGGCAGGCGGTGGTCGAAGGACAAGCGATGGTGGTGCTGGTCGACTACATGCTCGCGCCTATGCACCGGACTGTGGCGGATGCACCGGAAGTGGTCAAGATGCTGAACGAAGGCATGGCGGCGGGGACATCCGATTCGGTGCAGTATAAGAACGCACCGATCTTCATGAAAGAAGCGCTGACCTTCCCTTATCGCTATGGCGTGGAATTTGAGGCGGCGTTATTGCGGGCGCAAGGAAAAGAGAAGGCGTTCGTATCGACTTTTGAGAATCCACCGCGCACTAGCCGCGAGATCATGCAGCCGGAGACGTATCTTTCAGGAGAGCATCTGGCTCCGTTGCCTCTGCCGGATTTTAAGCAGATTTTCAAAGACTACGACCGCTTCGATGTTGGCGCGATCGGGGAGTTCGATGTTGCTGTGCTTGCCGAGCAGTACGCCGGGGAAGATGTTGCACAGAATATTTATCCCAATTGGCGGGGCGGATACTACTATTCGGTCCATCCCAAAGGGAATTCTTCAACAGCGTTAGGGTTGGTGTTCGTTTCGAAGTGGGCTAGTTCCAAAGCCGCGGCGCAATTCGCGGCGATCTACGCGCGCGGTATGCAGCAGCGTTACAAGAAAGTGGAAGCGCCTCGGGACAGCACTCTTCCCGCAGACTTGAAAACCCTGGGCAGCTTAAGCGGAGATCACAGTTGGGCTACCGAAGAAGGCCCGATCGTCCTGGACGTAAAAGGCGATACGGTGCTGGTGACGGAGAGCCTGGATGCAGCCATCACCGACCTGTTTCGTCACGCAGTTTTGGGAGCGGCGACAGCGGCGTCGCAATAAACGCCTGGAAATCAGCATTCGATCCGACCGCAGATAATGGATGAAGGAGGCAACGTAGGACGATGCTGACCAACCGTTCCGTCCCCACAAATATTATTTTGCCGCACATCGTCTATCGAGACGTTGTCGCCGCGATTGCGTGGCTCACCAAGACATTCGGCTTCGTCGAGCACTACCGCTACGGCGACCCCGCCAACGGCGCGCAAATGCATCTCGGCGACGCCTGGATAATGCTCGGTCAGGCCCGTCCCGGCAGTGGCAGCCCCGCCCAACTTGGTTACGCGACCCAGAGTTTGACTGTTTTCGTCGAAGACGTGCAGGCGCACTTCGACAGAACGAAATCCGCCGGCGCGAAAATCGTCGAAGCTCTTCACGAGACCGAATACGGCGAGCTTCAGTACGGCGTGGAAGACCTCGATGGCCACCACTGGTTGTTCTCGCGCCACGCTCGCGACGTAAGCCCCGAGGCATGGGGCGCGACAGTAGCGGGGCGCTGATCGGGAGGGTACGACTTTCGGTCGTGTCGATTAGGTCTCTTTAAGATCACTATCGGCATGGCTAAAAGCCATGCCCTCCCGCCTCACTAGAACACGTTTTGTATAATCACCGTTCACCTTAATCTCCACATGCGAGGGTGATTTGTCGCAAGCAGAAATTGGAATCATCGGCGGCAGCGGGTTGTATTCCATGCCCGGCCTGACCGATGTACACGAGGTGGAGCAGCAGACTCCGTTCGGAGCGCCTTCTGACGCTTACGTTCTAGGCACGCTCAAAGGAAAGAAAGTCGCTTTTCTGGCGAGGCATGGGCGCGGCCATCGCATTCTGCCGACCGAACTGAATTTCCGCGCGAATATTTACGGATTCAAACAACTCGGAGTTGAACGCATTCTTTCGGCTTCTGCTGTTGGGTCGCTCAAAGAAGAACACAAGCCTCTTGAGTTCATAATTCCTGACCAGTTTGTGGACCGCACGCGTCATCGCGTGGATACTTTTTTCGGCGATGGCGTGGTAGCGCACATTGCGTTCGCCGATCCGATATGTCCGCAGTTGTCGGCGGCCGTCGCCGCAGCTTGCGAGAAGGCCGGCGTGGTGGGGAAGCGTGGTGGGACTTATATTTGCATGGAGGGCCCGCAATTTTCGACCAAAGCCGAGTCGAATCTGTATCGCTCCTGGGGCATGGACGTCATAGGCATGACGAATCTGCAGGAAGCGAAGCTCGCGCGCGAGGCGGAGGTCTGCTACGTGACCGTTGCCATGGTTACGGATTACGACTGCTGGCATCCGCATCATGACTCGGTCACGGTGGACCAGATTGTGGCGGTACTGCTGAAAAATGCGGAGAACGCCTGTAACGTTGTGCGTGAAACTGTCGCGGCAATGCCGCAAGACCGGACGTGCAAGTGCGGATCAGCGCTGGCGCACGCGATTCTGACGGACCGCACGAAGATTCCGCAGGCGACGAAGGAGAGGTTGAAGCTGATCTTGGGGAAATATCTTGCCGGTTGATGGAAGGCCGGGCTCTTAAATGTCGGGGCGTGGCTTTCAGCCATGCCGATAGCGATCCAACAAATTCTTACGGCACGACCAAATGCGAAACCCAAGACCATGAGCATACTCGCCGTCGGCTCCGTCGCATTCGACAACATCGTCACCCCCTCGGGGCGCGCCGACGATGTCGTCGGCGGCTCAGCAACTTATTTTTCTCTCGCCGCAAGCTATTTCACGCAGGTGCGAGTGGTCGCGGTCGTCGGAGAAGACTTCACCGCTGAGCACGAAAGCGTACTAACGAAACGCGGAGTGGACGTCCGCGGAATCCAGCACGCAAAAGGGAAGACATTCCGCTGGGGTGGACAGTATTCGGAAAATCTAAACGAAGCCAAAACCGACTTCACCGAGCTAAACGTTTTCGAGAAGTTCCAGCCTCGAATCCCGGAAGAATACAAAGACTCGGAATTCTTATTCCTCGGGAATATACATCCCCACCTGCAGGCGGCGGTTCGACTGGAGCTTCCCGACGTCAGACTTACCGGCGGCGACACCATGAATTTTTGGATACAGGGCGCGAAACATGAGCTTATTGAGACTCTGCGGCTGGTCAACATCCTTCTCATCAACGATGGTGAAGCGAAGATGCTGGCCAATGAGTCAAGCCTGCCGCGCGCGGCCCGCAAGGTGATTACGATGGGGCCGCAGGCGCTGGTCATCAAACATGGCGAATACGGAGCGACGATTTTCTTCCGCGAGGGAGCGTTCGGAGTTGGCAGGCATCCTTTTCGCGCTCCGGCCCTGCCGCTCGAAGAAGTAAGAGACCCCACCGGCGCTGGCGATTCGTTCGCGGGAGGCTTCATGGGATACATCGCGTCGCAACCACAACTGAACCGCGAAGCCCTCAAGCGCGCGCTCTTCTACGGCGGCGTGATGGGGTCTTTCGCGGTTGAACGGTTCGGCACCGAGCGTCTGCAATCACTGAGTCGCGAAGAGATTGAGGGCCGCTTCCAAGTTTTCCGTGAACTGACTCACCTGGAATGAAAAAACTCAGCGCTTCCGGCGGCGACGCTCTTCTGGTAGCGCAACTCGCCGCGGCAATTTCGATCGCCTCGTTCTTCTACTATCTGCGGCATGGGGATCTGCTGCTTTATGGCGATGCCGTGGCGCACATCAACATCGCGCGGCGGGTCTTCGACTCCCGCACCCCCGGAGTTCTGCAACTGGGGACTGTCTGGCTTCCGCTTCCGCATCTTCTGATGCTGCCGTTTTTGTTGTCGCGCTGGTTGTGGCAAACCGGCATTGGCGGCTCCATCCCCTCGTTGTTCGCGTACGTGTTGAGCGTGACGGGAATCTTTCGGCTGGTGCGGAGTAACCTCCCCACCTCTCGCCAAGAACACGAAAGATGGGGCATCCGATTTACGGCGTGGTTCGCCGCGGCAATCTTCGCACTGAATCCCAATCTCATCTACCTGCAAACCACGGCCATGACTGAGCCGGTGTACCTGGCGTTGTTTGTCTGGGCGGCGGTTTTCTTCTCCGATTTCGTACGCAACGCTGAAACACCTGCCGATGCGCAATCGAAGTCCCCGCTGGTGAAATGCGGACTCTGTCTAGCGGGAGCCTCCCTTACCCGCTATGACGGCTGGCTGCTCGCCGTTGTCATGGCGGCGATTGCGCTGCTGATCGCGTGGCAGTCTAATTTTGCCCGGTTCCGCCCAGCCATTGCGAAGTTCATTCTGGTAGCAGTGGCGGCCCCAGTCCTTTGGTTGGCCTACAACGCTGTTGTCTATCGCAACCCTCTGGAATTCGCGAACGGTCCCTACTCTGCAAGAGCCATCGAGCAGAAGACCGCAGTTCCCGGATATCCGCCCCATCCCGGCACTCACGACCTTTCCCTGGCCTTCAAGTACTTCTTTAAGTCTGCGGAATTGAACGTAGCGGAAGGGAAGTGGCAGATCTTCTGGGTTACCGCCTTGCTGACCGGCACCGCCATCGTTTTGTTATTCCAAAGAAAGCTGTGGCCGCTGCTTCTGCTGTGGACGCCGGTCCCGTTTTACATGTTCTCGATTGCCTATAGCGGTGTGCCTATCTTCGTTCCAGTATGGTGGCCGTTTTCGCGGTACAACGTGCGCTACGGCATCGAGATGCTCCCGACATTTGCCGTGTTCACCGCAGTCGCCGCCTACGGATTGTTGCGCTTTGTCTTGAGCAGCAGAACTAAGCTGGCGATTGTGGCCGTCTTCCTATCGATGACCGCAATCACTTACGTTCAGGTCTTTCACGCCAGTCCGGTCAGCTTTGAGGAAGCGGTCATCAACTCGCGCACGCGCATCGCGCTGGAGAGTGAACTGGCGGGTCATCTGGAACAGCTTCCTCCTGATTCCACTTTCCTGATGTATGTTGGCGCCCACGTCGGCGCATTCCAGCAGGCGGGGATTCCCCTGGCGCGCGTGATTAATGAAGGCAACCATCGTCCCTGGAAGCGACCGTCCGACCCCGATGGGCTGTGGGAAAGAGCATTGCAACATCCGGCAGCCTACGCCGACTACGTAATCGCCTTCGACTCCGATGTGGTTGCTTCAACCGTTGAAAAGCGCGAACTTGAAGCACGAGAGATTATCCGCGTGACTGGTCAACCTGAAGCAACACTTTACCGCACGGTCAAGATGGCGGCTAATCAATCGCATTAACAGCAGCAGGCGATTACACTTTCAATCATGAGGATTAGCTAGACACCGGTGATATAAAGGCGGACAATTTATCAATGCGATGCTCTGGAGATACCATGCAATGTCCGCCCGTGATTAAGCTCGCGTGGTTTACCGCAGCGATTCTACTTTTCTGCGCATTTATTCCTTCCCTGGGTGCGCAAACGTCCGACGCCCAAGCCAATGAATCACAATCCTGGACCAAGACAACCGAATCGCAAACGGCCAACATGAATCCGACTCGGACGACGGAGTCCCACCAAAAGTCGGCTGACGGAACTGTGGATCATCAGACCGTCGAGCGACTAGGACCCGAGGGTCACTACGAACCGTACTACGAAATCGAAAAAGAGTCGGTTGCGGTGAATGGAACAACCACACGAACCATCGAGCGCACGTTCGCTAGGGATGCTAGCGGGCAAAGAATTCTGACCCGGGTGACGGAAGAGGAAAAACAGACTCTCCCGGCTGGGGGCGAGAAGGTAGTGCGCACCACCTCGAACGCTGACCTGAACGGGCGCCTTCAGGTTGCGCAGCGTGAAGTGACGGACACAAAAAAGATCAACCCGGAAGTGCAGGAGAAGAAAACTACGGTCTTCTTATCCGACGGTCAAGGCGGTATGGCGCCGAGCATGCAGATCCAGCAGCGCGAAAAACACAGCGCCGACCACACGGTTGAAATGCAAACATCAACGCTACTTCCCGATGGCTCCGGCAAGTGGCAGGTACACGAACGGAAGGAAAGCACAACTAAGGAAGATGGAAAAGAGAGCACAACTGAAGAGCAGATCTCGCGGGGAGACATCGATGGCAGACTGGCGCCCGTCTCGCGCACTCTGGGCAAGGAATCGGAGCCTGTGGCCGGCGAAAAGAAAAATATTATTGAAACTTATTCCACGGATATTTCTGGATCAGCCTCGGACGGCAACCTGCAGATGAGTCAGCGAGTAACCGTGGTCAAACGGGCAGGTTCTGATGGTGCGCAAACAACAAGTGAAAAACGCGTCGAACAGCGCAGTCTCGTCGATCCCGCCGCGGGGTTACAAGTGACCACCAAAACCCTTGACACCGTGAAGTCAGGTTCCTCTGGGGCGCAAGAGACGGCCACCATCGAGGCTCGGGACGTGAGTGGCAGTTTCACCGTGGTCTCTTTCGACACACAAAAGTCCGACAACGTTCATGCAATAGACGTCGATATAGCCCCACAGAATAAGGCAAAGTAGAGTAATGAAGGAGGAGGGGTGCGACTCACAGCGCTTACCCATCCTTAGAGTCACCGGCCGTCCTCAACTTGCCATTTACCGTACCCTCAAAGTTCCATGAGGATACTACGAATCGCACACCGTCTTCACGTGCTGCGGAGTTGCGTCTCGAATTGTTGACTGCTCAGGGCCCGACGTGCCGATTCAGCCGACCCCGAGCTGACCACCACAACCCCGCGTATTAATTGACTTGCCCCGAACATCCATTGTTGAATCCTGAACAAGTACCGCGCCTAGTTATGAGATAGCTTCTGCTCACGACCGCCGGACGAGGCTGCCTGCCTCGGCAGTGTTAAAATCCGAGCAAATTTCACAAGAGCAGTGTGGAGGCATGGGCGTCCCCGCCCGTGCCATTCGGACGGAGAAATTATGTTCCCAATGATGGCACACGACATGAAGGCGCTGCTTCTAGCGGCGTTCCTCGGTGGTCTGATCGGGCTGGAGCGCGAGGCCAAACACCGGCCTGCCGGGCTGCGCACAAATCTGTTTATCTGTGTAGGAGCGGCCATGTTCACCCTGCTTTCCGATCAACTGGCAGGACAGCATACGGGTGACCACACACGCATTGCCGCGCAGATTATTCCCGGCATTGGTTTCATCGGCGCTGGTTCCATCATTCACGCTCGCGGCGACCTGGTGACCGGCATCACTTCGGCGTCCACACTCTTTGTTGTTGCCTCGGTGGGCATGGCCGTCGGGGGCGGGCTCTACCTGACCGCGGCTTTTGCCACAGTCTTAGTCCTGGGAGTGCTCTCCTTGCTCGGATTGCTCGAGCGCTTCACCAACCTTAAAGTAATGGTTTATGCCTATGAAGTGACTGGACCAAGCGCTGAAGAGACGACGGCCCTCGTGAATGGAATTCTCGAGCCGCTACATTTCATCATGCACAACGTCCAGATCGCGCCAACCCCCCGCCACGTCCGCGTGCACTTTGAATGCGAAGGCACGCGTAGGAAACAAGAGCATGTGGTCACCCGCCTGCGCGACTCGAAAGCATTCGAGAGCGTGGCCGCACTGGGCCCGGTGCAGCCGGAATGAACGTGGTAGCCATCCCGTTCGTAAAGGCCAGCGCCTGCGGCAATGATTTCCTGATCATTGATGGCATGCACGCGCCCGCCGATCTCATCGCCTTCACTCGCCGCATCTGTGACCGCCACAACGGAGTCGGAGCCGATGGCGTGGAGTGGCTATTTCCAGCGCAGGATGCCGACATTCGCGCGCGGTTGATGAACGCCGACGGTTCGGAAGCGGAGATCTCGGGCAACGGAACCAGATGCGTAGCTGCACATCTATGCTCTGAAAATCCGAGAGAGAAAGTGATCATCCGAACCGGAGCCGGGCTGAAAGCCTGTTCATTGACTTCGCATAGCGGAACCACGTTCGAATTCGAGATCGTCATGGGTGAGCCGCAGGTCGGAGACGAATTCCCGATTAAGGTGGCATTCGGCGAAGTCCGTGGGATTCCGGTTTCCATGGGAAACCCGCACTTCGTGGTTTTTGTGGACGACTTCGCGCCAGGCTGGCAAGGCGACGCTGCCGAGATCGGCAAGCATCATGACTTCAAGTACGGAATCAATGTAGAGTTCGTGCGGGTCCGGGACAAGGAAAACATCGACGCCAAGTTCTTCGAACGCGGAGTTGGCGAAACGCAATCTTCGGGCACGGGGTCGTGCGCGTCTGCAGTGGCTTCCATCTTCACCAAGCGGGCCGAATCGCCGGTGCGGGTACACGCTCCCGGTGGCGTGCAAACGGTGCGTTGGGGAGGCGAGGTGTTCCTGCGCGGGCCGGCCCAGATCATTTGCCGGGGAGAGGTCCTTATCTAACCTGATGGTAGAGGCAAAACAAACCGAGCGCATTAAGCCTCCCGCACTGAAAAAAGGAGATACCATCGGCATTGTCGCGCCTGCCAGCTATTTTCAGCGCCAGGACTTCGAATCTGGGTGCGAAGTCCTGCGGCAGATGGGATACAAACCCGTTTACGATGACTCCATCTTCGATCGCGACCTGTACTTTGCTGGCTCGGTCGAGAGGCGCGCGCGCGAATTGGAAGAGATGTTCGTTCGCGATGATGTAAAGGCCATCCTGTGCGCGCGCGGCGGCTACGGTTCGAATTACCTGCTGCCAGCGCTGGATGTGAAGAAGATTGCAGCTCATCCGAAAATCTTTATTGGCTACAGCGATTTGACGACATTGCTGACCTACCTCTGCGACCGGGCAGGAATGACGACGTTCCACGGACCCATGGTCGCGAAGGACTTCGTGAAAGCTGATGGCCTGGATCTGCCATCGTGGCAAGCCGCGTTGGGCGGCGCAGACAACTGGGGTCTTGATTTCGGCGCGGATTCCGGGGTGAAGCCGCTGGTGGAGGGATCAGCCGAGGGCGTTCTGTACGGCGGGTGCCTTTCGATGCTGGTGGCTTCTTTAGGCACACCTTATGAAATTCACACGGAAGGTACCATACTTTTTATCGAGGATATCGCGACCAAACCATTTCAGATTGATCGCATGCTAATGCACCTGAAGCTGGCAGGAAAGCTGGACGCAGTGCGCGGAATCATCTTTGGTGAGATGCTCGATTGTATCCAGGCGCCAGGCCAAGGCTACACCTTGGAAGAGGTCGTGATGAGACTAGTTGGCCAGCTTGGGGTCCCTGTGGCTTACGGTGTGCGCTCGGGGCATGTTTCACGGCAGAACATTACTTTGCCGATAGGAGTGAGTGCGCTGTTGAATGTGGGCGACTCGGGCGTAGCTCTGGAAATCCTGGAGCCGGCAACGATGGTCTGATTGTTTCCTCGGTGAGCCTCTGTGTCCTCTTTAGTTAAAACAAAAGTCTTTACCACAGAGGACACTGAGGCTCACAGAGTAGAAGATCTAGAGGACTTCATGACAGCTGAGAAACACATTCACCTGATTGGCATTTGCGGCACCGCGATGGCCTCGCTGGCCGGCATGTTGGCCGAGCGAGGATTTCGAGTCACAGGATCCGACGCCGCTGCCTATCCTCCTATGTCCGACTTCCTACAATCGCTGGGTATTCCTGTAGCACAACCGTTCGCGGCCGAGAACCTGAATCCAGCACCGGACTTAGTTGTTGTGGGCAATGCGATTTCGCGCGGCAATATTGAACTTGAGCACGTGCTCGATCAGCGGATTCCGTTCTGCTCGCTTCCCCAATTGCTGCATGACGAATTCCTGCAGGGCAAGGAGGTGTTGGCGGTTGCAGGAACGCACGGCAAGACGACCACCACTTCCATGCTCGCCTGGATCTTCGAAGCGGCAGGAATGCAACCGTCATTTCTGATCGGTGGAATTGCTGAGAATTTCGGTCGCAGCTTTCAGTTGGGTAACGGGAAGTATTTCATCCTCGAAGGCGACGAGTACGATACAGCGTTTTTCGACAAGGGGCCGAAGTTTTTGCACTATTTCCCGGATTCGGTAATTCTCACGTCGGTCGAATTCGATCACGCGGATATTTATAAGGATCTGGATGCAGTCGAAATCGCGTTCAAACGCCTGGTGAACCTCGTGCCTCAACGCGGGCGGATTGTGGCCTTCGATCGCGGGGAGAGCGTTGCGCGTTGCGTATCTCGGGCATTCTGCCCGGTTGAACGATACGGAACAGCCGACGACACTATGTGGCGGATTGCCGACTTGAGACTGGGAAACACTGCCACCTCCTGGTCACTGTCACGAAGCGGCGCGCCGTGGGCGCGCTTAGAGTTTGCACTGGCCGGTGAGTACAACGTGTGGAATGCAGCCGCTGCAGCGGCCATGGCGGCAAACTACGGCATTTCTTCTGCCGTAATTGCCAGCGCTCTGAAAAGCTTCAAGAGCGTCAAACGGCGGCTGGAGGTAAAGGCAGAGGTCAACGGCATCACCATCATCGACGATTTCGGACACCATCCTACTGCGATAGCCGGTACCTTGAATGCCCTTCGAGCGCGTTATGCGGGCAGGCGCTTGTGGGCAATTCTTGAGCCGCGCTCGAACACACTGCGTCGCAACGTATTTCAGGATCAACTGGCAAATAGCCTCAGCATCGCCGACGAGGTGGTTATCACCAACGTTTTCAAATCCGAATCAATTCCGGAAGCAGAGCGCCTGGACGTGGCCATGGTAGCCGCGCAGTTGAGTAGCGGAGGGCATCGGGCACGCGTTCTTGCTGACGTGGATAGCATCGTGAAGCTATGCGCCCCTGAAATGCGCTCCGGCGATGTCGTGGCTATTCTCTCTAACGGTGGATTTGGAGGGATCTACGAGAAACTGCCGCAGCGACTGGAGTCTCTGAGGACGATGAAATCTGTGGAGGCGAGAAGCCCGCGGTGAGCCTCTTCCGGCGTGCTCTGTGGCTCGCGGCCCTTGTTTTCTACTGCGGCCCCCTTTTTGCGCAGACCCCTGTCCGTTACATCATCTCCCTTGCTAGTCCGGAGCGGCATCTTGTCAAAGTCACCGTGGAAATCCCTCCCGGCCGTAACACGCACGAGATGCAACTTCCAGTGTGGAACGCGCTTTATCAAGTGCGTGATTTCTCGCAGTACATGAACTGGATTCGAGCGGAGGATGCCAGCGGCCATGCTCTGGCGGTCGGTGTGTTGAATTCAAGTCGCTGGAAGATCACCGGAACCGAAAACGGAGCACGCATCGAATATGAAATGTTTAGCGACAGCCCCGATCCTTACGGCGCGCAGCTAAACTCACGCCACGCTTTTTTTAATCTGGCCGAAATCCTCGTATATGCAGACGGCGGGCGAGACGCTCCTGCCGAAGTTGAATTCCGCGACCTGCCACCCGGATGGAAGATTGCAACGCCGCTGCCGCAGAACATCGGCACATACGTAGCAGAAAACTACGACCGGTTAGTCGACTCGCCTGTAGAAATAGGGACATTTGTGGAGAGCGACTTCACGGGCAGTTGCGGAAAGTACAAAGTGATTCTAGATCGGAAGAATGGTTCTACGGGTGATTCAAGTGATGTAAAGGTGATCCTCGAAAGAATTGTCCCCACAATTCAACGCATTGTCTCCGCGGCCACAAGCTGGATGGATGACTGTCCCTTTCAGAGCTACATGTTTATCTATCACGTTTCCGATTCGCCCGGCGGCGGAGGCATGGAACATGCTTACAGCACCGCGATCTCGTTGCCGACGAAGAATATCACTGACAATCCTGAGCGCTTCTCGGGGATTACCGCGCACGAGTTCTTCCATTTGTGGAACGTCAAGCGCATTCGCCCGCAGTCGCTTGAGCCCATCGACTACACAAAGGAGAATTTCACCACCGCGCTGTGGTTCAGCGAAGGCGTGGACAGCACGGTTGGGGAGTACATCCGGCTGCGGGCTGGAATGCTGGACGAGCGGCATTATCTGGATCATCTTTCGCAAGAAATTACTGAGCTGGAGAGTCGGCCTGCCCAGCTCACCCAATCGGTAGAGGATGCCAGCATGGACGCGTGGTTGGAGAAATATCCCTACTACGGCCTTCCCGAGCGAAGTATTTCCTACTACAACAAGGGGGAGTTGCTGGGAGTTTTGCTTGATCTCGCCATTCGCGATGCGAGCTATGATCGGTCGTCCCTGCGCGAGCTGTTTCGCTGGATGAACACGCATTACGCCAAGCAAGGGAAGTTCTTTGCGGATTCGGACGCTGTTCGGCAAGCCGCCGAGACCCTCAGCCATTCCGACCTGCGAGACTTTTTTCAGAAGTATGTCAGCGGAGTCGATCAGGTTCCGTGGGACAGTTTCTTTGCGAGGGTAGGTCTGCATGTGCTTAAAACCCAGGTTACGCTGGCTGATGCAGGCTTCGAGGCGGTGCAGAAATTCGATCAGCCGCCGAGCGTGGTGGAAGTCACTTCAGGAAGCGAAGCCGAACGTGCTGGACTGAAGCCGGAAGATGTCATTCTCCAGATCAACGAGAAACCCGCTGGACGAGACTTTGAGGCTCAGGTCATGAGCCTGGGCCCGGGAGCGCGCCTCAGTCTGGTCGTACGCAGAGGTGGCACCGAACGTCGACTTGAATGGAAGCTTGGCAGCAACGCGCAGGCGGTATTTCAACTTCAGGACGTGCACGACATTACTCCGCAACAACGGGCCAGGCGTGCCGCATGGTTGTTCGGAACGAAAGACACTGCGCCGTGATTCGAACCCTCCTCATGCTCAGTTTCTGGGCCGCGGTATTGCCGACTGCGGCTTTGTTCTGTTTTCCGTGGGTGCTGATCACCGGCGACATCCGGCTGCTCTACAGAGTGGGCATGTGGGGCGCGTGGACGGGAGCGCGCATCGCCGGAGTGCGAGTGCAGACGATCGGCCTGGATCAGCTTAATCGCGCACGCACCTATGTCTTCATGTCGAATCATGTATCGAACATTGACCCACCGCTGCTTCTGCCTTTGATCCCCGGCCGCACTTCGGTGATAGCGAAGCAGGAATTATTTCGCTATCCGATTTTGGGAAAGGCCATGCGGATGGCGTCGCTGGTTCCAGTTGATCGCGGAAATCGTGAGGCCGGCATTTCCGCGGTGCGTGCCGCTGCCGAAGTGGTGAAACAGGGAATCCACATGACGATCTATGTGGAAGGCCACCGGTCGTTCGACGGCAAGCTCATGCCGTTTAAGAAGGGGCCATTCTATCTTGCAGAGGAATGCCATGCTCCCGTGGTACCGGTCACGATTGCGGGCACGCACTATGTTATGCCGAAGGGAAGGTTCTCGATCAAGCCCGGTTTGGTGAGGGTGGTTTTTCACCCGCCGATAGAGCCAGCGGAGTTCGGCAGCCGTGATGATCTGATGGAGAAAGTACGGGTGGCGATTAATAGCGGGTTGCCGGAGGGATACCGGAGCTAATGCTGCGGCGTACACTACCTTCCAACAATTTGTCATCCCGAGCGCCGCAGAACGGTTCGCGCGCGAACCATACTCAAGTCGAGGGACATTCTGACTGTTCGTTCCCCGCGCTACTCGCGTTCTTTGCTTCGAAGAAACTTCGCGAGTTCCGGTAATCGATTGAACGCTGCCACACAGCGCAGCCAGAGTTTGTTGTCGATGGCAGGATAACCACTCACGACCGCGCCCGCAGGAACATCATTGGGTATGCCACTTTGGGCCGTGGCAATCGCGCCATCTCCAATCTTGCAGTGTCCCGCAACCCCGACTTGTCCGGCGAGAATCACATTCTTCCCTACATCCGTTGATCCTGCGAGGCCAGCTTGCGCACACAGCAAAGTATCTTCACCGACTTTAGAGCCATGTCCTACCTGGACCAGATTGTCGATCTTAGCGCCGCGGGAAATGCGCGTTTCCCCGACGCTGGCGCGATCCACGCAGGCATTGGCCTGAATTTCAACGTCATCTTCAATGACCGTCGGTCCGGATTGCACAATCTTGTGCCAGTGGCCGTTGTTGTCCTTAGCGAAGCCGAATCCATCCCCGCCAACTACGACTCCGTTCTGGAGCACAACGTTTTTGCCAATGCGGCAGAACTCGCGCACGATCGCGTGTGAATGGGCCATGAAATTTGCTCCGATCCTGACTCCGCGGTAGATGACCACGTGCGCCAGCAGCACCGCGTTCTCGCCGATATCCACATTTTCTTGAATGACGACATACGGCCCGATGTGGGCGCCTGCACCGATTTTTGCCGAAGGATGAACCACCGCAGTCGGATGAGTTCCCGGAGTATATTGCGGCGGCTGATAGAACAATTCGAGAGCGCGGGCAAAATCCAGATACGGATTCTTGCTGCGTAGCATGGCCGTGGAAATAGGAGGGAAGACTTCCGGCACAATGACGGCAGAGGCTTTCGTGGTTCGCGCCGCCGCTGCGTACTTGGGATTGGCGATGAAAGTCATCTGCCCCGGCCCAGCCGTCTCGATGCCAGCCACTCCGGTGATCTCCGTATCCGGAGAGCCGT
>WNFJ01554195.1_pt2 | contig 14631 bp, 10 predicted proteins | sample 5400461 | NCBI WGS metagenome assembly WNFJ01 (sample SAMN13153349, study PRJNA577476) | soil metagenome | isolation source: 115 cm saprolite on Douglas fir-dominated hillslope | place: USA:California | collected 2013-09-17 | reverse complement strand
CGAGCATTTGAAGAGTGTCGGCGCCGATATAGAAGATCCCGGTGATGAAATCGGTCCGGAAGCTCCGGGATCGAAAAACATGGGCCTTTGGTTCCACGACCCCGACGGTTACCGCTGGGAGCTCAGCGTGCTTGGCGAAAGATAGTTTCGGGTTTCGTCGCGCTGCGGTGCAGCCGGAACTCCATTGTACGCTGCGCACTTAAAAGTGCCTGCGTTGACGCGATATTTAAGGGCTTTAGCTTTTTTAACTACAAATGATCACTTCTGTATCGGACAAAGGAAACGGGAAAGAGTTCGTCTCGCACGCGCCCGGTTACTGGTCCCGCGACGGCGGAACGCCAGAACCGTGGAATGACTGGAAATGGCAGCTCAAAAACAGGGTCACATCCCTCGCTCAACTGGAGCAACACCTCGATCTTAGCGATGAGGAGCGCAGCGGTGTTTTGCTCTCGGGCGACAAACTCGCGCTGGCAGTAACCCCGCATTTTTTTAATCTGGTGCCCCGAGACAACCCCGAGGACCCAATCCGCCGTCAGATGATTCCGCGGATAGAGGAAACGTGGACATCTCCGTACGACATGGCCGATCCGTGCGGCGAAGATTCGCACATGCCGGTGCCGGGATTAGTGCACCGATATCCCGACCGTGTCCTGTTTTTGGTCACTGATCGTTGCGCGAGCTACTGCCGCTACTGCACCCGGAGCCGCGTCGTGAGCGGAGTTGGCGAGCAAGAATTGCACACAAACTTCGAGGAAGCGTTCCGTTACCTCGAAGGACACACGGAAGTGCGCGACGTGCTTTTGAGCGGTGGCGACGCTCTCATTTTCAGCGACGACAAGATCGACAAGCTGCTTTCGCGATTGCGCGCGATTAAGCACATCGAGTTTCTTCGCATCGGCACGCGGGTTCCGATTTTTCTGCCGCAACGTATCACGCCTGAGTTGTGCGCGGTGCTCGCCAAACATCATCCGCTGTGGATGAGTGTGCATGTAAATCATCCGCGCGAGCTGACGATTGAAGTCAAGCAAGCGCTGGAGCGCCTGGCCAATGCCGGCATTCCATTGGGAAACCAAAGCGTGTTCCTTGCGGGTGTGAACGACGATCTTGAAACGATGAAAACGCTCGTGCACAAGCTTCTCATGTGCCGGGTGCGCCCTTACTACATTTACCAATGCGACCTGATCAACGGATCATCGCACTTGCGCACTTCGGTCGCCAAAGGGATCGAGATCATCGAGGGTTTGCGCGGCCACACCACGGGATACGCTGTGCCGCAATTCGTCATCGACGCGCCCGGCGGCGGCGGGAAGGTACCGATTAATCCCGGCTACATCCTTTATCACGACAACGAAAAAATCGTGATCCGCAATTACGAAGGAAAAATCTTCGAGTACCCGGAGATCGGAAACGAAAACGTCCAGTTCGCGCCGCAGCGCGAGTACCACGACGAGTATCTGTATTCGTAAACGCCGCTGCCGCTTTAGAGCAGAGTCGCTTGCCACGCCTTAGCTTTATGCGAAGGCGGGGGAATCTGTGACTGTTGCCGCGCTCTTTCTGGGGCGTGTCAAAGCGCGTGTTTCGTAATTTCTTTTCTTGGCGGGCGTTGTGTAAATTTTAGGCTTGCGTATTAAAGGTCGCGGCGTGTAAAGTCTGCACTCCCATTTTTTTGTCACGCAATTGTCACCTTAGTCATTTTATGAACCAACGTTTAATTTCAGAAATTGGCCGCACTCAAAGGCTTGAGATTATTAACTCGCTCAAGCGCACCAGGGGAATGTCTGTCAACGAGCTCGTGGAAAGAATGAGCATGAGCTACATGGGCATCAAGCAGCATTGCATCACTCTTCACCGCGACGGTTATCTGGACACCTGGCGTCGCCCACAAAGAATGGGTCGGCCCGAGATGGTCTATCGGCTGACACGTCGGAGCCACGACCTGTTTCAAGCCGATAGTCACCAATTCACTCTGGATCTCTTGAAAGCGTCCGAGGAAATTTACGGACCAAACGCGCCGGAGAAGCTCCTTTACAACGTTTTCAAAAAGAAGACCGCGGCACTCAAGGGCAAGGCGAAGGGAGATACGCTGGCGGAACGCGCGAAGTGGCTCGCTCATTTCCGTGATGGCGAAGGCCACATGGCCCAGTTCATCAACGACAAGGACGGCGGACCACGAATTCTTGAATGTCATTCCCCCATTCTAAATTTGCTGGAGCATTACCCGATCATCGGCCGGTTCGAGCAGGACATGTTCGAAGCGGTTCTCGGCACGCGTGTGCGCCGGCAAGTCCTTCGCAACTCGGGGCTATACGAGTGCGCGTTTCAGTTCGCGATTTAGGGCCGATTTGATCGATGGTAGGGACGGCCCGCTGGCCGTCCGTTGACGGGCCCCCGCCACGGCGGGCAGGCTGTGGTCGCGCCGCACCAAATTCCTCGGATCGGGGGATCGATTTGCTCTTTCGCGCCTTCTGAATCTCGGTTGATTGATGGCGAATGCCTCGGACGTTTCTATCTGTTGTCATCGAGAACGTGCAGCCGCTACTTGATGGCGGAGATTATCCGATAAAGCGCATCGTTGGCGAAGATCTTGTCGTTGAAGCGGACATTTTTAAGGATGGTCACGACGTGGTGGCCGCCGTTCTGAAGTGGCGCGTTTTGGGGAAACGTGCATGGCGAGAAACGCCGCTGACTTTCGTCGATAACGATCGCTGGCGTGGGGTTTGCACGCTGTACGACGAGGCTATCCACGAATACACAGTCGAAGCGTGGACGGACAGTTTTCGCAGTTGGCAAAGCGAGTTCACAAAAAAATTCGAGGCCGGCATTTCCACCCTCCGAAGCGAAGCACTGGAAGGCGCGGCTTTGGTGGAAGCTGCCGCCAGGCGAGCGCGCGATCGAGCGGACGCGTCGCGGTTGCGCGAATTTTCAGACCAAATCGCCACCGCCGCCAATTCAGAAATCTACGCTATCGCGCGATCCGCCGAGCTGGAGGTGTTGATGGCAACGTATCCGGATCGCTCCGACGCGACGCAGTATGCTCCTACTCCGCGGGTGGTTGTTGATCGACAGGCGACGTTGTTCGCGGCGTGGTATGAATTTTTTCCGCGTTCGGCAGAAGGTCGCGACGATCGCGGATCGACTTTCCGCGATTGTTTGCCGCGGCTCGACGATGCAAAGGCGATGGGTTTCGACGTCATTTATCATCCGCCGATTCATCCCATTGGTCACACCAATCGCAAGGGGCGGAACAACTCGCTCACCTGCGAGCCGGGCGATCCCGGCGTGCCGTGGGCGATTGGCAGTGAGGCCGGCGGACACAAGGCGGTCGAGCCTTCGCTCGGGACGCTCGCCGATTTCGACTGGTTTCAAAAGGAGGTGCGAAAACGCGGAATGGAAGTTGCCCTCGATTTTGCGCTGAATTGCTCGCCCGATCATCCTTACGTGAAAGAGCATCCCGAATGGTTCTACAGACGGCCAGACGGAACGATCAAGTACGCGGAGAACCCGCCGAAGAAATACGAAGACATTTATCCCCTGAATTTTCGGTGCGAGAACTGGCGCGAACTCTGGGCCGAGATCAAGAGCATCGTATTGTTTTGGGCCGAGCGCGGAGTGCGCATCTTTCGGGTGGACAATCCGCACACCAAGCCTCTTGCGTTCTGGGAGTACTTGATCACCGGCGTCCGCGACAAGTATCCCGACGTGATTTTTCTCGCTGAAGCGTTCACCCGGCCAAAAATGATGAAAGCGCTGGCCAAAGCTGGTTTCAACCAGAGCTACAGCTATTTCACGTGGCGAAATTCGAAGCGCGAGCTCATCGAATATTTTACTGAGCTGACACAGACGGAGATGAGTGAATATTTTCGGCCGAACCTCTGGCCGAACACGCCAGACATTCTTCCGTTTGTTCTCCAGGAGGGCGGGCGCGCGGCATTCATGATCCGTGTTCTTCTGGCGGCAACGCTTTCGCCTCTTTATGGCATCTATAGCGGATACGAGCTGTGCGAAAATGAAGCCTTGCCGGGTCGGGAGGAGTACCTCGATTCTGAAAAATATCAGTTTAAGCAACGCGATTGGAATACGCCGGGAAACATCAAAGACTGGATCACGCGCCTAAACAAAATTCGGAAGCAAAACCGCGCGCTCCAGCTTTACACGAATTTGCGGTTCTACCACGCCGAGAATGACGCCATTTTATTTTACGGCAAGATGACGGCCGCGCGCGACAACATCATTCTGGTTGTGGTAAATCTCGATCCGCATCGCAAACAGAATTCCTTCGTGGATGTGCCGATTGAACAGTTCGGGCAGATGGAGAGCGACGAATATAGGGTACAGGATTTACTGAGCGGCGCGACCTACACATGGCGCGGTCGCCGCAATTACGTCGAGCTCGATCCGGAGATTCAACCGGCGCACATATTTTTGCTGCGTCGCTGAGCTCGGGGCACTGGGAAGAAAAACGGAGCTGGTTAGAATCTCGCTCGTAATTGGCGATGTCATGTTGAGCGGAGCGAAACATCTCTGTTTGTGGCTGTGAGAGATCGGTCCGTACGCGATCAGAGATTCTTCGCTTCGCTCAGAATGACACAATAAGATGGTTTGTTTAGAAACTTCCGGGCGTCATCTGTGTTTGATTTGGCAGTGCCGCATTTGCATCCGCTAATCGCTCTGCCTATCGTTACCAAATTTCTGGCATGAAGATTTGGGCTGTGCTGTTAGCCGCGCTGGCGAGCGCGTCTCCTGTCGTTGCGCAGGAACCTACCCCCCCTCTGGTTCCCGAGCATTCGCAGACCATCATGGAGACGCTCATGAAAGCCGGGCCGGTGATCATTCCGCTCTTTTTATTGTCGATCTTTTTCGTCGCCCTCGTCGTCGTTTACTTGCTGACAATCCGGCGCGGCGCCGTGGTTTCGAGCGGTTACATGGCTACGGCCGACGCGCTCTTGCGTAAACGCGATTATCTGGGCTTGCTCGCCGTCTCCAATCGCCATGGAGAAGCCATCGCGCGCGTCGTGCAAAAAATGCTCGATTTCACGACAAAAAATCCACACGCGGACTTTCAGCAGGTTCGCGAAATCGCCGAGACAGAGGGCTCACGAGTCGCGGCGAGTCTGAACAATCGCGTCATTTATCTCGCCGATATCGGGATGATTGCGCCGTTGCTGGGGCTACTGGGAACGGTCTTCGGAATTATCCATTCCTTCGGCGCGCTCGGAGCCGACATCGGTTCGGCGCGTTACGTGGCGCTGTCGCGCGGGATCAGCGAAGCATTGGTTAACACAGCCGCAGGGCTGGCCATCGGTATTCCAGCGATGATGTTCTACGCTTTCTTCCGCGGCAGAGCGCAAAAGCTGATCTCTGAGTTGGAATCTGCTTCGACGCACGTTTTAGCTTTGCTTTCGTTGCAATACGGCAAGCGAGTGGAGCGAACGCCTGTGCTGATCGAGGAGGAACTCTAAGGCTGCCTCAACTGTCATGAACCTGCGTGGTCACGCGCCCCTGCATCATCCTGGTATCCAACTGGCGCCATTGGTTGATGTGCTGTTGCTGCTGTTGATTTTTTTCCTGCTGACGTGGAACGCAGCGCGCACTGAGAATGAACTGGATGTTAAGGTGCCAAAAGCGTCGGCTGCGAGGGAAAAGTCCGCTCCGATAGGAGACGTTGTTGTCAACGTAAAGGCAGACGGCAACGTGGTTGTGAATCGGCGCACTCTCAGCGGCCCTGAACTCACTGAATTGCTAAAAAGTCTCGTTCAATTGAATGCCGAGCAAGCGGTCGTGATCCGCGGCGACGAAGCCGGTGCGTATAAAAACATCATCGGCGTGTTAAATATTTGCACCGAGGCAGGGATAACCAACGTAGCTTTCGCGACGGCCAAATGAAAGCCAGCCGGAGCTCAGCCGGTCTCTTGGGGCTGGCGATGCTGCTTTGGACGGCGAGCATCGCCATCGCTCAATCGCAGCCGGAAGTTCGCCGGGCGCGGCCAGTAGATGAACCGCCTGCACCGCGCGCTCTCCCCGCGGACGAATCAATCGACAGAGTTCTCCGCTCTCTAAAGGAGGAGTCTCCAGAACCATCACAGCATGAAGGCCAGGAGGCAGCTCAGCGTCAGCTCGATTACGCGAACGGCCTGTTCACTCGAAAGCTTTACGATCTGGCGGCTCCCGAATATCAAAAATATCTCGAGGATTATCCTGGGCGCGCGGGCCGGGCGAACGCTTACTTCTCGCTTGGCGAATGCTATCGAAATCTCAATCGCGTTTCGAGCGCTCGCACAAATTTCCAAAGAGTGCTCAACGATTACGGCGATAGCGAGTTCGCCGGACCCGCGGCATACGCTCTCGCTGAGATGGCGTTCACCGATAAGGACTACGCTGCGGCGCTTCCGCTCTTTCGTCGTTCCGCTGCGAAATCCAAGGAACCAACGGTGACGCTTTCGGCGCGCTATTTTGAAGCGCGTTGTCTTGAGGCAACCGGGCGCAAGGAAGAAGCTGCTGATATTTACGCGCAGGTTGCCGAGACCGGAAATTCAAATCCATATCGCGAAGACGCACGCCTGACGGCGGCATCCATTTTCGCCGCGCGCGGAAGAAAAATCGATGCGCTGAAGCAATATGAAGCGCTCGCTAACGAGTCCCAAAAGCCGGCTTTAAAAGCGGAATCGGCGGTTCGCGGCGGCATCCTCGCGCTCGAACTTGTTCAGGCTGACAAAGGCAAAATCGATAAGACGATGGTCGATAGAGCCACTGCCTTATTGCAAAAGGGCCGCACGCTCCCCGAGGCTGGCAAATTCCGGGCGATCGCGCAAGTCGGTTTGCGTCGATTGCAATACCAGACCGGCCAATACGCACAGTTGCTGGCCGATTACAAAAAAGAACTGGAGAAACTTCCCGAGGCTGCCCAGGCCGAGGTGCTACTGCTCGCAGCGAACAGCGAGCGGCAACTCGGAAATTCAAACGAGGCTGAAGCCCTTTATCGCCGGATTGTCGCGAACTATCCCGACCGGGAGGAAGCAAAGGACGCTGCTTACGAGCGGCTGATCAATGTTTACAACTCCGATCCATCAACGCTTTCTGCCGCAGTGGACGAATTCCTTGCAACGAATCCTACGAACGAGCGTGCCGACCAGGCGAAGCTGTTAAAAGCCGAGGCGCTCTATAAACAGCAGAATTACAGCGACGCAGCGTTAATTTACGGCGAACTGCGCGGGTCTCAGCTTTCTACCAGGTTGCGAGCTGAAGCGGCCTACAAACTTGGCTTGTGCCATGTGCAGATGAAGAACGTTCCCGGCGTGATCGAAGCTTTTACCTACTACGTGCAGACCTTCCCGGACAATCCGGAAGTGCCCGCCGCCCTCAGTCAGCGAGCGTTGGCATACGAACAGAACAAAAACTACACTGCCGCGCTTTCGGATCTAAACACGGTGCTCACCAAATATCCCAAGGCGCACGAGCGGGAAGCCACCTTGCAATTAAAGGCTCTAGTCCTGGGCCAACAAGAAAATACCAAAGGCATGGTCGAAACTTTTCGCCAGCTTTTGAGAGAATTTCCCAAGAGCTCTGTTGCAGCACAGGCGCAATACTACATCGGAAAGGCTGCATTCGAAGCAAAAGACTACAAAACCGCGTTGACTGCGCTTAATACCGCCCGGCAATTAAATAAGGAGCAATACTACAATCTCGCGTCGCTCCGAATCATTCTGTGTCAGTTCTATTTGAAAGATCAATCGGCGCTGACTAAAGAGGTGAACAATTTCATGGCTGAGTCCCGCAATAGCGGGATGACCGTGCCACCGGAGGTTCTGGAGTGGCTTGGGATTGAATATTACAACGAGAAAAATTTCCAAGCCGCGGAAAAATACCTGAGCGCGCTTCGTAAAATCGAAAATCCCGGCAGCGTTAAGCCCGACTTCTTGTTCTATCTCGGAGACGCTGCCACGAAGCTGAAAAACCCGGCTGAAGCCGAGGACGCGTTCGCCAAATACCTGCAGACGTCAAAAGACCCGGCCGGAAAAGCGAAGGTTTTACTCGCACTCGGTGCAGTGAAGATCGGCGCTCATAAACCGGACGAAGCCCAGAAGATTGCGGAAGAAATCATGACGCTGCAACCAGAGGGACGCGTGAATGCCGAAGCGCGTCTGCTCGCGGGCGAAGTCCAGTTGGAGCGCGGAAATTTCGATGACGCTGGTAAAGCGTTTAAAGGAGTCGCTCTCCTTTACGATGATCCAGCCATAACTCCGCGTGCACTGGACAAAGCCGCACTGTCGTACCGGCAAGCCGGCAAAAGCGACGAAGCAGACCGCCTCTCGCGCGAGCTACGCGAGCGCTACCCGAACTACGCCGGCGGGTAATCGGATCAAGGAGTGACGGCTGCCGAGCCGTCACTTTTTGNCGATTTCGAAATTCGATCCAGTTCGTTTCCAAGGCGGGACCACTTCAGCAGCCGTCAACTCGCCCATTATATTCGAGTTCAGGGAACGACGTCTCCGTATTTCGCTCTGGCATCGTCTCTCGCCAGCACATTCAAAGCTGGCGGCCCACCTCCCTGCATTTCGCTATACGGATAAGTTTGTTCCCAGTAACGACCATCATCAGGGTCTTGAAAGAGTGTCTCCCAAGCACCGAACTGTTTGCTAACAGCAATTTTTCGTAAGTGTTGAGAGGTCAGCCAATGAATTCGCTCGCATGTGGCATCAGCGCGGACGCGACCATTTTCGTTAACCCACCTTCCCACTAACTCTGTCTCATGAGATCGTGGCTTCACATTCAATGCAGACCTATAATGGTGGTAGTTGCTGCCGAGGGGATCGACCCGTTCGCCAATACAAACTCTGGCGCGCCTCCTGTGGTTAAGCCACCGCCAACAAAACCTGGGTTGGATCTGAAAACGGGGCTGGCCAGCCCTCCAGGAGGTGTTGGGAAACGAATTACAGTGAAAGTATCCGAAGATGGAATCCCTAGCCTCTCCGCGATTTGAGAGGCTGTCATTCCTTCTATGGCAGCCGCATCCGTCACGAACACATCCGCAGCCTCAGGAGCACCAAGAGTCAAAAAGGGACCCTCGCCAGGTACAACCCGCGCCAATGTAGAGGGGACTGCGTTTGTTACTCCTTTTGGAGCACAGCGAAGCCCCCCTTTTAGGAGTCCCAAGCCCGTGGCCGCGCCGTCGATAAATGCGAGCGCATTTGGGGCAGTGCCACCGTAAGTTGGGCTATCCGGAGTCGGCGCATTGGCGTATCTATCAAGGGAGAAGTAGACTGCAGCTATTGCGAGCGCAAGCACGAGTGGGTTTTTCCCCGATGGATCGATGCGTGCAATCGGGGAATTGTCCGCATATTCGTAAAGATTAATGCCACCCTGTTCCGCGATCGGATCACGGCTGATCCACCTTCCCAGGTCCGGATCATAAGCGCGATAAACAGCGAGATCGAGATTGCTCGCCGAATGTCGATAAAGCCCCGTGAAGTTAAAATCAGGCAACGTGGTGTTGATCACAGTTGTCGATCTTCCCCACGGATCGTAGTCGTAACGGGCAACAACGGTGCCATTGCTCTTGAGCATCTCGCGAATGGAGCCGAGGTGATCGCGAGTGTAATAGTAAGCTTTGTTTCCGCTAAATTGTCCCTGTGGATAGGCAAACACAGCGACCGAATCATTCGCGTCGCGAAATTCACATCGCTCATTACCGCACCACACGAACTTTCGGGTCGAACTCGCATGGCTACCACTTTTCTCCACAATCTTGACGCAACGGCTTAGACCGTCGTAGCTGAATTCGGTACGGTTCCTAGTGCCTGTGTAGTTGATCGCGACCAAGCGATTTGCTCCATCCCATTCGAACTTCCGAGTTGAGCCATCGTTGGTGAGATTTCCGTTGGCATCGTAGGTCAAGGTGCGATTAGTTCCTCCGGTCTGGGAAACGATCTCATTCACATTGTTCGGGGTGGATGTGGTCGCCGTGGTGGCAACCAACTCGGACGTACGATTCGAGGCGGGATCGTAACCGTAAGTGTACTGCCTGATCAACGCGTTGTTCGATGCATTCTTGAGCGGTGCCGCGAGTAATTGATCAGCATTATCGTAACCTAAATCGAATCGTTGTGGCGCAGGAGATAGACCCGGATAATTCTTGGTCCAAGTCAGAATCTGGCCTTCTGTATCGTAAGTGTAATCAAACTGCGAGATCAACGCGTTCGAGTTGGTCTGATTCCTGATTTGCTGGAGGCGTTTGTCTTGCACATTTGGAAAGTAGGAATACACACCTGAATAGCCGTTTGGGTAAGTCACCCTGCTTATGCGGTCGGTGACATCAACATACGCGTAATTAAAGGTGCCCAATTTGGTAGCGATCGAGCTCACGCGGCCAAGGCTGTCGAATGTCCACGTTGCAGAATTTGCATTTTCGTTGATCGACCGATTGGTCACGCGACCGAGTTCATCGTAACTCAGAGTGACTGTGTCGTTTCTCAGTGGTCCGTCGATGCTCGCCAACTGTCCTGCACCTAGTGCCGGGGGAGCAGGGATCGGATTGTACGTGTATGTCGTTGTTCCAGATCCATCGATCATCGTTCGCACCCGATTGTAATTGGCATCGTAGGTGAAGCTGACCGATGGTGTTGACGGATTCAGTGGCTGGCCATTGGTGTCGGTATAAGTGATTTGTTGGATGTTATCGTCGGCGAAATAAAAATAATTCGTTCTTTGGCTCTTGGCATCAGTCGAGGATTTCAGCCGACTGCTGGAGCCGATGGTGTTCGCAGCTGTTTGCCCGTCGTAGAGATTGTTTATCGCTGTGTTATCGGCGAAGAGTTTCTGGTAAATCCGACCTTGCAGGTCCCGATTGAATGTCGTCGTCAGGTTCTTCGGATCTGTAATGCTCGACAAAGATCCGCAGCTGCACCAGCCAAACTGGGTTGTCCGGTTTTGCGGATCGGTAATTGAATCCATTTGCCGATTCTCGTTATAATGGCGCGCGGTCCACAAGCCACGGCGGTCTTTGCTCTTGGTCAGGTCAAGGATCGTTGTAAGCCCCTGGCCGAAATCCTGTGAATACTGGAACTGTCTGTTTGTCCTATCCGGGTAAGTGACCTGAATTGGCCGATCGAGATTATCGTAATCGGTGGTGATCGTGTAGCCGTCCGAGTCGGTGACGGTTCGAACCCGATTCGCGCTATCGTAAGTGAAACTCGTGACTGCCGAGACGTTGTTGAACGGCGGGCTAGTGATGGAAGCCAGATATCCGTTCGGAACACTTCCGCCGTAGGCAAAGGTAGTGGTCTCGTTTTTCGCGTTTGTGCGGGTCAGAATCTGACCGTAAGCGTTGTAGGTATAGGTAGTTTGCTGGCCGGCGACGTCGGTGTCGATCAGCGGCTCGTGCTGCGAATTGTACGAAAACTGGCGAATGAGTTCATTCGCGCCACCTGTTGTCTGACGTATTTCCAGAAGGTCGACATCGTTCGCATCATACACATAGCTACTGGCGCGACCCAGCGGATCACGGGCTCTCATCACTTTGCCGATGCTGTTGTATTCGTATAGCGAGGATTGAGTACTGCCGTCGCCAAGGATATGCGCAATTTGACTTGGGTTGGCGCTCGGCCCAGCATGATTCGTGTCCGACTGACCAGCGTAAGCGTACCAAACGCGGCTCTCCAATGGCGCCTTCTCGCTCGCTGGTACTCCTGAAATTGAACCGTCAGAGTTATACGTCCAATGGATAATTCTTGCCTTGGTGTAATCGTAAACGCCATTGACTGGCGGATACATTTTGATCGCCTTCTAATAAAAGCTGTTGGCCACGTCAAGGCCCGAGTTTGTCATACCCGCGGGCGCGGCCACTTCGCTGGCGGTAATCCCCGGCGCATGATCACGATACTCGACGCGCTCTTTGCCACCGACCGGATCGGTCATCTCAATCCATTTGTTTGTTCCCGATTCCCCACTTGCAAAGGTCGTTGTTCCGTAGGGAGTCGTCAGCGAATCGATGAAATCGGTTCCAGCGGCGTAATGGAATTGTGACTGAATTTCGATCTCGTCGGTGATTGTGGTTAATTGGCCGTTTGTGTAACTGAAAGTTGCGGAGCGCCCGGTGGGAAACGGTTCGGTCACCTGTGTGATCTTCAATGGGTCATCAGGCAAGTCATAGGAAATCGTGGTCACCTGACCAAGAGCATCCGTAATTGTAATTACGCGAAAACTAGCGTCGTAGCCAACCGCGGCAGCGTTGCCCGCAGGATCAACAACTCCCGTCATGAAAATCTTGCGTGGGTAGGAGCTTCCGCCATCGCTGAGACCAAAAACCTGCTTGGAGCCATCGGGAAAGCGCTTTTCATACGCCGCAGGAGAGGTCCGCACTAAGACGGCGTGGCTCTGCGGATCTGGCAGATAGCTCTGGGAAGCAGGATCAAAGCCGAAATACCTTTCTTCTCCACCGCCAGGAACATAAACGGCGGCGTTTTCCGAAGGATCGTTCGGATTGTCCGTTACGTAGGAAAGCCAATTGAAAGTCCATTTGGGCCCAAGATTTGAATACGTGAACGTCGGCGGCTGCTGCGCCTCGCGCTGGTCGTAAGTTAGAGTGAAATTGATCGCCGGCCCGCGAGGTAGGGTGTAGCGAATCGGCGTATCCTCGATGTTTAAACTGGCCAGCATGGCGTGAGCGCTGTAACGCGCCATTCCAGGGCAATCGCCCTCATTGCCGCCTCGTTTCAAATCGTTTGGTTTGGTGTTTGCGTCCGATTGCTGCCCAGCAGTGGAGTTGTCGAAGTATACGTCCGCGTAGAGGTATATTTCGCCGCGAAAGTTACTCTTAACCCCAAGCGTGATCTGCTCGCCGACATCCATCGCTCGGCAGTATTGGTCGGAGTGCGCACCGTTCGCATCCGGACATACACCGTCGTGAAAGGTAAAATCCGTGCCCGGCGACTGATACATTTCTCCATCAATGAGTATGTCGTCATCGACGTTGAAATAAATGAACACAAAGCAAGGCTCCGGGAAGGGATTTGTGAGCGTCTGCACGGTAACAGTGGGCTCACTGCAAAGCGCCGCTGTATCATAGTAGCTCACATACTCATGAATCGCGCTGGGGCCGGGTCCGCTGTCGCAGGCGGGGTCACCGATGCTGGGAATCATAGCCTGAACGCCAGGCGGTGTTGGAGACTGAGCGATTGCTGGCCGGACGAGACAGAACGTAAATGTCAACAGAGCTATTGTGGGGATTTTCATTTGATTTGTTTCGGTTGAGCTTTTTTCCGAAACACCTCTACCGCTGTAGCCCTTGGGGAGAATCGGGATTGCACGCAGTGAAGCAAGATTCTTGCTGTCGCGTCAATAGTTTTCTGCGAGGAGCACAACGTCGCTAGTGTCTGGTGCAACTGCTCCAGGGATGTCATTGCTAATTGTCGAGAACGAATTTTACGGCGGCGACTGCCGCCGGATAGATCACATCGGCTTCAGCGCTGCGGGCGCGGCGTCCTGTTTATTTCGCGGCGCTTACAATCGCGATGCCCCAGGGTCCATCGCCCACTTTGATGCGGTGTAATTCTTTACGCGATTCTAGATCGACCACCGAGACGTCATTTGAAGCCCCATTTGCTGTGTAGAGCTTCGATCCGCTGGGATCGAGCGCGATTCCCCAGGCGCGATTTCCGACAGGAATCAATGCAACAATCGACTCCTCACCCTCCCCCTTTCCTCGCGCGGAGAGGAGAGGCGACCGCGGCACTTCGGTCTTTTGCGTGTCGATGATTGCAACCGCGTTTCCGCGACCTGTTGAGACGTAAAGCTCTTTTCCGTCATTGGAAACGGCGGTGCCCATCGGCAGCGAACCCGTTGGCAGTTGGATTTTTGAGAGTGATTTGTGCGACCGCGCATCGATTACGGCGATGTATCCGCCGTTCTCACAAGCAACGTAGGCGCGGGAGCCATCGGGCAAAAATGCAACGGAACGTGGCCGGCCGCCGGTATCGATTTTTGCGATTACGCGCTGTGCGTCGGGATCGATCGCGAACACCTCGCCTTTATCTTCGCAGGTAACGTACACTTCGCCGTTCCTCGGGTTTACGCCGACGCCTTCCGGCTCCTCCGAAACTTTTATTTTGCCGTGAGACTGCCCCGAGCTGAGATCGACAATTGAGGCGCTGGCATCGTCTTCATTCGCGATTATCGCAAATCTTCCATCTTTGCTGATGGCGAACTGCTCAGGGTCCGATCCAACATGCCAACGATCAATCAATTTACGGGCGACCGGATCGATCACGCCGAGTCCATCAGCGCTCTTGTCCGCCGGCGCGCGATTTTCATCTACACCGGGCGCCATTCGCGGCGAACCGCTCAACGTAACAAACACGCGACTGCCATCAGGAGTGGCGTGGATTCCACGAGGTCGCTTGCCTACCTTGAAAGTCGCGACAACGGTGTCCGTCGCGCCGTCAATCACGGTCACGTCGCCAGACCGTTCGTTGCTGACAAAAACGAGGTAGTTCTGGGCTTCGGCACAGACCGCGAATGCCAAGCTCATGGCCACGACGGAGTTAATCGCGAAGAGCTTAAATTTCATGCGCTGCCAGATACATCTCGTCCATCCGCCAGGCAAACGTCTTTCGCCGCTGGCGTTGTAGCCGGGATCGG
>WNFJ01074876.1_pt1 | contig 14631 bp, 11 predicted proteins | sample 5400461 | NCBI WGS metagenome assembly WNFJ01 (sample SAMN13153349, study PRJNA577476) | soil metagenome | isolation source: 115 cm saprolite on Douglas fir-dominated hillslope | place: USA:California | collected 2013-09-17 | reverse complement strand
TCCCGCTGGTCATCCAGATGCCCGGTGAACAGCCCAGGATCTACCAGCTGCCGGCCGACGTGGTCGCCGAGGTTCCCATCAGCCACCCCGACTACCGCTGGTTCGCTGGCCTCGGGCTGAAATGGCACGCCTTTCCCAGCATCAGCGACCAGCGGCTGGAGATCGGCGGCATCAGCTACCCGGCGAGCCCGTTCAGCGCCTGGTATACCGCTGCGGAGATCGGCGCCCGCAACTTCTCCGACGGCAACCGCTACGCCATGCTGCGGCCGGTGGCTGAGCGGATGGGCCTGGACACCCGCACCGACCGGTCGCTGTGGAAAGACCGCGCGATGCTCGAGCTGGTCGCCGCCGTGACGCATTCGTACGACCAGGCGGGTGTCACCATTATCGACCACCATTTCGCGGCCAAGCAGTTCGTCCGGCACGAGCTGCGCGAGCAGCACGCCGGCCGGATCACGCCCGCGAACTGGGAGCTGATCGCGTCTCCGATCAGCGGTTCGGCCACACCAATCTGGCAGCGCAGATACGACCCGATCGTCCTGCGACCTAACTTCTTCTCGCAACCCACCCCGTGGGAGGCTCCGGCCACCGAAGCGGATGGCGCCCCGCGCGGCCGGGCCCGCTGTCCGCGTTCGTGAGTTCGTGGTGATGCCGGTGAACGTCAGGTCAGCCCTCCACCGCGACGGCCGCCATCGCGGTGGCCTGGGAGCGCGGCGGGTAGCCGCAGACCGGGTCCACCGAGCTGTCGTCCAGGCCGGTGATGTCGTGCCCGAGCCGGTCGCGCTTGGTGCGCAGGTAGTGCAGGTTTTGCGGAGTGGGGGGCACAACCAGAGCCTCGCGCGCCGCGACCCGCAGCCCGAATCCCTCCAGCGCGGTCTGCTTGTCGGGGTTGTTGGTGAGCAGCCTGATCGAGCGGACCCCCAGATCGGCGAGGATCTGGGCGCCGACCGAGTAGTCGCGGGCGTCGACCGGCAACCCGAGGGCGAGGTTAGCGTCCAGGGTGTCGAGCCCTTCATCCTGCAGCTGATAAGCCTTGAGCTTGCTGAGCAGGCCGATCCCGCGGCCCTCATGCCCACCCAGGTAGAGCACCACACCGCGGCCCGCCCGCGCGATCCGCTCCATGGCCACGATCAGCTGGGCCCCGCAATCGCAGCGCTGGGAGGAGAACACGTCACCGGTCAGGCACTCGGAGTGCATCCGCACCAGCACGTCCCCGCCCGCGCCCGCCGTCTCCTGGGCGACCTCGCCCATCACCAGGGCGACGCCGTCCACTTCGGTGCCGTCGATAGTGGAGCGGTAGCCGACCGCGGTGAAGACGCCGTGGCCGGTGGGTACGCGCGCTTCGGCGGCCCGCTCGACGTGGGACTCGGTCCGGCGGCGGTAGTGGATCAGGTCCGCGATCGAGATCAGCGCCAGATTGTGCTCGCGGGCGAACGGCACCAGCTGGGGCATCCGCATCATCGACCCGTCGTCGTTGACCAGTTCGCAGATCACCCCCACCGCGGGCAGGCCGGCCAGAACCGTGAGGTCGACCGACGCCTCGGTGTGGCCCGGGCGGCACAGCACGCCGCCCGGGACCGCGCGCAGCGGGAACAGATGGCCGGGGCGGCGCAGGTCCCGTGGCTGGCTGGCGGGGTCGGCCAGGATCCGCGCGGTCCGGGCCCGGTCCGCGGCGCTGATGCCGGTGGTCACACCCTCGCTCGCATCGACCGAGACCGCGTAGGCGGTCATCTTCGGGTCTTCGTTGATCGCCGTCATCGGCGGCAGCTTGAGCCGATCCAGATCCTTGCCCGGCATCGGGGCGCAGATCACGCCGCTGCCGTAGCGGACCATCATCGCGACCACCTCGGTGGTGGCGTGGCAGGCGGCAACCACCAGGTCGCCCTCGTTCTCCCGGTCCTCGTCGTCGACCACCACGACCGGCCGCCCGGCGGCGATCTGCCCGATGGCGTACTCGATCGAGTCAAGCACCGAGCCGGGGCCGGCGGGGGCACCGCGCGGTGTCGACATATGCGTCTGCGTCATGAAGTGCTCCGTGGGTAAAAGTGTGTTCACTGCACCGGGCCACGGGCCCCCCGGCCCGCGTGTGCCGTCCCGGTCCCCGGGAGCGAGGGCGTGATCAGCGCTGCAGGACCTGCCGGCCGACGGCGGTGCGGGCCTGCCAGCCGAGGCGTTCCAGCTCGGGGGTCTGGGATTGCTCGAGAGGACGGCCCACGCACAGGTAGGCGATCAGGGTCCAGTCGGCCGGTACCTGCAGCTGTTTCGTTACCTCGGCGGGGTCCAGAATGGACACCCAGCCGACGCCGATGCCGTGCGCGCGGGCCGTGAGCCAGAATGTGTGAACCGCCAGGACCACCGAGTAGTGCAAAGTCTCGGGCATCGTGTTCCGGCCCAGGCCGCTGCCCTGTGCGGTCGCTTCGTCGCAAAAGACCGCGAACTGGCGAGGCGCGTCTCGCAGCCCGGACAGCTTCAAAGTCGCGTACAGGCGGGCGCGCTCGCCCGAATAGCCCGCCAGGGCGCCGGCGTTGGCGTGGGCGAAGTTGTCTGCCACCGCCGCACGGTTGACCGGGTCGTCGACCGACACGAAGCACCACGGCTGCGCGTTGCCGACGCTGGGCGCCAGGCATGCGGCGTCGAGGAACTGCTCGGCCAGGTCGTCGTCGAAGGGAGCGGGGTCGAAGTGGCGCACGTCCCGGCGCCAGCGGAACAGCGTGTGCAGGCTGTCACGGAATTCGGGGCCGAAAACGGGGTGCCCGGCAGCGGCGGCGGCCACTGCGCCGAGGGGCGCGCTGCGTGTGAGGCCTGTGGTATCAGTAACCATGGTGTGCTCCCTTGGGAACCGAGGCAACCGGATGGTCTCATGAGGCGGCGGAAGATCTCCTGAGGTGATCCCATGCTCCTGGCCGGTGACACCTGCGACATCCGCCATATGATGTATACAGCCGCCATCCCGCCGAGGTAGCAGGCCAAACGAACCGGACTGCGCCCGCGGCAGCCGTTCGGGTAAATGATCCATAACGGCTGCCGCAGATGCGCCGGCACGGGGGTGCGGAGCGTTTTTGTCAGGGTCACACCGGAGCGAAAGGAAGCCGGCCCACATCAGACCGAGAGCGGTCAGGGCATCGGCTGATGAGTCAGCCGCGCATCTTCTCCGCGGCGCTGAGAATTGAGCTGACAATGGAGTCGTACCCGGTGCACCGGCACAGGTTGCCTGAGATGCTTTCACGTACCTCTGCCGCTGTGGGTTCAGGGTTGTCCTGGAGGAATTCCGTTGCGCACATTAGCATTCCGGGCGTGCAGAAGCCGCACTGCAGGCCGTGGTGGTCCCAGCATGCCTCCTGCAGCGGGTTCAGCTCATCCCCGTCGGCAAGTCCTTCGACGGTCGTGATCGTGCTGCCGTCAGCCTGGACCGCGAACATCAGGCAAGCCCGGACGGTACGGCCATCGAGGAGCACGGTGCAGGCACCGCAGACGCCGTGCTCGCACCCTAGATGCGTACCGGTCAGGCCGCACTCGTGCCTGATGAAGTCGGCCAGGGTCAGGCGTGCCTCGCAGGCAGCTTCGTACACATGCCCGTTGATTGTCACTGACACCGTCTGCTTGCCGCTCATGCCGAACCTCCCCTGGCCTGGCCGACCGCCTTACTCGCCGCCCTGGTCACCAGTAGCTGCGCCATGTCGCGCCGGTACTGCGCAGGTGCGTGAATGTCGTCCATCGGATTCACGGCGTCGGCTACGGCTGCCCCAGCCGCGTCGATCAGGGCGTCGGTCGGTTCCGATCCTTCGAGTATTGACTCGGATTCATGGAGCCGGACCGGAACTGAATCGACTCCGCTGAGCGCCAGCCGCACCAGGTCAGCACGTCCGTTGGCACCGACGTGAACCGCTGCCATGGCTGCCACTATGGCGAAGTCACAATGCCTGCGGGTCAGTTCCTCGACCGCTACGCCCGTGCCGGATGGCAGCCGCGGCAGCCGGACCGCAGCAAGAATCTCGTTGTATTCCATCGCGGTCACGAACGAACTGAGGAAGAAGTCTTCCGCCGCGACGGTCCGGCTGCCGCCCGGGCCTTCGACGATCAACTCGCCTCCCAGCCCCTTGACGAGGGTCGGGAGCTCCGCTGCCGGGTCGGCGTGCGCCAGGCTGCCGCCCATGGTGCCGCGGTTACGGTTCGTGACGTGTCCGACGTGGCGTAGGGCCTCGGCCAGCAGCGGGACTGCCTCGCGGACCATCGGATCGGTCTCCAGCGTGCGCTGTCGTGTCATCGCCCCGATGACGACGTACCCGTTGTCCTGGCGCACATAGTCCAGGCCGCTGGCTCGATTGAGGTCAACCAGCACCGTCGGCTGAGCCAGGCGCAAGTTCAGCAGCGGCACCAGACTCTGCCCGCCGGCCAGCACCATGGCATCGCTGCCGTGCTCGCTCAGCAGCGCGACGGCGTCACGGCTGTCGTCAGCACGCACGTACTGGAAGTCCGGCGGTTTCATGCCGTTCCCTCCCTTCGCGGGCGGGCCGCGCGGATCTGCTCGAGCAGCCTTGGCGGCGTCACAGGGAAATGACTCACCGCCACATCCAGGTCGTGGAGTGCGTCATCGATGGCGCTACCCACCAGCGACACGCCCGCAATCGTGCCGGCCTCTCCCACGCCCTTGAAGCCGCCAGGGATGTGCGGCGCAGGCGTCTCCTGGTGAAAAAAGTGGAAGGGCGGTATCTCCATGGCGGTCGGTAACAGATAGTCCATGAAGCTGGCCGTCCGCAGCTGCCCGTCCTGGTCGTAGACAAGCTCCTCGAGCAGCGCACCGCCGAATGCGTGCGCCAGGCCGCCGGCCAGCTGCCCATCGACCAGCATCGGATTGATGACAGTTCCGCAGTCATGGGCCTGGAGGCAGTCCATCATCGTTACCACGCCAGTCGCCCGGTCCACCTCGACAAGCAGCGCGGTGCATCCATACGACGTCGTTATGTTCGGCGGATCGAAGACGTCGACCTCTTCCAGAGTCGGCGTCTCCGCCTCGGGCAGCCGGTTGAACAGCCGCCGGTAGGCAGCGTCACCAACGTCGCGCGTCGACACCGAGCGGCCTGGAGCGCCGCGCACGGCGATCTGGCCACCCTCGATGTCAAGGTCCTCAGGGGCGGCTTCGAGCAGCTGGGCGGCGATCCGCAGGATCTTCGCCTTCAGCCGCTCGGTCGCGCGAGTAATCGCCGCGCCGCCGAGTGTCGCCGCCCGGCTCCCTCCGGTGCCATATCCCGTGTAAGGACAGGACTCGGTATCACCGGTGACGACAATGATGTCATCCATGGGCACGCCCAGCCCGTCGGCCGCCAGTTGGGCGTAGATGGTTTCGGTGCCCTGGCCCATGTCGATCTGGCCCGAGTAGACGGTGACCTTCCCGGCCGAGTCCATCCGGACGGTCACCACGTCGAACCCCGAGTGCTGCAGGCCGATGAGATTCAGGATCCGGCTGGGCCCGTAGGCGCTTGGCTCGACGTGGAAGCAGTAGCCGATCCCGACCGATCGCCCCTGCGCCCGGGCCTGCTCCTGCCGTTCGCGCCAGCCAAGTTCCTTGACCTTGCTCAGCGCTAGATCAAGGCACTCGGCGTAGCGGCCACTGTCATAGGCGAACGCAGCGCCCGTGAAGTACGGGAACTCCTCGGGCGCGGGGAAGTTCCTCCGGCGAATCTCGATGCGATCCATGCCGAGCTTCCGCGCCGCGAGCTCGATCAGGCGCTCGTGGACCGTGATGTCATCGAGATACTGGCCGCGGCCGGCCAGAAGCTTCGGATCCTCGGTTCGCCGGACGCGCGTCCCGGTATATTTCTCGTGACCTGGCTCAACGATGGTCATGTTGCGCACTCCCCGCCCGTCGTGTTAACCGGCCGGTACACCTGGTCGGCGCCAGACCCGGCACCGCAGTGACGCGCTCTCGCGTCCGTGACCCGCATCTCGGGCCTGGCTCAAGGTAAGAACAGCCTCAGCGTAATCGGGATCTGGTCTAGCTGCCGCGGCGCAACAGGCCGCTGAGCGACTTGCTGACCTTCGCGACGTCATCACGTTCCTTGGCCACGACGCCAGCGGTTTGCTCTAGGAGCTCCTGGCTCAGCCCGTCGGCGCCGAGATATTCGAGCGCCCGGGCCCAGTCGAGTGTCTCGGCCACTCCAGGCCGCTTGACCAGGTGCATCTCGCGCATCAGTTCGACGGCTTCGACAACTTGCCTGGCCAGCTGGCCGGAGACCTCGGGAGCCCGCAATCGCACGATCTCGACCCCGCGCTCGAAGGCCGGGTAGTTGATCCAGTGGAACAGGCAGCGGCGCTCCAGCGCGTCGTGCAGCTCGCGCGTGCGGTTCGAGGTCAGCCTCGAGTGCGCGCCGCTCGGCCAGTGACAGCTTCGAGAAATCCTTGTCGCGCAGCCCTTCCTCACTCGAGGCGAGCGGCACGGCGCGGTAGCCGTCGCCATCGCTCGCGTCGCCGCCTTCGTTTTACCGCCAGTGGGGCTTCCTCCTGCTCGAAGGTGCGTGGGCGATCATCTCCGCGGCGGGAATCGCAGCTGGATTCCGAAGAACCCCTTGCCGAGAATTCAGCGCCGAATCGAAGCAGGTGATCGTAATGCTGTCTTCAGCTGGGTCAATCGGGCCCGCGGAGTCCCAGGCCGGCACTGCCTCGGAGGCGGTGGAATTTCTTCGCCAGCTGCGGGCCGAGCGGGGAGAGCACGGGCCGGCTGAGGACCGGATCAACGAGGTACGCGCGCAGATCGAGGCGACCGGCACCTACTGGCAGACCGAAGACGAGCTGGTGTGGGGCGCCAAGATCGCCTGGCGGAACACCCCCGGTGCGTCGGCAAGTTCTACTGGAAGGGTCTCGCCGTCAGGGACATGGGTCACCTGACCACTGCCGACGAGGTGTTCGCCGCGATCGTGGACCATCTGCGCCCGGCGTTCAACGGCGGCCGGGTCAAATCGCGCCGCAGGAGCCGGGCCGCGGCGGCATCCGGATCTGGAACAGCCAGACCAGATCGAGGCGTGACGGGCTCAACCGCGCTTGCGGCCGATACCGGCCAGCATGCTGGCCGCCATCGGTGCGGGTGATCCCGGCCAAATCCGCGGCCGCGGGCCCACATCCGGCTCCTCGAGCGGCCACTCAGTGACCGGCACAAGCCCGGGTGGTACCAGGTCGAAACCATCGAAGTACGCGGCGATCTCGGCCGCCGGGCGGCCGGTCAGGACAGCCGCGTCACCATAGGCGGTCTGAACTTGTTCCCGCACCTGCTGATTCTTGTCGTGCCCCGCCGAGATCACCAGGTAGCTTCCTGGTGCCATCCGTTCACGGAAAGCTGCCACGACGGCGTCCGCCTCGTCAGCGGTCAGGAAATGCAGCATGCTGACGAACAGAACGCACACCGGCTCGGAAAGATCAATCAGCGCGTTCAGTTCCGGGCCGGCGAGAATCGCTTCGTATTCGCGCGTGTCACCCTTGACCACGATCACGAAGTCATCGGTGGCCAGCAGCGCGCGCGCATGTGTCACCACGACCGGATCGTTGTCGACGTACGCCACCCGCGCAGCCGGGACGACGGACCTCGCGGACTCATGCACGTTCGGCGACGTCGGCAGGCCGGCGCCGATATCGACGTACTGACTGATGCCGCGGCGTGCCACGTACCGTACCGCGGCGGTCAGGAAGACACGGTTCGCCCGTGCGGCCCTCGCCGCGTCCGGTAACGCGGAGACGAGCCGCTGCGCGGCGCGACGGTCGGCAGCGAAGTGGTCCTTCCCGCCGAGCAGATAGTCATATATCCGCGCCGGATTTGGCTTGCCCGGATCGAAGCCGCACGCCCCAGCAATCTCGCCAAGTCCCGTTGGTTCACCAGCCACCGTGGTCGCTCCGGAATTGGGGTTGCGGTACGTGATCGCGCCTGGCGTCATGTGCTTCGAGTGCGAACATACCCTATGCAACCGGCCGCCCGGGCGCCATGGTCAGGAGCGCTCCACCGAGACGTGGAGACGGGATCGTAACCTCGGCCGGATGACCGGGCACGAACCGGACCGCGCCCGCGGCAGCCGTTCGGTATCAAGATCCATAACGGCTGCGCGGGTGGCGCCGGCCCGGGGAGTGCGGAGCGTTTTTGTCAGGGTCACACCTACTCATATGTGGTACGCATGTCGCCGCAGCGGGAATTCTAGTATGTCCACTGGTGGCCATTAGGCTTCGTACGTGTCGGATGGATGAACCGGGGATGATGTGGTGTTCGTCGGTCGTGAGGATGAGCTCCAGCTGCTCCAGGGACTCGTGGAGCAGGTCAGCGCGGGCACGGGCGGAGCGGTGTGGGCAGCCGGCGAACCGGGCATCGGCAAGTCGGCGCTGATCGCCGCGGGGCTGGCCACGGCGGAGCGCCAAGGTTGCCAGGTGTACTCCGCGACGGCCCGTAAGCAGTCGCCGATCTTCCCACTGCATGTGCTGCTCGAGGCCCTCGGCGCGGACGCGAACTCCTTCGCCACGGCGGAGGAATCAGACCCTGAGCCGATCAGGGCGAGCCGGGCGGAGATCGTCGGTCTGCTCTACGGCAGGCACGTCGAACTCGTCACCCCGCGCGACACCGTCGCCACGGTTGCCGATCGGCTGGTGGCCCTCGTCCACCGGCTGTGTGCCGTCTCGCCGGCGGTCCTCGTGCTCGATGACGCTCAGTGGGCCGATGATGCGAGCCTTGGGGTGTTGCTGAGTCTCAGCCGGGCGTTGCGGCAGCTCCCCCTGCTGCTGGTGGTCGCCGCCCGGCCGGTGCCGTCGCGGGCGGGGGTGGCGGCGCTGCGTGAGGCGCTGGCCGACGCCGGCGCGCTGGCCATCGACCTGGGCCCGGTCGGCGAGGTTGAGGCGGCCGAGATGGTGCGGCAGCTGATCGGTGTCCCACCGGGCCCGGCGCTGGCCGGGCAGCTGAGCGCCGCCGGGGGGAACCCGCTCTACCTGCGGGAGCTGGTCGACGCCCTGGTCCGGGAGGCACGCCTCAACCTGGACGCCGAGCAGGTGGAGTTGCGGGGACAGTCCTCGGACCTGCCCGGCACGTTGCCGGCCGCGATCGGCCGCCGGCTTCGGTTTCTGTCCGAGCCGGCCGTGTCTGCGCTGCGGGTGGCGGCGGTGCTCGGGCCCGCCTTCTCAGTGACCGACCTCGGCGTCGTCACGGGTCAGCGCGCCACCGAGCTCATCGAGGTGGTGAGCGAGGCGGTCAGCGCGGGCGTGCTCACCGAATCGGTGCCGGGGACGCTGGCGTTCCGGCACGGGCTGGTCCACCAGACCCTGTACGAGGGGATGCCGGGCAGCCTGCGCGCGGCGCTGCACCGCCAGGCCGCCGAGCACCTGGCCGGGGCGGGGGCGCAGGCCGAGCGGGTGGCCGGGCAGCTGCTGGCCGCGCCGTCGGCGGCCGACGCCTGGATGATCGGCTGGGTCGCCGACGCCGCACCGGCGCTGTCCTACCGCGCCCCGCGGGCCGCGGTGGAACTGCTGCGGCGCGCCCGTGCCGGGCTGGGCTGGCAGGATCCCCGGCGCGAGCGCCTGGACGCGGACCTGGCCATGGCGGAGCTGATGCTCGGCGACAACGAGCAGGTCGTGCGGCTGGCTCAGCCCGTGCTTGAGTACACCCGCGACCCGGCGATGGCCGGCCGGATCGCCTGGACCCTCGCCTACGCGCTGCCGCGGATGGGCCGGGTCGAGCAGGCCATCGAGGTGACCGACCAGGCGCTGGACCGCGACGGGCTGCCGCCGGTCTGGTCGGCCCGGCTGCGCGCCCGACGGGCGATGTCCCTGTTCGCGGTCGGGCGCTACGACGAGGCGTGGGCGGAAACCGAACGAGCCGAGGCCGAGGGGAACCAGGTGGGTGACCGCCTCGCCCTGGGGTTCGCGCTCTACACCCGAGCCGAGCTGGAGTTCTACCACCGCCGGAATGTAGCGGCGGGGAGAGCGGCCGCCGACCGGGCGCTGGTCATGCTCGGGGACGAACCGCAGGCCATCGATCTGGTCTTGCTGCTGATGGTCAATCTTGGCGGCGCCCTGCTCGCCCTCGGCATGTACGCGGAGTCCGACCGGATGTACGTCCAGGCCGCAGCGCTGATGGAACGCGGCACGCAGCCCCGCCAGGCCCATGCGCGCGTGCTCAGCGCGGTGTCCGCCTTCTACCGCGGCCGGTGGGACGACACGCTGGCCGAGCTGGACATCGCCGCGCAATTGCCGCTCGACGCTAGTTACCGGCAGTACCTCGGTGGCGCCGCGGCCCAGGTGGCTGTCCACCGCGACGACCGGGCCGCAGCCGACAGATACCTGCGCGGCGCGGAAGACGTCAAGCTCGTAGACACCGAAGTCCGCATCCAGATCGAGTGCCTGCTCGTCGCCTGGGCCCTCGCGGCCGAACGCGACGCGAATCCCGCCGAGGCGCTGACCCGGCTACTTGCAGCATTCGACCCGGAGGGAACCGGTGAGTTCTCGCGGCTCGGCGTGACCAGTACTCCCTGGCTGCCCGATGTGGTCCGCCTGGCCCTGGCCGTCGGCGAGCCGGACGTCGCGGCCGCGGCGGCCAAGGTCTGCGCGCGGGAGGCCGATTCGCAGGCCAGACCGGCACCGAGGGCGGCCGCCCAGCACTGCCAGGGCTTGCTCGACGCCGACCCCTACGGCGTGCGCGCCGCCGCCGAGGTGTTCGGGTCAATTGGATATCCTCTGTTCAGCGCGCAGGCGCTGGAGAACGCCGCGGTGCTGTACGCAGAAAAGGGCGATTCCAAGGCGGCCCGCATCGCCTATCTCGAAGCCATCGACATCTACCGCGACCTCGGCGCGGCGTGGGACATCATGCGCGCGGACACCCGGCTGCGCCGGCACAATGTCCGCCGCGGTGTACGTGGCGCCCGCCATCGGCCGGCCAAAGGCTGGGACGCCCTTACTCCCACCGAGCAGAAGATCGCCCATCTGGTCGCCAGCGGACTGTCCAACCCCGACATCGCCAGTCAGATGTTTCTGTCCCGCAACACCGTCCAGACTCACATCTCCCACATCCTCACCAAGCTCAACGCGCGGTCACGGGCCGAGATCGCGCGTGCTTCCGCGCGGCGGTAGGACCCAACACCAGGAACTTTGTTCAGCAGTTATGTGGAGCCGGGTGCGAACCGGGTGATCCGCAGCTGTAGTACCTGGCGACGCGGGATCCCTTTCTGGAGCCGTTCTTTGGTCGGAACAGCCTCATAACGGGATTCCGCGTCACCTTCGCCCGGGAGGGTGATGTCGGCGCGTCCTGGACCTTCAGGACACCTTCGAGCGACTACGTTACGTAGTCAACCCGGTCACTCGGATTAGCTCAGCAGCGGCGGACGATGCCATCAGATGCCTCGATCTGCCCGTGCCCGCGGATCCATTCCGCTAGCTCGGCGGGGGTGGCCTGGCCGAAGGCCAGGCTGGTGACTGCGTGCAGCGATCATGGGCTATAGATCCTCAACCGCTGGGGTTGCATCAGCAGGTGAGGTCGTCACCGGTCCAGGCCGGGGCCCGTTCCATTGGGCATGGCCGGTCAATGGGCCGATATCCTCCCAGGGCGAATGTTGACGTGCTACCGGTACTAAGCTCCGGCGCATGAAGCAGGCGATCGATGTGCCACCGTTTGGCGAGCTGGCCGACCCACGGGTTCTGGCCGAGCTCGCGGTCGCTGCGGAGGAGCGTGGCTGGGACGGTTTCTTCGTCTGGGACCACGTCGTGTACCGCGCGCCGGTGCGGGCCGTGGCCGATCCGTGGGTGGCGCTCGCGGCGGTGGCATGCGCCACGAGCAGGCTGCGGATCGGGCCGCTGATCACCCCGCTGTCGCGCAGGCGCGTGCACAAGGTGGCCAGGGAGACGGTCACCCTGGACCTGCTGAGCTCGGGCCGCCTTACCCTCGGGGTTGGGCTCGGCAGCGCGCGAAACGGCGAACTCGAACCGTTCGGGGAGGTCGCCGATCCACGTGAGCGGGCTCGGCTGCTCGACCGAGGTCTCGACGATCTGGTCAGGTACTGGGCCGGGGAGTTCCAGCCGGTCCCGGTGCAGCAGCCGAGGATCCCCGTGTGGGTGGCGGCGGAGTGGCCCCACCGGCGACCAGTGCGGCGGGCGCTGCGGTGGGAAGGCCTGTTCCCCACCGGCCTGGCGGGCCCTGCGGCGCTCGCTGAGCTGACCAGCGAGATCCGCGAATCGCGCCCGGCCGGTGACCCGTTCGACGTGATCGTGGACATCCCGCCAGGCGACGACCCGGATCCATGGGCGCAGGCCGGTGCGACCTGGACAGTCACCGATTTCGGCATGCAACCTACCCAGGCCGAGGTGCGCGAGGTAATCGAGGCGGGCCCAGGCTGACCACCGAGCGCGACGTCGCAGTGCGCCGGCAGGCGGCCAGCGGGCAGGGTTCCCGGCACCGAAGACGAGCCCGACCTTGTCTCCGGCCGTGAAGGTTACGCCGTCGACGTTGACGTCCCGGTGACGGTCCGGGCCATCATCTGGATGAGCGACTCGAGGCGCAGCGCCTCCTCGACGGCGGCCGGGATCAGCCTGGGATTGTCGATCAGCCGCTGCTTGATCTGGAGGTGCGAGCCGATGAGCCAGAGCGCGCTGCCGATGCCGTTGACCGTTGTTTCGTGGCCGGCGACGGTCAGGGTCAGGACCATGCCGACGGCAGCGAGGTGCTCGATCGGCTGGCCGCCGATTTCCGCGTTGGCATGCTGATTCGGGCCCAGCATGTTGGCTGGGCCCGAATCAGGATCGGACTACGGTGTCCTAGAAGGGGCCGGTGGGACCTCGCAGGCCTAACGCTGCTCAGGCTTGCTCACGGGTAGGTCGTGACGTCCACCGGGACTACTTTTCCTGGATTGGTCGAGGTCGCGGGACCGCCAACGCCGTTGATGACCGAGTTGAAGCCTCCCGACCCGGCGATCCACACGGTGAAGACGTTGTGGAACTGCACATCGGGCGTGGTGGGGGCCTGGAACGCCTCGGCGTCGTACAAGGTCGCCGTGGTGTTTATGAAGACGACGTAGCTGCCCATCCCATAGCCCTGGAACGTCTTGACGTTCGGGCTAACGAGGAAGGCGGGGTAACCGTTCTGGTCCGGAGCCGCCATCCAGGCCGACTGAGTGGGCGGGTCGTAGGGTAGCTCGTTCTGGAAGAAGATGTTTGTGCCGTCCTGGCCGCTCCAGATCACTTCGTTCTTCTGGTAGTGCTCGACGGCCAGGCCATAGGCGGTGACGTCGTCCGCGGTGACGACGGCACCGGTGCTGGCGGTGTTGGCGGTCCAGCCCACCGCGTGGCCGTGGTCCGCGCGCCAGGCCCAGACATCGTCGATGATCGAGTTGGGGGCGTTGTCGAGCAGGCTGACCGTCGCTCCGACGGGCGTGGTCTCGGCGCCACCGATACGGAAGAAGACATCCTGGATAAGGTCCGGGTTACCGGCGGCGCCGAAGCTGGGCCCGCCCGTCCCGACCGCGAGAAGGACCGGCGAGTTGACCGGGCCGGCGTCGATGATGAGGCCGGACACCTTCACGCCGATACTGGAAGTGACGATCATGGCGGCGTTGCCCTGACCGGGGATCAGGGTGGCGAAGCCCTGGCCCAGCACGACGGTGCCCGGTCGGCTGACCACGATGGGCTCGTCAAGGTGGTAGACGCCGGGCGTGAGGATGAGGTTCTTGCCCTGTGCCAGCGCCTCGTTGATGGCCAAGGCAGGCGTGTCCGGGCTGGCCGTGAAGAATGTCGATAGGGGGATGGACCGGCCGGCTTGTGTGCCGCTGGCCCAGGACGGGCCGGACGAATCGTGTCGGACAGCGGGTAGGAAGACGTCGTAACTACCGCGCGAGTTCGTATACAGGAACGGCTTTTCCTCGGTCACCGGGCTCGCCGGGAGGACCGTGTTCTGCTGGCATGAGCCGCTGAATACCGGCGACGGCGCGCCCGCGACCCCGGAGTAGACCATGTTCCACAGACCCTGCGGGCACCCGGCCGCTCCGCCTATGGCGCTGTTGCGGACCAGGTACTGCTGGTTGCCGTAGAAGTTGAGATGGCCGCTGACCTGACTGTCGGAGATGAAGCCGCCGCTTGCGTAGTTGTTCGACGCGCAGTAGTCCTGGAAGACGACGCTGCCGTTGACGATTGCCCGCCTGATCGGAGCGGCCTGGGATGCCGACCAGCTCTCCTCGCTGTTGGCGCAGTAGGGGCCGTAGGCGTCCACGACCGGAGGAGCGTACGCCGGAGGCGAGCTCGGCAGGTGCACGTTGAGGGTCAGGTTGGACAGTGATCGCCAGAAGTTGACGTCGGAGTTGCAATGGGTTGTCCCGGGTGTGCACAGGTTGTTGAACACTTCGATGGCGCCGTTGATGACCGTGTCCTGGGGCATGTAGCCGAGACCCGCGACCTCGGTGTAGTAACCGACCTGGAACACGAGGGGATTGGCAGCCGATCCGTAGGTCCCGGGCTCGAACAGGACGGCGTAACGCTGACTGTTGAACTCGCTGGCGACGGGCACCTGCTGGGTGGCGATGTTGTTGAGGTCAGCCTGGATGGCCGCCTGGCTCATGGTGTCGCTGAAGACGCAGACATTGGGGCCGAAGGCGGCGACGTTCGCGTCCGGGCAGATCGACGAGGACGAGGACG
>WNFJ01205574.1_pt2 | contig 14633 bp, 10 predicted proteins | sample 5400461 | NCBI WGS metagenome assembly WNFJ01 (sample SAMN13153349, study PRJNA577476) | soil metagenome | isolation source: 115 cm saprolite on Douglas fir-dominated hillslope | place: USA:California | collected 2013-09-17 | reverse complement strand
AGCCGCAAGATTGTGGATCGACAAGATCATCGATCCCATCGAAACCCGAGAGGCGATCACGCAAGCTCTCGAAGCCGCCGCGCTGAATCCAGACGTGCCAGAGTTTAAGGTGGGAGTCTTACAGACGTGATTCAACTTCCTCTTGCCACGGATTTGCACGGATGCGCACGGATGAAATGATCAAGACGACTCTCAGATTCGTGAGAATCCGTGTTAATCCGTGGCCGAGATCTATATGGCTAGTCCCGTCAAACTGATCGAATGTCCGCGTGATGCCTGGCAGGGGCTGCACGGCCAGATTCCTGCCGACTTGAAGGCGGCTTATCTCAAGGCCTTGATCAGCGCGGGGTTCAAGCACATTGATGCGGTGTCTTTCGTGTCGCCGAAGGCCGTGCCGCAGATGGCCGACTCGGAAGAGGTGCTGAAAGAACTTGAACCGCCGGATGACGTGGAGATCATCGGAATCGTGGTCAACGAAAAAGGGGCACAGCGCGCCATTGATTCAAAGGGTGTGCGCATGGGTTTTCCATACTCGATTTCTGAGACGTTCTTACGCAAGAATCAGAATCAGGCGCCAGAGGAAGCCCTCGAAGAATTGGAGAAGATTCAGAAGACGGCCGACGACGCCGGGCTTGATGTTGTTGTGTATATCTCCATGGCCTTTGGCAATCCGTATGGCGATCTATGGAACGCCGACGAAGTCATCGAGGCCATCGGACTGATGGAAATCGAAAGCCTGCGAATGATTTCTCTAGCCGATACGGTTGGCATGGCAAGCGCGCAGCAGGTGGGCGAACTGGTCAGCGCTGTCATGGCGAAGTACGATTACCTCGAGATTGGTGTGCATCTGCACAGCCGGCCCGAAGACGCAGCCGAGAAGATTCTTGCGGCGTATGACGCCGGCTGCCGCCGCTTTGACTCCGCCATCGGAGGCTTGGGCGGATGTCCGTTTGCACAAGATGCCTTGGTGGGCAACATTCCGACGGAGAAACTGATTGAGACGCTGAAGGGGCGCGGGGCGGAGTTGCCAGCGCTGAAGCCGCTCGATGCGCTGCTGCGGGCGACGGCAGAGATTGGGGCACGCTACACGAATTCAACTGTAGAGACGTAGCTTGCTACGTCTGCTCGTTCCCGCGCGGAACTGCGTGGCGCTTTACCCATGGCACACACCACGATCCAACTCGTATACGACGGCGGCATCGCAACCATCACGCTGAACCGCCCGGACAAGCGCAACGCCATCAGCTTTCAGTTGGTGAACGAGTTGCTCTCGGCGCTGGATGAAATCGAGAAGTCGGCGGCGCAGGTCGTGATCGTTACCGGTGCGGGCAAGGCTTTTTGCGCCGGCATGGATCTTGACGAACTGAAATCTTTGCTGGGCAAGACGCACGACGAGAACGTGGAAGACTCGGCGCGGATGGCGGCCATGTTTCGGCGGCTCTACGAGCTTCCGAAGCCGACGATCGCCGCGGTGAACGGCGCAGCCATTGCCGGAGGCACGGGCTTGGCCACTATGTGCGACTTCACGCTGGCCGTGCCTGAGGTGAAATTCGGATACACGGAGGTACGGATCGGCTTTGTGCCAGCGATCGTTTCGTCAATTCTGGTGTGGCAAGTTGGACATAAGATCGCGCGCGACTTGCTGCTCACGGGAAGATTGTTCGACGCCGCCGAGGCGCATCGCTATGGTCTGGTCAACGAGATTGTCCCGCAAGACCGGCTGCTGGCGCGGGCTCGGGAGCTGGCGGCTCAGATTCTTGAGAGCAGTCCATCGTCGGTGCGCGCGACTAAAAAGCTGATCAACGGCTTCATCGCGAAGCAACTCGACCAGCAGATCGCGGACGCCATCGAAGATAACGCGCGCATCCGCACCACCGACGACTTCCGCGAAGGGTTATCGGCATTTCTCGAAAAGCGCAAACCGGTATGGAGCGGGAAATGAACTCGAACCACAACCCGTCCGTTAACGAGACCCGGCTGCGGGTGCGCTACGCGGAGACCGATCAGATGGGGGTGGTCTATCACTCAAATCATCTGATCTGGTTCGAGGTAGGCCGGGTTGAGCTAATGCGGCAATTGGGCTTTTCCTATCGCGACATGGAGCACGACGATGGCTGCTTCATTGCCGTTGCGGAAGTTAAATGCCGCTACCGCGCTCCCGTCCGATATGACGACGAGATCGTGGTACGCACGCGCCTGAAGGGTGTGCGCGAATCTGTGGTTCAATTTACTTATGAACTGGTCCGTGCCGATAATGGCGCGCTGCTGGCCGAAGGCGAGACCACTCACATCGTGACCGACGCGCAGATGAAAGTCGCGGCGCTGCCGGAAAAATATCTGAAGGTGTTTCGCGAAGTGCTAAGAAATGAGGAAAGTCAGAAGGAGAAATCAGAATGCAGAAGTAAAAAACTCGGCTTCACTTCTCCATTCTGACTTTTACTTCTGCATTCTGACTTTTTACTTCTGACTTTCTCTTATCTCAACATCGAAGGCTCTCTTGAACGCACTCCACATCAACGGCAACGATCTGACTTTGGAAGCGGTGCGAGAAGTCGCAACCGAACACCGTCCCGTACTGCTCCTGGCCGAAGCGCGCGTGGCTGTCGACCGGGCACGCGCGGTCGTCGACGAGATCGTCGCGAGCAACAAACTGGCCTATGCCATCACCACAGGCGTGGGCAAGCTCAGCGACGTGCGCATTGCGGGCGACCAGATCCGGACATTGCAGGTAAACCTGGTGCGCTCCCATGCCGCGGGCGTGGGCGAGCCGCTCTCCGTGGCGGAAACGCGGGCGATGATGCTCTTGCGCGCAAATTCGCTGGCCAAAGGTTATTCAGGCGTGCGAGCGGTGGTGATCGATACACTCTGTGAGGCGCTCAACCGTCGAGTGACACCCTTCGTGCCGTCGCAAGGCAGCGTGGGCGCGAGTGGCGATCTCGCTCCGCTCGCCCATCTGGCGCTGGCACTGATCGGCGAAGGCGAATGCATCGACGAAAAGGGCCAGCGTATCCCAAGCGGCGATGCGCTCAAGCGAGCCCAGATCAAGCCCCTGGTGCTCGAAGCGAAAGAGACTATCTCACTGATCAATGGGACGCAAGCGATGCTCTCCGTGGGCACGCTGGCTTTGCTGGCCGCTGAGACGCTGGTCGATTCGGCGGACGTGCTGGGCGGGCTCTGCTGCGACGCTCTGAAAGGCACCGACACCGCTTTCGATGAGCGCATCCACAAGGCGCGGCCGCATAGCGGACAATTGAAGTCGGCCGCCAACCTACGCCGCATGCTGGAGGGCAGCCAGATTCGAGAGTCGCACCGCGAATGCGGCCGCGTGCAGGACGCCTACTCGCTGCGCTGCATTCCTCAGGTGCATGGCGCTGTCCGTGATACGTTGGCGCACTGCCGCGAAGTATTTGAAACCGAGGCAAACTCCGCTGTAGACAATCCGCTGGTTTTTGTCAGAGGCGCCACGGCTAGTGTGGGGACGGCTCGTGCAGGAACGGCTCGTGTGGGGACGGGCGCCTCGCCCGTCCAGGCGGAGCAAAGCTCCGCTGCAGCCGACGGCGATGTGATCTCGGGCGGAAACTTTCACGGCGAGCCAATCGCCTTCGCTCTCGACTTTCTCGCCATCGCATTAAGCGCACTCGCGGGGATTAGCGAGCGGCGTATTGAGCGACTGGTGAACCCCGCGCTCAGCGAAGGTCTGCCGCCGTTTCTTGCGGCTGGTGCCGGGCTGAACTCCGGATTCATGATGGCGCAGGTCACGGCAGCGGCGCTGGTCAGCGAAAACAAAGTGCTGGCCCATCCCGCGTCTGTGGACTCGATCACGACCTCGGGCAACAAGGAAGACTACGTTTCAATGGGCATGACGGCGGCCATCAAGCTGAAGCGCATCGTCGACAACACGCGCAACGTGCTGGCGATTGAGGCCATGGCCGTGGCCCAGGCGGTGGACTTCCTGGCTCCGCTCAAGACGTCAAAGCGTGGGCAGGCAGCACACGCCGCGATCCGTTCAGTTTGTCCGACAATGGAGAACGACCGCGTGATGTACAAAGACTTCGCGCGACTGGCGGAATTGATTGCCAGCGGGAAAGTGGCCGAGGCGCTACGGTAGGTCATGAGTGTGCGCGAGTATGAGCAAAGGCCCGACCGGGCTCCGCCCGGTGGACAGCCGGGGGCGGCTGTCCCCACATAAAAAATGCCTACGCCGGCTTCGCGGCGCTGCCATCTAATCCCAACTCCACCGCTATTCCCTTCATCGCCTCGATGCAAACTGCGATATGCTCGTCCAGGTCCACGCCCAACTCGGCCGCGCCATTCACGATGTCGTCGCGATTCACCTTGCGGGCGAAGGCTTTGTCTTTCATTCTTTTCCGCACTGACTTGGTGTCCACTTCTGCCAGCGACTTGGTCGGCTTGATCAGTGCCACGGCGGTAATGAATCCGGCGAGTTCGTCGCAGGCGAAGAGAGCTTTCTCCATCGGAGTGTCACGAGTGACGCCGGTGTACTCGGCATGCGACATCACTGCGCGGGCGATAACGTCCGGCCATCCCCGCTGCTTCAAGATTTCGTTGCCCTTGTACGGATGGTCGTCCAGGCTCGGCCACTTCTCGTAGTCGAAGTCGTGAATCAATCCGACGACGCCCCACAGATCTTCCTGCTCGGGTGTGTCAGCGGAAAACTTGCGGGCGCAGGCGCGCATGCAGGCTTCGACAGCGAGCGCGTGCTTGCGCAAACTTTCTGACTGGGTGAACTCAGTTAGTAAACACCACGCGGATTCGCGATCAATCATGTTTTTTGGCCTGTCTGCTCCGTATTTTCGCCGTGTAGTTGTACTTTGCACACGAGCGATTAATAGTTTGTACATATTTTAACCTTGACATCCACAGGGTGATTCCCGCAGATTGAGCGTGCAGTCGGAACCTCTCCCCCAAAATTGGTTCCAGGAGTAGCCCGCTCTGGCACTCCCACAACCCGATGGCCACGACTCTTGCCCCGGTAGATTCACGGGAAGTCGTTCGTTGCGATCACTGCTTGTTGGTTCAGTTCCGCACCCAAAACAATAATTGCCGCCGTTGCCACGCTTCCCTGGACGAGGAAGAACCGGAACCGGTGCAGGTGGCGCCAACCCCGGTGATGATGCCCATGCCCGGTCACGGCCGTGGACACCTGAACCTGGCCACGTCGATCCGCTCGTTGCGCCTGCGGAACGGGCTAAGCCAACGCCAATTGGCCGGACGCATGTCCGTACCGCGGACCTACGTCTCGAAGATCGAAAACGAAAAGGCTACGCCTACGCTGTCGTCCCTGGAGCGGCTGGCGCGAGCACTGGAGGTCAGCGTGCCTGAACTGCTCAGCGGCGGAGAAACCAGCCGCCAGGACGAGCCAGGACGAAATCAGCGATTTGATCAAAGACCAGTTTGTGGCGGAGATTCTGCCGTTTGTTTCGCAGCTGAATGGGATGCAGATGTCGAGCATCCTGACCCAGGTGCGGGATTTGACCGTGCGGCCGCGAAGAAGCGCATAAGATTCGCGGGAGTAGAGATCCTTCGCCGCAAAGGATACGGCTCAGGATTTCGGCACGCGGCTCCCGCTTCGCTCACGCCGCGTAAACGCCTCAATTTATCCGGGCAACCAGCCAACTAAATGCCGGGACCGATTTTGGTCCCGGCTTTTTTGTACAGGACTTCCGCTTCCTGAATCCGCGAAATTTCATGCTCTCTGCCGCCATTTAGCGGGCAAGAGTCCCTTCGACTTCGCTCAGGGCAGGTCCGCGCTAGACTGAATCCGAAATAGATCGACCGGCATCTATCCAGCATGAGTCTGGAAGAATCGGGAAGTGTTTTTGCCGGCTCGCAGGCGGCGACGCCGTTGTCTGGAATGTCCGACCCTGGTACGTGGCAGGATAATCCGCAGACGGAGTCAGCAATTGCGCGGGACGCCACCGTTGGCGATGATTCCCTGCTCGACGCGTATTCCCGCGCGGTTACAGGCGCGGTGCGACGCGTCGCACCGTCGGTCGTCAACATTGAGGTGCAGCAAGCCGCTGGGCGCAGCCGCTCGGGAGGACCCCGCGAACGGCGGGGTGGCGGATCGGGACTCATTTTTACCCCGGACGCACGTTGTGCACGGCGCCAGCCGCATCGAGGTCACGATCTCCGACGGGCGCCGCATGCCGGCCAGCGCGATTGGAGACGATCCGGCGAGCGACCTGGCGGTCATTCGTATCGACGAGCCGCGCGTGGACGAGCCGGGCCTGACGGCGGCTGCGCTCGGAGACTCGCAGCAGCTTCGCGTGGGACAACTGGTGGTTGCAATCGGCAATCCGTACGGGTTTCAGTCGACCGTGACTGCGGGTGTGGTGAGCGCGCTGGGGCGTTCCCTGCGGTCTTATTCGGGGCGGCTGATCGACGACGTCGTTCAAACGGATGCCTCCCTCAATCCAGGAAACTCAGGCGGCCCGCTGGTCGATTCTGCCGGGCGAGTGGTCGGGGTGAACACAGCGACCATTCTACCCGCGCAAGGAATTTGCTTCGCCATTGGGATCAACACGGCAAAGTTCGTTGCCAGCCGGTTGTTGCGCGATGGACGCATCCGGCGCAGCTACATCGGCGTTTCGGCACAGACGGTGCCAGTACATCGCCGTATAGTGCGCTTCTACGACTTGCCGAAGGAGACGGGAGTGGTGGTTCTTTCGCTTGAAAGCGGGAGCCCGGCACGGCGCGCAGGCTTACGTGAGGGCGATGTGATTGTAGCGCTGGAAGGCCGTCCGATTGCCGGCGTGGATGATCTGCACCGTGTCCTCACAGACGTTCGCGTGGGAGTGAGTTGCTCGCTGACTGTGCTGCGGCATACGGAGAAATTAGAGCTGAGGGTAGTGCCGGAAGAAGCCAAGAGCGAGTAGCTTTCGTGTGGCGCGATTCCCTAACGTGTTCGCAGGACGTGCATCACATGCTGTCGCGAGCGTCTTTACTCCGCTGCGGAGGCTTGCCGCATAGTTGGCGTCAGTACGGTCAGCTCGCCGATCTGTTCCTTCTTCACCACTCCACGCAGATAAGTGGCGCGATCTGTCATCCATAGCTCAGGGATGATTTCACCGACCAACTTGCCATGACAAAAAAGCCGAACCACCGAGCTCTCCGAAACCACGATACCCACTGCGTCGGTTGCCGCGCTCATGTTGGCTGCGGCAATATGACGGCTGCCGAGTCCCAGCGGCACGTCTATTTCCGACGCCACAGCATCGAGGTAACGGCAAGCGGAAAGAAAGACGCCGCTGCGACTGACCACGAATCCGCCATCCAGTTGGGCTAATTCCTTGATCGTTCCGCGAAGGTTAGGATTGTTCACATGACGGGAAGACTCGGGATGTCCGCTCAACGGGTCCAGAATTAACGATCGCGACCTCGCAAGAACAGCTTGCTCATCCCCAACGGTGAACAGTGTTCCGACGCGTCTTCCCTCGCGCCCCTCGCGAGCGATCTCGACCGCGAGCTCGATGAGCGGCTCCAGAACGTCAGGATCGTATTGCGTTACCTGGCACAGAATGCTCTCAAACGCCAATCACTCGTCTCCATTACACAAAATCCGGTTAGAGCAAAATCCGCTTAAGCAAAATCCAGTTCGAGGTCGTCGATGTAACACCAGCCCCAGTCTTCGCCGGGCTCGATCGATCGCATGATGGGATGTTTGGTCGCATGGAAGTGTTTTGTAGCGTGTTTGTTTTTGGACGAATCGCAACAGCCGACGTGCCCGCAGCTCAAGCATAGGCGAAGATGAACCCACCGATCGCCCATCTTCAGACACTCTTCACAACCTTGGCTGTGCGGTTTGACGTCCCGGACCTGGTCGAGGTGAGTACACTCCGTCACCGTTTGCCTCCTCTGTGGGATGTTGCAGCGGGAACCGCAGTTGAAACCAAGTTCACCTGTTACTGATGCTTGCCACAGCTAAGCAGGTTCAATATCTGTGCTGACGGGTATGGGACTATCAATGCCTCGCGAGACGCAAGGCTGGGCGATGACCGCGCGTCGCGGCATCGCTGTGTTCTGCCGATGCTGGAGCGTGAGCGCCTTCGCGGTGGACTAATCAGTCTACGAGGGGATGGGACTGTAAGGGCCGCGGTCAGGCGTTATCTTTTCATTTCCTTCGCTATGACTTTTTTCCTCTTGCGCCTTTCACACTGCATTTATAGCTTGGAAGTGATCACTCCCACAACGAGCGCCAGCCCTGGGCTAACCAGGGTAGCCTACCTGCGCCCGCATCAGATGTCCCGGTCCACACTCGCATGGGGTGGGTGTAGGGGCCGCGAGTTTCCTAGGACTGGCGCGGCTAGCATCTTGGCCATACATTCCCGAGTTAAGCAGGACGTTTCGCCGAAGGCAAGTTCGTTGGTCACAGGCGGCAGATATGTTGTGGAAAAAGAGTCAACGAGGAACGCTTCGTGGTCCATCCCGCAGGACATCTTTAAGGATGTCTTTCAGCTCAAGGTTCCGGATCAGCCGGTGCAAATAATTTGGATGTACACCCAGGATTCCCGCTGCTTCCACGTAATTCCCATGAGTTTGCTCGACGGCGTCAAGAATCAGTTGTTTCTTCAGCTCTTTCACGCTCGAGTGATACCTGGCCTCCGTCATCTCCGGCGAAGGCGAACGTTCCAGCAGCGATTCCGGCAAATCCTCCGGCAGGATTGTGTCGGAGGAACCTAACACCAGCGCCCGCTCAATGGCATTTTCCAGCTCACGCACGTTGCCCGGCCAGTCATAATTCACCAGGCAGGCCATAGCCTCCCGCGAGACGGGCTTGGCTTTCACCCTGCAGCGCTGAGCATATTTCTGCACGAAATGCCGCGTCAGCATAGGAATGTCTTCCATACGCTCGCGCAGGGCAGGCATCCTCATCTTCACGACCGCGAGCCGGTAGTACAGGTCGCGCCGAAACTGTCCCGCGGCCACGGCATCGTCCAAATCGCGGTTCGTTGCCGCCACCAGCCGTATGTCGACCTTGATGGGATGCGTCCCACCCACACGCTCAAACTCGCGCTCCTGCAAGACCCGCAGCAGTTTCACCTGAAGGGCGGGAGCCAGTTCTCCAATCTCATCCAAAAAGACCACGCCGCCGTTAGCGATTTCGAGGCGGCCTTTCTTTTGCGTAGCGGCGCCGGTGAAAGCTCCACGCTCGTGCCCGAACAGATCGCTTTCCAGAAGCGACTCTGGAATGGCCGCGCAGTTAATGGCCACGAACGGTTTGGTGGCGCGGCCGCTATTGCGGTGCAGGGCGCGAGCCGCCAGTTCCTTTCCTGTGCCGCTCTCGCCTTCGATTAGAACCGTCGAATCCGACGGAGCCGCCCGGGCCAGGAGCTGGTAGATCTCCTTCATGCGCGCGCTCTCACCCACCAGGCTCCGTTCCTGGCTGACCTCGATGGTCAGCCGCTGGTTTTCCTGCTCCAGCCACTGCAACCGGCGGGCATTGTCGAGCCCGACCGCGGAAACGCCCGCAATCGCCGCTACCAGTTGCAAGTGATCTTCGTTGAAACGGTTGGCGGAACTGACGCTGTCGAGATAAATGCACCCGATCGAGCGCTGAAACACCGTCAGCGGCACACACACCAGCGACCGTACCTGCGAGCCCTCGCTGCCCATGATGGCGACGCCCTGGTCCATCACCTGCCGGGCAATGGTCCGGCTAACCCGGACCAACTGCGCATGCTTCGGTTGGCGGGTGCTGGCGTAGAGTGAGCTGAATTCCGGCCCTCCCCCGTCGGCCAGGAGAATCGCTCCCCGTCCCGCCGGCACCACCTCAAAAATCAGGTCGAGCAACTGCGCCTGGAGTTCTCCCAAATCCCGAATCGCATGTACGATCCGGCTGATCTTCAGCAGCGCATTCAGGTTGCGCGCAATCTGCGAGGTCGCGGGCAACTCGCGGAGCAGGCGGTCCGGCTGCAGATATACAACCTCTTTCGGATGGATCACCTTGGTATCGGCAGTACGCTGCCGGTCATCAAACTCCACCCGGCTGACTGGGAGGTCCCGGTCGTCGTCCTGGAGCAAGAAAAGAAACACCGAGTCGCCGACGACGATCTCGTCTCCATGCCGCAGCCATTGTTCCTTCACGGCTGTGCCATTCACCACGGTTCCATTGCGGCTTTCCAGGTCCCGCACTTGAAACCGCTCTTCCTCCCGCCGGAAGAGACAATGTTTCCGCGAAACCGAAGGATCGTTCAGGGGGACGGCATTGGTCGGATCGCGCCCTAAGGTAATTTCCCCTTCAGGCAGCGCTATGGTGGAGTCTTTTAAGGGGCCCTCAAGAGCGAGAAGTCGAGGATGCAATGGGGTCAGTAACTCCGTAGCGACTTTCTTATCACAGCCCGGCCCGAAATGCATGCCTCAACTCGCCCGGTTCCAATATCCGAACGGTTGGTTCGACTATCCAATCGGATAGGAATTGTAACCCTGGTAAATGCGTCGGGAAGGTGCTTATCCGGTGCTGCGAGGATCACTAAATCTCTGAAACGTCGGGTGTTAGGGCCTATTGCTGTGGGGTTTTCAGGACGACGGGGAAGGTTGGGCTTCAGCGTGCATCGGACAGAATCGCGAGGGCTCGGCAAAAAGCGATGGGGGAAGCGCTTTTTGATCTATCTTGCCGAGTAAACGCTAATCAGGAGCTCGAAGGGACCCCCTCGTCGAGCTCCTGATTTTTTGGGTATCAAGGCTCGCCTCTTGTCCAGCTAGAGTCCCGGCCAAGTCAATCTCCAGCCGCCGCTGTTTGCTCCGGGATGGCAGACTCACTTCCGCCCGGAGAGATTGCAATCCCGTCCCGATAACTGACCGTTCTACCGGAGATGGCGGGAACGCGCTCACCCGGAACCAGAATGCCGACCAAATTGAGCGGATCAGCCGCGGAAATCGTATTTACCTCCCCGCTCAACGGCAGGCTACGCATGGCTCGCACCGACTCCACTGCCACGGGCAACGCAAACTGCTCACCGAGGAAGCCATCGACGAACCGTCCCCCGCGGATTTCGCCACGATCCTCCAGCCGACGGTAGCCCGTCAGCATCTCTCGCCACGGCGGCAGATTCGATTCGCGCGCCAATAAATCGCGGAACACGATCCCGTAGCGCCGCAGCAGCATCCAGCAGGCGGCCTCCACGGCGCGCGGCCTCTCCGCAGGCTCGCCCGGATGAAGAATCGCCCATCGTCCTGCACTGTGCCGCGGACGCGCGCTGCGTCCGCTTCCCTGCCCGGCGCGGCGCTTGGGATCGATCAATGAGCGCAGGTTGTCGAAGCCATCGGCCGTGACCAGTCCCGCAGCGACCAGCTCCCAGAGCGCTGTCTCGATCTCGGCCTTCAACTTGCCGGTGCCGCGAACGATGTCGGCAAAGAATGACGCGCCTCTAAGGCGCAGGAAGTCCAGCACAGTCTGCGCGATCGGGCTTAGGCCGCGCCCATCCGCGTGGTCGCCGCCGGGATGCCGCGGCGTCATCCAGTCCGCTTCCTCGCGCACAAAAAAAGTAATGGGCGCAACGCTGGTAGGAATCACGCGCCGCTGCCGGGACGGCACCGCCTCTCCAGAAAGATCGCTTCCCTTCATCGGGGCGGACGTATCCAGAGTAGCCGGATGCGGCGACAACCTTCCCCAGCCCACCGCCCCGGTCAGACTCAGCTGGTCAAGCCACTTGGGATCGTAATCGGCCACGCGCCGGGCCAGAATCTGCCGCTCCCAGGCGTTCGCGGAGATCTCAAACCCCTGCAGTTGGTGCAGGATCTCCAGCGTGCCGCGCTCTCCCACGACCTGGGTTCCAGCAGCGACGTGCTGCCACCGCATCAGCCAGCGCATGAACTGCGCCGCAGTTACCGGCTCAATCTGCTTACGCAGGGTGCCAACAGTTAGCCGGTGAATGCGAGCCAGCAATCGCCGCTCGCACCATTCAGTCCCGGGAACAAGTGTGGATACAGCCGCCCCCGGCTGGTGTGGCGTGGGCGCTCCCGCCCGCGTGGCATCATCGGTAAACGTTCCACGCAGGACGCTTCCGTCGGCCTCCATGCGAAGCAGCGCCTTCTCAATGTCGGAAGCGGAAAGCCCCAAAACTTTCCCCAACTGCCCAGCCGTTGTCGGCCCGAGATGCGACATCCATCCCGTGACCAGTGTGAGCAGGACTTCGTCGCGAGAAACGCCAGCCGCCTCAACGTCGGCCAGTGCCTGCAGAAACTGCGCTCCCGGAAACAGCGCCGAAAAACTGCGCACCCGCTCGGCAGCAACCCAGTAGTGCTGGAGTCGCGGGGACGTCTCGCCTTCGGCCACGGTGGCGACTCCAGCCCGTCCCTCACGAACCAGGCTCTCGAAGTACCCGCTCCACTTGCCACTGCTCATGTGGGGACAGCCGCCCTCGGCTGTCCGGTCGAGCGAAGCTCGACTCTCCGGCAGCGCAATCAGCGTGTGCAGCACGTCATGCAGCTCATCCGCATCCCGCACATCCGGCCAAGCCTCTTCCCTCACCTGCGCAATCGCATCCGGGTCCAGCTTGCCTACTTCCTCCAGCACCGAAGCAGGCAGCATCCGCCGCATCTCGACCGCCCGCGCACGCCGCTCCTCGAGCGGCGCATCGTCAAGGTAGGCATACGGATTGGCATTCAAAATCTCGTGGGAAAACTGCGACGGCACCGGCGTATCCACCGCCAGCACACGGATCTGTCCGGAAGCCATTCCGCGCAGCAACGACTTCAGTCCCTCAAGGTCCATCGCCTCGGTGAGAACGTCCTTCATGACCTCATTGACGAGCGGATGGTCAGGAATCTGAATGTCACCCACGATATTTTCCTGGCAAGCGGCAGCCTCGGGAAAAACTGACGCCAGCAAATCGTCCGAGCGCATGCGCTGGATCTGTGCTGGAACTTTCTTCCCTCCCTGAAAACGCAGGAGAGCGAGCGCACGATTCGCGTCCCAGCGCCAGCGCGTGGCGAAGACGGGAGAGTCCAGCGCCGCCTGCTCCAGGATGGGCTGCACGGTTTCGGCCTGCAGGAAATGAAAGACGTCGCCCAGCGGGAAGCTGTGTTGCTCGGCCAGCGCGATGTTGAGACCGTTGTCGGTGGCGGCCGCCTGCAACTCAAAGTTGAAGCCGCGGCAAAAGCGCTTGCGCAAAGCCAGGCCCCAGGCTTTGTTGATGCGTCCACCGAATGGCGCGTGGATCACCAGTTGCATCCCGCCACCCTCGTCGAAGAACCGCTCGGCGATCACCGTGGTCTGCGTGGGCACAGCGCCCAGAACCGCGCGACCTTGCACGATATATTCAATGGCCTGCTCGGCGCCGGAGTCGTCGAGGCCACATTCATTCTTCAGCCAGGCCACTGCGGAAGCTACGTCCGGTTGTGTCGCCGAAAATCCCACGGGAGACGTATGCGGCAGCATCTCGCTGATCTCTTGCCGCAACCTTCCAACATGCTCGGACAATTCTTCCGTCCGTGCCGGAGCTTCTCCACGCCAGAACGGAACGGTCGGTGGCGCACCGTGCGCGTCCTCCACTAGCACGCGGCCGGAGTTGGTTTCCACGCGGCGAATCATCCACGACGTATTGCCCAGCAGCATAATGTCGCCGCGGTTGCTCTCCACAGCGAAGTCCTCGTCGACGGTGCCCACCATCCCGCCGTCCGGCTGAGCCACGACGGTATACAGAGAATTATCGGGAATGGCGCCGCCGCTTGTAATGGCTGCCAATCGTGCGCCGCGCCGGGCGCGCAACTTGCCATTTACCCGATCACGATGCAGGTACGCTCCGTAACGCCCGCGGCGCGCGGCAATGCCTTCAGACAGCATGTCGAGAATCGAGTCAAAGGTCTCCCGCTTCAGATTGCGGTACGGGTAGGCACGCTTTACGAGTGCGAACAGCTCGTTCTCGTCCCAGCCTTCAGTAGCAGGACCAGCTTCCGCTCCTACCGTTGCGTCTTGCCCGGAAGCGCAGGTCGCTACGATCTGCTGTGCCATCACATCGAGCGGAGCGTCAGGAATCATCAGCCGGTCGAGGTCGCCATGCCGGATGGCTCGCACCAGCGCGGCGCACTCCAGCAGCGGAATTGCCCCTCGCCAGTGGCCCGACCGCCCCACGCGCTGCAACGCCACCGCAATGGCACGCGGTGAACTGATCTGCACGGCAAGATCGACCGTGCCCACATCAATCCCAAGCTCGAGGGATGCGGTGGCCACGAGCACTCGCACCTGTCCTTCTTTCAGTTTCTTTTCCGCGGCCAAACGCAGCTTGCGCGACAGGCTGCCGTGATGCGCCGCCACGTTCTCCTCGCCCATGCGCTCGCCCAGGTGATGACACAGGCGCTCAGCCAGCCGCCGCGTGTTTACAAACACCAGCGTCGACCGGTGCTGCTCCACCAGCTTTACCAAGCGGTCGTAGATCGCGTCCCACATCTCGTTCGAGGCCACAGGCCCCAACGGCATCGGTGGAACTTCGATCGCGAGGTCAAGCTCCCGCTTGTGGCCAATGTTGACGATGACAGGATCTGGACGCCCGCTTCCCGTCAGAAAGTGCGCGACATCCTCGATCGGTTTCTGGGTGGCTGATAGTCCAATGCGGACGGGAACTTTGTAAGTAAGAGCATCCAGCCGTTCCAGCGACAACGTCAGATGCGCC
>WNFJ01056893.1_pt1 | contig 14633 bp, 14 predicted proteins | sample 5400461 | NCBI WGS metagenome assembly WNFJ01 (sample SAMN13153349, study PRJNA577476) | soil metagenome | isolation source: 115 cm saprolite on Douglas fir-dominated hillslope | place: USA:California | collected 2013-09-17 | reverse complement strand
GCGCTGCCACATAGATAGATGACGCGCGCGGGACCCCAAGCTGCCAATAGCAGCAAGTTATCGACAGCATCGCGGCTGGCTACATATAAAGAGGGCGCGCGCGAGGGAAGGTGTCGATAGGTTGCAGTTATCGCAAGCAAAGCCCGGCATTGGCCTGCCGCACATATAAGAGGACGCGCGCAAGGGGCTATGCGACGTTGACGGTCTAGAAAACCGTCGGCGGTCAGAAGACGAAATGGGGAGGTCGCCAACTTGTTCAAACGCCAAACGGTCTGCCTCATCGAGTCTTGGCTGTCGTTGGCTGTCATTCGTCTACAGGCGGACGTCAGCGATCGAAAGCGAACTTGGATGGATCTCTATGGACGACCGCAGACGGTTTTGAAGACTGTGGGTCGATCGTCCGCCGACGTACGCACTGATCCACCAACTTTGGTGTTGAACCGACTGCCTGGAGGTCCCATGATTTCAGAGGTCTCGACTCCCAGCCGGCCAATATTCGGTTCGGTCGCGTGAGGCTGCTTTAAGGCCGAATTGCTATATGTCTACTGCATGACGTGACACTGTGTTTCTAACCCACGGCGGCAAGGGCGCAGTCTAGGTCCGCGATCAGATCGGCCGTGGCCTCGATGCCCACCGAATACCGCACCAAACCTTCTGGAATGCCGAGCGCCGCACGCTCTTCCGTGGTGCACTCAACGTGGCTCGTCGTGGCAGGGGAACCTGCGATCGTTTCGACCGCTCCGAGGTTGGCTGCGCGGTGAACGAGCCGAAGGTTTCGTAGGAAGAGCTGCGCTGTTTCAAAGCCGCCGTTCAAAACGAAGCTCAGAACGCCGCCGAAGCCAGTCATTTGGCGCTGGGCGATTTCGTGATCGGGATGGTTTGCGAGACCTGGATAGTAGACAGCCTTGACCGCTGGATGGCCGGCGAGCCACGAGGCGATCGCCATTGCACTCTTGTTCTGCTGGGCGATTCGAAGGTGAAGCGTCTTCATCCCCCGAAGGAGTAGATAGGCAGACATAGGCTCAAGAGCCGCACCCGTAATTTCTCGGTAGTGGAAGACCTTGCCGACCAGCTTGGCTCGGCCACACAACACGCCGCCGAGCGCGTCAGCGTGGCCACCTAAAAACTTGGTAGCGCTGTGTATCACCAGATCGGCCCCAAGTGCCAAGGGTCGCTGATTGACCGGCGTGGCAAGGGTGCTGTCGACGACGGTGATAGCGCCGGATTCGCGTGCAACTGATGCAAGTCGAGCTAGATCGAGAATCTTGAGGGTGGGGTTGGTTGGGGTTTCAAGAAACGCCAGGCTGCACCCGGCCCTAATGGCACGAATGATCGCTTCGTGATCGCCTGTCTCGCATAGCGTGACCTGAATACCGAATCGAGGAAGAGTGTCCAGAAACAGCTTGCTAGTGCCGCCGTAGGAATCCTTCACGGACACGACTCGATCCCCTGGCGAAAGCAGCGCGAATAACGTATTGCTGATTGCCGCCATTCCGCTGGCGAAGCTGGTAGCAGCCTCGGCCCCTTCGAGCGCTTGCACCTTCGCTTCGAATGCCGCCACTGTGGGGTTGGTGTTTCGGCTGTAAATATGGCCAGGAGCGTTGCCACTCGCGACGGCGAGCCATTGTTCAACTTCGGCGTATCCGAACGCGACACTCAGAACGACCGGCACCTGAGTAGGCGACGAGTGCGAGTCCATCGGCTCGCCGCCCCATACGCTCAGCGACTCAAGCTTGTCGGCCGAATAGTGATCGTGGCCCGCGTTGAAATCCGACTCAGGCATGCGGGTCGTCCTTTGCCCGGGCCCTTACTTAACCTCTTCGATCGTAACGTCCTGAGCACCTTCCCAGAGGAGGCGACGCCCCAGCTCCTTCAACTTGCCGTCTGAATCGTGAAAGCTGGCAAAATGATTGCCGGCCAGGTTGCCCATTCGCCCGCCGAAAGCCGCGGAGCCCCACGCGAAAAGCACCTCGACCGTTGCGAAGCCACCTGGGTAGATGATCACCTGACCCGGTGCGGGATAGTGAGTGTGATTCTCAAATGACTCGTGCTCGGCGTCGCCAAGCTTGAACGGCTTGCCGTCAAGCGATATCGAGGCTGCCTCACCGCTCCAGGGGTTCTGAACCAGTTTTGAGTGCAGAGGCAGCAGACGACGAATCGCCGCTACGGTGTTGGGGGCGGCCTTCTCCTCGAAGTGCCCCTCCAAGGTCAGATTCCCAGCAGTTAGTTTTAGCATCAAGCAGCCTCCTCCGCTCCTTACCTACGCGTTGAAACAACATTACCTTGGTCATTGCTTTTTGTCAACATTCGACAACTAACAATCTGCAATGGCTACAATTAAGGCAGCGGTGACAGATCACGCGGTGAGGAATGTTCTGAGCTCGGCGGAGCCTGTCATCGAGCCTGGCACGTGGGTGATCGAAGTTAGGGATCCCGAAGACGGAACGCTCATAGCCACTGTTCCGAGGGCGACCCGCTCCGACGTTCAGGCCGCTGTCTCACGAGCTACCGCGGCGGCTGAATCCGCGCGGCGAATGCCAGCGCATTCGCGAATGGCGATCCTCGATCGAGCCGCGGAAATCGTGACCGAGCGCAACGAAGACTTCGCCCGCACCATCGCCAGGGAAGGGGTCAAGACCATACGCGAGGCTCGCCGGGAGGCGGCGCGATGCGCCGAGACACTCCGCCTATGCGCAGAAGAGGCGCGACACCTTGGCGGCGAAACCGTGGGTTTTGACCAGCGGCCGGGCAGCGAAAACCGCGTGGGCTACTGGTTCCGCGAGCCGCTCGGCGTCATTGCCGAGATAACACCATTCAATGACCCGTTGAACCTCGTCACGCACAAGGTGGGTCCAGCCATCGCCGCAGGCAACGCAGTCATTGTCAAGCCCCACAGCGCCACTCCACTGAGCGCCTTGCGGCTCGCTGATGCCTTTACAGAGGCGGGTCTACCCGAAGGTATCTTGCAGGTCATCACTGGGCGCGGAGCAGAAATCGGAGAGGCCCTCGCTGGAGATCCACGAGTGGCCATGGTCACATTTACTGGCGGACCTAAAGTCGGAATCCAGCTGGCGAGAGTGGCAAGCGGCAAACGGCTGGTTCTCGAACTCGGAGCGAACTCTCCGGTAATCGTCCTTCGCGACGCCGACATTGCAATAGCTGCCGAAGCCATCACGATGGGTGCCTTCTCCGCTGCAGGGCAAAACTGCCTGCACGTGCAGCGCGTGATCGTTGAGGACGCGATCGCCGGTGAGCTCGAACGTAACCTGGTCCACTCAGCTCACGCGATCAGGCTTGGCAGCAAACAGCGCGAATCGACAGACATGGGCCCACTGATCAATCGCGAAAATGCCCTCCGTGTGAAAGCCGCCATCGATGAAGCGGTGGGGCTTGGCGGAAGGCTGTGCACCGGCGGAGGTGTGAGTGGATCCTTCGTGGAGCCAACCATTATCGGCGACCTACCTCTCGATTGCGGAATTGCGAGGGATGAGATTTTCGGACCGGTCTACGGCATCATCAAGGTTCGTTCCCTGGACGAGGCGCTAACGATTGCCAATTCTGTCGGCTACGGCCTGCATGCCGCCCTTTTCACGCGCGACATTGCCTCTGCAATGCGCGCGGTGCGGGAGCTCCGGGCCGGAACGGTGCTGATCAACGACAGCACCGACTACAGGCTGGATGCCATGCCGTTTGGCGGTGTAATGGGTTCTGGTCTGGGTCGAGAGGGGGTTGCATCGGCCATTCATGAGATGACGAGCATTAAAGTCGTTTGCTTCAATCTATGACCTCGAGGAGGCAAGCAACGTGACAGGCACCACCGCCGACCTATACGGCATACCACTCCGCCGTATCAACGGCGAGCCTACCAGTCTTGCCGAGTACAAAGGCAAGGTCCTGCTGATCGTAAATGTTGCCTCCAAATGCGGTCGCACACCTCAATATGCCGGCCTGCAGACTCTTTACGACCGGTTTTCGCCCAGGGGTTTTGCGGTTCTTGGATTCCCGTGCAACCAGTTCAACAACGAGGAACCTGGCACCGAGGCCGAGATCCAGGAGTTCTGCACAGTCAACTTCGGCGTGACCTTCCCATTGTTCGAGAAGATCAACGTGAATGGCCCGGGCCGCCATCCTCTTTACGCGCGTCTCTGCGCCACAGCTGACGACCAGGGCCTGGCCGGCGAGATCGCATGGAATTTTGAGAAGTTTCTGGTTGGGCGCGATGGCCGCATTGCGCGTCGGTTTCGAAAAACAGACGAGCCGTCCAATCGGCGGATCGTCGACGCAATCGACGACCTGCTCTAAGCCTTCGTGGGGACGCGCAAGGCGGCCTCGTGATCCCGCAAGTTCCAGAAGAAACACGCGACTGAATGCCCACCCTCGACTTCGACCAAACCGGGATCTTCCTGCCGGCAGCGCTCTTGCGCAATCGGACACCGGGTGGAGAACCGGCATCCCGGCGGTGGGTGAATCGGGCTGGGCGGCTCGCCTGAAAGAAGGCCCACTCCCCGCCTCAAAGAGCTGTCATCGATTAGGGCCGCTTGCATGAGCTTTCGTGTGTACGGATGCAGTGGTCGGTCAAATGCTTGCGCGCGATCAGCGATCTCAACGACCCGACCGAGGTACATGACGGCGATTCGATCACACATGTACCGGACCACGCGAAGGTCGTGCGAGATGATCACGAGCGCCAGGTTCAAACGCTTGCGTAGGTCGTCAAGCAGATTCAGGATCTGTGCGCGAACTGAGGCGTCGAGCGAGGCCGTCGGCTCGTCGCATATCAACAGACGGGGATGCAGCGACAATGCCCTTGCGATGACAACCCGCTGCAGCTGCCCGCCAGAACATTCCGATGGATAGCGATCGGCAAACGACGCATCCAAGCCAACTGACGCTAGATGTTCGGTGATCGCTTCCTTGCGTTGTGAACGATCGCCCAGACGATGCTGAGACAGAGGTGCCCCAAGGCTGGCGCCAATCGTCATGCGCGGATCAAGGGCCGAGTACGGGTCCTGGAAAATAATCTGCATCTGGCGCCGAAGGGCTTTCAGGCTCGAGCCCCGTGCCGAGAGAACGTCGACTCCATCGAACAGGACGCTCCCACCATCTGCGTTTGTCAGGCGCAGGATCAACCGGGCAAGGGTGCTCTTGCCGCTGCCGGTCTCGCCGACGATTCCTAATGCCTCGCCCGGTCGGATGGTCAGCGATACGCCACTGACCGCGTGAACCGATCCTCTCCGTCGTCCAAAGAGCCCTGCGTCGACGGGAAACTCCTTAACCAAGTTACTGACTTCGAGCAGCGGTGTCATCCGGCGTTAGCGCTGACAGCCCAGCAACGTGCAGCGTGGTCCGTCCCGCAATCCTCGAGTTGGGGCTCCTCCTGCTGGCAGTGATCCCTGATGCCCAAACGGTCGGCCAGCGAGCACCGTGGGCAGAAGCGGCAACCTACCGTTCGGCTGGCCTTTACATTCAGGGGCAATGTGTAGAGATGGCCTCCGACATCAATTTCGAGGAGAGACGCCTGGATCAAAGCCTGGGTATAAGGGTGCCTGGGATGGGACATGAGTTCCTGGGTCGAACCCTGCTCCACGATTCGTCCGGAGTACATGACGGCGATGCGGTCAGCAACGGCCCTCACAATCGCCAGGTCGTGTGTGATCAACAGAATTGCCAGCCCGCGTTGAGAACGCATCGCAAGCAGCAGGTTGAGAATCTGGGCCTGGACCGTGACGTCCAACGAGGTCGTCGGTTCGTCGGCGATGAGAAGGTCCGGTTCGCCACTGAGGGCGGCCGCAATCATGGCGCGCTGCGCCATGCCGCCCGACATCTGGTGAGCGAAGCTGCGAGCTCGACTCCGCGGCTCTGAGATTCCGACATCCGAAAGCAACCCAACCGCGCGGTCCCAGGCCGCTTGACGTCCAACATGGCGGTGAACCATGAGAGCTTCCGCCACTTGAGCTCCAATCGTGCACGTAGGATCCAGAGCCGCGCGAGGCTGTTGGAAAAGCAATCCGATGCGTGCCCCTCTGACCTGGTTCATATGCTGTTCCGGCAGGCGCAGCAGATCCACTCCATCGAGAATCACCGCGCCGCGGGCCTCGGCCTCTGGCGGCAGAAGTCGCATGATCGAAAGCGCGGTCATCGTCTTGCCCGAGCCAGTCTCGCCCACGAGCGCCACGATCTCGGATCGGTTCACCGTTAGGCTCAGGCTGTCGACTGCATTGACCCTCCCGCCTGACCAACTGACTGACGTCGTGAGGTGTTGTATCTCCAGAAGAGGCGCTGAAGGGTGCTGGGTGGCCTGGTTCAGTCCGACTCGACCGGCCACGTCAGGCATCGAGAGTGCTCAATCAGGAGGCCACTTACCGGACGGTGCCATAGGTTCGGGGCGCCCCGCTGTGATGAGCTCAACTGACTCGCGGAGGTGCCTGGTGATGGCCGCAAGCGTTTCCTTCTCGTCGCCGGCCGCAAGAGAGCGGGCCAACTCGTGGTGCTGCGTGACAAGCTCTTCCCGACCTGGGTGCGCGGTGGTCATGCGCAGGCAGATCCGAGTCTCATCGAGAAGAGTTGCGTACATCCGCGACAATCGAGCGCTGCCAGCGGCGGTCACCAACTCCGTGTGGAATCGCATCTCCAGATCCGCAAGCCGGGTCCACTCACGAGCCACCACCGCACGCTTCATCGCCTGAACGGTTTTCTCCAGAGCGGCACTGACATGTGCGTTCGTTTCGCCCTCAATCAGCTGCTTGGCCGCGGCCGTCTCGATTGCTTCGCGGGCCTGGTAGACGTCGCGAATATCCTCGTTTGACAGATACGGTACGAAGGCGCCTCGATGAGGTTCGCTGCGGAGGAGGCCTTCATGCACGAGTTGCCTCAGGCCTTCACGAATCGGTCCGCGACTGGTCCCAAAACGCGAAGCGAGGTCGACCTCGTTCAGTTGTTCGCCCGGCTCGTAGGCGCCTTCGACTATCAGCTCCCGAAGCCTGTCAGTGACCATCGACGCGAGGGTCGGTTTCTTTAGCGGATCGATACGTCGGTGGTGACTCATCTAACCTCCAGCGACATTGTCGGCTGGTCGGAGGATGAGTGGCTTGGCCGCGGAAGCTGGGACGCGTCTACGACTGAGGCCCTGGCCAACCATTGTTACCGACAACGCGGTCGCGAAGATCGTAACACCGGGAATCAGCACCAGCAAGGGAAGCTGCTGCATGTACGGTTGCGCCTCCGCGAGCATGGATCCCCAGTCGGACGCAGGAGGCTGCACGCCCAGGCCCAGGTACGAAAGACTACCTACTGCGATCAGCTGGTACCCAAAGCGCGTTAGAGCGAGACCCAGTAACCGACTCCACGCATTGGGAATGACGTGACGAAACGTGATGAACATCTCGGAGCAACCCAGGGCACGAGCGGCCTCGATATAGCCCTTTGTGTTGATTTCCAGTGCGAGCGAGCGTGTGAGGCGGGCGAATGGCGTCCATCCCACGACTGACAATGCGAAGACAACCGTGGTCGGGCCCGCCCCCAACACGGCAACCAGAACCAGAGCGAGGAGTAGGTCGGGAAAGGCCAGAACGACATCCACGACGCGCATTGAGATCTCATCGAATACACCGCCGAGGCGCGCAGCCAGCGCACCGACGACGATGCCAAACGTACTCGACGCGACAAGCGTAATCGCCGCGATCGTCACGGAAAAACGCCCCCCGTACATGAGACGCGAGAGTATGTCGCGACCAAAGATGTCGGTTCCCAGCCAGTGGCGCGCAGTGGGCCAGGAAAGGTTGTCCCGCAGCACCTGGGCGTTTGGATCGTAGGGCGCGATCCACGGGGTGAGGATCAACAGCAGACACACACAGATAAAAAAGGCCGCGCCGACAATGGCCGACCAGTGAATGCGATGGAGCCCGGCGGAGCCACGAGCCAGCAGATGGGCACCGCCCTGACCCGCCCACAGCGCGATCGGTTCAGCGCGACTTACCACCGGTGGCCTCCGCGGCGACTGCCGGATTGACGATCACGTACCCGATGTCGGTCAGGGTATTGATGACTACGACCAGAGACACGATGCAGAGAATTGCTCCCTGGATTACGGGGATGTCGGAGTCAACCACTGCCTGGTAGAGCAGGCGTCCGTTGCCCGGAACGGCGAAGATGACCTCGACCACAACCGATCCCCCGACCAAGCTGGCAAACCAGAGCGAGAAGAGAGTCATGACGGGCGGCGTGGCGTTTCGAACGCCGTGCCTCAAGATGGTTTTCCAGGTACTTAGCCCTCGGGCTCTAGCCGCCGTGATGTAGGGCGATGCCAGAACTTCAATCATCGACGCCCTCGTCACGTTGGTCAGGTAGGCGAGCGGTCGGAGAGCGAGAACGCCAGCCGGCAGCACCACATACTCCGGGCCCAACCACCCGGCGGCCGGCAGCCAGCCAAGAGTGACTGCAAAGACCAGGATCCCGAACGGTCCGAGCCAGAACTCGGGCATCGGCACGAAGCTCTGTGTGATCGACGTTATTGCGTTGTCCACGAGACCACTTGGCCTCAGAGCGGCAAGCACGCCCAGCGGAGAGGCGACGACTATAGCGAGGGTGAGGGCCACGATCGCAAGCACGATCGATACGCCAATCGCGTTGGCGAGCAGGATGCCGACCGCTTGCCGGCTGGTGAATGAATACCCGAGGTTGCCGACTACGACGTCGTGCAACCAGTGCAGGTACTGGATGTAAAGGGGCTGATCCAATCCAAGCTCGTGGCGGAGAGACGCCACCGTGGCCGGGTCGACAGCTGCGTCGCCAGTACGGGCCTGCAAAATGATGCGCGCGGGATCGCGCCTGCCGAGATACGGCATTAGAAAGGAAAGGATCGACACGGCCAGCAGGGTAGTTACCAGGAAGACCAGGCGCCTAGCGATGAACCTTCCCATTCGGGTCTCCCCGCGCCGGCTATCCGGTCGCCTCGCTTCCTGTTCTAGGCCGGCTCAGCTTACTTTGTCCTTCATACGGTAGTACGCGTCGGCTAGGGGCAGGAACCATGGTGGACCGAAGTGAAATGGAACCGCCTTGAACTCGAATTCCCGCCACGGATTCGCGTCGGGATGCCCATCCATGACCTCGACCATCTGCTTCCCCATATATGTCGACATCTGCACTCCGTGTCCGCAATAACCGATGGAGTAGAAGAGTCCCTCGTGCTCGCCGGCATGGGGAATGCGATCCAACGTCATACCGACCTGCCCTCCCCAGGCATATTCCACTGTCACCTCCCTCAGTTGGGGGAACACCCGAAGCATTCCAGCATGCAGGATGGTCGCGCTTGTGCGATCGGAGTCAGGATTGGAGAGGGCCCACTGCGCGCGACCGCCGAACAGCAGGCGATTGTCCGGGGTGATGCGGTAGTAGTAGAGGAGGTTCTTCGAGTCTGACGCCATTCGACGCGTGGGCATCAGTTGATCGACCACGCCCTGACCTAGGGGCTCGGTGGCGATGATGAAGCTACCGACAGGGACGATTCGTCGGCGGAATCGAGGCACGGAACCATCGGTATAGCCGTCTGTCGCCAGAAGGACCTGCGCCGCCCGCACGGTTCCGCGGCTGGTCCGAACGTCATACGTTGAGTCGGAAACTCGGCTCAGGCCGAGCACTTTGGCCTTTTCGTGCAGGTGCACTCCCGTGCGCTCAGCAACCCGAGCGAGACCTTTGGCGAACTTGCCGACATGGAGTCCCGCCCCCAGCGGGTCAACTAAACCGCCGTGGTAAATGTCTGATCCGATCTCATCACGAAGGTTCGCCGCTGAAAGGAGCCTTGTCTCGTACTCCAGGTACTTAGCCAGCGCTTCATGCGTCCTTTTGAATCTCGCGAAGTGCGCGGGCTTCGAGGCAAGACTCAGCTTCCCCGTACGGGCGAAATGAGTCTCGAAACCCTCCTTGGTCGCGAGCTGTTCGACGAGGTCAATGGCGTCGTTGTAAATGCGATAGAGGCGATTGGCCCGCTCGACGCCGTAGCGACCGATCAGTGTGAGGTAGCTGATCGTAGCGCCAGTCGTGCACATTCCTCCGTTTCTGCCGGAAGCCCCCCATCCAAGGCGTTCCTGTTCGAACAGGGCCACGGTGGCCCCTTTCTTCGCGGCGTGGATTGCTGCGGATAGGCCGGTAAAGCCGCCGCCGATGATGGCGAGATCGACTTTGTCCTCGAGTGGTTCGACGCTGTAGTCGGGGGTTGCGGGGGCAGTGTCAAGCCAGTAGGAAGTCCACTTGACGGTGGAATCTTCGATTGGCCGACGAGTCTCCTGGACCTTAGCCATCCAGGACGTTCACCAACTCGGTCAGAGACTGGATCTCTCGATAGCCAAGCCAAGGTTGTGGTGGTTCATAGCCGCGCTCGAGTAGGACTGTGTTCGCAATGCCCACGTCCCGAGCGGGTCGCAAGTCGTACATCGAGCTCGACGAGACGTGGACGATTTCATCTGGTTGGCAGCCCAGTTCGCGGAGCATGTATTCGAAGGCGGCCTGACGCGGCTTGTAGGCTCTGGCCTGCTCGGCGGTAAAGACAGCATGGAACGACGCACGGAGCTGATCGACGCTGTCCATGATCTGTTCGTCAGCTGCATTAGACAGGATCACCAGCTTGTGACGCATGCCCAGAGTTATCAGTGCATCGGCGACCCCAGCGTGAGGGCCCCAGGTCGGAACGGCCTCGTAAAGCTGCTGTGCGTCGCGGTCTCTGAACTCAATGCCGTACCGACATGCTGCCCTGCGGGTCGCGTCCGAGATCACCTGTCCGTACGGCTTGTAGTCCCCAAGCACCTCATCGAAGCGATACGCCTCGCAGGTTGCCAGGAATGGGTTGCGGACTTTCGGGACGAGCCGGCCATCGAAAACCTCCACCAGGACACGGTCCATCTGAAAGTGAATCAGCGTGCCATAGCAGTCAAACGAGATGTATCGAGGCTTCACGCAGAGAACCACAACTCCCGCGTCAGGTAGTACTCCTCCGTTCCATAGATCTGAAAGCCTTGCAGCTTCTTGCTCACGGCCTCGATCTCGAGCTGGTGAAAGATGAACACGTCGACGGCATTCTTCTGAAGGAGGTCAGCGATTTGCGAGTATGTGGCGAACCGCGCCTTGGGGTCGTCGACTGTCTTTGCGTGGGCGATCTGGGCGTCTACAGCTGGATCGCAGAACTGAGAGATGTTGTAGTTGCCTGAGCATGTGTAGTCCGACTCCAGGAAGGACAAAGGGTCCGGCGCGTAGAAGAGATAATTTCGCGAAACAACAGCCAAGTCATAGTTGCCCGAGAGCATGTCGGGTTCGAGAGCGTCATAGGAAGCGATTTTCGTCTTGGCGTTGATTCCGATGTTGCTCAGCATTCCCTGGACAGCCGTTGCAACCAACGGAAGCTCTGGTCGGTCGGAGTAGGCGATGATCGTGATGCTGAGCTTCGCGGGATTGACCCCGGCCGCGTCGAGCATCGACTTTGCCTTCGACACGTCCTGAGAGATGACCGAACTATTGGCCGGAGCCCACACGTCACCTTTGCGGAAGGGTCCTGCAGCAGGTGTGTCGGCTCCCTGCAGAACGTTATTCGATATGGCATTGACGTCGATGGCGGCTTGGATCGCTTGTCGGACGCGAACGTCGGTGAACGGCGCTTTTTTGTTATTGATGTACACCGCGCCAAAGCGGGGAATCGACTGATTCAGGATGGTCAGATTGCTGTTGTTCTTGAGAGTAGGCACCAGCGCGGCGGGCAACGTACTGGCCAAATGGACTTCCCCCGTCTGCACCAAACTCACTCGCGTCTGGCCGTCAGGAATGTACCTAACCTCAGCGGATGAGAGCTTTACGCTGCCACCCCAATAGCTCGGGTTCGCCTTCAAAGTAATGCCCTGCGGCAGATTGGACGCAGTCATTACAAAAGGCCCCGTTCCTGTGTTGATCGGGTTCGTCTTGCCACCGCCCAGGTAGGCTGCTGACGACAGAATGCTCGACTGCGCGGTCGAGAGCTCGATCGGCACCAGCGGGTTGGGCGCGGCAGTTTGGATTCGTACCGTATCCGAAGCGGTCGCCTGGACGGAGATAAGGTCGGTGGGCTTGAGCGCCCGGGGAGGCGTCTTGCTGTTGAGGACATATTTCAGTGAATTGACTACCGCGGCCGCGTCGAAGTTTGATCCGTCGTGGAACTTCACGCCATGTCTCAAAGTGAAGTCCCAAGTGAGCGGGTCGACGCGCTTCCACGACGTCGCCAGACCGGGGCCAAGGCTTCCATCTACCCCCACCCTGACCAGCGGTTCAATCACTCCGGCCTGGGTCAGGTACGAGGCGTCGTCCGTCTCCAGCGCCCAAGCCGCGGTGGGAGCGAAGTTCCACGCCCACGCGAGCTTCTGATCACCTGAGGTGGTCGACGTCGAACCACTCGCACATGCAGTCCCGAGCAGCATCGAGAGTCCCGCGATTGCGATCAATCTGCTTCCACGCATGAACTCAGCCCTCCAAACTATGTGGGGCAAATGCCCTCGCTGCGAGGCCCCTTGGTGATAATTTTCCAATGGGCTTGCGTTGACTTACAATCTGACGGTACATTGTTAGCTGCCGGTTGTCAACAATCAACAATCACCCATCTGTGAGTTGCGGCTTGGAGTAGATGTCTAGCACGGGCGGCACCTCGGCCAGGCCAGGCGGGACAGAGGGTCATGCTTCCTCGACGATGGCCGAGGAAAGACTCCTTCGGTACCACCTCGGCAGGGTGCAGACGGCGTGGTTGCCCTACGCCGCGATCGAAGTCGGCGGCCCGGATCTCCAGGGCGACTGGATCGAGGTTGGCGGGACGAACGCGACTGCCCTCCGACGGACCATCGACCGCTATGCGGAGGAACTCGGGGGAATTGACCGGCGAATCGCCGCTTCGTCCTTCGTGTTCGCGTACGTCAAGGCAATCGTTGTGCCGGCGATCGCCATGCTTGTAACGCTCGACACCATCCCCGACCTATCGGCTGAGAACGCCAGGATCCGGTTTTCAAGACGCGAAGGCGCGGTGCTATGGCTAAGGTCTGGTCGCACCAGCAATCTCTCGCCGGATAGGCCGCGCGAAGAGCTCATTCGGGTCTTTATGCGCGAGGCTCTCGATGCCCATCTACTGCCGCTTGTTGACGCGATTTCATCCGCTTACGGGATCTCAGACCGAGTGCTGCGCACGAACGTAGCGTATGTCGTGTACACACAGTTCGGCCAGCTTGAACCAAGCAGCGACCTGCTAGATCAGCGCGTTGATGACGCTCTTTTGTTTCACTCACTGGCCGGGTTACGGTTCGCGGACACTGGGACGATCGTCGTCGATCGTGCGAGTCGAGTGGCCCAGCTTCGGTTCGAGCGCTCCAACTGCTGCCTCTACCGACTGCTCGAGGACGAGGACTTTTGCGATGGATGCAGCGAAACGAGAGCTGCTCGCCGGCGGGCACGCGGATCCTGAGCTCGACCTCGAATCCTTTGAAGCGAGACAAGTCGCCGCTCTTTTACGGCTGGGTTGTCGTGGTCGTGGTAGGCATGATCCAGATCCTGAGTCAGGGGGCGGGCAATTCTCTGTTTGCACTGCTGCTCCTGCCTCTCCAATCAAGCCTCGGATGGAACCGTACGACACTCACGGCGGCCTTTTCGCTCAGCTCCCTCATCCTAGCGCTGGTCCTGATTCCCATCGGTGGCATCGTCGACAGATACGGGGCACGGGTGGTGCTGGTGGCCGGTGGCGTCGTGTCAGGGCTGTGCCTCGTTGGGCTGACCTGGATCGCTCAACCGTGGCAGTTGATAACCCTGTTCGGCGTCGGATTCGGAGTCGCCCAGGCATTGACGTCGGTCCAGGTTGGAGCAACTGCGATCGCGAACTGGTTTGTCCGTCGACGCGGAATGGCGTTGGGGTGGCTTTCGGTTTTCATGGGCTTGGCTGTTCCTGTCTGCGTGCCGATCCTAAGTCAGTTGATCGTGCACTACGGTTGGCGTGTCGCGGTTGACATTCTGGCCGCAGCCTTTGTCGTGCTTGTCGTCCCAGCGGCCGTCCTTGTCCGGCAACGCCCTGAGGATGTCGGCTTATCTCCAGATGGCGACACAACGACAAGCCTTGTCGATAGGGGTCCGAAGACGGGGGCTACCTTTCAATCCGCGATTGCTGGACGCATGTTCTGGCTGCTATCAATCTCAAGCATTCCTCCGGCGATCGCCTGGGGCATTGTTAACACTCATCAGATCGCGTACATGGTCGGCATAGGGCTCTCCCCGGCGCTTGCAGCCGGCATCGTCACGGTGGCAGCTCTCGCGAGTCTGCCCGGTCGATTGGCGCTCAATGCTGCCGCTGATTGGTTAGGACCAAAGCTGGTACTGATAATTGACATCGCAATACAGGCGGTCGGCATACTCATTCTCATCAATTCCGGTTCGTTGGTCGGCCTACTCTGCTACTCGATTCTTTACGGTGTTTCGACGGGCGCAGCCTTCGGCGTACGAAATGCATGGTTGGGTGGGCTATTCGGCCGCAAGGCTTTCGGGGCCATCACTGCCTTGCACGGGACCCTGATTTACATCGGTGGTGCGATCGGGCCAGTCACTGCGGGCGCCATGTACGATCATTTCGGAAACTACACGCTGGCATTCAC
>WNFJ01413840.1_pt1 | contig 14635 bp, 7 predicted proteins | sample 5400461 | NCBI WGS metagenome assembly WNFJ01 (sample SAMN13153349, study PRJNA577476) | soil metagenome | isolation source: 115 cm saprolite on Douglas fir-dominated hillslope | place: USA:California | collected 2013-09-17 | reverse complement strand
CGAACATTATCACGGCGAGAGGAATCACCAAGGTAAGGCGAACCAGTTGCTGTTTCCCCGGCCGGCTCCCCCGAAGTGTACGTCGGGAGGCGTTCGATGTCAGCAGCGGCTGGGTGGGCTGCTCAAGTACTACTATCAGGAGGCGGCCTGAAGTGGCGAAGCCGTTGGAGCCCGCTGGATTTTGGTTGTCTGGACTTGTCTGCGTGGTCTTAGCGGTTCTGAAGCTGACGGTGAGGGCGGCGAGCCCAAGCGGACGACATCGCCGCCCGCCAATTCGTCCAGCGATATTGCGCCGCGGTTTTCCGCAGACGGCCGCTGGATTGCGTTCGTGCGCAGTTCCTCGGCGTCGGTGCGCGACGTGTATGTGATGCCGGCGGCCGGCGGCGATGCGCGGCGGCTCACGCATGACGAGCGCTGGATCGGCGATGTGGACTGGAGCCGCGACGCTTCGACGCTGCTCTTCACGTCCAGCCGCGCCGGCCGGCCTTCGCTGTGGCAGATTGGCGCCGCCGACCAGCCGCCAAAGCCACCCCGCGCATTCCGCCAGATCTCCGGCGACGAAGGCGCCTGGTACCTGCACGCGTCACGGCACAGCGGGCGGATTCTATTTACCAGGACGTTTTCGGACTGGAATGTGTGGAGGGTGGCGCTGCAGGGAGCGGCGGCCGGAGAATGGACGCGCCTGGTGGCTTCGACCAAAGACGAATTGGCGCCCGAGTACTCCCCCGATGGCAGCCGGATCCTGTTCGTGTCGGATCGCACCGGGTCGTGGCAGATCTGGGTCTCGGATGCCGACGGCCGCAACCAACGCGTGCTGGAAACCGGCGTCTCGTCCCCCGAAGTTGCGGCCTGGTCGCCGGACGGAAAGCGGATTGCGCTCAGTGCCCATCCGGGCGACCATCACGATCTGTACGTGGTGTCGGCGGAAGGAGGCCATGCCCGCCAATTGACTGCCGGGTTGACAGCCGGCGCCACGGAATCCGTGCTGCCGCGATGGTCGCTGGACGGTGCCTTCCTCTACTACTCATGCAACCGCAACGGGAACTGGCAAATCTGGCGGCTGCATCCGGACGAGGGGACGCCGCAACAGATTACGCGCAGCGGAGGATTCGGCGGCCGGCCCTCACCGGACGGCAAGTACCCCTATTACACGAAAGGGCAAGGCTTCGCGGGGATCTGGCGGACGCCATTGGCTGGGGGAGAGGAAAAGCAGGTGACGGCATTTCCCAAACCCGACAGTTGGGGTCAATGGGCGGTTACCGCGGAAGGCATCTATTTCCTGGACGCGGATGCGCCCGGCGTCCCGCCTCCGCCGATGCTGAAATTCTACTGCTTCGCCACCGGCGACCTGCGGGTGATGGCGCGCGCCACACGTCCGCTGAGTGCCGCCGGCGGGTACAATCTCGGTCTTTCACCCGACGGCCGATGGGCTTTGACGGCACAAGTAGACCAGTCGGGCAGCGATGTCCTCATGGCCGACACGGGCCGCTAAAGTTAGTAAGAACGCTCCCTAACGGTCGCGTCTCTGATCGGAGCCGCAGGCGTCAGCAAGCGATTTCTCGATACGTTCCCCGGGGAAGGACTGTTCTACCAGCTCAGCCGCATGCTGATTTGTAAGTAGCGCGGCGTGTTGGCCACCTGACTAATCGTGCCCTGCGCCGAACTGACCGCGATGCTGCCGAAGGTGGTGCTGTTATTCATCCCCAGCCGGCTCGGAGTTGTAACGTCGGGACCGCCCATACCGGTGCCCGGAGCACCAAGCTGTACCCGGTTAAATGCGTTGTACGCGTCCACTCGAATCAGCAGAGAGGCCCCTTGCCTGTCTCCTGAGCGCAGAGGGATGGAGCGCGAAATATTGAGATCGAAGTTGTTCATTCCGGGTGCCCGGATATTGTTCCACAGGCGCGGAGCATCGCCGAAGTAGTAGGGGTTGGAGACCGTCACGAACTGCCCCGGAAAACCGACGCGAGGCACGCTGATGACAGGCATGGCAAACGCATCGGGATTGAAGTATAGCTTATACCCGGCAGGCTCCACCCAGTTATATCCATCTGGCAGCGTAATCGCCGTATGGCCGTCGCCGATGATCTGGTCTTTCTTGGGCAGGACTGGGTTCCCGATCACGTTGGGCCGGCCGAAGCCCCCGCCCGTGATTCCCAACGGAAAACCATCCGAGAAGGACGTCATGCCGGCCAGAGTCCAACCGCCCAAGACCTGGCTGGCCACGGGAGTGCCGTTGAAGAGCGGCTTGCCTTTGCCGAACGGCAGGTCCCAGTTGTACATGAGGACGATCCGTTGCGGAGTGTCAAACGACGAGATCGCGCGGTCCAACCGGCGATTCTGGGGATCCCAGTAGAAGCTGCCGTTAGCCACTCCGCCCTGCACCTGGGCGGCGTAGGAACCGCCGTCAGTGATCGACTTCGACCACGTGTAAGCACCGTTGATCATGAACCCGTGGGTGAAATTGTGTTTGATGGTGACCTGCAAGGCGTGGTAGGCGGAGCTGCCGATCCGGTCGTGGAACTTCGTGACGCCGCCATAGGCCGGGTACGGGTAGTCCAGCAATTGTTGTTGCACGGTCTGAGCTTTGAGAGTGGCGCTGGTGGTGATGGTACCGAAAAAGGGATTGGCAACCTGCGCGGTTAAGGGATTTACGCCCGTGGCTATGTAGGCGGCGAGTGCGGAGTTCAGAGTCGCCATCGGGATTTGGTCGACCTGGTTCAACGGGCGCTGCTGGACCGACAGAAAAGTCCCCTTGGTGCCCACATAAGCCACTTGGGCGTCCATGCTCCACGGCAGCATGCGCTGAATCGTAAAATTCCACTGCTGCACATAGGGCACCCGGCTGTCTTCCTTGATGATCGCCGTCACACTGTTGCCCAACAGCAACGGGTTGGCCGGATTGGGGACGGATTTGATGTTGCCCGCGCTGAAGGCGTTCTCGAAGGGCGCCACCAGAATATTCGCATTGGAGGTGACTCCGGTGCTCGGGCGGATCTGGACGTAGGAGGGAGAGGTGAAGCCGTCCGAGCCAAAGCCCTGCGCGCCAGATCCCAGTCCCGTGATCATGTCGTAGCTGATGCCATACGCCGAACGGATCACGGTCTTCTGTCCGAGGCGATAAGCAAAGCCGATGCGGGGCGCGAAGTCCCTCCACTCGGAATTGGTCTGCCCGCGAGAATTGCCGTTCATCCCGGCGAACTTGTACACACCCGGCGTGCCGGTAAGGTTCGGCGAATACAAGTCGAACTGGCTCAAGTGATTGTTCCGCTCAGTCAACGGCCCTTGATACTCCCACCGCAGCCCGATGTTGACGGTCAGGTTTCTGTTGGCTTTCCAGTCGTTCTGGCTATAGAACGCATAGAAAGGATTCTTCAGCGCCATGGAAGGATCCCCCGTGGAGAATTGGCCGCCGGCGAGGGCGCCGTCGCCTGCTCCCATCAGGAAGCCCGCCGCACCCCAGCCCTGCGATACGTTGCCGGCCACCGTGGGACACCCTGTCCCTTCGCAGTATTGGGTGAAGCTGTTGGCTGCGTTGGCGAAGACCATCGGGTATTGCGGCTGAACAAAGTTATTGTACAGAGCCAGGTACTCGGCGCCAAGTTTTACAGTCCACTTATTGAATATATGCGTGAAGTTCGGTGTCAGCGAGTAGTTGGTGGAGTGATTGTTGCGAATCGAGAAACCAGCGGGGCCCATCGAGATGTACGGGGCGACCTGGATGCGCGGAAAGGGCGCCACCAGGTTGGCATTCACTTCCGCCTGCGAGAAGCCGGGATTATTTCCCGCCTGGTTCAGATAGTCCAGCCCGCCGGTCGGGATCAGGATCAGGTTGATCCGCGTCATACTGGCACGAAACTCCAGTATCGACTTAGCCGAGATCGTCCAGTTATAGCCCATCCCGACGCTGGGATTGAACTGACTTGTGGGGGCGTTGTTATTGGCGGCTAAGTTGGAGAAGATGTTCGGCGGATTGCTCAGCGTCCAATCGGTGACTTCCCGGAAGAAGATTTTGGATGACTCGCTGATCTGGTGGTCGAACCTGAAAGTGAACTGATCGGTCCGCGTGTAAGTCGGAGCGTTGGTGAAATAGTTGTTCGATCCGTCCGGGTTCTGCGGTGTGATGTTTGGCAGCGGGAAGAAGCTGTACAACTTTAGCGCCGTCGCATCCAGATACTGGGAAGGAATCTTGTTCAGCACACCGCCCGAACTCGCCTGCTGGCGCGTGAGCTGGTATGTGGTAGCGGTCGGGTTCGTGACCGTTGTCGTGCCCGGGAGCGGCAGGTAAATGTCCCGATTGATGGTTAGCACCTGCCCGTTCACGTTGGCCGTGGTGACGGTCTGGCTAAAGTCTCCGGTCCTCTCTAGCGCCGTGGGCACCGTGTAGTAGGTGCTCTGTCCCTGTGACCTGCGCAAGCCCTGGTAGCCGAAGAAAAAGAAAGTCTTGCTATGACCGTTGTAAACCTTGGGTATCCAAATTGGCCCGCTCACAGACCCGCCGAACAGGTTGGTGGTAAACGGCGGCCTGGGGCGCACCGGCCGGCCGTTGGACAGGGTGCCAAAGGTATTATTTCCAAACGAATTCGCATTGAAAGCCGCGTTGCGCACGTTCTCGAATAACCCGCCGTGGACCTTGTTTTGCCCGCCTCTGGTGGTGATATTGATAACGCCACCCCCGGCGCGGCCATATTCGGCGGAATACGCGTTGGTGATGATCTTGATTTCCGCAATCGAATCCCGGGACGGGATTACGGCGATTTCGTTCACGTAGCCATTGGTGTTGGCCGCGCCGTCAAGCTGGATATTGCTGGAGACCGGGCGACTGCCGTTGACCGTGAATCCCGAAAAGTACTGGCGGGAGTTATCGCCGGTGTTCACGTTATTGGGATCGAGAAACGCGCCGGTAGTGACGACCCCGGCCAACCCCATGGCAAAGACCAGAGGGTTCTCGTTGATGTTCGGCGTATTCTGGATGGTGCGGTGGTCGATGGTCTGGCTCAGTTCCGAAGAATCCGTTTGCAGGACATCGGTGCTCGCCATCACGGTGACGGTATCCTGCGCGTTGCCGACCTCGAGTTTGACGTCCACGCGGTACTTCTGGTCGGTGTTGAGCGTGATGGCTGTCTGGCTAAAAATTTTGAAACCAGTGGCTTCCACCGCGACCACGTATGACCCGGGGATCAGATAGGGGATCTCAAAGTTGCCGTCGGCGTTGGACGTGCTGTGAGACACGATGTTGGTGCCGCCATTAGTAATCTTGATCTTGGCGTTAGGAACTGCGCCTCCGGAGGCGTCGGTCACCGTTCCCAGAATTGTGCCACCGGTCACCTGGCCGCTGACGGTCGCGCTAAAGAGTAAGAGGGTCGCGCACGCCGCGATCCACCGGACTGATTTGGTTCCCTTCACCGGAACACCGGCTGAACTACGTGGTTGTAACATCATTCGCTTAACCTCTCTAGAAGTACAGCTTCAAGCCGAGTTGTATGGTGCGGTTGCCGCCGATGTTCGCGCCTATGTCGGCGTAAGCCGTCTGAATATTGTTAGGCGCTACGGTTGGAACCGTCACCCCTTGAATAAGTGTTCCCGTGTAGCTGAGACCCGTGTACGCCGCGAAGTTATTGGCGTTGGTCTGGAAGTATACGTGGTTCAGCGCGCCGTACAGCTCCGCCCGGAATGCCAGCCGCACCTGCTCATGGATGGGGAAGTCTTTCAGGATCGCCATGTTGAAAGTTACGACGTGCGGCATCCGAATGTAATCCATCACGCGCGGCGCATTGCCCACTGACAAGTAAGCCGGCGGGGTGAAGACCGACAGCGCATTGATGTACGGGCAGCGCTGCGTCACCGCGTTATTGGAGTTGTCCTTCCAGTTGGGAATCACCGGGTTCACACCGGAAATGATGTTGACACGGATGTTGCGAACGGCATCGGGGAAGCCCGCCGTGGTGCCCGACAGCGCCTGCAGCGGGAAACCGCTGCGCACTTCTCCGTTACCGCTCAGCTTCCAGTTGCCGACCACCTGGTTGAGGACGCCGCGCGTGCCGTTGAGCAGCCCTTTGCCCTTGCCCACCGGCAGGTCCCAGTTGAAGTTGTAGCGGAACGTGCTGGGAACGTCTGAGACGGAAATCGATTTCTCCAACTTGTGGGAATCGCCATAGAGCTGCGGCGATCCGGTGCCCCAATTCTGAATGTTGCCCCCGCAGTATTGGCCGGCGCACGAACTATCGTCCATCGACTTCATCCAGGTGTAGTTCACTCCGAACTGGAAACCCTTGGAGAAGCGTTTGGTGAAGTTCATCTGGAGCGCGTTGTAACGGGAATCGAATCCCTGGCTGAGCGGATCGGTCACGTCGCCCAGCGTCGGAATCTTGCGGAGTGAGTTCTGCAGGGTGACCATGACCGGTGTGCCGTTGGGGTTGAGCAGCCCCGTCGGATCCGGCACCAACTGGCTCAGGTTCAACCCGGCCTGGTAATCCTTCACATACGTGTTGAGGTCGACGGCGTTGAAGATGGAAGACGTTCCGAACATGTTGGTGCCCTTGCTTCCCACGTAGTTCACGTCCAGGCCGTAGTCCTTTCCGAACTGGAAGCCCAGCCCCATGTTCCACTGCTGCATGTAGGGAATGGTCACGTGGTTGTTCAGGTAATACACCCCATTCAGGTTCGTGTAACTGGTGATAATGCCTTTTGGCGGCATGACGAATCCGCCGCTGGGAAGCACCACGGGAGCGTAGTCCATCTGGACCTGCCAGCCATTCGCCGCACCGTTGGTGGCCAGCGAAACCGACTTCGGGCTCAGGTCTGGAAACGCGCTGCTGTACAAGCCGTTGGTGGGGATGTGCGAAATGGCATAAGCGCCGCGCAGAACTTGCAGACCCGGAATCAGCTTGGGCAGCCGCCACGCGAAGCCGAAGCGCGGCTCGATATTGTTATAGCGTGTCGGCCAGAGCGTGGTGGGCGCGCCGTTTTGCCCGCCAAGCTGGATATAGCCATTCTGGTCGGCGCCCGAAGGCAGGGTGATGCGTTGGTCGACGAAGGTGCCCTGCTTATCGTGCTTTTCGCTGCGCGGCACTTCGATCTGGTAGCGCAGGCCGATGTTGAACGTCAGCCGCGAGGTGACTTTCCAATCGTCTTGCACGAAGCCGGCCATGTACTTCCAGCGATACTGATAAGGGACTACGGCCGGAGCCACACTGACCGAATTCGGATAGCCCAGCAGCAAGGATGCAATGCCGAGCCCGGTCTGCGCGTTGGCGATCCCCACTACCGGCTGTGTATTGATGCTGCCGGTACCGATGTTGGTCTGGGCGGCGTTGAAGCCCCAGCTTCCGCCTACATTGACGTAATCGATCAGGTTCTGCTGCGGAGCCTGGATATCGACGCCTATCTTCAAGCTGTGCTTGCCCTTGGTCCAGCTCAGGGTGTCGCTGAGCTCGAAGAAATTGTCGTATTCGTGCATGCCGGGGTCGCTCGAAATGGATTGCACCTGCGTGTCGCCGAGCGCAATCTGGGGAACGCCGGCGCTCAGGAAAGAGGGAAACCCAAACTGCTGGTATCCGTTGATCGCGAGCTGTTCATCGGTCTGGGTCCGCGCGATGTTCGACCGGTTGAACCCGAACCGCAACTCGTTCACCTTGTTCCCGCCCCACGTGTAAGTGTCGCTCAGAGCGGCGTTCGTCCCAATGCTGCGGTCGGTGGGCACCTGCTCGGCCAAGCCCCCTTGGAAAAAGCGGATGCCCTTGGTCGGGGCCTGCGAGATACGGAAACTCAGCCGGTTGTTGCTGGTGATCACCTGGTCCAGTTTAATGTTGAAGCGGTTGTCGGTGTTGCGGACGTGACGGAACAGCGAGTTGTTTTGCCCCAAAGAGTTAATCGGCATGTTGGGCAGCACTTGCAGATTCAGAATCTTCTGGCCGATGGGTGAAATCAGACTCTTCGGAATCGTGGATGGGCGTGTTCGTACCCGCCAGGAAGTGCTGGAAGAGGAAGACCGGCTGGTAGGTGGCGCTGTTGTACACCGATTGTGAAAAGTCGCCCTGGCGCTCCAGGGCGGTCGCCACCCGGTCGAACGAGGCGAGCTGGGTATACTGCCGCAGGGGCTCGAAACCGAAGAAGAAGAAAGTGCGATTGGCGCCATTGTAGAGTTTGGGAATGACCACGGGACCGCCGAAGTCCGTGCCGCCGCGCCAGTAGCGGACCATTCCCTTCTTGCGGAAGGAATTCTGCCAGGGGGCAGCGTTCAGGATGTCATTCTGGCTGAAAGAGAAGACCGTGCCGTGAAGCCCGTTCGATCCCGATTTGGTGGTCATGCTGACGATGCCGCCGCCGCCGCTGCGGTACTCCGCGCTGTAGGAATTCTGCACCACGGAGACCTCGGAGACCGCATCCGTACTAAACGATAGCGAGATCCGGCCGAAGTACATGCTGGTATTGCCGACGCCATCGGCCTGAAATTGAACCGTGCCCATGGCGCTACCCGAGATGGACAGCCCGCCGCCGGGGGTCGTGAATCCCGTGGTGATGGCCGCCTGCTCCACCCCGGGGTCGCCCTGCACGCCGGGCAGCAGCGAGACAATCTGCAACGCGCTCTGATTGAGTATCGGAAGTTCGTCGATCTGCTTCAGATCCGTGCGGTATTGCACCGTGGAGGATGCCTGCTGGACCATGGACGCCTCCCCTGTGACGGTGACTTCCGTCGAGGTGCTGCCCACGCTCAGGCTGAAGTCAAGCGCCACCGTGCTCGAACTTTCCACCCGAATCGGCTCCCGGCTCTCCTTTTTGAATCCTTCTTTTTGCAGGGTCAGACGATAAGTGCCGGGCTCCAGGGCGGGGAGCGAGTAAACGCCATCCGAGTTGGTAGTGGCAGTCTGCGTGACGTTCGTCGCCAGATTCGTGGCCGTCACTTTCACGGCGGTGACGGCGGCTTTGGACGCGTCGATTACGGTACCGGTGACGGTGCCTGTGTTGGTCTGGGCACTCAGCGCCGGGCAGATGGCGAGCAAGGCCCACGCGAGTCGTTTCATGGACTACCTCCCACACTATACGTTCAAAGAAACTATCACACTGACGACCTCAGCGGATCTCAAATGATCTCAAATACTGAGAAATCGAACGTTTTCGTCCGGGGATTCGCTGTATCGTCAAAGGTGATCATGCGACCCCTTAGCCTGATTGCCCTCTGCGCCGCGCTACCGATGGCGGCCGCGACCAACCGACGCCAATGACGAAAACAGCCCAAGCTTGGTCAGGACACTCTAGCCGGTCGAGCGGGAGCCGTGATATGTTCGTACCACTATGACAACTCGACTGCGTTTCATCGCTCTGGGCCTGCTCTTTTCCGTACTCGTTTCCGCTCAGAACAAATCCTTCACTCCGCGGTGGTTCGCGAAATATCAGACGCTGCTCCAGAACGGGATAGACGGCAGCGCGCCGAAGTCCAATTCGATCAATGCCAGCACGAACGTCGACAGAGCGAGACGTTTATCGCGGTCAACACCGTGAACTCCACTTCGCTCGCGGGCGGCTCTAACGAAATCTTTCGTCTCCCGATGCGCGGGTACTCGTCCTCGGATGGTGGGAACAGTTGGGTCGGTGTCGACTTACCTCTTCCGCCTCCGATCGGAGCAAACGGAATCGATTTCGGGTCGGATCCATCGCTCGCCTTCGATACGCGCGGCAATCTGTTTTACTCCTACATCGTCGTGTACTTCAGCAGCGGGAACGGCATTAATGGAACGGCGCTCGCCGTGGCAAAGTCGACCGACGGCGGAAAGACTTACCCGTCGGTCAACATTTTTTCGTTTTCCTCCGGCTCCGATCACTTCAATGACAAGCCGATGATCACAGCGGACACGGCGTTAGGCAGCCCGTTCCGCGACAACGTGTACGTCGCCTGGGACGCGGCAAGCGGCGGGTCCACGAGCGCCGGAATCCGTTTCGCCCGCTCCACCGATCATGGCGCGAGTTTCAGCGTCCAGCGCATCGACCACCCGAGCGGTCCAGGCCGCGCCATCGCGGCGGTGCCCTTCACCGGCCCGGGGGGCGAAGTTTACGTGGCCTGGAACGACATCGCGGCGAACACCATCGCCTTCAATCGCTCCTTCGATGGAGGCGTGACGTTCGGCACCACGGGCGTGGTCGCTTCCAAGCAGATTGCGTTCGACATCGGCATTCCCGCGATCTCTTTCCGCCGAGCACTGATTTATCCCGCGTGCGACGCCGACCGTTCCACTGGCCCGCATCGCGGCCGCCTGTATTGCGCCTGGACCGATCTGGCGGCGAACGGAATCAACACTGATATTTTCACGGCGTTTTCCGACGACCACGGCTCGACGTGGTCTGCACGGCGCTCTGTTACAGATCTCGCGGGCGTCGATCGGTTTTACCCGTGGCTTGCCGTCGACGCCGCGACCGGCGAAGGGAACATTTCGTTTTACGACACGCGCAACGACACTACCGGGCAACGCTTCATGACCGACGTTTACTTTACGCGGTCCACCGACGGAATCAGTTTCTCACCCAACGTGCGCGTGTCTACCGCCAGTTCAAACGAACACGACTGCGGCGGGATCTTCCCTTGCAGTGCAATCGACTACGGCAACCAGTATGGGGACTATGAAGGCCTGGCGTCGTTTGACGGGATTTCGCACGCTATCTGGACCGACAGCCGCAACCAGCTCAACGCCTCGACGGGCTGCCGCACGAATCTCACGATGGAAGAAGTTTTTACGGCCAAGATTCGCTGACCGGATTTAGCCGGTGTCGAGTGGAGGGGCTTGGGCTCCTCGACGCCGGTCTTCCACTGGCCCAATTCCTCGGCTGCCTGCCGCTCGTAGCCGCGCAATTCGGCGACCAGCGAGACCACGCCGGGGTCGATGCGGGGTCACCAGCCGATCGGCCTTCTTTCCTTTATAGTCGCGCACCAGCAACCCGCTGATCCAGGATCAGGTCAGGGCGGATACCTACGCCGCGCTTTGCTCCCGCTTCTCGGTCCACTGCCCCTCCTTGATCGCCGCCTGCTTCAGGTGTCCTTGACCTGCGCCACCAGGGCCGCGTCAAACTTCCAGCTCTCCGGTTCGGCGTTCTTGCCGCTGTCCTTCGCCAGGATGACGGTGGCGGCGCCGTGTACCTCGGCGAACTCGACGGACTTCGCTGCCACGACTGAGAGCTAAACGATCATCCGCGCACGCCGCCAACGTTTTACCGCTCGATCTTGAAGCCGACTTTGATGGTGACCTGGAATTCGTGCACAGCGCCGTCGACGATGCGACCGCGTTCCTCAACGACCTCAAACCAATCCATGTGACGGATGGTTTTTGAAGCTTCGGCGATACCCGACTTGACCGCGTCGGCAAAGCTTATGGGAGAAGTTCCAACCAACTCGACGATTTTGTATGTGCCTGCCATTTTCATTTCCCTTGTCCACTGAAGTCTCAGTATAGCCTCGCCGGCGCCAGTCTCCGGGTACGCTGGGAATCCAGCCTCAACGACTCGAATCGCCTCGCTACCAGTCGTGCGGTGCCTGAATTCGCCTTTCCTCGCGTCCGCCCGCGTCAGTCCTTCAAGCCTGTGGGGGGAGCATAGCGCTGTGGACAGCCGCCCGTTTTTCGCGGGCGTGGGCCCCCCCCGGCCCGGCTTTCCCGCGGAGGGGAAACGGAAAGGGAGTCAAGATTCCATGGTGCCACAGACAATTGCTTGCGCGTTACGCCTGAATCCGCCCTCCCTTCGCGTCAGCCCCCTGCAAGTCCTTTTAGCCTCGTGGAGGGAGCCGCCCGTTTTTGGAGGCGTTGGGGGAACCCTCCCGCCCCGACTTTCACCCGGGGGAAGCGGAAAGGGGTCAGCAGACCCAAATTCCCTGAAGTTCCAGGCACGGACGTGGCTGATCCGGCGTCGTCGCGGCGGCGAATGGCCCGCCAGAGAGAAGCGGCGAGGTCATGAGGATGCCCCGGAACGCTCCTCCTGTTCTTGAAGCTGATTTGCCAGTCCAACCAGTTCCTTCGCCAGAAAAGTCTCGCCCGTGCTTTCCAATGATGTAGTACAACTCGCCGCCTTTGCGAAGTCCGATGTGAGTCACGGGTTCACGATAACGGCGAACTACTTCGACGGCGTTTTCGAGCTCCATAAAGGCAGGGTAAGTGGCTCTTCCTCGCCATCTGGGCCAACTGCTCCAGGCACTCCAAGCAGAAGCAGACCGTCAGGGCTGCGAGGAGGCTGAGCAGACTGCTGAAACGTTTGAGCGTTTTCATCGGGCGGTTCCTAACATTCACCCGCAAAGAAAGGGGGAGCGGTCAGACTCCCCCGACTTGAAGGGCCGGGGTGCACGCCTCATGGAACTCGCCGGCCGTAACGAGGATATCTAGACGGCGCACACCTGGGTACCTAAGGTTACTGATTAAGGTTACTGATCGAAAGATTGGAACTTTTTCGCAATGGGCTGCTGTTCTGGTTCTATGCAGAACCCATGCGTGGTAATGCGTGGCGTTTGCGTAGGCTACCGCAATGCGAACAGCGTCACCTCCCGCACCGGCCTTTCACAGCAGACCGAGGCATGCGCCGACGCTCTATTGAGATCCGGCAGCCAGCTTCTCTTGTACGCTTCGAACCTTGTCGTTCATACTCTGCGGACGATCAATTCGCGTTCCAAATCGAAGGCTTGATGAAATACGCGGTGTACCCATCGCATGCACCACTTCGTGGCAGCGTTTAATGGCGGCGAACACCTCGTCCCATTCGCCTTCAATGTTAGTGCCGTACGCGTGTAGTTTGGTCATCAGACTGGCCTCGGCCAGCACACGCTCACACGCGGCGATTTCCCTGGAAACTGATACACCAACACCGATCGGAATCAAGCATAAGTCCGCAATCACTCGCATCATCACCTTCCAGAGCCATTGTCCCTCTATAGTGCGGTTCGTGGCGACCGCTGGAGGATCTGTCTTTCATCGGACCCCACTCCTCCGCTGGTCCTCCGCTACCTCAGGGGCGCCGGGTGGTGAGAACCTCTCCTGATCCGTAACAAGACGGGATTGATCCGGCTGCTCATCAGTGCCACGATGGGACTGGCGAATCGAGGTGGCCGAGGATGAGAGTGCCAATCGAGCCGGTCGAAGAAACTCCTGGAGAAAAACAGGCCTGCTGTCAATGCCCTCGGTGCGGCATCTGGTCTCTGGCCGATCGTTGCCCTCAATGCGGAGCGCACAAGTGGAGCTTGGAGGCAGTCCAAGCGAAAACCGAAGCACACAGCCCGCAAGAGGGGTTGGCGTAATTCCTCCGCGGCTTTCGGGGTGCTGGTGACGAGCCTGACGAGTTCGGAGCGGGCCGGGACGCGTTGAAATGCGGCTTTTGTGGCGACTGGTCGGCCACGTCAAATCTGCCCTGGGTACACCTAGTTTTCGCGAAATTGAAGGGGCGTATCATCATCATGGTTGTGCGGGGCCGTCGAGGCTGACTCGTCGAGGAAAGGAGGGCGCGGAAGATGGCCACAACAATCGTCTGGACACGGCACTTACGGAGCACACTGCATCTGGCCGATGTAGTGGCGCGGGCCGTGCTCTTCGAGTTGTCATGCATCTGTTGGCCCAGGCATGCCGGCCGAGGTGCCGGATTCTGGCATTCGTTCCGCGGACAGCGTTTCCCAGGATGAATCCGTGGTCGACAGGCGTGCACTTCTACGGGTCGGGCGTTAAACGGTCACGTGGTTTCGTTGGCGCGATGGGGATTTCGCTGGACGAATGTTCCAAAACCAGGCACATCGTGCTCCGATGATAAATGCATCGTACATATTCCCCTCCTAAAGCTGCGGGACAGGTCGGATCTACGCCCGCGTCGCCGTCACGTCCAAATATTCTGCGTGCACCAGCGTTCGGTTCCCTGTAGCTTCGTTATTCTCACGCCAAAGCTTTTCCAGTTCCGCCGCATACTCGGTCTGTTTCTGCGGGTCCAATCTCGAGAAGGCTACATGGGTCGGACCGAAATAGTGCCGGAAGAACTGCACCACCTCTCCCGGGGCAAACGGGAATTCCATGCCGATCTTCTGCCGTGTGGTTCTGATTTCGGAAGTACCGCTCGCTAGGCGTTCTTTCACCGTGCCTTCATCTCCCCAGAGTAGCGGCGAAGGAATTCCATCCGGCGGCGGGACAAACCGTGCGCCGGTTGCGAACATCTTGGCGACAAAGCCGTCTGGCGTCCAGTTAGCCATGGCGATCGTGCCCCCGAACCGGCAGGCTCGGACCAACTCAGCGGCTACGCGCTCTGGCCTGGGTGCGAACATTGCCCCGAACATTGTCATCACGACATCGAATTGGCCGTCTGCACAGGGTAATTGTTCAGCATCACCCTCATCGAAAGTCGCATCTAGCCCTTCGGTGACGGCTCTTTGCCTCGCCTGCTCCAGCAGATTGAGAGCGATATCGATTCCAGTAACTTTGGCGCCGGCCCGCGCGGCGGGAATGGCCGAATTCCCGGTACCACACGCAACGTCCAACACCTTAGCCGCGGGCCTGATGCCCAGCCGGCCCACGAACTCTTCGGCAGCTTTTGCCGAGTATTGGGCGATTTGACCGAAATCGCCCGCCATCCATGTCGAGCGCATTCTTTGCTTCAGTTGTTCCAGTTCGGCGTGAGCAGGTTGCATATG
>WNFJ01010402.1_pt1 | contig 14636 bp, 9 predicted proteins | sample 5400461 | NCBI WGS metagenome assembly WNFJ01 (sample SAMN13153349, study PRJNA577476) | soil metagenome | isolation source: 115 cm saprolite on Douglas fir-dominated hillslope | place: USA:California | collected 2013-09-17 | reverse complement strand
CGGCAACGTTCAAGGTGATGGGCCAGCCGGTGCCGCGCGTCGATATTCCGGCCAAGGTCACTGGCGGCGCGGCCTACATCCAGGACATGCGGCTGCCAGGCATGGTGCATGCCCGCATGGTGCGGCCGCCGAGCTATCGCGCGCAATTAATGGAGTGCGACACCTCAACGGTCGAAAAACTGCCCGGCGTCGTCAAGGTGGTCCGTGACGGCAATTTTCTCGCGGTCGTCGCCAAAAAGGAATTCCAGGCGATCAAGGCGACGCGTGCGCTGTCGGCTGCGGCAAAATGGCAAGAGACGGCGAGCCTGCCGAAGCAGGACGACTTGCTTCACGTTCTCGCCAATCTGCCTTCACAGGACCAGACGATCTTCGAACAAGGCAATGCGTCCGTCCTCGGCCAAAAGACCATCGAAGCAACTTATACCCGGCCGTATCAGTCGCACGGGTCGATCGGCCCGTCCTGTGCCGTCGCGCAACTCGCCGACGGCACAATGACAGTCTGGACCCATACGCAGGGCGTCTATCCCGACCGTCAGGGCATCGCGGAGATGTTGCGCGTGCCACCGGCAAGCGTTCGCTGCATCCATGTCGAAGGCTCCGGCTGCTACGGCCATAACGGGGCCGACGATGCCGCGGCCGATGCGGCGCTGATTGCGCGCGCGTTGCCCGGCACGCCGGTTCGCGTGCAATGGATGCGCGAACAGGAGCATGCCTGGGAGCCGTTCGGGCCGGCGATGGTGACCAAGCTGAAGGCCTCGCTCGACGATAACGGCGCCATCGCCGACTGGAATTTCGAAGTCTGGAGCAACACCCATTCGATGCGGCCGGGCGGCGCCGGATCGATGCTGGCGGCGCAGCATATGGCGCAACCATTCGCGGTGCCCGCGGCCAAGCCCATTCCATTGCCGGAAGGCGGCGGCGACCGCAACGCGATCCCGATCTACAAATTCCCCAATGCGCATGTGGTGTACCACTTCATCCCTGATATGCCGGTGCGGATTTCGGCGATGCGCTCGCTCGGCGCCTATCACAACGTGTTCTCGATCGAGAGCTTCATGGATGAACTCGCCGATGCGGCCGGCGCCGATCCCGTCGCGTTCAGGCTGAAGCATCTTGAGGATCCGCGCGGGCGCGATGTGATCGAGAGGGCTGCGCAAGGATTCGGATGGCAGAAGGGGCAGATGGCGCCGCGCGATCGCGGATACGGTTTTGCCTTTGCGCGCTACAAGAATCTGGCGGCGTATTGCGCCATTGCCAGCGAAGTGGAAGTCGAAAGGGAGACCGGTCGCCCGCGACTGGTGCGCGCGGTGGCGGCGGTCGACAGCGGTCAGGTGGTCAATCCGGATGGGCTGATCAACCAGATCGAAGGCGCGATCGTGCAGTCGATGAGCTGGACGCTTTACGAAAGCGTCACCTTTGACGACACCAGGATCACCAGCATCGACTGGCAGACTTATCCGATCCTGCGCTTCAATTCGGTGCCTGATAGCATCGAGGTGCACATCATCAACCGGCCCGGCCAGCCTTTCCTCGGTAGCGGCGAAACCGGGCAGGGCCCGGCGGCAGCATCGATCGCGAACGCCATCGCTAATGCCACCGGAAAACGGCTGCGCGATTTGCCATTGACGCGGAAGAAGATCAAGGACGCGATTGGCGCGTGAAGCTTTAGCAATCGTCGTTGCGAGCCAACGGTTCGCGCGAATGCGCGCCCGATGACGGGCTCCGCGAAGCATGCAGCCTTGCTTTTGACGCCAACTAGGGCGCGTAGTCGTAAATCGAACTTGAGTTGCGCGACTCGTCGGAAATGGAGAGAACGCGGGCGAGATGCCGCATGACCGCCAAAAACTGTTTCTCGAGGGCCCCCTCGGCAACGCGCTGATTCGCCTCGCGATCCCGATCATCTTGGGCAATGTCCTGCAGACCGGCTACCAATTGACCGATGCGTTCTGGGTCGGACGATTGGGCGCAGCGGCGGTGGCTGCGGTGTCGATCAGCTTTCCTGTCACCTTCCTGGTGATCGCGCTGGGTGCGGGCCTCGGCATTGCCGGCGCGACGCTGTCGGCCCAATATATGGGCGCGGGGCGGCGCGATCTGGTCAATCATGTCGCGGCGCAGACCATGATGATGGTTACGGTCACGTCCGCGGTTCTGGGCGCAGTGGGCTATGCGCTGGCGCCCTCACTGCTCGAACTGCTGGGCGTTGCGCCTGACGTCTATGCTGGCGCGCTCGGTTTCATGCGGGTGTCCTTTGTCGGTATCATTTTCATCTTCGTCTACGCCATGTTTCAGGCGCTGATGCGCGGCGTCGGCGAAACCAGAACGCCGCTGCTGATCGTGTTCGGAACCGTGGTGCTGAACTTTCTGCTCGACCCGTTGTTCATCTTCGGCCTTGGGCCATTGCCTCCGCAGGGCGTCATGGGCGCGGCGCTGGCGACGCTGGCGACACAGGGGCTCGCGGCCCTGCTCGGGATTGTGATCTTCCTGCGCGGCCGCCATGGCATCCAGCTTTCGTGGCGCGGCTTTCGTCCCGACCCGGCCTACATCAGACGCGCGGTCTCGTTGGGTTTACCCGGATCGATCGAACTGGCGACGCGAGGCATCGGACCGATGCTGCTGTCATTTCTGGTGGCGGGTTTCGGCACGGTGACGCTGGCCGGCTATGGCATCGGGTCGAACATTCTGCAATTCGTCACCATTCCTGCGATGGGGATGTCGCAGGCGGTTTCAACTCTGGTCAGCCAGAATATGGGCGCGGGGAATCTGCAGCGCGCGGCACGCGTTACCGCTCTGGGCGCCGGCTCCAGCTTTGCCGTTCTCTCGATCGTGGGGTTGATTGCCTACATCTTTGCGCCCGCTTTGGTGGCGTTCTTTGTGCCGCGCGCACCTGATGTTGTCGCCGAGGGTGCGCATTTCATTCGGATCATGTGCCTGGCATGGGGCGGCATCGGCGTGCAGCTGTGCGTCCTGTCTGCCTTCCGCGCCTCCGGCAACATGCTGGCGGCTATGGTGATCGCGCTGGTCTCCCAGTTCATGTTGCAGTTTCCGCTGGCCTATATTCTTTCCAAACACACGAGCTTGCAGGCTTCCGGTCTATGGTGGTCGTTTCCGATCACCATCATCCTTGTCGCGCTCGTGTCGGTGTGTTGGTTCGCCCAAGGCGGCTGGAAAGCGACGGTGCTGACGGAAGAAAGCCGGCAGATCGCCCAGGTGGCCGAGGAGACGATTGCCGAAGAAGGCATTCGCTGAGCGCGTTGTTTGGCGCCTGAACACCACCAGCATCGGCGTCAGCGTGCCGCTCCGGTCGTTGACTCTCCAGGACCGGCGGCTGGTGGCGGGGGCTGCTCTATCGCGGTCGATCCCGGCGTTCCGCTTGGGCCGGGATTACTCTCAACATGGTTGGTGCTCCAGGGTCCCCATGTGAGGATGGCGAGCACGAGAACGAAAGCTGTGGCGATAATGGCGAGCGTTCCGGCGCTGATCGAGCCTTTACGATCATGACTATTTCGCATGCGGTTCTCCGTGAGGGTATCGGCGGAGAACGCTGCTGTCCGGGCGATGGTTCCCGGTGGCGCAGCCCGCCGATCACCGCTTCCGGCGTGGCCATGACCGGGTTGTGGGCGATGACGCCTCACAAGGCTGTTCCTTGCTGCAGGGGCTGCACATATTGTAATCATGCTGGCTTGTAATCATGCTGGCGGCTAATCGGCTCCGCTCCGACGCTTCCGACCGCTGTCATCCCACCTGCTGTCATCTCACCCCCAAGGAGTAACCCCATGACGCACGCCATCCGCTTTCATAGAACCGGCGGCCCCGAAGTTCTGGTCTGGGAGGAAGTCAATGTCGGCAAGCCCGGCCCCGGGGAAGCGCGCATCCGCCACACGGCGGTGGGGTTGAATTTCGTCGATATCTATTTCCGTTCCGGACTCTATCCCGCCCAATTGCCGAGCGGCCTCGGCGGCGAGGCGGCTGGCGTAGTCGAGGAAGTCGGACCCGGCGTCACCGATCTGAAGCCGGGCGACCGTGTCGCCTGTGGCGCCGCGCCGATGGGGGCCTATGCCGAAGAGCGGCTGATCCCCGCCGATCGTCTGTTGAAACTGCCCGACGGCATCGATGACAAGACCGCGGCTGCCATGATGCTGAAGGGCCTGACGACGCAATATCTGATCCGCCAGACCTATCGGGTCAAAGCCGGCGACACCATCCTGCTGCATGCCGCGGCGGGTGGCGTCGGCCTTATCCTCAGCCAATGGGCCAAGCATCTCGGCGCTACCGTGATCGGCACGGTCGGCAGCGATGAAAAAGCAAAACTGGCAAAAGCTCATAACTGCGCCCACACCATCGTCTATACGCGCGAGGATTTCGTGAAGCGCGTCGAGGAGATCACCGAGGGCAAGAAGGTGCCTGTCGTCTACGATTCCGTCGGCAAGGACACCTTCCTGAAATCGCTCGATTGCCTGGCGCCGCTCGGTGTCGCCGCGCTGTTCGGCCAGTCCTCCGGCGCTGTCGAGCCGCTCAACCTCGGCCTGTTGGCGCAAAAGGGATCGCTCTACGTCACCCGCCCGACGCTGAACACCTATGCCGCCAAGCGCGAGAATTTGGTTGCCATGGCGAAAGAGCTGTTCGACGTGGTGCTCTCCGGCGCGGTCAAGATCGCGGTCAATCAAACCTATCCGCTGAAGGACGCCGCCAAGGCGCACGCCGATCTGGCTGCGCGCAAGACCACGGGATCGACGGTTCTTTTGGTCTGAGGCGCAGGCGCGCGTGGCGCGCGTTCTCATTCCACTGCCGGCGCAGGATTTCGATCCGAGCGAGGCTGCCGTGAGCTGGCGGGTGCTGGTGAATGCGGGACATGTCGTCTGTTTCGCCACCCCCGACGGCCGGCCGGCCGTGGCCGACGACATGATGTTGACGGGGAGGGGCCTCGACCCCTGGGGGGCCATTCCGCTGTTACGCAATTTGCCCCTCGTCGGACTTCTGATGCGGGCAAACCGCGGCGCGCGCCAGTCCTACGCTGAAATGATTGTCGATCCCAATTACCTCGCGCCGCAGCGCTGGGATGCCGTCGATCCCACCGCGTTCGATGCGCTGCTGTTGCCCGGCGGGCATCGTGCGCGCGGCATGCGCGATTTTCTCGAAAGCGAAATCCTGCAACGCCATGTAGCGAGCTTCTTCGACGACGAAAAACCGGTGGCGGCCGTCTGTCATGGTGTGCTGCTGGCCGCGCGCAGCATCTCCAAACGAACGGGCCGGTCGGTTCTTTGCGGATATCAGACCACCGCCTTGACCTGGGCGTTCGAGAGCAGCGCCTGGTCGGTCGCGCGCATCACGCGATTCTGGGATCCCGACTATTACCGAACTTATCTGGAGCAGGACGGACAACCGAAGGGCTTTATGTCGGTGCAGCAGGAAGTGACCCGCGCGCTGGCACGTGCGGAGGATTTCCGCGATGTTCCCAGCGACGATCCGCACTATCGCCGCAAGACCTCAGGCCTGGTGCGTGATTCTCTCGACGACGCGACGCCGGCCTTTGTGATCCGGGATCGCAATTATGTTTCGGCACGATGGCCGGGCGACGCCCACACCTTGGCCAAGATTTTTGCCGGGATATTGAAATAATCAACCGCGGTCTGGTTCGGCCATAGAAGCATCATCGGTGTGGTGGAGCGTCGCTCTCCGGGGCGCAGCTTGTGCCTTGCTGCCAGGCTGGTCGCGGCTCTTCCCTCGGGCAACCGCGGGGGGTCTGCGTTGGGTATCCGACCTAAACTTCCAGGAGTTCCGATGCGGAACGATCGAGCCCATAGCAGGTTGCTGTCGGCTTGGTCGCTGCCCACCCTTGTCGGCGGCTCAGCGAGGAGAAATCCTGTTTTTGGGCAAAAGGAGGTTTTCGTGCGCACTCGCATCATCCATCTGATCAATCCGAAGACCGACTCGCTGACGACCCGACCAATATACTTCAATCGAGCGCTGTATTCTCCGCTTGCGGGCTTGCTGGCCGTTGCCGCCTGTATCCCGAAAGACCAATACCAGGTGGTTCTCACCGACGAGAACATTGAGACGATCGACTTCGATCTGAAGGCCGATCTGGTGGGAATTTCCGCAATGACGAGTTACGTCAACCGCGGATATGAGATCGCTGACCGGTTCCGCGTCAAGGGCGTGCCGGTGGTGATGGGAGGCGTGCACCCAAGCTTCATGCCGCAGGAGGCTCTGCAGCATTCAGACGCGGTCGTGATCGGGGAAGTCGAACTCGTGATCGACAAACTGCTCGATGATCTGAAACAGGGGTCGATGCGCGGCACCTATAAATCCGACAGGCTGCATCCGATGGTCGGGATGCCGATGCCGCGCTATGATCTGCTCAAGAAGCACCGCTACGTCAACAAGACGTTTGTCCAGACCTCACGCGGCTGCCATCAAGGCTGCACCTTCTGCGCCGAACCGCTGATGAACGGCCTCAAGTTCCGTTATCGTCCGGTCGACGAAGTTATCCATGAGGTGGAGAATTGCGGTGCGCGCACCATCTCGATCAACGATGCCGATTTCTTCGGAACGCCGGAGCGCCCAAAGGAGGTCATGCGTGCCTTGAGAGGACGTGGCATCCAATGGCAGGCCGGCGTTACCTCCAAGCTTGCGCAGGATGACCGCATGCTCGAACTCGCGGCCGAAAGCGGCTGCACGATGCTCAGCATCGGGTTCGAGTCGATCTCGCGTGAAACGCTGAAAAGCGTGCACAAGCATGTCAATCGACCCGAAAATTTCATGGCGCTTGTGGAGAAGGTTCATTCATATGGAATCATGGTATTCGGGTTGTTCATGTTTGGATTTGACGGGGACAACATTTCGGTGTTCGACGAAACCGTGAAATTCAACATCGCGGCAAAATACGATGCTTGCGCCTATTCGGTGCTTACGCCCTATCCGGGCACGCTCACCTGGTATGAGATGAAGAAGGCCGGCCGCATCGTCTCTTTCGACTGGTCGATGTATGATCAGGGCCACGTCGTTTATCGTCCGGCCGGCATGTCGGCGGACGAGCTTCGGATCGGCCAAGCCAGCGCCTACGAGGGGTTTTATTCGAGTTCTTCGATCGCGAGCCGTTTCCCGCTGCAGGGCAAGCGCCATCGCGCGCAATGGTTGATTTACAACCTTTTCATGCGCAAGGCCTCGCAAACCGAAAACATCGATTCGGTTGCGGCGCCGACGGCGGAATCGGATGTTGCGCCAATGCCTCCGATCCTGCCGGTGAAACGCGAGTGGCGTGCGGCCGTGCTGGAGGCAGCAGACGGTACTGGACCGCACCTGATGTGAAACCGCGATTGGGGCGAGCGCGCCAACTGATGAGGCCAAAGCTTACTCCGCGGCCACCGTGGCGCGTTGTTTCGCGTCGTCCTGGCCGAGCAGCAATACGGCACCCATCGCGATGAGGCCCAGCGCCGCCAGCAACAACAACCCCCCGGCGTAGCTGCCGGTGTGATCCTTGATCCACCCCATCGCAAACGGCCCGGCGAACCCTGCGAGGTTGCCGATCGAATTGATCACCGCGATCCCGGCTGCTGCCGCGGCCCCCGACAGGAACGCGGTGGGTAGCGTCCAGAACACCGGCAGGCAGGCGAAGATGCCGAAGCCGGCCACGCAAAGCGAGATCATCTTCAGCGTGGGGTCATCGAGCGCTGTCGAGACAGCGATGCCGGCCGCCGCGACGAACAGCGGGATTGCGCGCCGGCCCCACCACACCATGCCGATCACGCCGACAGCGTAAGGCGTGGCGGAAACCACCGTGGTGAGAAAGGTGTTGAGGCCGAACGCCTTGACGATCTGCGGCAGAAAAAAGCTCAGGCCGTAATTTGTCGCCACCGCGCCGAAATATACCAGGCTCAGCCCGAGCACCCGCGGGTTCACCAGCGCCTCGGTCACGGAATAACTGCGCACCGCCAGCCGCTGGCGCTGCTCCAGCGCCAGCCGCTCGGCCAGCCAGGCGCGCTCGTCGGGTGCGAGCCACGCCGCATCGGCCGGCCGGTCGGTGAGATAGAAGAATACCACGCCTGCGAGGATGATCGCCGGCACCGCCTCGATGATGAACAGCCATTGCCAGCCGGCGAGCCCGAGGCCGCCATGCAGGTAAAGCAGCACGCCGGAGATCGGCGCGCCGATCACGGTGGAGAGTGGGATGGCGGCCATGAAGTAACCGACGATGCGCGCGCGGTATTCGGCCGGAAACCACAAGGTCAGATAAAAGATGATGCCCGGAAAGAAGCCGGCCTCGGCGACGCCGAGCAGAATGCGAAGCAGGTAGAAGCCGTTCTCGTTGCCGATCCCGGTGGCGCGGGCAATGGCGGGGATGAATGCCATGGCGCCGGACAGGATTCCCCAGCTCAGCATAATGCGCGCGATCCATTTGCGGGCGCCGAATCGTTCCAGTAACAGGTTGGATGGCACCTCGAAGATGAAGTACGCGATGAAGAAGATGCCGGCGCCGAAGCCGAACGCGGTCTGCGACAGGCCAAGGTCCTGGTTCATTGTGAGCGCGGCAAAGCCCACGTTTACCCGGTCGAGATACGCAACGAAGTAGCAGACGATGAGGAACGGAACGAGACGTTTGGAGACTTTCGCGATTGTGCGGATTTCTACTTCATGCATATGACTGGGGCCTGACAGGTTTTACGATTGGTCGCGATGGCGGCGGCGCGGGGGGCACGCCGCCTTGTCTTAAGTTCACCACCGCGCCATTGACATGATGTGGCGGATTATTCCGGGGATGCCGGCATGGTGGTGGCGGCGAACATGCGTTCGCGTGGGAGCGGGCTGATCGGAAGTGGCCGGCTGACTGGAAGAAGCGCTCGGTTGATCGGAAGATGCCAGGCGGGCTGGCCCGATTGCCTCAAACTGCGCCTTCTGTTCGTCGTTCAGCTTGCTATAGAAGTCATCCAGCGCCGCGCGCACGATCTTGACCGCCCGCAGCATCGCGTCAAGGCGATTGGCTATTGCCTCAAGCCGCGCCGGCGGCGTGATCGGTTCCGTGGTCGGGCAAGAGGCCTTGAGAACATCCACCGCTTTTGCAGTAGCATCTCTCAGCGCCACAAGACTGGCACGCTGCTCGTCGGTTAGATGGAGCCTCGCCTCGATCTCAGCCTGGGGCCACCCCGGCACGCTCGCTTGCGCGGATTGGCAGCTTTCAACGAGCGAACGGTTGCCGGTTTTTGGGGTGTCGTTCCGGTGCTGATCCTGTGCGATCGCGTTTAGCCGGGCTCTCTGTTCATCATTCAGGAGATCCCAAAATTTCTGTAGCGCCGGTTGAACCGTCTCCACCGCCGATATCATCGCCTCGATGCGTTGTTGCATGGCCGCAAGCCGGCCCGGTGCCGTCAACGCGATTTGCGTCGGACATGCGGCTTTGATCTCCTGCGCCGCCTTGATGGAGGCGTTGGCAAGTTCATCGAGCGCGGCGCGTTGGGCCTCATTCGGCTGGATAGCTTGCTGAATTTGATCGACCGGCAGGCCCGCGATCTCGCGGCTGTCGTCACCGCACATTTCCCCCAACTGGCTGGGGATCGCGGTCGGGGCCGTCGAACTGCCGCGCGCCCGACCAACCGTGGTCTGAGAACCGCTAGCCGCGACCTGAGAACCCCCTCCGCCTTGTGGCAGATAGCCTAGAAGGTCATCATACCCGTACGGTGAGAACAAGCCGGCATAAATGTCGTTGTATCCGTAATCCCAGAACAGCGGATCGTAGTCATAGCCCCCGATCGCGTAGTCATAAACGTCGTAGTAGGCGAACGGCCAAAATACGGGACCGACCCAGCCAAATCCGCCGTGGCGATGTCGCCACCATCCGTGGTCGTCGCCGCGGCGATCATGCCATCCCGCCGTGGCCGCGGCGGTAACGATTTGAGCGCGGGCGTTTGAATTGAGTAGCGCGGTTCTATTGTGCAGTGCGCCAGCGACCGCGTGTGAATTCAGCGCGTTGCGCACAGCCTCTGCGCGGATGGCCGCGGTCCGATTTTGGTTGAGGGTTGCATTTCGGCCCTGGCCGAGCGCCGCGGCCCGATTGGCGTTCACCGTTGCCGCGCGATTGGCGTTCACCGTTGCTGCGCGATTTGTGTTCACCGTTGCCGCGCGGCTGGCGGCCTGGCTCGGACCGCCGCGAACGGCAACCGAGCGTTGACCGCCGGAACTCGGTCGCCCCGCAAACCTCGATATCGCAGGTCTGCCGGCAACGCGCGCCCCGCCGAAATGCGGCGCGCCGACGACGCGTGCACCGCCGTAATGAGGCGCCCCGCCGATGCGCGCGCCGCTGAAATGAGGTCCGCCGCCGCCACCGCCACCAAAATGCGGCGCGCCGCCGCCGCCACCAATATGGACTCCACCGCCACCGCCGAAATGGGCTCCGCCGCCACCGCCCATGGCATGAGGCGCTCCGCCGCCGCCTCCGCCAATATGCACTCCTCCACCGCCACCGCCGCCTCTTCCCGGAGCCGCGTAAGCAGCGCCCGCCAGAACGGCCGTCAAAACGATAGCGCTATAGACTTGGAATTTTGACATGGCGAATTTTGACTTGGGGAATTTTGGCATGGCGAATTTTGACATGGCACCCTCGAGTGCCCCCGCGCGTCACTACTGAAAGCAGCATGAAATAACCCGCGGACGATGCCAAAGTTCCCCCCAGCTTGCGTCGTCCGGCGCGGCTTTGGGTTCGCGGCGCCCAAGTCGGGTTCCCAAATCCTGCGCCGAACTGTTTTTTGAGAATCGTAATGACATCGTCGTGAAAACGGTTTTAAGATCATTTGGGCAGCGCGCAGGTGGAGGCCAAAATGCCAAAAATGAAGGACCTCGTTCGCTACCGCGCCATGGAATCCTTGTGCCGTCAGAGCGCGGTGTTTCATCCCCTCGAAAGCTGGCGACTGCTCGCTGAAGCCGAGATGTGGCACCACAAAGCGCTGGATGAAATGGCGCTGGATGAAATGGCGTCTGATGCGCTGGCACGCACCAGCCTTCCGGCTACATTTGCTCGAACAGAATCTCTGTCCAAGAAGGGCGACGCAAATCGATTGCCGGCGGGTTGAGGCTGCGTAAGGAAGCGCAGGGCCAATTCGGGGTCAAACAATCTTTCGCGCCCGAAAGCCGGAAATCGCCTCATCGTCATAGCCGTACTCTTTCAGGACTTCCTCGGTATGCTCGCCCTTTTCGGGCGTCGGATGCACGATCTGGCTCGGTGTGCGACTGAGCTTGACCGCCTGGTTGACCACCTCGATGTTTCCAAGCGTTTCGTGGTGCACAGGTGCTGCCATGCCGAGATGCTGAACCTGCGGGTCGGCAAACACTTCATCCATGCGATTGATCGGGCCGCAGGGCACGCCCGCTTTGTTCAGCATCTCGATCAGCTCACCGCTCGAGCGGCGCTTGGTGACCTCCGAGATAATTTGATTAAGGGCGATCCGGTTTTTCGAACGGGAGGCGTCATCGGCAAAAAGCGGGTCCTCCAACAGACGAGCCAAATCGAGCGTCTGGCAAAAGCGTGAGAAGATATGCTTGCCCGACGCTGCGATATTGATGTGGCCGTCGCGGGTCGGAAACACGCCGGTCGGAATGCTGGTCGGGTGGTCATTGCCGGCCTGGCCCGGGACGTCCTTGGCGATCAGCCAGCGCGCCGCCTGGAAATCCAACAGCGAGATTTGCGCGCCGAGCAGCGACGACTGCACCCACTGGCCCTCGCCGGAAACCTCGCGCTCCAGCAGCGCCACCAGAATTCCCATCGCGCAAAAAATGCCGGCGCCGAGATCGGCAACCGGAATCCCGACGCGCACCGGGCCCTGGCCCGGCAAGCCCGTGATCGACATCAATCCGCCCATGCCCTGCGCGATCTGGTCAAAACCCGGACGCTCGCGATAGGGACCATCCTCGCCGAAGCCGGAAATCGAGCCATAGACGATGCGCTTGTTGATCGCGCGAATGGTCTCGTAATCGATCCCGAGGCGGAATTTGACGTCCGGCCGGTAATTCTCGATCACGACGTCGGCGGTCTCGACCATCCGTTTGAAGATATCGATGCCGTCTTTTTCCTTCAAATTGAGCGTGAGGCTCCGCTTGTTGCGATGAAGGTTCTGGAAATCGGGCCCGTGCCGCGGGCCGCCCATGTCGCTCTCGTCGAGGCCTCGCGGTAGTTCGATCTTGATGACGTCGGCGCCCCAGTCGGCGAGTTGCCGCGCGGCGGTCGGTCCCGCCCGCACCCGCGTGAGATCGAGCACTTTGAAGCGGGCGAGCGCCTTCGAGGCGGGAGTGAAAGACATGCAACTTGCTCCAGTTCAGTTCATTCAGGTTTGAATTCAGATTTGACCGGGTTTACGCGATCAACGCCATCTGACGTGGTTCGAATTCCAGCCAGGCGGTGGCTCCGACAGGAAAATCCTCCAGCGGTGAGGTCGTGACCCTGAGCGTCGACGTGCCCTCCCGCGGCCGTACCACATAATCCCAGTGCTCGCCAAGAAACGCGCGCTGAAGCACGATCACGCCAACTGGCGCGCAGCCGTTGCGCGCGGTTGGCGGCGCCTCGGAGAGCCGCATGCTGTGTGGCCGGATCGAAAACACCGTTTTTCCCTGCGCAGGTAGATCCCGTTCAAATCCGGCGCGCGGCAGCGCAAAACCGTCGAACGAAATTTCTTGCCCGTCGCTGGTGCCTTCGAGGAAATTGGTTCGTCCGACAAATCCTGCCACAAAGCGCGTCTTCGGCTGGTTATAGAGCGCGCGTGGCTGATCGATCTGCTCGATGCGGCCGTGGTTCATGACGGCAATTCGATCTGACGTCACCATGGCTTCGGCCTGATCGTGCGTCACATAAACCGTGGTGACGTGAAATTCGTCATGCAGGCGCCGGATTTCGAAGCGCATCTCCTCCCGCAAGGTCGCGTCCAGGTTTGACAAAGGCTCGTCCAGCAGCAGCACCGAGGGCCGGATGACGATGGCGCGCGCCAGCGCCACCCGCTGCTGCTGACCGCCGCTGAGTTCGGCCGGGTAGCGGTCGGCAAGGTGGTTCATATGAACGACTTCCAGCATCTCCCCGACACGGCGTTTCACCTCGGCTTTCGCTATCTTTCGCAACTCCAGTCCGAACGCGACATTTTGTTCGACGGTCATGTTTGGCCAGATCGCGTAGCTTTGGAAGATCATCGACATCGCCCGCCGGTCCGGCGGAACCGAGCCGGCCGGCGAGGAAAGAATCCGGCCGTCCATCTCGATGGTGCCGAGCGTGGGGTCGACGAAGCCGGCGATCATCCGCAAGGTCGTGGTTTTGCCGCAACCGGAAGGCCCGAGCAGCGAGACGAACTCGCCGGATTGCAGTTCGAGGTCGATGTTATCGACCGCGAGAAAATCAGCGTAGCGCTTGCTGACGCCGGTTAGTTTGAGCCTGCTCAACTATTCCTCCGCAGCATGAAGTCGCGTCCGATCAATTTCGACCCGATGCCGGCGATCGCCACCGTTGCAACCAGCAGGATGACGCCAAGCGCCGACAGCACCTCGAAATTGCCTTCCTCCGACAGGTCGAACAGCATCACCGAGATGACCCGCGTGTTCGGCCCAACCAGAAAGATCGCCGAGGACAATTCCCGCGTCGCCGGGATGAAGACCAGGATCCAGGCGCCGGCGAGACTCTTCTTCAACAGCGGAATGAGGACTTTGCGGATTGCCAGAAGACGGCTGCCGCCAAGAATCCTCACCGCCTCTTCCATTTCCGGATTGATGCTGCGCAGCCCCGCCGCACTCGACGTGTAGGCAATGGGCAGGAAGCGGGTGGTAAAACCCAGGATCAGGATCGTCGCGGTGCCATAGAGCGCAAGCGGCGGCGGCGCGTAGGCGGCGTAGAAGCCGATCGCAAGGACGATTCCCGGCACCACGAACGGCGCCACGCAGAGAAACGCCAGCACATTGCTCCAGGGCACCAGCTTTCGGCTGACGACATAAGCGATGGCCAATGACAGGCTGATCGCAGCAAAGGCCGTCACGGCGGAGTAGACGAAGGTGTTAAGGATCGTCTGCTTTGCCTGGGTTTGCTCGACGAGAAGATAATAGAAATTATGGAACGTCAGATTATCGATGCTGAAGCCGCGGCCCCAGGCTTTGGCGAAGGCGGCCTGAAGCAGCACCAGCATGGGGAGAAAAACCGACAGCGCGCAGACCAGCAGCGCATAAGCGAGCATGACCCAGCGCCAGGGCCCAAGCGCGATCATCCGCCGTTCGCCGCCCTTGCCGGTGACGGATGTATAGCCTCTGCGGCCCAAGATCGTGCGCTGTAACCAGAACATCAGCACGGTGATGGCAAGCAGCGGCATCGCGTAGGCCGCCGCCTCCTCGACGCGGACCGGATACTCGAAAAATTGCCAAAGCTGCGTCGATACCACGTTGAAACGCGCAGGCAATGCGATCAGCGCCGGCGCGCCGAACAGCGCAATCGCTTCGAGAAAGCTGATGATAATGCCGCCGATGATCGCCGGCGTTACCAACGGCAAGGTGACGCGCAGCGTGGTCCGGAGCGTGCGGGCGCCAAGGATGTTGGCCGCGTCTTCCATTTCGGATGACACCAGATCGAGCGCCGAACTCGTGAACACGAACGTATACGGAAACGACGTCACCGCGACCACCACAAT
>WNFJ01636478.1_pt1 | contig 14637 bp, 13 predicted proteins | sample 5400461 | NCBI WGS metagenome assembly WNFJ01 (sample SAMN13153349, study PRJNA577476) | soil metagenome | isolation source: 115 cm saprolite on Douglas fir-dominated hillslope | place: USA:California | collected 2013-09-17 | reverse complement strand
TTGCGGGCCAGTGCCGCGACCGGATCACCCGGAGCGTTCCAGCGGCGGCTGATCAGGCGGGCGGCGACGACGGCGAGCATGGTAGCGATGGCGAGCAGCACGACGGCAGCCGTGCCCACGGCCGCCGCGGGGGTGTGCGGCCAGGCGCTGGTGGTGCGCCCATGCGCGAGGTCGGTGACGAATTTCACGCCGAACGGCTCCACCGTGCCGGCCGTGAGCGCGGCAGCGATCCTGGCCGCGGCCCAGATCAGCCCGCTGAGTGCGGCCACCCCCCAGCAGCTCGCCAGCACGGCCCACCCGGCGGCGGTCCCGCCGGGCACCAGGGATGGCCGCGGTCCCAGGGCCCGGCTCATTTCTGACCCCGCAACGGATACTCCCGCGCCTGGCTGGCACGGATCGCCTGATCGGTGTCGTACAGCTCGCGTTCGGGCCCGACGAGGCTGAGCTGGACCGGGATGCCGAGCCGCTCACCGGTCTTGATCAGGTACTTGCCGCGGCCGGGGTGGCGGGCGCCGGGCTGGTAGGACTCCGGCGCCGACCAGGACGCCACCAGCGCCCGCTCGGGCCCGGTCAGCGGAGTGATCTCAGCGACCCGGGCGAGTTCGCGGGGCGGGAGGCCGGCCAGGACGGTGATCGCGGAGCGGTCCATGAACCCGCGGGCCCGCGCTCGGTCTTCCTCGGTGGCCAGGGCGTCCAGGTCGGCGAGCGAGTGGGTGATCATGATGCTGGCCATGCCGCGGGCCCGGTTCAGGCGGGTGAGGGAGTCGGCGTGCTCGACCAGGCCGGGCGCGCCGCGCAGCGCCCGCCACAGCTCGTCCATGACGGCGAGGTAGGAGCGCGGCGGCGCGGCGCCGAGGCCGGCCAGGGCGCTGGCGGCGTCGACGCAGCCGAACCCGTAGCTCCAGGTGCACAGCATCGCGGCGGTGAGCAGCTTGTCCCCGGCGGCCTTCACCGCGGAGATGTCGACGCTGACGGCGGGGGCGTCCAGGTCGATCGGGTGGGTGGTAGCTCCGTCGAAGACTCCTGCGAGTGACCCGTTGCAGAGCAGGTCGAGGGTGAAGATCAGGTCCTGGACCCGGTCGGCGCGGGCAGCGGACCGCAGCGTGTCCGGGCCCGCCTCGATCACGGCCAGGACGTCGGTGACGGTCGGCTGGCCGCGGTCGGTGCCGCGCTCGTCGAGCAGGTCGACAGCGCGGCCGAGGACGACTTCCTCGGCGTTGGACAGCCGGGCCTCGCGGATCAAGGTGGCCAGGGCCATCAGCAGCGACAGCCGCCGGGAGCGTACTTCCCAGCGCAGTTGCGCGGCGGCCGGGCCGCTCATCTGGCGCAGCGCGGCACCCAGCGGCCCGGCGTCGAGTGGGTTGATCTTGTCCAGGCCGCGGCCGATGCGGATGACCTGGCCGCCGAGGTGACCGGCGAGCAGGGTTTAGTCGGGCTTGGTGTCGCCGAGGATCAGCGCTTTGCTGCCGAACGCGACCGCGCCGGTGACCAGCCGTTTGACCAGCGCGGACTTCCCGGTGCCGGGCTGGCCGAGGACGAACACGCCGGGGTTGGTGACCAGCGCGGCGCGCAGCCAGGCCAGCGGGTCGAGGCAGACCACCTCGCCCCACAGCTGGTGCCGGCCGACCGGGGTTCCGGCGACCGGGGAGCCGCTGCCGGCGACGAACGGGTACAGGCCGCACAGCTGAGTGGTGGTGGCCTGGTACTCCGGGCCCGCCGTGACCTGCACGGCCCGGCCGCCGTCGGGGATCTTCCAGCCCCAGGCCGGGGCCAGCGGCGGCGCGGGGGGTGCCTGCCGGGTCCGTGGCTGCGCCGCGTGCGGGCCGGGTCGGCGGGGACGGTGGCCGGGGCGGGACGCTGGGATGGCCGGGGCGGCGGGTTCGCGGGGCTGGCGAGCCGACGCGGGCGTTGCGTTCTGGAATGTCACCTGATCCGCCCTCCCGGGTCAGTGGCGGAGCCGGGCGGCGAGCTCGGGCAGGCAGATGCCGCAGGGCAGGGTGGCGGTGAACGCGGCGGCCTGGCTGCGGTACAGCCGCTGCAGCCGGATCTTGGATGACTCGGCCGAGGCCTCGGTGTCGGCGGTGGCGCGAGACAGCTGGGCGGGGTCGGTGACGGTGACCGTGACGTACAGGCCGAGCAGGCTCACCCCGGCGCCGCGGGCTTCCTCGTCGGCGGCCTGGCGGGCGCGGGCGTGATCGTGGGAGTCGCGCGCAGTCGAATCGCGGCGGGTGCGGCGGGAGTACTCGCGGCGGAAGTCAGCGGCCCGGACCTCGCTATCGAGCGCGGCGGCCGCGGCGGAAGCGGGCAGCGGCCGGTACTGCAGGCTGACCCGCTTGGGCCATGGCCCGGGAGACAGTAGGCGGGCCAGCACGTCGGCCCGGACGTTCTGCCGGGGCGCCTCCCGCCAGGCATAGCTGACCGACACGCCGCTGTCGTGCCGGTAACGGTCCCAGGTTTCCTCCGCGCCGGCCGGCCCGGCGCTGGCCCAGTTCAGCTGCTCTTCCAGCGCCGGGCTGACGCCCGACGCCAACAGCCGGCTGATCTCGCCCCGGATCGCGGGGTCGAACGCGGTCCGGACGATGCCCGCAATGTCGGCGGCGCGGGCGCGGCGCAGCACGGTGACCCCGCACGAGGCGAGGGCAGATTCCAGGCCGGCCAGGGTCTGCCCGGTCTCGGTGATCGCCTCGGTGAGATTCCTGGGCGCGGCCGGGGACGCGGCGGGGTCGAAGGTGATGCTCACCCGGGTGTCGACGTCGGCCGCTGCGGCGGGCGCGGCGGCCACCAGCTGGTCCATGATCGATATGGCGGGCCGCGGCGCCGAGGTATCGATCGCGGCGGCGACCTGGTCAGTGAGCGTCGAGCCGGGATCGGGCGCGGTGTCGACCGTGACGGTCACCCAGCGGACGGTCGGCAGGTAGCCGAGGGACGCCAGCCAGGCGCCCCAGTTCGCGACCCACCCGTCGGCGTCGCCGGGGTCAGCCAGCCACGTCGAGGTCGGAACGACCCGTAGCGTGGCGGTCAGGTAGCCGGCGCGCCGGTCGCGGACCAGGCCGTACCGGCCGCCGTAGCCGTCCTCGGCCGACAGCAGCTCGGTCGCGGCCAGCGTTCCGGGCAGCTGCAGCACCCCGGTGTGGCGGAGGACGACCTCCGCGCGGTAGCTGGTGTGCCCGGCTCGCGTGCCGTGGTGCCAGCGCAGCCGCTGCCGGGCGAGCCGGCCCAGCGGTGTCCCGCCGACCCGGATCACTCCCGCCGCCCCCGCGAGTACCACGGGCGGACCTATATATAGGAGGGCTTTGAGCGAGAACGCGGCGAGCAGCAGCAGCGCGGCAAAGCAGCCGAGCAGGACAAGGGTGCCGACGGTGCCCAGCCCCAGCAGCCCGACGCTGCGGGTGCGGCGCCAGCCGCCGTAGCTGCGGACCTGGTCATGGTCGGGTGTCATGGGGAGTCCTCCGGATCCATCGCGCCTTCTGCGCGCCGGGCGGCGGCTGCGGCCTGACCGGCTGCGGCGGCAGCGGCGCCGATCGGCCCGGCGGCGGCCGTCGCGCCTGCTGCCGCTCCGCTCGCCGTCCCGGCCGTCCCGGCGGCTGCTGCTCCGGTCGGGGCAGCAGCTCCGCTGGCCGGGGCTGTAGTTGCCGTGCTGGCCGTAGCGCCGGTAGCGGGCGGGCCGCTGCTGCCTGGCGCGCCGGGCTGGCCGGGCGGCTGGCCCGGAGGGCTGTCCGGCGCTCCAGGCCGACCACCGCCGGGCGGGGAGTCCAGCCGGGTACTCAGATAGGCGGCCTGGTCCTGCGCGGGCCCGCCCGCGCCGCCCCCAGGTGACCGCATCGTGCCAACCGCGACCGCGCCGACCGCGGCGGCGCCGAGCAGCTGGCCCCCGCCCCCGGATCCGGCGATCGTGCCGGTGGTCCAGGTGAAGAACTTCATCAAGGCAGGCAGCGCGATCACCGACAGCAGCAGCATGACGAAGCCCATCAGCACCGTCCGCGGGTCCCGGCCAGAGCCGATCATGGTGAACGCGACCGCGTACACCGCCGCCGCGGCGGGCTTGTAGAAGATCAGCGCGAGCATCCAGGAGGTGATCTTGCGGATCCAGGGACGGGTCACCGGCGCGATCGACCCGGCCGCGGCCAGCGGCAGCACCCCGGCCAGGATGACCAGGGCCGCCTGGCGGAACAGCATCAGCACTGCCTGCACCAGCGCCAAGACGATCGCGATCGTGCCGAAGATCAGGACCACCGCCGGCGCCGCGCTGTTGCCCAGGACCAGCAAGCCGGCCAGCCGCTGGCCGAACTGCCCGCCGGAAGAGACCTGCAGTACCCACGCCGACCAGGCATCCCCGGCCTTGATCAGCAGCGCCGGGACTACCGTGCCTACGGTCGTGGCGGCGGCCAGCGTGAGCAGGCCGCCGGTCACATCCAGCAGCGGGTTCGCCCGCCGCGCGATCGCCATCCGGACGCCGGCCGCGATCATCCCGGCGACCGCGACGGCGGCGGTCACCGGGAGCAGCCAGGCCTGGATCGCGGTGATCGCGGGCTCAGAGGCCAGGTTCGGGGAGGGGATGGTGACCCACCAGGCGGCCGTGTTCTGCACGGCCCAGCGGACCCCGCCGCTGAGGCCGACGCGATCACGTGGGATACCACGGCGCAGGCGGGCTCGATCAGGGTGTCGCACATGGGCCGTCACCTTTCGCCAGGGAAGATCGTGTAGCCGGTCAGGGAGGAAATAGCGGTGGCCGAGTTGGCCCAGTCGCCGCCGGGCGGGGCCACCACCCGCCAGTCCCCCCGCTGCCAGATGACCTGGATCCGGGTGCTGGCCAGCACGGTGGTGCCGCCATCGCCGGCTCCGGCGGTGACGATGTCGACGGTCGCCTCGGCCGGGGTGTAGGCCACGAACCGGTAGCCGGCCTCGGCCGCGTCGCCACGCCCGGTCGGCTGACCTGGGCGGACGTGGGCTACGGCGCGGAGCTGGGCGTAGGCGATGGATTGAGCTCGCAGCAGCGCCGCGGCGTCGGGGCCGGTGACCTGGCGGGTGATCGTGGGCCCGAAGATCGCCGTTCCCCATTGGGCGGCGGTGCGGACCCCGATGTTGATCGCCGCCAGCAGCGCGCCGCGGGGGGTGTCGGCGAACCCGGACGCCAGCCCGCCTCGGGTGTCGCGCGGCCCGGCGGTGGACGACACGGGCAGAGCGATGCCGTGGAAGCCAGTCCAGCTCAGGTCCTGCCCGGCGGCGGCCAGCGCCATTCCGGCCGCGCTGGCGGGTGCCCTGTGGGCTGCCGGGGTGTCCGCGTGCGCGCTCGGGGCAGTCGGTGCAGGCGCTGGCCGGGTGCGGGCAGGCCGGGCGTGGCTGCGGGCCAGGACGGCGGCAGCGATGATGAGGATGACAAGTGTGATGGCCAGCCGCCTGCGCCGGCGGGCTCGACAGGCGCAGCACCAGCACCACGGTGATCGGGTGAGCATCGCGCGGGGCCTTACACGAAGACGCCGACGATGCCCGATGACAGGGCAATCAGCGTCAGGCCGGCCAGCACCCAGGGGATCCCGGTGGCGCCGTCGGCGGCCAGGCTGGAGCGGTTGCGGCGGCCGATCGCCATCATCGCGCCGCAGCCGATCAGGCCGAACACGCCAGCGACCAGCGCGCCCCACTTCCACCAGGCCAGCAGCGTGTTCATGTCGCCCGACAGGCCCGGGGGCGCCACCGGGGCCGGGTTAGGAACCCCGGCCGCCAGGCCAGGGACGTTCCAGATCGCTGCGTGGCGGGCAGCGGCCAGGCCGCCGCCAGCCGTCAGCGCGTGGATGAGCATTGGCATCGTGTGAGTCCTCCTTGGTGGTGTCAGCGGATGTGCGGGGAGCCGCCGGTGGCGACGCGGATCTGGTCCAGGGCGCGCAGCGCCCGGCGCGGCAGCGCCACCGTGGCAGGGTCGTCGGCCAATCGCAGCCCGGGCACGAACGGGATCCGGACCACCGCGCCGACCTGTGGCTCGAGCAGCCGGAACCGGGTGGTTGCGGCGGGCGGCTCGGGCCAGCCGTCGCTGGTGATCGCGAGGACGGCGACGCGGCCGCCTGCTCTGGTGACGGCGGCGACGGCCGCAGTCGCCGCGCGCGCGGACCAGGCCGTGGGTCGGCAGGTGATGATCAGCGGCCGTCCGGCCGTTACTGGCGCCGGGTAGCGGGGGTGAGCGGCGGGCCACACCGGTCCCATGTCCCAGGCGGGCTGCAGCCAGGTCGCCAGGGTTGTGGCGCCAGCGCCGCCATGTGCACCCCAGACCACCAGCTCGGCCCGCTGCCAGGCCTTCGACAGCAACCACGCGGGCCCGTCGGGGTCGGGCTCGTCGGGCGGCGGCTGCGGTTCGCCGATGCGCATCGGGTTCTCCGTTCTGGGATGACTGTCCGCGGGCGGGTGCAGGTGATCGGAGATGGTCAGGCCGACCGGGCCGTGACGCTGGCGGCGGGAACCTCGGCGGTGACGCCGAGCAGCTCCAGCAGGCCCGGGGTGGGGATGCGGTAGGTGTCGCCGATGCGGATCACCCGGCACGGGAACTGGTCGCGGCGGGCGAGCTCGTAGGCCTTGGTGCGGCCCAGGCCCAGGGCCGCGGCAGCGGTCATCAGGTCGACCGTGGCGGTGGTGCGCAGCTGGGTGATGGTGACAGGCGTCATAGTCTCCGGTCCTCCCTGTTGGGCGGGTTGTTCAGCTCGCGGGTAGGTCGGCGGGGCGGGTGGCGACGACGACTCCGGCCAGGTCGAGCGGGTCGACCTGGACGTCCTGGCCGGTCTGCGGGGCCTGGATGACCTGGCCGCCGCCGAGGTACATCACGACGTGACCCGGATTCGCCGGGGTGCCGTCGGCGCCGGCCGAGAACAGCAGGTCCCCCGGCTGGAGCTCCGATAGCGGGACCTGCGGGCCATCGAGGCGCCACTGGAAGGTGGTGCGGGCGATGCGGATGCCGGCCGCGCCGTAGGCGGCGTAGACCAGGCCGGAGCAGTCGTAGGCGCCCGGGCCCGCGGCGCCCCACTGGTAGGGCTTGCCGAGCTGGTCCAGCGCGAACACGATCGCGGCCGCCGCCGCGCCGCCGGGCGCGACGGCGGTGTAGCGGGCCGCCCACGCCAGCACGCTGGAGACGTAAGCCTGGGAGTGGTTGTAGGCGAAGACCGCTCGGCTGATCCCGGCCGCTGTAGCGGAGGCGGCGCCATTCGTGCACAGCATCGCCGCGGCGGTGTAGATCGCGTCAGCTGGGTCATAGACGCTCAGCGCGCTGGACGGATCGGCGTCGACCGCGTACGCGGCGAACGTGGCCGGCTCGAACTGCATCGGGCCCTCGGCCCCGGCGAAGTTCGCGCCCGAATGAACGCCGGGCGCATCGGAGCGGCCGTGGTCGCTTTCGACCTTCCCGATCCCCGCCAGCACCCCCCACGGCAGGCCCGGGCAGGTCTGCGCCGCGCCCAGGTACCAGACCAGATAGGCCGGCGGGATGTCCGACACTGCTATCGCCGACGGGCAGCCGGCCACGCCGGTGCTCGCTGCGCTGGGTACGGCTCCCGCGCTGACAAGGAACAGCAGTGCGATCGGCAAGGCCACCACGACGGCGACGCCAGTGGCGAGCCACTTGAACACGGGCAGCTCCCTGAGTCAGATTCCGGGGGAAGCCACCAGGCGCTGTACTCACCCGGTGCGCAGCCCATGCAAACGGCACCGGGCACCAGCAGAAAGATGCCAAAACCCGCCATTGGCGACTTGCTGTCATCACGCCAAAGCCACCGTTCAGCGCTGGGCGGACTGGGCGTGACGAAAAGGGGCGCAAGCTGCTACAACGTGGCAGCGGGGAGCGTGGTCAGGCCACGGCCGGGCACATGGCCAGTAGTCGTCGGCTGATCAGAAGAACTCACACCGGCTGTGCCTAGGACGCCGCCTCGCTTTACCAGGGCTCGACGCAGCCCCGAATCTGGACGAGCCGATCGGGACCGCTATTGATGGCGGCGGGAACCCCTAACTTGTCGCCTAACTGCGGCTAGCAAATTTCCACAGTCATGACGGACACGTACAGTGACGAAGCGAGAGGCAGTCGGAACGTGAGCGCGCGCATATCGCCGAATAGGAATGCCTACTGGAGCAGCAGGTATATGCGACCCCATGCGCGCAGAATGCCCGTTCGGCGCGGAGTCACCAGCGGCTTGCCTTGCCGTAACGGGGTTTCCATACCGCTCGGTACAGCAAGTCGAGGGGGCTAGCAGCCCGCCGGGGCGGGCCAACGGCGCGGGTCGGCCAGGGCACGCCGGGCACGCCAGGCGGAAGTGACGCAAGCTTAGTGCGGGTGCAGGAGGACGAGGTATTTCAGCGCCACCATGACTAGCCCGAGTGCCGTGGCGACGCGATCCTGGTGGCATCCGAGCTGGCCGCCACGCGGTCATCCACAGCAGGTCCGGCCGGGCGGGCGGCCGGTTCGTCGTCCAGGCCGCGGTGCGCCCGGCGAATGCGTATGTGTCGAGGTCGAGGATCAAGGCGTTGTCTGGACCGGCCATCACCCCGGGATGCCGGCCCCATGGCCTGGACATCGTCCAGGCCATCGCGGGTGGGGGCAACTGGGGCATCGACGGCGATGCCGCGCTCGGCCGTGTGGCATGGGCGCAGCTTGGCTGGCCCGGCCGCTGAACGCCGCGGCTCCCGGCTGCCGGGATGCCCGGCTGCCGCCCCGGAGACCTGATGGCCTGTACGGGGGTTGCCGGGTCGGCCTAGCCTGGTCAGCAGGGGATTGTCTTGGGGGATTCCGGCTGAAGGGGGCGCGGGGTCGATGGCCGCCTACCTGCCGTTGCGAGAACGCGTCCCGGTGCTGAGGGGCCGGGGCAGCGAATGCGGCGCGCTTGACCAGCTGATCGAGGCTGTGCGGGCGGGTGCGAGCCGGGTGCTCGTGGTGCGCGGTGAGTCCGGGGTGGGCAAGACCGCGCTGCTGGACTACCTGGCCGGGCACGCGTCGGGGTGCCGGGTGGTGCGCGCCGCCGGCGTGCAGACGGAGATGGAGTTCGCGTTCGCCGGGCTGCACCAGCTGTGCGCGCCGATGCTGGATCACCTCGGCCGGCCCCCGGTGCCGCAGCGCGAGGCGCTGCGGACCGCGTTCGGCATCAGCGCGGGTCCGGCGCCAAACCGTTTCTTCATCGGCCTGGCCGTGCTGGGCCTGCTGTCGGCGGTGGCCGGCGAGCGGCCGCTGGTGTGCGTGGTGGATGACGAGCAGTGGCTGGATCGCGCGTCCGCGCAGGTCCTCGGGTTCGTCTCCCGCCGGCTGGCGGCCGAGCCCGTGGGCCTGGTCTTCGCGGCTCGCGATCCGGGTGACGAGCTGGCCGGGCTGCCGCAGCTGACTGTGCAGGGCCTGGAGGAGCGCGACGCGGGGGCGCTGCTGGATTCTGTGCTCACCGGCCCGGTGGACGCGCGGGTGCGCGACCGGATCATCGCTGAGACGCGGGGTAATCCGCTGGCGCTGCTGGAGCTGCCGTGGGGGCTGACGCCAGACCAGCTGGCAGGCGGGTTCGGGCTGCCGGGTGAGATGCCGCTGTCGGGGCGGATGGAGGACAGCTTCCGCAGACAGCTCGGCGCCCTGCCGGCGCAGACCCGGTGGCTGCTGCTGCTGGCGGCGGCCGATCCGTCCGGTGACCCGCTGCTTGTCTGGCGCGCCGCGGAGCAGCTCGCCATCCCGGCTCAGGCAGCAACGCCCGCCGTGGAGGCCAGGCTGGTTGAGTTCGCCGCGCGGGTGCGGTTCCGGCATCCGCTGGCGCGTTCGGCAGCCTACCGGTCGGCGTCATTGCAGGACAGGCAGCAGGTACACGGCGCGCTGGCGGAGGCCACCGATGCGGAGCTGGACCCGGACCGGCGTGCCTGGCACCGGGCGCAGGCCGCCCCCGGGCCGGATGAACAGGTCGCCGCGGAGCTGGAACGCTCGGCGGGCCGGGCCCAGCACCGCGGCGGCCTCGCCGCCGCGGCGGCGTTCCTGGAGCGTGCGGCACTGCTGACATCCGACCCGGCCCGCCGGGCGCAGCGGATGCTCGCCGCGGCGCAGGTCAAGCACGATGAGGGTGCCCTCGATGCGGCATTGGGGCTGCTGGTCGCTGCCGGGGCCGGCCCGCCCGACGCGCTTCGCGCCGCAGAGGTGGAGCACCTGCGCGGGCAGATCGCCTTTAACCAGCAACGCGGCACCACCGCGCCACCGCTCCTGCTCGGCGCGGCCCGGCTGCTCGGCCCGCTCAACGCCAGCCTGGCCCGCGAGGCGCACCTGGAAGCACTCATCGCCGCGATGTGGGCAGCGACCTGGGCAGCCCCGGCGTGCGGCAGGCGGCCCAGGCCGCGCTCGGCGCGCCGCCCGCTCCGGACCCGCCGGGCGCGGCCGACGTCTTTCTCGACGCGTTCGCGCTGCGTTTCACCCGGGGATACGCAGCCGCCGTGCCTGCGCTCACCCGGGCGCTCGAGCTGCTTCGCGAACTGGACTCCAGCCCCGGCGAATGCCTCGACAAAGCCTGCCGCTGGCTGTGGATTGGCGGCGTCCGATGCGCCAGAGCCCTCATCGCCGTGGAGTTGTGGGACTTCGAGTCCTGGCATGCCCTCGCCGCCCGGGGGGTCCAGGTCGCTCGCGACACGGGTGCTTTCGTGGACTTGCAGTTCGCGCTCAACCTCCTGGCCAAAGCCCACCTTCTGGCCGGCGAGTTTGCCGCGGCGGCCGAAATGCTCGACGAAGACCAGCTGATCGCAGACGCCACCGGCAACCCCCCGGTCGCGCACACCAGGTTGGCTCTGGCGGCCTGGCGGGGCCAGGAGCGGGAGGCGACCGCGCTGATCGAGGCCAGCGTAGAGTCGGCAACCGCGCGCGGCGTGGGCACGCTGGTCGACTTCGCGGACTGGACCACCGCGGTGCTGTACAACGGCCTGGGCCGGCACGAGGCCGCGTGCCAGGCCGCCCGGCGGGCATTCGAGCACGACCCGCTGGGGGTCGGGCCCTTTATCGTCCCCGAGCTGGCCGAGGCCGCATCCAGGACCGGTGACCAGGCACTCGTCGCGGCCGCGCTGGACTGGCTCTCCGAACGCACCCGGGTGACCCCCACCCAGTGGGCCCTGGGCATCCAGGCCCGCCTCCAGGCCCTGCTCAGCGACGGTCAGTCCGCTGAGCGGCTGTACCGTGAGTCCATCGACCGCCTCGGTCGCACTCGCCTCCGTACGGAACTGGCCCGCGCGCACCTGCTCTACGGGGAGTGGCTGCGCCGGGAGAACCGCCGCGTGGACGCGCGCGAGCAGCTGCGCGCCGCCTACCAGATGCTCGACGCGATGGGAGCCGGAGGGTTCGCCGAGCGCGCCTGCCGCGAGCTGCTGGCCACCGGCGAGACCGTCCGCAAGCGCGCCCCGCAGCCCGGTCCGCTCGCCGGGCAGGACGGCAACGCGCTGACCACGCAGGAGGCCCAGGTCGCGCGGCTGGCCTGCGAGGGACTGTCCAACCCGGAGATCAGCACCCGGCTGTTCATCAGCCCGCGCACGGTCCAGTACCACATGCGCAAGGTCTTCACCAAGCTCGGCATCAGCTCCCGCGGCCAGCTCCACCGCGTCCTGCCCGGCGACCCGGACACCATCCGGCCACGCTGAACCAGCCCGCACCCGGCCATCGCCGTCAAGCCTTGCAGCGCTGTCAGAAACCGCCGCTGCCGATGGCCGGCGGCCCTGACCGCAGCCCGCGTGAGCTAATCGGGCAGAGCGCTGGCGGCAGGCCCGTAAGATGTGCGGATGGGCGTGCGGGGTTTGGTGTGGCGGCCGCCGCCGGGGTGGCCGGAACCGCCGCCGGGCTGGGTGCCGCCCCCCGGGTGGAAGGCCCCGCCGGAGTGGCCGCCTGCCCCGCCCGACTGGGATTACTGGGTGCCCGCCCACGCGTCGGCCGCGCCGCGGCCCGCGGCGCCGCAGCAACCGGCGCCGCGGCAACCGGTGGACCGGGTTGCGGAGCAGTCCCGGCGGCGGCTGGTCCTGGAGACCTGGTTCGTCCAGCCGGGCTCACCCTGGCAGTTCAACATCAATGGCCGTCCGTGATCCGCGATCTCGGCCTTCGTATGGATGTGCGATTAGGGCACGCGGCGGCCTACGCTGATTATCCAGATCTGCGCGGGGCGGGGCTATGCCTTCACGCTCGAGTCGGCGTGCAGATCGGCGGCTCGGCGAGCGTTCTCCGCGGGACCTCCCTGTCACTCACCGTAATGCTGTCGATCGGCGTAGCCCGATGCCGATCTCGGATCGGTCCAGCGGTGAACGATCTGCTGGAGGTCGCAGCCGGCCGTCGGCCGATGTGCTTGTCGATCTTGCCCCGCGGCCGCCAGGCGGCTACATCATGCCTGCCTGACGCGCCATATGCGGCAAAAGCGGATGTTCACCCCAAGCGCGGCGATGCATACACATACAGCCCGCCCGACTGTCCGCCGAGCCGTAACCGGGAACTGCTACGCAGCCAACGACGCGAAGAGCTCTTGATAATCGCGTGCAGTCCCGCCGTTATGCCCGCGAGCCGCTGTCTGCCAAGGCGCTGTGTGCCCCGCGCCGAACAGGTCGATCTGCGGACGGATGTCCCAGCGACAGGATCGGCTGGCTTCACTGACGAGCCGGTCGACGACGCCACCCTCGCCCGGTGCCTCCGAGCCGCAACGTGGGCGCCATCTGGCGCGAACGCACAGGAATGGCGTTTCGTCATCCTTCGGTCGCCGGAGCTGCGCGCCGTCGTCGCGAGGGCGGCGGCGCAGGCCCTGAAGGTGATCGAACCTGTTTACGGGTTCACACGTCCCGCCGATCACGACGACAGCCGCCGTGCGCGAACCAATCGCGCGATGTACGAACGCCACGATCGCACGGGTGAGTTTACGTCCGTGCTGTTCACGCAGAAGCGCTTTCCCCGCGGCGTCAGAGCTTCTGCTCGGGGGTTCGATCTTCCCGGCCATGCAGAACTTCCTGCGGGCAGCCCGCGTCCTGGGATGGGGGCGTGTCTCACGAGCTGGGCGTGGTACGGAGGCGAGCCGCCGCTTCGTGAGGCCGCCGGCGTGCCCGGCGACTGGATGCTCGCCGGGCACATCGTGGTGGGCTGGCCCCGGGGGAACCATGGACCCATCCGCCGTCGCCCCATCTCCGAGGTAACGTTCCTCGACCGTTGGGGCGAGCAAGCGGACCACGCCGTCGGTCATGGCCCGGGACCGTCCATGACCGCCCGCGCTCAGCGCGCGGGCGACAGCTGAGACGCGAGGCTGAGCACGCTCACGGTCTCGGTGCCTTCCTTCTTCAGGCGGGCCGAGGATCGGTACCCCAGGTCGACGTCGGCGGCCTGGGCGCGGAGCGCGCCGACGGTCGCCTGCTCCCTGCGCACGTGCGTGAAGGCGTCGAACGAGAAGATCCGCAGGGCGTTCTCGTGCGTGATCTTCGCCACCTCGTGCTCGGGCACGCCGTCGAGGTAGGCGCCGACCGTCTCCGGTGCGGCGGGCCATGTGGAGTCCGAATGCGGGTAGTCGCACTCCCAGGTGATCATGTCGAGGTTGAGCTTGTCCCTGCTGGCGATGCCGAAGGCGTCGTCGATGAAGCAGGTCACGATCCGCTCGCAGAACACCTCGCTGGGCAGCTTGTCGCCGAAATCCTGGTGGGTCCAGGCCCGGTGCATCTTGTAGACGCGGTCGACCCGCTCCAGGAAGTAGGGGATCCAGCCGATGCCCCCCTCGCTGAGCGCGACGGTGAGCCGGGGAAACTTCCGCAGCACCGGCGACCACAGCAGGTCGGCCGCCGCCTGCACGATGTTGATCGGCTGGAGCGTGATGAGCGTGTCAATGGGGGCCTCGATCGAGGTCACCACCACCTGGGAGGACGACCCGATGTGCAGGCACACCACGGTGTTCTCGTCGCTGCACGCTGTCCAGAACGGGTCCCAGTGGTCGTTGTGGAACGAGGGGTACCCGAGCTTCTCCGGGTTCTCCGAGAACGTGACCGCGTGGCAGCCCTTGCGCGCCATCCGGCGGACCTCCTCGGCCATGAGGCCCGCATCCCAGATCGGCGGCAGGGCGAGCGGGATCATCCGGCCCGGGTAGGTGCCGCACCACTCGTCCACGTGCCAGTCGTTGTAGGCCCGCAGCACGGCGATAGCCAGGTGCTTGTTCTGCGCGCGGGCGAAGTACTGGCCGCAGAACTGCGGGTAGGACGGGAAGTTCATCGAGGCGAGCACGCCGTTGACGTTCATGTCCCGGACGCGCTCGTGGATGTCGAAGCATCCGGGGCGTATCTCGCTGAATCGGGTCGGCTCAACGCCGTACTCGTCCGGCGGCCGGCCGGCCACCGCGTTCAGGCCGACGTTGGTCGCCTCCTGGCCCTCGAACACCCACGCGTCGGTGCCGTCCTCCCGGGTGATGACCCTGGGCGCCTGGTCGGCGTACCTGGCCGGAATGTGCCCGGAGAACATGTCAGGCGGCTCGACGACGTGGTCGTCGACCGACACGAGGATGAGATCGTCGATGTTCATGGTGTGCTCCTGCGGGGGATGTGCGGGCGGCCCTAATCCACTATTCACCGCCCGGTGCTACCAGAACAGCACCGGCAGCGAAGTCGGAGAGCGGAATACCTGACCGCGAATGTGCGGGTGGTCGCCGTCGGGGGTCGAGACGCAGG
>WNFJ01579925.1_pt3 | contig 14637 bp, 16 predicted proteins | sample 5400461 | NCBI WGS metagenome assembly WNFJ01 (sample SAMN13153349, study PRJNA577476) | soil metagenome | isolation source: 115 cm saprolite on Douglas fir-dominated hillslope | place: USA:California | collected 2013-09-17 | reverse complement strand
ACTCCCTCCCGGCGCCGATGAATTCACCGCACTTCCTAGGAGCTTCATCGCGAAGTGATCTGGATGCCGGCTTACCGCGATTAGTAATGGGAAGTCGGCATCTCGTAAGTAAATCAAGCACTGACGAGACGGGCGCTTAGCAGGACTCACCTAACCTGATCTTGTCGCAGAGGTCTGGGACCGCGACTTAGCATTCGCGGTTGTGCTTGATGAAAATGGGAACGTGCTGGCATTCGCAGGCAACGGTAGCAAGATTCATTCGGTCGAAATGCCTCCGGAGATCACGAAAGCAATTGCCGCGCTTACAGGACCTGTTGGGAAGGCTCTAGCAAGCGTGGTCGTTTGACGATCCAAAGACTGAGGCCGCGGTTTTCCAAACCGCCGCCGTGCTGAACGTTCCCACGCCTCAAATCAGAGTGCGATAAGTTGGGTACTCGGAACAAATGTCTACAAGACGTAGACAGCACGCCTGCTTGGCAGGCAGGAAACTCCAGACTAAGCTGTTGGAGCGCAAGAAGTCAGTTCCACCTGATGTTTGTTACAGTACTTTTTACTCTATGAGCAAAACTATTTGATTGAAGCGGTTGTGGTTGAGCTTGTGACACTCATGTGCGCGAGGGGTTGAAACCCTCAACTGTCACCACATTGTCACTAAAATTGGTCCAAAACAGGGCAAAATCAGCAAACTCAAAAAGATCGCGAATCGTGCTATCTAATGGCTGGCAAAGGGATTTAGTTGAGTTTTGTATCAGATAGCGAAGTGGCCCATTGGCGTTAGCAAACCGCCGCATTCAGCCGCTCTGCCACCTCTCCGCGGACGGTTCGGCCAAAGAGAATCAGCCGAATGTGCTGAGTATAGCATTAAAGAGAGCCGGAGAAGGGACGGCAGTTCTTGCCAGAAATGTACCTTCCGGGCTGACCATTTTACCTCTTTTGCGTCCAAGAGAGTGGGCGGTTGTCGGCGAGCGCCCCGCCCTTGCGGGATGAGGATTCTTTCCTTTCGGCTGTTTTAAACATAGAATGGCATATGCGGCCAGCGATGCACCCATTGGGGATGCGGCTGATGCCGATGGAGATTTTAGCTTCAGTAAGCCCTATGTCCTGAAGCCCGAACCGTGAATATGGAGTAGTCCTCTCCGAAACATTTCGACCTGAACGGGCGTATGTAGGGTAGAGGAAGTACGACTGACATCTGTGTCTCCTCGCGGGTTGATCGCTCATCGCCTGACTTGAGGTCCGCGGGGGAATGCGGAAACACGGCGGCAGCGTGGTGGATCGAAGGGGAAACGAATGAAGACGTGGCAAAAAGTGGCGATTGGCGCGGGCGCTGTGGTGGTGCTCGGCGGAATTGTTCTGTTCAGCGTGAACCAGGCGAACAAGGGTGTAGTCACCGTACAAACAGCCAAAGTGGCTAACCAGGACAGCCTGGTGTCGCTGGTGACGGCCTCTGGCGAAATCAAGCCGACAACCTACACGAATGTGACCGCCCAGGGATTCGGAAGAATCACGGCGATTCTTGTGAAGGAAGGCGACCACGTCAAGAAGGGCGATAAGTTGCTCCTGCAGGAAAACGTTCAGGCGAGTGCCGATGTGCAAGCGCAGTCCGCGGCGGTGACTTCGGCGGAGTCCGGCGTGGAAGCCGCAGGGGCCAGTTACAAGGCCGCACAATCGGACCTGATCTCGCAACAAGCCAACCTGGAAAAGGCCAAGCTGGACTATGACCGGGGACAGGGTCTCTACAAGGATGGCCTGATCCCCAAGCAGGATTTCGATCAACGGAAAACAGCCTATGACGCGGCAACGGCTACGGTCGAATCGGCGCGGGCGCGTGTGCTGTCTCTGAAGGCGCAACTGGATCAGACGCGGTCGCAGGTGAATCAAGGCCGCGCGGTGGGGATGCGCCTAAAAGACGTTTTGCAGAAGACGACGTACACATCGCCGATCAATGGGATCGTAAGCTATCTCCCGGAACGCGTGGGAGACTACGTCGTACCGGGCATTCAGAATTCCAACGGCAGCTTCCTGATGACGCTTTCGGACATGTCAGTGGTCACGGCGGAAGTGAAGGTCGACGAGACGGACATCGTCAACGTGAAGATGGGCCAAGAGGCCGACGTGGCGATTGACGCGGTGCCGGGAAAGATTTTCAAGGGCAAGGTGACGGAGATTGGATCGCAGGCTGTCTTGCGCAGTTCGGGACTAACGACTACTCAGACCACCACGAGCACACAGGAAGCGAAGGACTTCAAGGTTGTGGTCACGCTAGCGAGTCCGCCGGAGAATTTGCGGCCGGGTCTATCGACGACGGCCAAGATCAAAACGGCGGAACGGAAAAACGTCGTGGCGATTCCGATTCAGGCGCTGGCAGTGCGGACGCGCAAGGATTTGGAAGAAGCGGCCAAAAATGCAAATAAACAGGGTAGTTCCAATGTAACCCTGGCAGCACCTCCGCCTCCGGCAGCAGGAGAACCCAAGAAAGAGGAAGTTCAGGGCGTTTTCGTGGTCAACGGAAAGAAGGCCTTGTTCCGGCCCGTTGAAACCGGAATAGCAGGTGTAACGGACATCGAGATTACAAAGGGACTGCAGCCCGGCGACGAGATCGTCGTCGGTAGCTACAAGGCACTGCGCACCCTGAAGCCGGAGTCGCAGGTGAAGGTAGATACCACCGCGCCAAAGAAACAGGACGATCAGCAGAGCTGAGGCGCACCCGTGAATGAGGAGATTCGATGCCTGTCGAGCCACCAGCCACAGATTCATACCGGGAAGACCTGGTCAGCTCCGGCGTAGTCATCAAGACCGACGCGCTGGCGAAAGTCTACGAGATGGGCGCGGAGCAGGTACACGCATTGCGCGGTGTAGATCTGGAGATTCGCAAAGGCGAATACGTGGCCATCATGGGGCCATCCGGATCTGGTAAATCCACGCTGATGAACCTGATCGGTTGCCTGGATTCGCCGAGTACTGGAAAGTATTGGCTGGCGGGGCGGCTTGTGAGCGACCTGGATGATGATGAGCTCGCTTACATCCGAAACAAAGAGATTGGCTTCGTGTTTCAGACATTCAATCTGCTGCCCCGCGCGACGGCGCTCCACAACGTCGAATTACCCCTGATTTACAACGGAACGCCAGCCGAGGAGCGCATCGAGAAAGCGAAGAAAGCGCTCGAACGCGTGGATCTGATGGACCGGATGAGCCACAAGCCGAACGAGCTTTCCGGCGGCCAGAGGCAGCGCGTGGCAGTGGCACGGGCGTTGGTGAACTCTCCATCGATTGTGCTGGCGGACGAGCCTACCGGAAACCTTGACTCGAAGACTGGCGAAGAAATCATGGCGCTCTTCGAAAACCTGCATCAGCAAGGGAACACGATTATTCTCGTGACTCACGAACACGACATTGCCCAGCATGCGCGCCGCATCATCCACATTCGCGACGGCAAGATCGCTTCTGATGAGGCCGTCGCGAAAAAGTAAGCGGACAATTCGGCTCTTTCTTTCCCCAAAAATTTAAGTAACGTTTTCGCGGGCATAAGGTGCCGTATGCCTATGGTGTCGTTGCGTTAGGAGAAACATACGTGGACAGAAAGGTCGAGCCAAATGGCGAATGAGAGAAAAGCAGGAACGCATGCACAGATCAGCGAAATTCTCAACCTTGCGGCAGAACGCGCGCAACACTATGTTCGAGATGTGGCCGGGCGAAGGGTTGGACCTTCCGAAGCCGCGGTGTTCGCACTTGCTGACTTCCACGAAAGTTTTCCTCAATCGTCTTGCGACCCGACTACCGTGATCGAAAAACTCGACGAAATTGGCTCCGCCGCGACGGTGACGGCGACCGGCGGCCGTTACTTCGGCTTCGTGAACGGAGGAATGGTTCCCGCAGCGCTAGCTGCCAATTGGCTGGCCGCGGCTTGGAACCAGAATGCCGCGCTGCGGGTGATGTCCCCCGTTGCGGCGGAATTGGAGGAAGTGGTAATTCGCTGGGTTTGTGAAGCACTGGGATTACCTGCGGATTGCGCGGGAGGCCTGGTTACTGGTGCCACGACCGCGAATTTCACTGCACTGGCGGCAGCACGTTATGCGCTCCTCGCACGAGCAGGATGGGATGTTACGACCGACGGAATGTTTGGCGCCCCGCCCATCGAAGTGGTCGTGGGTGCGGAAGTGCACGCATCGATCCTGAAGGCGTTGAGTTTGGCGGGGTTCGGCAGAAAACGTGTGATCATGGTGGAAGCAGACAGCCACGGGCGAATGCGAGCCGATAAGTTACCGCCCCTATCGGAACGGACGATCGTGTGCATTCAAGCCGGGAACGTGAATACGGGAGCTTTCGATCCTGCCGTGGAGATCTGTCACGCGGCAAAGGAAAGGGGCGCCTGGGTGCATGTGGATGGCGCCTTCGGTTTATGGGCCAGAATATCGCCGAAGTTCGACCAATTGACGCGGGGATTCGAGAAGGCGGATTCGTGGGCCACCGACGCACATAAGTGGCCGAACGTTGGTTACGACAATGGCATAGTTCTTGTCAGGGATGGCGCTACGCTGCGGACTTCGATGGGGATCTCGGCGGCGTACTTAGAACCCGGTGCGCGCCGCGAGCCAATGCATCACACTCCGGAAGCTTCGAGACGCGCGCGTGGTGTGGAGTTGTGGGCGACACTCAAATCGCTCGGTCGCTCAGGGTTGTGCGAACTCATCGAGAGGACCTGCGACTACGCACAGCGGTTCGCCAAGGGACTCCACGAAGCGGGCTTCGAGGTGTTAAACGAAGTGGTGATCAATCAGGTGTTAGTGTCTTTTGGCAGCCCCGAAGTGACGCGAGAAGTTATCCGGCGCGTCCAGGATGACGGAACGTGCTGGTGCGGGGGAACAGTCTGGCAAGGGAAGACCGCAATGCGTATTAGCGTGTCTTCGTGGGCGACCACTGAGGCGGATGTGCAACGCAGTCTACAGGCGATTATCCGCATTGCCCGCAAATGCCCCGGAGCCAACGGCAAGGGTTAGCGGCTTTGCGCCACACTTGAATCTTCGAGATCGGCAAAAGTCTGCGCTGGACTCAAATGGGTGCGCGAGAGGCGGTCGTGCCAGGTGAGTTCGTCCTCGTCCCACATGACCCAAAGGAAGCCAAGAAAAAAAGTTCCTGCGGAAAGGATGTAGCCCGCGCTGCGCAGCAGCATTTGCCGGGGCGTGGGCGGTTCGCCGGAAAAGCTGACGACTTGCAAATTTCGCATCATCATACCCGGAGTGGTGCCGCCGAAGATGGTAAAGAGAGCAAAGTACTGCAAATAGACGATGGCGAAAGTCGCGGCGTACACAGCAGCAGTTAATTTGCTCAAAGTAAATTGCCCGCCAAGGGAGCCAAAGAGCATCAAGAATCCGCCGTAAGCGAACAACAAGCAAACGATGTCGAAAAGGGCCGCGAGGCGCCGATCATCGATCGATGCCACGGGATGCAGGCCGGGCAGAGATCTTCTCTCTTCTTCCGGCGGCTGTGACTGCGGATCATTCGCTGAACCCGGCGGCAGAGAGACATCAATCAACATCCGGGGATCTTCGAGAACGCGATTTTTTGAAGAGCGGCCGATCGCGATCGTAAAAGAAAAATCCTCCTCAACAGACGCTGGTTGTTCTTCAAGAGCTAGGGGAAGATGCGCCGGCGTCCTGCTGGAAGGCCCATCGAAAGAAAACTGCGACTGGGCGGCGTTAGGAGCAAGCTTGCGCCGCCGCGTGCGATAAGCCTCAACACGCTGAGACAACTCGCCCCGCCAAGCGGCGTCTCGCTCCATCTGGAGTGAGACGATGGGAGACTGATCTTGATAGTCAGACCCGGTCGAGGCAGGAATTCCACTCAACGTGGGATTTCCAGGGACAGCATGGTCCGACGTTTCTTCCCAGGGATGAAGATCGACCGAAAAGGACGAATCACAAAAATTACAGGCGCGCACGCTTGAAGGCAATACAGCGCCACACTGAGAACATGTTTTAGTCACCGGTTAGTTTTTGCGCTGCGGACGCTTCGACTCCGGTGAGGAGCGAACTTTTGAAGGATAACACGGGTTTGAAAATGTCAAGCAGACAATGAAGGAGGGCTGTTGCGAAAAAGACAGCGTTGCTTTAGCTGCGAAGCCGGGGCACGGGGTATCAACCGTCCATCTGCTGCGCGAGCATGTCCCGGCTGAAGGAGATGCGCCGCTCCAATGTCACCGCGGCGAAATACGCGCACATTCCCTGTTCCGATTCCGTCCAGGCGCGCGCCGAGGGAGCGAGCCGCGCGACGGTGAAGCGCAGGAAATTCAGCATTCTGAAATATGCCCCGATGGCTTGCACGCTATTGCGGTCTGCCGGGGATTCCGGGCAGAGTTGCAGGAGTTGCATGACGCGTTTGAAATCATCGCCGGAAGCGACCCGGTGGATGCCGGTTACGTCCTTTACTTCAGGGGAAAGAACCTGTTTCGAGGACGCAGCGATGAGCGAACGGCAATAGGAGATGAAAAACTGAAGCAATGCCGCTGCTGAGAAAACGAATATCCCGGCGGCCATCATCGCGGCACCACCGCGAGGCGTGAGGGAACAACGCGAGCTTCTTCCGGGAGGCGCCAAAATGCGTACCCCCAGGCCAAAGGAAGGAAGCACGCGATGAGCGGGGGCAGAGCGTGCAGAAGCGAGTTCATCGAGGGGTATAAATTACGCAAGGCATAAGTAGCCGCAAGCAGACTGAAATAGACGCCCAACGAAAGAACTAGTTGAATGAGCCGCATGCGCGTTTCGCGCATTTTGAGAATGGAAGCCCAGAGCAGGTAGGTCAGGACCAAACCAACAAAGTAAAGGTTCTGAGAGAGTTCGACGACAAAATGAGTGACGAGCCGGCTTGAAGACTGTTGGACCACGGAGTAGGAGAATATAGCCGTGCCAACGAGCAAGGAAAATGCAACCAGGCTCACATACCGTTCCGCCTTCAACTCGTGAAAAACATAGGAATACAAACTGGTGAGCGCGAAGTAGAGGCAGATCGTTAGCAGAGCATCGGAATAATAATAGAAATACATGTATTCGCTGGAGTTGAGTCCATAGTGATGGAGGATCTGAAAGCGTCCCAAGCTGGCCACCAGGGAGGCGGCCACATAAAGATTCAGGAAGAAATAGCGCCGGAGAGCCTTTTTCTTGAAGGCACACACCAACGCGGCCACCTCGAAAGGCGTACACAAGAACCACAGTATGTACTCGAATGGACCAGGCACGTAACTCCTCTTTCGCGCCCTGGTCCAGCTTGCAGAGGAACTATCTGGATCTGCTGCTGAACTTCATTACTTCCAGGGCGATGGGGGAACCGGACCGCCACCATTCTTCCAAGGCGATGGGGGGACGGGGCCTCCTCCGTTCTTCCATGGTGATGGCGGAACTGGACCACCACCGTTGGCCATAATTACGGAGCCATCACCGTGGGTGACGACCACCGTCTTCAGGCTCATAGCCCCAACCAAAACCAGCATGGTGAGGAGAATAACCGTGAGTTTGCGTGACATTATGCCTCCGAGGGATAGAAAACCCTGGAGGCATTCTATATGTTAGCACACCAATGTCAAGCAGCTCAGGTGATGAGCCTGTTCCAGATTGATGCACACTCCCCCGTCCCATCGTTTCGATAAGCTTTCGCCTACCCGATAGGTGGGACAGTGCTCGAACCCAAGTAGGGTAGGTTTTGGGACTGTACTGGTCAACGGTACCGTAGTACTAAGCTCTATAGGACTTGCCGGTCCCGAAGAACCTGCATAGTCTGGTCGCGATTTGATCTAAAGTCGGACGCATACTCGTATTTCGTCCTCTGTCCAGCCAAGATTGCGCATTTTATCCTGCGGTTGACCGGTCGCCAGAACAGATTCCCTCGGTTCGTTCGCTGAGCACAACGCCTTGACACCTTCGCTGGCGAATCCGTAGCATAAAGAATTGCACCAAGCCGGCGTAGCTCAGTGGTAGAGCGAGGGTCTCATAATCCCTAGGCCGTGGGTTCGATTCCCCCCGCCGGCACCATTCCTTGTTTCCATTTCTATCATCATCAGTTGCCCCTCGTCAGTATCCCGCAGTCACGCCAATCCGGAGGCCAGATGGCCAGATAAGTAATATGCTGAGTCGGCGTTCTATGGGTCTGAACATTCGAACTCGACGGGAGAGGGCGCATTGCAGAATTCTTTGTGCAATTCCGTCAACGAATGCGGCAGCGTGAAGGCATGAGAGGTCATCCTGAAGGTCGAAAAATTCTGTGGGAATCTCCCGCCGCGGTGTTCGTGAATTCCGCGGCCGGAGGAGGCCGGGCACGGGACTATCTGGCGCGAATCCAGGGCTTATTCGAATCGTGCCATATTCAAGCGCAATTTCTCGACACCAACAGCGCGGCAGAACTCGAATCCTCTGCGCGGAATGTCATTCTGCAAGGACGGCAAGTGCTTTTTGCGATGGGTGGGGACGGAACGTTTCAGGCGTTAGCGAACGCCGCATTCGGAGCCGATGTGCTTTTGAGCGTGCTGCCGTTGGGAGGAGGAAATGATTTTGCAGCCGCGCTCGGTTTGCCTGACGATCCCGTCAAAGCGGCGGAAGCCATCCTGCGGGGTAGCCCGCGCTTCGTGGATTTGGTGAGAGTTCGTACTGCAGAAGGGCGCACGCGCCTGTATGCGGGCGGGGGAGGTATTGGACTTGACGCCGAAGCAGTGCGCTACGCGAGCGGCGCGTACCGCCGTTTTCCCGGTCGAACACGATACATTGCGTCAGCGCTGCGAGCGCTTATCGGGTTCACGCCCCTCGAAGTCGGCATCGAATTTCCGGGGAGCGAGATCATCCCCCACAACGGGAGTGCGTTGGTTGCGGCCGTGTTGAATTCTCCGACGTATGGCGCCGGGTTAAGGCTGGCACCCGGCGCGGTTTTGGATGACGGCTCCCTAAACGTTGTCTTGATCGAAGACATCGGCACACTTGGAGCGTTGCGGCTTCTACCCCGTCTGCTGGGGAGCGGCGAACTCCGAACGCCACGCGTGAAGCGCTGGAAAGCCGCACGAGTGCGGCTGACGACGAACCGGCCATGCCTCTTCCAAGGGGACGGCGAAATTATCGGGTCGACTCCCGTGGATATTGAAGTCGTGCCCCGCGCAATCCAGGTCCTCTCGCCGTTGAATGATTGAAGCGCACGAAGCGTCCGTGACTTGCCGCTTTGCGAGAGTGTAGAGGTCAGAATGATTTGATTCCAAGTATCGGAGGAAAACGTTTCTATTTCTTACGCAGCTTACGTCGAATGTCGGGCCAGAATTCCTTGACGACATAAGTGAGCGTGTCGTATCCGACTTGCGAACCCCACACGCTTGCGGCATTGGGGACGTTTCGATCCGTGCGCGGATGGTAGCTATACGTGGAAATACCTGCGGAAAGGGCGCTCCCGACAATCTCGGAGAAGTTGGCCTGCGAGCGCCCAGAATCGCCGCGCGTAACGATAATGCGGCTCATGGCATAGCCAGTTCGATGCCAGAAACCTCCTTTGCCGGATTGGAAGAAGCGGGGATCCTGTCGTAGCAGAGACGGGAGGACCGCGCTGGTCAAGAAGTTCTCAATCGTGCCGTCCGCGAGGGCCGCTCCGTACCGTTTCCCATAACCCGCCGCACCCTGGCCGTAGCCAGGCTCACTGTTCTCCGCCTGGCTGATACCCGCCAGGAATCCGTACCAGGGATACTGTACATAGTCAAAAGAGCTGCGCCCGACGACCTTAAACTTCTCTCCGGCAGTGAGCGGCGGAACCTGGTTGGCGTTCTCCAGTGTCAGAAAGTTCGGCAGGGTAAAAAAGAGCCGGTCATTCGAGGTGCCAGTGGGCTGGTTCGGGGCGTCCTTCCCTTCGGGATCCTTGTTTTTGTCGGTCTTTTGAGGAGCCTTCTCCGTTGACGAGGGCGGGGTGGAAGGGGTGTCGCTCTGCTTCGGCGTGGGAGCGTCCGGTTTGTCTTGGGCGATGCCATTTGCGGCGGTCGTGCCAATCGCGACAAGCAGCGCAAACGTATGGATTTTTCTAGCTCTCAATATGTTTCCCTCTTCAGAATTTCCCTTCCGCCTGGTATTTCGTCAGTGTATCCGAGTCAGACGCGGATACCGAACAGTTTGGGTACATGGCGAGCCGACTTGATAACCGGATTAACTCCGAAGGCCAGCCAACAAGCAGATCATTGGAGAAGTTCAGCTCTTTTTCTTGTCGATTTTGAGGTTCAGAACGATGTCCTTGCGGCTGTCGAAGCTGGACACCGTTCGGGTCTGGGACTTAGAGCCTTCTTTTTCGGCATGCAATTCATAATCGGCGTTGGGATCCAGGCCGCTGAAGCGGTAGTTGCCGGTGTCATCCGTGTAGCTGCTGCGGACGGAATTGGTGCGCACGTTTTTCAGAAAAACAACGCTGCCGGAAAGCGGGCTATCGGACTTGTCCGCCACCACACCGCGCACGGTGCGGAGCTGAGCTTCGCGCTTCTTATCCTGAGCTGCACCAACGGCTGCGAATAGGAAGAGCGCAACTGCCAGTGTGCAGATGCGTCGCCGCGCGTTCATCCCTTGCCTCCTGCAGCTGGCTGCATTCGGAAGACCACGCTCTCCTCGTTCCCGCCGGATTTCGCATCGATGGCGCGCGTCTGCTCTGCATAACCCTTCGCGCGAACCACCAGTTCATAGTCTGAGCCCTGCGGCACACGGACTGCAAATTCTCCACGGGAATTGGTGTAGCTCTCCCAACGGAATTTTTTCTCGCCCGCTCGACGGATGCGGAGTTCAACGCCGGGGAAAGAAAGGGCTTTGTCCGTGAACACCGTTCCCCGAATCAGAAAATCATTTACATGGCTGTATTTCGCTTTGCCGGGTTTGGTAGAGGAGGCAGCAGGTGACGGCGTAGCAGGCGCGGCGGGCGGCGCTGTCGCAGGCTCCTGCTGCTGGGCAAGAACCGCGACCAGCGGGGCGAAGAACATAACAACGCATGGAATAGCGATCCACCGAGGCCAGCGCAATTATTTCTCCTTGCTAGTTTAGATGGCTGGACGAGGACACTAGGATGCCAGGAGGAGTCGGTCCTTCCTGCTACTCCTCGTCATCTTCTTCGTCCTCCTCGTCATCATCCTCGTCGATGAGGTCGCCATTCTTGCCCGTCTTGCCTTCCTCTTCTTCTTCGTCGTCCTCTTCGTCCAAGTCATCGGAGATGAGGTTTAAATGGACGGGATGGGTCTGCGAGACCTCGAGCTCGGATTCGCACTCGGGACAACTCAGGATCTCGCCCTCTTCCACTTCGTCTTCATCGACATCGATTTCGGCCGAACATTCGGGGCAGCGGATCACGGCTCCATCCTCCGTAGAGTTGTTCGCGAAGTGGCGATACCAAGAGTGGGCCCGCCACCGTGCAGCGTATTATATACCGCAGGGTATGAAGTCAACTCCCGTGCATGGCGAGGCTGCTTTGAATGCCACCAAGTCATGTTTCCCAGGAGCTTTTAGAATGGCCTCTTCTAGAGAGTACCCCGAAAAGCCGGTGGTTGGCATCGGTGGGGTGATTATCGAACAGGGCCGAACACTGCTGATCCGGCGGGGGAGCGAACCGTTGCGCGGAGAGTGGTCCATCCCTGGCGGAACGCTGGAGATTGGCGAGACTCTACAGGAAGGCGTCGCCCGTGAATTGTTCGAAGAGACGGGCATCGAGGTTCGCGTCCTTGAACTGATTGAGGTATTCGATCGCATTTTTCTGGATAGTGAGGTTTCTGGCGCACCGCTCGAGAAAACACCGCGATTCCACTTCGTCATTGTGGACTATCTTTGCGAGCGTGTTAGCGGCGAGGCCCGTGCGGGCAGCGATGTAACCGATGTAGCATTCGCGCGCGAAGATGAACTTCACCAATTTCATCTTACCGAGACTGCGACGCGTGTCCTGAAGAAGGCGTTTGCAATGGATCGTGAACGGCAGGCGAAGAAATAAGACGCCCGATCAAGGAGCCTTGGCAATTTCAATGCTTCCATTCGAATCGGTAAGCTGAAGCTGGCAACCGCCTCCGCCGATGGTGCCGTTCAAAGTATCGCCCCCGATGCTGCCTGTGGCGGAGACCGGGAGTTCGGAGGAAATCCGGCCGAAGGAAGTCCTAGCAGTGAGGTTGTAGCCCAAGCCGTCGGGAACACGCACGCGGATAGATGAAAAGGATGTCTTGAGAGAAATGTCGCGGCATCCGCTGCCGGGACGCACGGCCGTCACTGAAATCGCGCCATTCTGATTGTCCACGGTGATTTTACCGCCGATGGCTTCCAAAGTGACGCCTGCGAATGAAGTCTTGACGCTAGCGTCGCCCTTGACGTTTCGCGCGGTAACCGAGCCGTTGGTGTTCTCGACGGTCAGGTTGCCGTTAATGCGTTCTGCCGAGACGCTCCCGAAACTCGTCTTCGCGTAAGTGTCTCCCCCCATATCGGTCAGCGTAATGCCGCCGTTCCCCGTTATGGCGCGAATCCCTTTCGGGATGTTCGAAGCCTCGATTGCGCCGAAGGAGGACTTCAGCGTGATGCTCCCGCGCGCGTCGCGCACGGTGATTTTTCCATTGGAGGTTTCGGCGTCCAGGGTGCCGCTGATGGTGTCCAACTCGATGTTGCCGAAGGAATCGCGAATGGTCACGTAACCGCCCGTCACCGAGCTGCCTTTGACCCGGCCGTTGTTCGTGCTGCAATCCACGCGGCCTCGCACGTCGGAAAATGTGACGTTACCGAAGCTGTCGGTGATGTTCGCGGCGCCGCCGATGGCCGAGATTTCCACATTCCCGTTATTGTCGCGGACTAGAAGATCTCCGCGGATATTCCGTGCGTCGACGTTGCCGAACGAAGTCGTGATGTTCGCGGAAGCGGCCTCAGCTAAAGCGACCGCGCCATTGCCGCCCGTGATGGTCACCGCGCCCTGAATATTTCGCGTGGTGATGCTGCCAAAACGGTTGCGCACTTCGAGCGTGCCCTTCACGTCGGCTACTTGCACGGAGCCGTTGTTGTCGCTCACGGAGACATTTCCCTCGGCCCCCGTCAGCTCAATGCTGCCAAAAGCGTTGTTCCACCGGCCGGCACCGACATCGCGCGCGGTAAGCGTTCCGTAGCCGTTCTCGACATCCGCGGCTCCGTGAATGCCCGCGATTTCGACGCTTCCGAAACTGTTGCGCACGGTTATCGGCGCATCGGAGGGCATCCCGATATCATAATTGACGGACCACGAAGAGTTCTTGCTGGAGTGAAACCACTTCTTCTCTTCCTCGGGATAAATCGTTTTGATGCTCACTCCTCCGCCGGTCTGTTGCACTTCGATCTTGATTTTTTGGGCGAAGGATTCGGCTTCTTCGTGCGAACTGGCCTGTGCGCGGATGGTGGCCGAAATCTTGACGTCGCGGCCGGACTCGCCGTGAAGCTTGACGCTTCCGAACTTGTGCTCGACATGCACGGATTGGCCTGCGCCGAGCGTCACCGTCTGCTGAAAATCCCTCGACACTTGGTCCTGCGCGGAGTTTGCGGCCGGCAACGGCTCTGCCGAGAGGAGCAGAATCGCGGAGAAGAGTCCCGCAACTGCTGCGAGACGCAACGGCGCTCTCCGCGAAATGGGCTGGTAGCGAATCATTATCGTTTAGCCTCCAGAACTTCCTCCAGCGTGTGCTGCTTTTCCTGATACATGGCCAGCAACTGGTAGCGCAGGTGCGCATTCGACGGGTTCAGCCCAGCCTGCACGCGCAGGTCGTCGATCGCGCTATCCAGCACCAGCAGTTTTTCATGATAATTCGCAAGCAATGGCGTGGCGGGATTTTCGAGTTGCGGCTTGGCGTCGGCTGCGAGTTTGTTGATCGCCCGCTCATACGCTGTTTCTGCGCTTTCCACTTCCTTGAGGGCTGTGGTCTTTAGAAGTGACTGATCTCCCGCAGGATCCACGTTCGGTGAACGGCGAAGAAATATCCACCCCGCGGAGATGGTCAAAATCAAAGCGAATGCGCCCGCCAGGGCCGTTTGCCACTCAAGCGAAAAGTTAGGAAGAAACGTGAACCAACGGCGCAGCCCGGCACGCTGCGCACTTCGCGCTGCCTCTTCGGCGAGTGCGCGCTCAATCCGCGGCCAGGAGGAAGGACCATCCGAGTAATCGCGCAGCTCTTGTGCGGCAACGCTCAGGGACTTCCAGGCACGAACCTCTTCCGCGCAGACCGGGCAAGCGACTGCGTGTGCTTCCAGCGCAGCCCACTCGGCGGGCGTGCCGTCTTCGAAAATCCGATCGCGATCGTTACAGATAACATTCATGGTCGTTCACCGTGTCTCCGCGCCACTGTGGCGCGGAGGTTCCAGCATCAGGCGAAGATTCTTTTTCGCCTGGAAAAGCGTGTTCTTCGAGGCTGTCTCGGTCATCTCCAGCATCCCGGCGATCTCCGCGTGGCGGAAACCTTCCACCTCGTACAGCAGAAAAACATCCCTCTGGTGTCGCGTGAGCTTGGCGAGCGCGCGCTCCAAGGCCATGCGGAGCGAAGGATGCGCTCCAGGCGCGCGCGGCTCGGGCCGCCGTGTCTCGCCCGAATCGTCGTTCGCAACTTCTTTCTTGCGCAGCCGACTTCGGCGTGCGTCGTAGCAGGTGTTGATCAGGATGCGGTAGGTC
>WNFJ01054163.1_pt1 | contig 14637 bp, 17 predicted proteins | sample 5400461 | NCBI WGS metagenome assembly WNFJ01 (sample SAMN13153349, study PRJNA577476) | soil metagenome | isolation source: 115 cm saprolite on Douglas fir-dominated hillslope | place: USA:California | collected 2013-09-17 | reverse complement strand
CGGCGCACCGTCGCCAAGTACCGCGACCAGCTGAACATCCTGCCCGCCCGGATGCGCAAGCGGCTATGAGCCTGGCGACCGCCAATGCCATGCCGGACGTGAGTGTGCTCGTCCCGGCCAAGGATGAGGCCGAGAACCTGCCGGAGTTCGTGCGCCTGTGCCGCGAGGCATTCCTGTCGCTGCCGTACGCCTGCGAGGTCGTAGTGATCGACGACGGCAGCACCGACGGCACGCCGGCGGTGCTGCGCGACCTGGTGCAGAAGCACGCGTTCGTGCGGTCCGTGACGCATCGCGGCCAGCAGGGCATCGCCGCGGCGCTGCGCTCCGGCGCCGACGCCGCGCGCGGCCGCGTACTCGTGTTCTATCCCGCGGACCTCCAATACCTGCCAGCGGACATTCCGGCGCTCGTGGCACCGGTGCTCGCGGGCGAGGCGGACATCGTCACCGGCACGAAGCAGGGACACTACGAGAAGCGGTTCGTGTCCTGGATCTACAACGGCCTGTGCCGCCTGTTGTTCGGGGTACGCGTCACGGATTTGAACTCCGTGAAGGCGTACCGCCGCGAAGTGATGGATGCGGTGCCGATGCGGCCCGACTGGCACCGCTTCATGGTGGTGATCGCCGCGGCGCGCGGCTTCCGGCTCGCCGAGCAACCGGTGCCGCTGCATCCGCGGCGGGCGGGGAAATCGAAGTTCGGCCTGGGCCGCATTCCCGTGGGCGTCCTCGATCTCCTGTCGGTGTGGTTTCAGCTACGCTTCGGCCGCAAACCGATGCTGTTCTTCGGCCTCTCAGGCGCCCTCTTGTTCCTCCTCGGCTTCCTGGGCGGCGTGGTGGCCCTGTGGCTGCGGTTCGGGCCCCCCCACGTGGGCTTTCGCCCACTGCTGGACCTGATCATGGTGCTCGTGATCTCGGGCATCGCGCTGTTCGGTTTCGGGTTCGTGGGCGAGTTGGTCGCCGGGATGCGCGAAGAGGTGGAGAGTCTGCAGCGAACGGTCGACCGCATGCGCGCAGAGGCCTCCCAGCAAGCCGCGGCGCCGGGCGCACCGTCGTCTCGAGATCTCGCCGATAGCCATCGCCAGCGCGCGTAGTCAGCGCGTGCGCGTCCTCTTTCTCACCCATGCCTTCCCGCGGCAGAGCGGGGACGTGGCGGGGGCCTTTCTGCTGCGCCTGGCCCGCGCGCTCGTCGACGCAGGCACCGAGGTGCAGGTGCTCGCCCCGGCCAGTGCCGGACTCCCAGCCCGGGAGGTCATCGAGGGCATTCCCGTCGAGCGCTTTCGCTACGCCCCAGGAACCTGGGAGACGTTGGCCTACACCGGCACGCTCGCCGAGCAGTTCACTACGTCTTGGACGGGGAAGGTGGCCCTGGCGGGCCTGATCGGCGGCGGCGCGCTCGCCGTACGCCGCGCCGCACCGCGCCACGGCACGGATCTGGTGCATGCGCATTGGTGGATCCCGGGCGGCGTCAGCGCGCGGTTGGCCCGGTTGACGGGCGGCGCGCCCTACGTGCTGACGCTCCACGGCTACGACGTGCTGATGCTCAAGCGCTCGCGCGCCGCCCGGGTGATGGCCCGCGGCGTCTTGCGTGGCGCGCGCGTCGTGACCGCGGCGTCATCCTATCTCGCAGCGGAAGCCGCGCGGGTGGCGGGAATCGACCCGGCCCGCATCGTCGTGCAGCCGATGCCGACCGAGGTCTCGGGCGTCATGGGCGAGGGCGGTGGCGGCGTGGTGACGGTCGGACGGTTGACGCCTTTCAAACGCCTGGATCTACTGATCGACGCCATGGCGGCGCTCAAGGCGCGCGGCCGGAGCGTGCGCCTGACCATCGTGGGAGACGGGACCGAGCGCGCCGCGCTCGAGCAGCGCGCCCGTGACCGCGGCATCGCACCGACGACGGTGTTCGTCGGCACAGTCGCCCCGGACCGGGTGGCGGCCACGATCGCGCACGCCGATCTGTTCGCGTTTCCCGCCGAGAACGAAGGCCTGGGGTTGGCGGCGGCTGAGGCGCTGATGCTCGGCATCCCGGTGGTCGCTGTCAGAAGCGGTGGGGTGCCCGATATCGTGCCCGCGACCGGGGCAGGGCGCCTCGTCACACCGGGTGACCTCGAGGGATTCGTCGCCGCCATGGCCACAGTGCTAGACGATCCCAAGGCCCGCGTGCGCGCTCGCGAAGTGGGCACGGCGCTGCGGCGCCAGCTGGCGCCCGGTGCCGTAGCCCGTGTCTTTTTCGACGTCTATCAGCGGGCGCTGCGAAGTGGTCTCCACAACCCCGAGTAGCTAAATTTAAGCGATGCGCCCATTTGGCTGCGCGCCCCCGGGGTCCCCGTACCGAGGATTGCTATGAATCGCTCCCTGCAACGCCTCCTGAAGCAGCCGGTCGTCGTGTTTGCGGCCGCGTGGGCGGCGCTGTTGGCGGTGCTGTTTGCGCCCCTCCTCGCAGGGGGCGTGATCGTAAATCGGTTCAGCGACGGCAAGGACGGCTACGTCACCCGCCACTTCGCGGCCATCGTGCTCCAGAAATGGCACGAAATCCCGCGCTGGGATCCCTACATCTTCGGCGGCCTGCCGTTCCTCGGTGCGATGCACGGCGACCAGGCGTACCCGATCTCGATCGTGCTGCGCGCCATCTTCCCGCCGGCGCTGGCGATCGGTTTGGGTATGGTGTTCCACCTCTGGCTCGCCGCCGTCGGCATGCTCGTGTTTCTGCGGCTGCTGCGGCATGAGTGGAGCTCGGCCATCGTCGGGGCGACGGCCTACGGCTTGAGCGGTTCGCTGATCGGCCTGCTCTACCCGGGGCACGACGGCAAGATCTTCGTGCTGGGGTTATTGCCCTGGGCACTGAGCGCCATTCTCCAAGCGGCGCGCACGGCGCGGCCGCAGTTCTTCGCCGTCTGGGGCTTCCTGCTCGGCCTGATGCTATTGTCGCCACACTTCCAGATGGCGTACTACTCGGCGCTGCTCCTGGGCGCATTCCTCCTCTTTATCCTGTTCACCGAGACGCCGCGCGAGATGCGTTGGAAAGTGATCGCCGGCATGGCGTTGGGGAGCGCCGGCGGCTTGCTGTTCGCCGGCGCGCAGTTGTGGCCATTCGTCGAGTACCTGCCGTTCAGTCCGCGCAGCGCCGCCGGCTCGGTCTCAACCGGATGGGAATACGCAACGAGTTACTCCATGCACCTGGGGGAGTTGATCGGCGCGTTTTGGGGCGGGTTCAACGGCTGGCTGGACACGTATTGGGGCCCCAACAGCGTCAAACTCAACTCCGAATACGTCGGCCTGCTGGTGGGGGCGCTCGCTGTCACCGCGATCTGGCGCCGCCCGGCGGGCCCGGAGCGCCGCGCGGCTTGGTTTTGGGCCGTCGCGGTGCTCATCGGCACGCTGTGGGCGCTCGGCGCCGACACGCCGTTCTATCACTTGCCCTACGCCTTGCTCCCCGGCATCTCCAAGACGCGCGCCCCGGGCATGATGTGGGGACAGGTCACGTTCGCGCTCTGCGTCCTCGCCGCGATGGGCTTCGCGCGCGTCCGGGCGATGACGGATGACGAGCGCAAGCGGTGGGCCCTGCGGCTCGGCATCATCACTGCCGCAAGCGGCTTGATTCCTGCGGTCGGCGGCGCGTATGCCGGTGCCGCCGTGCTGGGAGCGCAGGGGGGCATCGCCCTCGGCGCGTTCACGGTGGTCGCGCTCGCCGTTGTGGCCGTGAACAATCCGCGCTGGCTGCCAGCCGCGGCGGTACTGCTGCTCGCACTCGACCTAGGGATCCAGGACCATCGCTTCATCGTGATCGACCGGCGAGGCGACGCGCTGTTCGCGCCAGATGCCGTCGTGCAGGCGCTGCAGCAAGACGCTGCCGCGGTCGCGCAGCCGTGGCGCGTGCTGCCAATTCCCGCGGACGGACGGCACTGGCCTCCCCTGAACGATTACTTCATCGAGCACGGGATTCGGTCTGTGCTGGGTTACCACGGCAACGAGATCCACCGCTATGATGAGCTGCTCGGTGGCAAGAACTTCTGGAATCGCGTCGGCTATCAACCACTGTGGCGGTTGCTCGCGGTGCGTTACCTCATGACCAATCAGCCCATCAACGCGCCGCCCGAATTCCAACGCGTGGCGGGGCCGGTCACGACGTGGCTCGGCGATTCGACGTGGGTATGGCGCGTCCCCAATCCGGCGCCCTGGGCGTGGGTCGTGCCGCTCGCGATCAAGCTCCCCGATGACCAGATCGATCCGACCGTGCTCTCACCCGGGTTCGATGCCGGCCGTCTCGCGCTGGTGCCATCCGACGCGGCGTTCGGAACCGCGACCATTCCGCCACAGCTCCCTCCGGCGATCACGCCCCCGGTGCCGATCCGCGTCACCGAGCGCCAGCCGGGGGTGTACGTGCTGACGATCGACAGTCTGCGCAGCGACGCGGTGCTCGTGGTGAGCGAGAACTGGCTGCCGACCTGGACCGCGCGGGTGGACGGCCGCCCCGCACCCGTGGCGCGCGCCAACGGCACATTCATCGCCGTGCCGGTGCCGGCGCACAGCAGGGAAGTGGTCTTGGAGATCAGCTCGCGCGCCGAGCGGCGCGGTCGCTATGCCTCGCTCGTGGGCTTCGCCGGCTTGCTGCTCCTGGCGTTCGCCGGCATCCGCCGGACACCGACGCCGCCGCCTGCCAAGGCGGCCTGAGGGCGCGCGATGCCAGTCGAGGTCATTCCGTTTGACGAAAAGTATCTCGCCGAAACGCTGGCGATGATGCGCCAGTGGAGCCCCGATCACCCGGAGCTGGGCGAGCGGTCGCTGTACGACTGGCAACGCTGCACCCGGTATCTGGCGCTGTCAGAGGGCAAAGTGGTGGGGCAGATCGGCCAGGTAACGCATGAATTCCGCTACGCCAATGGCCGGCCCCCCGTGAAGGTGGGGTGGGGGATCACCCTGGTCCTCGACATGTCCGACGACGCGACGCGCAAGGCGGCGGGCCGGCAGCTGCTCAAAGCGTGCGAGGAAGCGCCCGGGCTCAAGTACGCCGCCGTGGGCGTCGTCCCGGCGATCGAGCCGGCGTACCTGCGGCGCGGCCACCAGATCGTCCGGGATGCCAACAACTATTACGCGCGCTTCTTTGTGCCGGGCAAGGCGCTGGCCTACTGGAACAAGCCGGCGGCACTGGGCCCGTTTCTCACCGTGGCGAACGCCCTCTGGCGCCCCAACACCCGCGTGCGTCACGGCACGCTCGAGGCGATCAAGCGCTTCCTGCCGGAATGGGACGGCACTTGGGATCGCCTCCTGAAGGAGCAGTATGAGCTGTACGGCATGCGCGACGCCGCTTTCCTTAATTACAAGCTGGCCCAGCCCAACAGGACCTACTTCGCGTTCCTGCATCGTGATCGCGCCGCAGCGATCGACGGCTTCGTCGTGTATCGCCGCGCCAAGCATCGAGTCAAGGATATGGACCTGGTGAAGGTCTGCGCGCTGGTGGGCTCGCGCACGGCACGACAGGATCTCTTGGCCGAGGCGATGCGCTTCGCGCTTGCCGACGCGCGGGGGACGTACGGCATCGTGGGGCTGAGCTCGGTAAGGGATGCCCCGGAATTCCGTTCCGCCGGGATGTACGTCACGCGTCCCTATCCGGTCGTGCTGGCGGCCGGCGTCACCGGGCAGATTCGCGTCGACTTCTTCGACTCCGATCTCGACAACCTGTGGTAGCGGGCCCCGCGGTGCGCACCGTCTATGTCGTGATCGGCTGCGACGTGGATCCCGATCGCGCCGGCCTGCTCGACGACGTCTCCGCTGGGCGCCTCACCTGGCGGGGGGCCACCGACGGCCTGCCGGCGGTGAAGCAGCTGGTGCACGGCGTGACGGACAGCCGCGGCCAGGGCCCCGTGTTCACGTGGTTTCTCCGCGCGGATGACCAGGTCCGCCAAATGTGCGGGGCATATGAGTGGTTCCTGCAGGCGCACGCCCCGCTCCTGCGCTCCTTGCAACAGAGCGGGGACGAGCTGGCGTGGCACCCCCACTTCTGGCGCCGCGCCGACCAGAACGGCACCTGGGTCCAGGAGATCGCGGACGTGGACTGGCAGGTCGACATGTTGCGACGGGCGCATGCTGCGCTCGTGGCGGCGTTTCCCGGTCCGCTCCGCAGCGTGCGCATGGGGTGGGGCTATCACAACGACCGCACGGTCCAGGCGCTCGCCGATCTTGGCATCACGGTGGACCTCTCGGCGGTGCCCGGCTTTCGCACCCTGGCGCACTCCGCGAAGCGCGAGAACCTCTTCGACTGGCGCACGACGCCACGGACGCCGTACCGGCCATCTCGCGCCGACTACCGCCGTCCGGCGCAGGGGCAGGAGCAACCCTCAAAGCTGCTCGAGGTCCCAGGATTCGTCTCGACGGCGCCCTTGTGGGGGCTCGTCAGCGGGGTGCAGTTGGTGCGCAAGACCAGGCACGCTGGGCAGCTATGGGATGCCCTCCGCCGCCCGACGTACGCCATCAACGTCAGCGGGCGCCCGCCGTTGTTCGCCCCCTTGGTCGCCCAGCTTCGCCGGACGCTGCGCCGCCGGGACGACGGGCCCGTGTTCTTTGTGACGCACGCGCACGCCGACGAGTTCGTCCCCAATCGCAGCCCGCTTTATGCGTTGGAGAGCGTACGGGCGAACCTCGAATCGCTGCTGCGTACGTGCCGCGAGGCGGGCGCGATGGCGGAATTCATTCCCGCGCATCGCGTCTCCTCCCTGGTGCGGACCTGAGCGTGTCGACCGCCACGCAAGCCGCACCCGCGGGCCGATCCACGCGCCGCTGGCTGTGGTGGGGGCTGCAGATCGTCGTGGCGGCTGTCGTCGTGAGACTGGCCTGGGGTGCCATCGCCCGGAATTGGGACGAATTCCGCACGCTGCACGTGTCCATTGTCTGGCACCCCGGCTGGATCGCCCTGGCGGTCGTTGCGGTCCTCGCGAGTTATGCCTCGAGCGTCGAGGCGTGGCGCCGCATCCTCGCCGGCTGGGCGCAACGGCTCCCGTATTGGTCCGCGGTGCGCGTGTGGCTGGTCGCGGGCCTCGGGCGCTACATCCCCGGCAAGGTCTGGACGGTCGCGGGCAGCGGGCGTCGAATCCTGGGCAGCCGGGGCTTCGGCGTTCGCGATTCAGGCGGTCGCGATCGGCACCGCCGTCGCCGTCGTCGCGGCGGCCACACCGGGAGCCGAATCGGCGCTCCGCCTCGGCGCCGCCCTAGTGGTCGCCGTGGGAACGATCGGCCTCCTAGCCTGGGATCGCGCCGCCCAAGTGGTCGCGCGGCTGGCCGGCAGCACGCTGCAGGTACGGCCGCTGCCGCTCATGGCGGTCGCCGAGAGCGCGGCACTCGGCGTCGTCAGCTGGGTCGCCCATGGGACAGCGTTCTGGCTCTTGGCGCGCGGCCTCGGGTTGCCGGGCACATTGCCGATCGCGACCGCGCTGGGCGTGTTTGCCCTCGGATACGTCCTGGGCCTCCTGGCCCTGTTCGCTCCGGGAGGAGTCGGTGTGCGGGAGGTAGTGTTGATCGGCCTCCTGACCCCCGCGCTGGGCGCGGGTGGTGCGGTGGCGCTGAGCGTCGCCTCCCGAATCGTCCTGACCCTTACCGAAGTGGCCGCGCCCTTGGTCGTGCTACTTGTCACGCGAGGTCCCCGTCGTGCCTGAACGCGCGCTCGTCGTCATCCCCACCTATAACGAGGCGGAGAATCTCCCCAACATCGTGCCCCAGGTGTTGGCCCAAGACCCACGCCTCGAGGTCCTGGTGGTGGACGACAACTCACCCGATGGCACCGGCCGCTTGGCCGACGGGCTCGCCCAGGCGAACCCGCGCGTGCACGTCCTGCACCGGGAAGGGAAGCTGGGACTCGGCACTGCCTATCTGGCCGGCTTCCGCTGGGCGATCGAAAAGCGCTACGACTATGCCTTCGAGATGGACGCCGACTTCTCCCACGACCCGGCGCACCTCAAGGACTTTCTCACGGCCATCGCCACCGCTGACGTCGTGCTCGGCTCGCGTTACTTGGGTGGCCGCGTCACGGTGGTCAACTGGCCGATGGGTCGGCTGGTGCTGTCCTACTGCGCCAACATCTACGCCCGGTGGATCACCGGCCTGCGCATCTGGGATCTCACGGGAGGGTTCAAGTGCTTTCGCAGGCACGTGCTCGAGGCCTTGGACCTGTCGCAGGTGCGCTCCAACGGCTACGCCTTCCAGATCGAGATGAGCGTGCGGGCCTGGCGCAAAGGCTTCAAGCTGGCCGAGATTCCCATTGTGTTTGTGGACCGCCTGGAGGGGCAGAGCAAGATGAGCAAGGCGATCGTGCGCGAAGCCGTCTGGATGGTCCCGCGCCTGCGGCTTATGGCATGGTTCGGGCGGATCTAGTCGGCCTGCCGATCTACAAGATGACGGGGTCGGGCAACGACTTCGTCATGGTGGACGGCCGTCTGTCCCAGCCGGGCGATTGGCGCCCCGAAGAGATCAAAGAGCTGTGCGCCCGCGGCACGGGGGTGGGGGCTGATGGTCTGGTGTTCGTCAGCCCCGGCACCGAAGCGGGTGCCGCCCGCATGGTTTACTACAACAGCGACGGCTCGCACGCGGCCATGTGTGGCAACGCGGCGCTGTGCAGCGCCCGCCTCGCGTTTCAATTGGGCATTGTGCGGGGGCCGAGCTTCCGGCTCGAGACCGACGCCGGGGTCTATGAGGGCCGCTATCCGGGGCAGGGCGAGCGCGCGGAACTGCACCTGGCCGCTGTGGCGCCGCCGGCCGATGTGCCGGGCCTCGCCACCGCCGAGCTCGAGAAAAAGGCCGCCTTGGCCTTGGTCGGGGTGCCGCATCTGGTGATCCTGATGGACGACGTCGATCAGCTCGACCTCATGGGCCGCGGCAAGGCGCTGCGGTTCGATCCCGCGGTGGGTCCAGCGGGCGCCAACGTCAATTTCATCTCCCAGGACAACGGTGGCTGGCGCATGCGGACCTACGAGCGCGGCGTGGAGGCCGAAACGCTTGCCTGCGGGACCGGGTCGGTCGCTGCGGCATGCGCCTTGGACCGCTGGGGGGTCTCCAAGCTCCCGGCGACCATCCACACGCGTAGCGGCCGCACCCTCGAGGTAAAGGCCAAGCGGGCCAAGGACGGCCGCTACGACGACGTTTGGCTGGCGGGGGAGGCGCGGGTGGTATTCAGGGGGGTCCTGACCTAGACCAGTTGTCCACACTTCTACATCACACAACTTAACATAACATCTCTTATACGAAGCTGGAATGAGCGTAAAAAGACGGCGCCTGCACTTCCGGGCACCCTACTTGGCCGGTGCCTTCCACGCGCCCCGGGTCAGCTCCCCCAAGCGCACCTTGGCCTCCACGGCCGATCCGACCGAGTCGTACTTCGTTACGATCGACTGATAGGCGGCGATCGCCTTCGTGGTGTCCCCCGCCGCCACCCACGCCCGGCCCGCGTCAGACAGGAACTGCGCCGTAAGGAAGTCCATTGGAGCGGCAGAGGCGGCCTGCTCGTAGGCCGCGGCCGCCTCGCGCGGGTGACCCACATTGTCGTACGCCGCACCCAACAGCCCGTACGCCTGGGCGCGGTACTTGGCATCCGCGCTGGGCGCGAACGCCTTGAGCTGCTCGATCGCCTGTTGACTCTGACCCAGCAACAACCGGATTTGCGCCAGCAGGATCGTCGCCTCCTGCGCGGCCCGCGTTCCCGAGTAGTTCGCCACCACACTCGAGAGCTCGCTCGAGGCCAACGGGAAGTTCTTCGTCTCGAAGGCGAGTCGGGCTTCGTTCAACGCCGTGCCGGCGCGCTCTTCGCTCTGGCGCGTTGAGATGTGATTCCACCACAAGAGCCCCGCGATCGCCACGATCGCCAGGCCGCCGTACGTACTCGCCTGACGGTGGCCTTGGATCCACGCCCACACGCGCGCCGCGAAGTCCTGATCGTCGCCCATCCGCGCCGTCGTCGCTGCAGTCACCGCCATTGCCGCCACAATCCTTTGCGAGTCCTGCGAGGAAACCGCGCCGTTCGACAACCCCAGTGCCCCTGGGGTGACTCGAACACCCGGCCAACGGTTTAGGAAACCGCTGCTCTATCCACCTGAGCTACAGGGGCTAAGCGGTTAAGAATAACGAGGTTACGCATCTAGGTGCAAGGCCGCTGTTTGCGGCGCAATTTCATGGGCCACAGACCAATCATCTGATTTCAAACGAATTACCGATGTCCGCTTCGTGTGGATACTCCGTCTTGTCCACACGCGCCACGTGCGCCGCCGGTGGCCCGCGCTTGAGGGCTCGCTCCAGCTCCTCGAGGCGCCCGGAGTCGCCGGCCGCCACCACTTCGACCTCGCCGGCGGGCAAGTTCGCAACCCAGCCGACCAGGTGCAGGCTCTGGGCCGCGCGCGACACGAACCACCGGAAGCCCACGCCCTGGACGCGCCCCTGCACCAGGTAGCGGACTGCGTGGCTCACGGCGTCTTGGTCGTGCCGCGGCGGCGTTGGCGCCAGGCGTACACGATTACCGTCACGATCAACGCGGGGATCAGGTACACGAGGGCCCGACTGACCTCGCGCTCCACGTCGGCATTGCGGAGCACGGCCTCGTGCTGCCCCAGCACGTAGCCGATCGTGGCCAGGATGCTGCACCACAGCAGGGCCCCGAGCCCCGTGAACAACACGAAGCGCGGCAAGGCCATTCGCGCGATGCCGGCGGGGATCGAGATGAGGTGCCGCACGACAGGCAACATCCGGCCCAAGAGCGTGCTGATCTCGCCATGGCGATCGAAGAAGCGCTCCGCCCTGTCCAGCGCCCGCTCGCTGATGAACAAGTAGCGCCCCACCCGCCGGATCACCGCGCGCCCCAGCCATAGCGCGACGCCGTAGTTGGCGAGCGCCCCCAAGACACTGCCGAGCACGCCGCAGGCGATCGCGACGCCGAGGTTCAGGTCCCCCTTGGCCGCGAGGTAGCCGGCGGGGGGCATCACCAGCTCGCTGGGCAGCGGCAGGACGGAGGACTCCATCGCCATCAGAATCACGATGCCGGGATAGCCCATGTCGCGGAAGCGCTCCAGCAGCCAATGCACGCCTGATTCAAGCATCGAAGCCGTGTTCTCCGAGCAGCGGGACGAAGCGCGCCCCGTCGAGGGGCGTTTGACGCACGCCACCGGTGGCGCGCTCCACGAGGGTCAACACCTGGGCCCCGCGCTCGCCCAGCGGGATGAGCATGCGTCCGCCCGGCCCCAGCTGCTCGATCAGCGGCGGTGGGACCTGGGGTCCGCCCGCGGTGACCAGGATGGCATCGTAGGGCGCGTACGCGCTCCAGCCGAGCGTGCCGTCGCCCACGAGAATGGACACGTTGCGCACGGCAGCGGCGCGCAAGGCAACGCGGGCAGCCTCGGCGAGGGTCCCGACGCGCTCGATCGTGAACACTTGGCCGGCCAACGCGCCCAAGAGCGCGGTTTGATAACCCGACCCCGTGCCGATTTCGAGCACCCGCTCGCGCCCCGTTAAGTGCAGGGTCTCGAGATAGCGGGCCTGGGTGTAGGGCCGGGAGATGGTCTGCCCTGCCCCGATGGGCAGGGCTGAGTCCTCATAGGCCCGGTGGCGCACGGCTTCGGGCACGAACAGGTGCCGCGGCGTCTCCGCGAAGGCCTTGAGCACCGCCAGGTTCTGAACGCCCAGCCCTCGCAACGTCTCGACCAGGCGGGCGCGGTAGCCGCCGAAGGTGTCGGCGGCGCCGCTCAGGCGCCGAGATTCCACGAACGCACCGCTTCGAGCAGGTCGTAGTTCGTCATGTCGACGTGGAGCGGGGTGACCGAAATGTAGCCGTCATGCGTGGCGCGGACATCGGACTCCTCGCCGCCCGACCAGGTGACGTGGCCGCCGCCGATCCAGAAAATGTCGCGCCCCCACGGGTCCTTCATGCGGGCGATCTCTTCGTGGAACACCCGACTGCCCAGGTGCGTCACTTGAATGCCCTTCACCTCGGTCCCGGAGATGGGCGGGAGATTCACGTTGAGCAGCGTGTCCTTGGGGAAGTCCTTGACGCGCACGATGCCCTCGATCAACCGCTTGAGGCGATCGCGGTAGCTGTCGAGGTACTCGAGATCGAAGCTGCCGTAGGACACCGCGACACTGGGGATGCCGGCCGCGAGTCCCTCCATGGCGGCGGCGACGGTGCCCGAGTACAGCACGTCCTCGCCCATGTTGGGTCCGTGGTTGATCCCCGAGAAGACGAAGTCCGGCTTCTCCGGCATCAGCGCGCCCAAGGCGAGGAGGACACAGTCCGACGGCGTGCCGTCCACCTGGAAGGCGCCGTCGGCCCGCCGCGTGGCGCGCAGCGGCCGGTGCAGCGTGAGCGAATGCGACGTGCCGCTCTGCTCGCGGTCCGGCGCGACGACCGTCACGTGCCCCACCGTGGCGCACACGTCGGCCAGGAGGGCCAGCCCGCGCGCCAGAATGCCATCGTCGTTGGACAACAGGATGTTCATCGTGCCCCGAACAAGATGTGCCGCCCGTAGCGGGCAAAGACGCGCGCCTGCCGCCACGTGTCGCGCCAATGGCGAAAGTGACTGCGCGCGCCCTGGTAGATAGTCGGGATGGGCGCGGTTTGCACCCGGTACCCTCCCGCCAGCGCGGCGAGCAGGAACGCCGTCTCAAAATCGTAACCGGTCTGGGAAGGGTGTACCGCGTCGGCCAACGTCCGCGAGATGGCCCGGAATCCCGTCTGCGCGTCCGCCACCACCGCGCCGCCGATGCGCGACGCCAGAGCGGCCGACAGCCAATTGGTGAAGCGGCGCGGCAGGGGCATGGCGCCGGCCCGCGTGCGCGCGCCCAGCACGAGGTCAGCGGCGCCCGCCGCCACCGGAGCCGCCACGCGGGGGATCTGCGCGGGGGGATGTTGTCCATCGGCGTCGAGGGTCACGAGGACGTCGGCGTGGTCGGCGAGGGCGCGGGCAATGCCGGTGGCGAGGGCGGCACCCTTGCCGCGGTTGTGGCGGTGTCCCAGCACGATGGCCCCCGCCCCCGATGCCTTCGCGCCGGTCGAGTCGCCCGAGCCGTCGTCCACCACGTAGATGACGGCGCCGGGCGCGGCGGCTCGCGCCGCCGTCACCACTTCCGCCACCGTCGCCGCGGCCTCGTAGGCCGGGATGATCACCGCGAGCCGCGCGTCAGCGCGCGCCGGCATCGGGCGGGGTCTCCCCCTCGAGGAGTGAGAGAATCGCCTGTAGCTCGGAGCGCAGGTCGTTCACCGTCTCCGTGGCGAGGGCGCGCCGCGCCTCAGGCTTGAGCTCGCCCGAGCGGCGGTACTGCTCGATCTTCTGTCGCGCCCCGTCGATGGTGTACTTCTCCGTGTACAGGAGGTGCTTGACCAACATGATCAGCTCGATCTCGCGCCGCTGGTAGACACGGTTGCCGGAGCGGTTCTTGGCGGGGCTCAGGAAGCGGAACTGGCTTTCCCAGTACCGCAGCACGTGCGGCTTGAGGTCGGTGAGCTGGCAGACCTCGCCGATCGAGAAGAACTCCTGGACGGGATGCGGGGAGCTCATCGCCACTGCTCCGCTTTGAGGTCCCGCTCCATCAGGTCGGCCACCGCCTGGCGCGCCGGTTTGCCCGCGAACAGGACGGCGCTCACCTCCCGTACGATCGGCAGCTCGACGTCGCGCTTCTCGCCCAGCGCCGCGGCGGCCCGCGCGGTTTCGACACCCTCCGCCACCGTTTTCTTCCCCTTCAGGGCGGCGGCGAGCGACTGGCCGCGCCCGATCGCCTCCCCCAGCGCGCGATTGCGCGACAAGGGGCCCGTGGCGGTGAGGATCAGGTCTCCCATACCGGCGAGGCCGGCGAAGGTCAGCGGGCTGGCGCCGCACGCCACGCCAAGCCGCGTGATTTCGGCGAGTCCGCGTGTGATCAGCGCGGCACGCGTGTTGTACCCGAGGCCCAGGCCCTCGAGAATGCCGGTCGCGAGCGCGATGACATTCTTCAGCGCCCCGCCCAGCTCCACGCCGATGACGTCGGTCGATGAGTACACGCGGAACTGCGGCGTCGAAAAGATCTGCTGCGCTTCGCGCGCGATCTCCTCCGTTTCGGCCGCCGCCACCACCGCCGTGGGTTGGCCCTTGAAGACCTCTTGCGCGAAGGACGGCCCCGACACCACCGCGATCGGCGTACCCGACTCCAGGGCGTCGCTCAACACCTCGCTCATCGTGGCCAGCCGCTCGGGCTCCAGCCCCTTGGTCACGCTGATCACCAGCGCGTGGCTCATCATCGCCTTCCCCGCCTCGGTCATCACCGCGCGCACGGCATGCGACGGCGCGGCCGACACCACGACCTCGGCCTCCCGCACCGCCTCGCGCAGGTCGCCGGTCGCGCGCAGCTCCACGGCGAGCTTGCAGCGCGGCAGGAACATCGTGTTGATGTGGCGGCGGTTGATGCCCTCCACCACCTTCGCCTCGCGTGCCCACAGCGTCGTGGCCATGCCCTTGTGGGTCAGCAGATCCGCGAGCGTGGTGCCCCAGGCCCCGCCGCCGATCACCGCGACGCGCGTCATGCCGCCGCCCCGCCGTGCGTGCCGAAGCGGTTTTCGGTGCCGGAGAGCAGGCGGCGGATGTTGCCGCGATGCGCGAACACGATCAGCGCGGCCAGGGCTACGCTCGCCCAGAACGCATACCATTG
>WNFJ01626391.1_pt1 | contig 14642 bp, 15 predicted proteins | sample 5400461 | NCBI WGS metagenome assembly WNFJ01 (sample SAMN13153349, study PRJNA577476) | soil metagenome | isolation source: 115 cm saprolite on Douglas fir-dominated hillslope | place: USA:California | collected 2013-09-17 | reverse complement strand
CAGTCCGCGTTCATGGCCCCCTCGTTCGCGCTGTTCGTCCTGAGCGCGAGCGGCCACGCGCAGTACTGGATGGTCATCCTCGCGGCCCTCGCCACGGGCACGATCAACCTGTTCGACGTCCCCGCCAGGCAGTCGTTCCTCGTCGAGATGGTCGGCCGGCATGACCTGATGAACGCGATCGCGCTCAACTCATCGGTCTTCAATGGCGCGGCCGTCGTCGGACCTTCGCTCGCGGGTGTGCTGATCGCCCTGGTCGGCGTCCCGCTGTGCTTCCTCGCCAACTCGGTCAGCTACCTCGGCGCGGTCGCCGCCTTGCTCTTGATGCGGGACCTGCCCGACGTCGCGACAGCACACGAGCAGCAGCCGATGCTCGCCCGGCTGGCCCAGGGTGCGTCGTACGCCCGCCACGAGCCCGTGGTCGGGATGCTTCTCATCACGCTGGCCGTGTTCTCGCTGTTCGCGATGAACCGCCTCACGCTGATTCCTCTTTTCGCTTCCCAGGTGCTGCACGTCGGTGCGCAGGGTTTCGGGTTCCTGGTCGCCTCGATGGGCCTCGGCGCGCTGGCGGGAGCGCTGACGCTTGCCTTCCTTCCGCACCTCGGCGCCGACCCGCGCCGTCAGCTGTGGATGGCGGCGATATGGGTCGGGGCGCTGCTCGAGTTTTCCATTTCGGGTGTCTTCGTGATCTCCCTCGTCACTCTGTTCGTCGCGGGCTACTGCCAGATCTCGTTCCTGGCCACGACCAACAACCGCATCCAGTCCATCACGCCTGACCACCTGCGCGGGCGCGTCATGGCGCTCTACGCGCAGGCCTTGATCGGAGTCGGACCGCTCGGCAACGTCCAGGCCGGCGCGCTGGCCACCCTGCTGAGCGCGCCGTGGGCGATGGCGATCGGCGCGCTCATCGCCGGAGGGGTCGTGTTCGCGATCGCGCTGTTGAGACCGGAGGTCTTCGGCCTCGGTCAGCCCAAGAAGACTTCGAGCACGGCGGCGACCGCCAGCGCGGGCACCAGCCAGCGCAGCGCCCGGATGTAGTCGGCGAGGGCAGCCAGCACCCGAGCTGTCCAGCCACCTCGCGCGTCCATGTGAATCGCGGTCGCGCCAACGTGGATTGCCAGGCCGCCCGCGACGATCGCCGCGGGGATCTCGACGAAGCCGTTCGGCACGATTCCGGTCAAGGCGAGGCTCCATGACGAGAGCGCCGCGGCGAAACCCAGCAGGAAGCCCGGTGCGAACGTGAGCAGGAACCCGCTGAGCCCCGCAGTCGAGATAGCAAGCACCGCAACCAGGATGAAGGCGAGCACGTTGTGGCTGAAGATGGCCGCCGCCTCGTCGATCGCCCCTCCGCTGCCTGCCGATTTCACAAGGCTCGACAGGACCGGCCGCACCACCGCCTGCGGGATCGCGTTCGACACGCCTGCGAGATAACCCACGAGCGCGCCCGCGGGTAGACCCGCCGCAGCGAGCAGCAATGGCATGCGGCGCAGCCAGATCAGACGGAGGATCCCCGGCCGCCGCTCGAAGCTTGCGCGCAGCGCACCCAGTGCGCGCTGCATGGGATGTCTGTTGCCGACCTCGCGCGCGAGCAGCGCCTCGCGCGAGAAGCCGTTGAAGCCCATGCGCAGAAGGACGATCGCGAGGAGACCCATGGCAAGGGCGAAGCCCCACAGGATGTCGGCCCGGCCCAACAGGATGAGAGCTGCCTCGAGCTGAAGCACCACTGACATCGGAAGGATGATGAAAGAGGCCATTACGTTGGCCGCTCGCATCGTTCTTGCGTTGAGGCTGATGATCACCGCGCCCGCGACCATGGCTGCGACCTGGCAGATGGTCGAAAGGGCGAGGGCCAGCAGGATGCCCACGGGGAAATAGCCGAGTCCCGGAAAGGTCACGAGACAGTAGACCAGCAGTCCGCCATAGCAGAGCGTGAGCGAAACGGTCAGCACCGCGACGACCTTGCCTGCGTAGATCTCGGCCTCGCGCAGCGGAGTCGACAGCAGGACCTCGAGCGTCGTGCGCTCACGCTCGCCGACGAATGACTCGAGGGCGAGGACCAGGGAGAAGCTCGCCGGGATGAAGACCACGAAGAAGGCGCCGACGAGGGAGAGCCGGTTGACCACAGCGGTGCCGCCGCCGAATGCGGCGAGGGCCCGCACGCCAGTTGCCGAGCCGATCGGAATCGCGAGCGCCAGCCCGACCATGGCCACGATGAGGCGCAGCTCGCTGACGGCGTCCCGCAGGTCGCGGGCCGCCACCAACGCCGCCTTACGCCGTTCGAGTTTCGGCCAGCTCATGGTGGTTCCCGACTATCTCGAGGTAGATGTCCTGTAGCGTCGGCAGCTCGCGCACCTCCTGGCGCGTCTTCAGGCCCGAGCGACGGCGGAGGTCGACCATGCTTCCCACGGCCAGCGCGCGGCCGCCCGACATGATCCCGATGTCGCCGGCCAGGTGCTCCGCCTCTTCCATGCTGTGGGTGCAGATGACCAGCGCGCAGCCCTCCTTCTGCAGGTCCTGGAGGTAGATCCATGCGCGGCGCGCGCTGTCCGGGTCGAGGGCCGAGGTCGGCTCGTCTGCGAGGACGAGACGCGGCCGGTGGAGAGTGGCGCGGATCAGCGCCACCTTCTGCCGCATGCCCTTGGAAAACGTGCCGAGCCAGCGGTCGCCGGCGTCTGTGAGCTCGAAGATCTCCAGCATTTCCTCGATCCGGCGGCGGCGAAGCGCCGGCTCGAGGTCGTAGATCGCGCCGAAATGGTCGAGGTACGCGCGAGCCGACATCCGCTCGTACAGGCCGGGGACCTCTGGCATCAACCCCACGCGCGCCCGGACCGCTGCGGGGTCGTCGGCGGCGTCGATCCCATCGACCTTGACCGTGCCTTCGGTGGGCAGGAGGACCCCGGCCATGCATCGCAGGGCGGTCGTTTTGCCCGCCCCGTTGCGGCCCAGCAACACGAGGCACTGGCCCTCTTCGACGCGCACGCTCAGGTCCTGGAGCGCGAGCACGTCGCCATAGCGTTTGGCGAGACCGTCGACCTCGAGCATGGCTACAGGATTCTGACGGGCCGACCTCAGGAAGTTGGCGACTTAGGCGGCGTCGGGAACCGTGGGCCGACGCTTGGCGTGAGGTGCCTGACCGACCGGCTGAGCCAGATGACCATGCCGACCGCCGAGAGAAGGAACGCCGCGAAGCCGGACAGGAGCACCACGACCGGCGGCCCGCCAAAGCCGGCTGCGATGAGCCCCCCTATGCCGCCGCCAACGGACGCAACGATCATCGACAGCATGCCCGGCAAGGTCTGCAGACCATGGAAGAGCGATCCCAGCCGGTTCGCGCCGACGGGATCGATGCCCAGCGTCTGCAGCGCCCCTGGCAAATCGTCATAGGAACTTGTCGTGAAGTGACTCTCCAGCTCCGGGTGGAGGTCGAGATAGGCGTTCCGGATTCGATTCATCGCCAGCACCCAGCGAAAGTCGTCGCGGTTGAGCGTTTGGAGCCGGGCGACGGTGAACATGCCGGTGAGAAACACCACCGCGAGCATGAAGATCGCGATGGCGAAGAAGGCGGGACCGAAGTGGGCGGCCTGTGCGACCAGAGCGAGAGCGATGACCGCGCCCGACAGGATGGTGAGAAACATGTTCACGCGGCCGAGCGACTCCTGGTAGGTGAGCGCGCGCGTCGCAAGGAGGCTCCAGTGCTCCGTCGCCAGGACCTGGAGCGCCTCCGACTGGGCCCGTGATGGAGGGATCTCGGTCGACATCTAGTCGCGAGGAAGATACCGGGGCAGATCGGCAAGTGAGGCGAAGCCCTTCGCCTGGAGGAAGGCGGCGATGCCGTCGTGGACCTCGCCGATGGTATTCGGATTGACGAAAGTGGCCGTTCCCACCTGGACCGCGGTGCAGCCCGCAACCAGAAACTCGAGAGCGTCTTCCGCCCGCGTGATTCCGCCGATACCGATCACCGGGATGCGCACGGCCCGAGCGGCCTGGTGCGCGAGGTGGACCGCCAGCGGCCGTATCGCGGGACCGGAGAGGCCGCCGGTGCGGAAGCTGAGGCGCGGCGTGTAGGCGTTGAGGTCCATCGACATGCCGACGAAAGTGTTGATCGCGCAGAGGGCATCCGCGCCCGCCGCCTCGACCGCCCGCGCGATCACGCCAATGTCGCTCACCATCGGCGTGAGCTTCACCCACACCGGCAGCCTGGTCCGCTTACGGACCGCGTCCGTCACCGCCGCCGCCGCTCGCGGGTCGTTGCCGAAGAACATGCCGCCCTGCTCGACGTTGGGGCACGAGATGTTGATCTCGAAACCGGCGACGCCGGGCACGCCGTCGAGACGCGCGGTCAGCTCGCCGTACTCCGACGCGGACTCGCCGTTGATGTTGACGAGCACCGGGAAGTCCCACTCCGCCCACTTCGGCGCGTAGTCGCGGACCAGCGCCTCGGCCCCCGGGCCCTGCAGGCCGATCGCGTTGAGCATCCCGCCCGGCGTCTCCGCGATGCGCGGCGGTGCGGTGCCCGCGCGTGCCCGCAGGAAGATGCCCTTGGAGACCATGCCGGCGAGTGCCCGGCGCTCCAGGAGCGGCACCTCGGTGCCGTAGCCGAACGTGCCGGATGCGGCGAGCACAGGGCCGCGGAGCCTCAGCGCGCCGATGTCGACCGACAGGTCGGGCGTCATGCCATCACCGCGTACGGAAGATGCGAGGGCAGCGATTCCCAGTCGATGTCGGCGGCGCGATAAACGGGGCCTTCTGTGCACGCGCGGTCATAGCCACCTCGCTTCAGGGGCACCGCGCAGCCGAGGCACACCCCGGTCCCGCAGCCCATGTAGGTCTCGACCGCAACCTGCGCGTCGGGCCATCGTTCCGCCACGGCGGCAAGCATGCGGTTGGGGCCGCACGCGAGCACCAGTCCGGCGTCCGGCGCCGCAGCCAGCGCGCTGCCCTTGGCGCCCTGCGATCCATCGTCGGTGGCCCACACGACCTCCTCGCCCTCGGACTCAGCGCAGAGCTCGGCCGCGGTGCGCGCCCCGTGCACCCAGGTCACGTGCATGCCCGCAGCCTTGGCGTCTCGTGCCGCCAGCGGCATCGGTGCCACCCCAAGCCCGCCGCTGATCAACACCGCGATGCGCGCTCCCGTCGCCAGGTCGAAGCCGCGACCCAGCGGCCCCAGGCAGCTGACCCGGTCGCCCACCTCCATCGCCAGCAGCTGGCCGGTTCCGGCGCCGACTGCCTTGAGCACGACCTCGATGTGCTCTCCATCCGATCGATAGACGGAGAAGGGACGCCGGAGCAGTGGCCCGCCGGCCCAGCCCAGGTTGACGAACTGACCCGCGCGCACCGCCGCGGCCACCTCGGGCGCGCGCATCCCGATCACGAACATGCCTCGCGCGACCTGGCGCTTGCCGGTTATCGGCGCGTCAAGCAGGAACACTGTCGCGCCATTCGCCGATCGTTCGCACCTCGATCTCGCCGGGAGCCGCGACGGCGGACTCGAGAAGCGCGGTGGCGGTGTCGAGCGAGGTGAGGCAGGGGATGCGTCTCTCGACCGCGGCGCGGCGGATCTCAAACCCGTCTTTGAAGATGGGACGCCCGTCGCCGGGGTCCGCGTAGATGTTGGACATCGTGTTGATCACGAGCTGCACCTCGCCACGCACGATCACGTCCACGACTGTCGGGCCCTCTTCGCCGATCTTCGCCACGACACGTGGGGAAAATCCGGCGGCACGCAGCGCTTTTGCCGTGCCCTCGGTCGCGACGATCTTGCATCCGAGCTGGACCATGCGCGAGACGATTGGAAACAGCTCGGGTTTGTCCGCGTCCGCGATCGTCAGGAGCACAGAGCTGCCGCGTTCGAGGTGCATGCCCGAAGCCGCGAATGCCTTGCGCAGCGCTTCGTTGAGGGTGCGTGCGATGCCTATCGCCTCGCCCGTCGACTTCATCTCAGGCCCGAGGTAGGAGTCGACCGCGGGCAGCTTGTTCATCGAGAACACCGGCGCCTTGACGGCCACGAGGTCGCGCGCGGGGACCAGCCCCGTCGACCAGCCGTGGTCGGCCAGCTTTTGGCCCAGCATGACGTTGGTCGCGAGCTTGACCATCGGCACGCCGGTGACCTTGGACAGGAACGGCACGGTTCTCGATGCGCGCGGGTTCACCTCGAGCACGTAGACGTGACCGCGGTGCACGACGTACTGGACGTTGACCAGGCCGCGGAGCCGCAGGTGCCGCGCAATTCGCACTGTGTAGTCGACGATGTGGTCGAGCTCAGCGCGCTCGAGGCTCTGCGCGGGGTAAACCGCGTACGAGTCGCCAGAGTGGACGCCCGCCCGCTCGACGTGCTGCATCACCCCGGGGATGACGACCGTCTCACCATCGGAGATTGCGTCGACCTCGACCTCGATCCCCTGCAGATACTTGTCGACCAGGACCTGGCCCCGAGGCATCGCTCCGATCGCCCAGACCATGTAGCGCCTCAGCTCTTCGCGGTTGCGAACTATCTCCATCGCGCGGCCGCCCAGCACGTACGAGGGCCGGACCAGGACCGGGTAGCCGGCGCGAGCGGCGATCGCCTCCGCCTCCTCGACGCTCGTCGTCGTGCCGCCCATCGGCTGGGGGATGCCGATCGCGTCGAGCGAGCTCGCAAAGGCGCGCCGGTCTTCGGCCAGGTCGATCGCCTCGACGCTCGAGCCCATGATCCCAACACCGCTCTGGTCGAGCGGCTCGGCGAGGTTGATCGCGGTCTGCCCGCCGAACTGAACGAGCGCGCCGGTCACAGACTCTGTCCGCGCGACATGCAGGGCGCCGTCGAGGTCCAGCGGCTCGAAGTACAGGCGGTCCGAGGTGTCGAAGTCGGTTGACACAGTCTCGGGGTTGGAGTTGACCAGCACCGCCCGGACCCCGGCCTCGCGGAGGGAACTCGATGCCTTGCCCGATTCGAATCGGCCCCGAACCGACCACCACGGCGGCGCGGCCATCGACCGGCTCACTCTCTGTCTCTTCCTCCCAGCAGGAGTAGTAGTACGGCGTCGCGGCCTCGAACTCGCCTGCGCATGTGTCGACGAGCTTGTACGTCGGGAGCGCCGGCTCGACTGTGTCGCCGCGGAGCGCGCTGATCATCGCGTCGGAGAAGCCGGCGCGCCGCAGCTCGCGAACATCACCCTCGACCTCGAGCCGCGTGATGTTCGCCATACGGTCGATGAACCACCGGTCGATGCCGCTGCGTTCGGCCAGGGAAGCGGCGTCGGCCCCGGCGCGAAGAGCGTTCAGCAGCGCGAACAGGCGGCGGTCGTTTGGCTGGTCGATGGTGTCCGGACCCAGCTCCCACGTCGCGGGCGGCTTCTGCTCGAGCGAGCGCATGGCCTTGGTCAGGGCGGCCTCGAATGTTCTCTCCAGCGCCATCACCTCGCCAGTGGACGCCATCTGGGTGCCGAGCCTCCGGTCGCCGGCGGGGAATTTGTCGAAGGGCCAGCGGGGGATTTTCACGACGCAGTAGTCAATCGCCGGCTCGAACGCGGCGAAGGTCCGGCCGGTGATCTCGTTGCGGATCTCATCCAGGCGCCGGCCGACCGCGACCTTCGCCGCGACCCGCGCGATCGGGTAGCCGGTCGCCTTGGACGCCAGCGCCGAGGATCTGCTCACACGCGGGTTGACCTCGATCACGTAGTACTGCGAGCTCTTCGGATCCAGGGCGAACTGCACGTTGCACCCGCCTTCGATGCCGAGCGCGCGAATGATGCGGATCGCCGAGGAGCGAAGCATCTGGTGGTCGCGATCGGACAGCGTCTGCGCCGGCGCGACCACGATCGAGTCGCCGGTATGCACGCCCATCGGGTCGAGGTTTTCCATGTTGCAGACCGTGATGCACGTGTCGGCGCCGTCCCTCATGACCTCATACTCGATCTCCTTCCAGCCCCACAGCGACCGCTCGATGAGCACCTGGTGGATGGGCGACGCGGCGAGGCCGCGCGCGGCGATAACCTCCAGGTCGGCCTCGGTGGTGACAAAACCGCCGCCCGTCCCGCCCAGCGTGTAGGCGGGGCGGATGACCAGCGGAAGGCCGGCTTGCGCCGCAAAGTCCTTCACCTCATCCATCGACTCGCACACGCGCGAAACGGGAACAGGCTCCCCGATGCCTTCGAGCATCTCTTTGAAGGCCTGGCGGTCCTCGGCCTTGCGGATCGTTTTGATGGTCGCGCCGAGGAGGCGGACGTTGTGCCGGTCGAGGACGCCCGCATTGGCAAGATCGGTCGCCAGGTTCAGTCCGGTCTGTCCGCCGAGCGTCGGCAGCAGCGCGTCGGGCTTTTCGCGGGCGATGATCCGCTCGACTGACTCGACCGTCAGCGGTTCGAGATAGACGCGGTCGGCGACCTCTTCGTCGGTCATGATCGTCGCCGGGTTGGAGTTGACAAGCACTGTCTGGATGCCTTCCTCCCGCAGCGCCTTGCACGCCTGGGTGCCCGCGTAGTCGAACTCCGCGGCCTGGCCGATGACGATGGGACCGGAGCCGAGGATCAACACCTTGCGCGGCCGTGGCTCGTCCTTCATCCCGGCGATCGCTCTCACGACCGGAGCGCGGCTCCGCACCATGTCGATGAAGCGGTCGTAGAGATGCTGGTTGTCCTGCGGACCGGGGCAGCCTTCGGGGTGGTACTGGACGCTGAACGCGGGCAGCCTCTTATGGCCGAGCCCCTCGACCGACCCGTCATTGAGATTGCGCTGGGAGACATAGAAGTCGCCGGCGGGGATCGAGCTCGCGTCGACCTGAAACTCGTGGTTCTGGCTCGTGATGTGCACGCTGCCGGTGTCGAGGTCCTTGACCGGGTGGTTGGCGCCGTGGTGGCCGTAGGGCAGGCGCGAGGTGGTCGCGCCCGCGGCCCGGCCCATGACCTGGTGCCCGAGGCAGATGCCAAACATGGGAACCCGGCCGAGCGCCTGGCGCGCAAGCTCGACCGGTCCGTCCAGGACGGCCGGGTCGCCGGGACCGTTCGAGAGCACCAGCCCGTCAGCGCCAAGAGCCTCCACCTCCGCCCACGACGCCGTGTGCGGAAGGACGACGACGCGGCAGCCGCGCTCGCGCAGCGACCGCAGGATGTTGGCCTTGACGCCGTAGTCGACGACAGCGACGAGCAGCCCTTCCCCATCGCTCCGCCGGCGCGTCCTGAGCTCGTTGGGCAGCGGCTCCAGCCACTCCTGCTTGCTCGTGCGCGAGGTCTCGGCCACCAGGTCCTGCTCGGCGAGCGGGGTGACACGCCGGGCTGCGGTTGCAAGCTCGGCGAGCCGGACTTCAGACGGGACGGCGGCCTCATGGACGAGCACAGCTCGCTGCGCGCCGTGCTTGCGGATATGGCGCGTGAGGGCTCGAGTGTCGATCTCGCTGATCGCGGGGACCTTCCACCGCCGCAGGTACTCGTCGAGCGAGGCTTCGCTCGAGTGATGGCTCGGTTCTGGACATGCCCAGCGCACGGCGAGAGCGCGTGCCCATGGCCGCGCCGACTCGGCGTCCGCGTCGCGCACACCGTAGTTGCCCTGCACGGGGTAGGTCATGCAGACCATCTGCCCGGCGTACGAGGGGTCGGTGAGGACCTCCTGGTACCCGGTCATCGCGGTGTTGAAGACGACCTCTCCCTCGCCCGCGACGTCAGCCCCCAGGGCAACGCCGACGAACGCACGTCCGTCCTCGAGCACGAGCGCGGCGTGGGTTCTAGCCGGCAACGATGACCGCCTGGTCGATCCCGTCTTGCTCGTCGATGAGGACTTCGATCCGCTCCGAGTCGGACGTCGGCACATTCTTGCCGACGTAGTCGGGCCGGATGGGCAGCTCGCGATGCCCTCGATCGACGAGGACCGCGAGCTGGATCGCGCGAGGCCGGCCGAAATCCATCAATGCGTCCATCGCCGCGCGTGCGGTGCGGCCGCGGTGGATCACGTCATCGACCAGGACGACCACCTTGCCGCCGATGTCGGGGAGCTCGGTCGAGGTGTGGTGGCCATCGGACGGCCGCAGGTGTAGGTCGTCCCGGTGCAGCGTGACGTCGAGCCGGCCGAACGGGACGGCGCATCTCTCGAGCCGGCTGAGGATCTTCGCGAGCCGCTGCGCAAGGACGTCGCCCTTGCTGACGATGCCGACCACCACGATGTCCTCGGTGCCGCGGTTGCGCTCCACGATCTCGTGGGCGATGCGCGACAGAGACCGCCGGATCTGGTCCGCGTCCATCACCGTCGCTTTAAGGCGACCTTCGGTGATGCTCACGACAACAAGCGATCCAGCAGTGCCATGCGGATGTGCAGGCCGTTGCGCGCCTGCCTGAAGTAGGCCGCCCTGGGATCGGCGTCGACCTCCGGCAGGATCTCGTCGACGCGGGGCAGAGGGTGCATGAGGATGGCGTACTTGCGCATGCGGGCCAGGGTCTTGTTGTCGATCCGATAGACACCCTTCACCGCGTTGTAGGCCTCGGGGTCGGTGAAGCGCTCCTTCTGGATTCGGGTCTGGTACACGACGTCGACGTCGGGCAGGACCGAATCGAGGTCTTCCGTTTCGACCCAAGGCACGCTGTGCTCGTCGAGGTGCGCCTTCAGGTCGTCGCGCATCGCGACCTGCGTCGGCGCGACAAACCACAGCTTGATGTCCTTGAACTTGCTGAGCAGGTAGGCGAGCGAGCGCACCGTGCGTCCGTTGGCCAGGTCGCCGACCATGGCGACACGCACGCCGTCGATGCGACCCAGCTCGGCGCGAATCGTGTAGAGGTCGAGCAGAGCCTGCGTGGGATGCTGCCCCGACCCGTCGCCGGCGTTGATGATCGGCACGTCGCTGACCGCCGCTGCACGTCTTGCCGCGCCTTCTTCGTTGTGGCGCAGCACGATCACGTCCGCGTACCCGCTGACGATGCGGATCGTGTCCTCGAGGGTCTCGCCCTTCGCCGCCGAGGAAAACTCTCGCGCGTTGTCGGTGCCCATCGTCGCGCCGCCGAGGCGAAGCATCGCGGCCTCGAAGGACAGGCGCGTGCGAGTCGAGGGTTCGTAAAAGAGCGCGGCCATGACCTGGCCCGCGAGCCGGCCGATGAAGTGATGCGGCTCGCGCTTGATCTCATCCGACCGCGCAAACAGCTCTTCGAGGAGCGTGCGAGAGAACTGCTGACTCTCGATCACGTGGCGCAGCCTTGACGTTATGGCCACAAAAAGCCTCCTTCCCGATCTCGCTGGATCGGACTTAAAGGATCCCGAAGCTCTGGAGAGTTTAACTTAGTCACCGATGAACAAGCGACCCGGGCACGTCGATGTCACGACCGATGTGGCGTACTGCTCGTTCTGCAACCGCACACGGACCCTGCGGCGCGAGGCGCACCACCTCGGCACGCTGGTGCGGACGATCGTGACGTGCGAGACGTGCCACCGCACGCTCTCGAGCTCGATCGGCGTGGCGCAAGCCGAGCCCGCAACAGCCGAAGAGCCGGCCCTGGTCGAGGCTGTAGCACCGAAGGTGACGGCCAAAGCCAAGACTGCGCCTGCCAGGCGCGTCCCGGCCAAGCCTGCGACCGCCAAAAAGCCAGTCGGCAAGGCCAAGGCGGCCGCGAAGAGATCCGGTAAGCCCACGTCGACGGCGAACAGGAAAGTCACCAAGAGAAAGTGACCGGGGCGGCGGTCACGGTCGATCGCCTGGAGAAGACACTCGGCCCGAACAAGGTGCTCCGGGGCATCTCCTTCGAGGCGCATTCCGGCGAGATCTTCGGACTGCTCGGGCCCAACGGCGCCGGCAAGACCACGACGCTGCGTGTCATCTGCACTCTCCTCGCTCCCGATGCGGGCTCGGTGGAAGTTCTCGGCTTCGATACGCGTGTCGCGCCCCGCGAGGTGCGAGGGAGGGTCGGCGTGGTCACGGCCGAGATCGGCATCTATCCTCGTCTCACGGCCCGCGAGAACATCGCGTACTTCGCCGAGCTGAGCGGCGTGGACGATGGTGACGTCAACCGGAGAGTCGACAGCGTTCTCGAAAGGCTCGACATGCGCGAATTCGCCAACCAGCGAGCCGAGAGCCTGTCGTCCGGCCAGAAGCAGAAGGTCGCGATCGCGCGAGCCATCGTGCACGACCCGCCGGTGCTGATGTTCGACGAACCCACTTCGAACCTCGACGTCCTCGCGTCACGTGAGATCCGCGAGTTCATGGTCGAGGCCAAAGGTCGCGGCAAGTGCGTGATCTTCTCGACCCACGTGCTGCACGACGCGGAGCGCCTGTGCGACCGCGTGACGATCCTCCACCAGGGCCGTGTCGTGGCAAGCGGCACGACCGCCGAGGTGCGCGGCGGGTATCAAGAGCTCGAAGACTCATTCCTGTCGCTGGTCGAGTCCGCTCTGTGAACGCGGTATGGATCGTCTTCTTGAAAGAGATGCGCGAGATCCTTCGCGACCGCCGCACCCTGATCGCGATCGGGTTTGCCGCGCTCGCGACGCCCATCGTGCTGTTCGTGATCTCTCAGGTCTCGACCAGGACCGCGTCGCAGGAATACACCGCCGGCTACAGCGGCGACATCCCCACCGGGCTCGACATCCTCTTCAGCTCCACGGGACTGAACCTCGTGAAGGTGGACGACCCGGCGGCAGCCGCCAAGCAGCAGGTCGACATCGGCATCGCGTTCACGGCCTCAGGCGTGGACGAGTACTACGACCCCACCCGCCAGAGCGCGCAGATCGCCGACGTGCGGCTGCAGACGATCTTGAGCCGGTACGACGCCGCGAAGATCGCTGCCGCGCTGCAGCAGAAAGGCGTCGATCCCTCCGTCCTCAACCCGCTCCCGGTCACCGTGCATCCGCTCAGCTCTCCGGCCAGGGCGGCGAGCAACTCTTTCCTGAGCTTCTTCCTGCCCTACATCCTGATCACGATGAGCCTCACGGGCGGGCTGTCGGCAGCCCTCGACACGTCGGCGGGAGAGCGCGAGCGCAAGACCCTGGAGAGCCTGCTCCTGACTCCGGCCCCGCGGAGCCACGTCCTCATCGGCAAGATCCTGGCGGTGACCACGATCAGCCTGACCGCGGCGCTCGCCGCCATCATCTCGATGCTGGTCGCGCTGAGCCAGCTCGAGTTCGGCGGAAGCCGGAACGGGGTGCTGAGCGTCTCGCTCTCTCCGCTCGCGGCCGTGGTGATGGTCTGGCTTGCCGTGCTGCTGGCCGCTTCGTTCAGCTGCCTGACAATCGCGCTCGGCACGCTGGCGCGCAACTTCCGCCAGGGCCAGGCGTACGCGACTCCGCTCTACTTCATCACGATCTTCCCAGCCTCGATCATCCTGTTCATCCCCGACTTCAACCCGAACCTCGGCTACTACCTGATCCCGATCCTCAACGCGGTCCTCGTGCTGCGGGACGCGATCATCCACGACTCCGTGGCGTGGGGCGCGCTGGCGGTGACCACAGCCAGCCTCGCCCTGACCGGCGGCCTGTGCTTCTACGCGGCGCTGCGGCTCTTCACGCGGGAGGCCCTGCTGGTTCGCTCATAACCCGGGCGGCGGTGGCAGACTGTTGGTGAAGAGATGGGCCGCCGCACCGAGCTGAGAGACCTCCGGAGCCTCGAGCGACGGAGCATGTACTCGATCTTCCATCCGCTGGACATGAACGAGCGGCTGCCACGGGAGCTCATCCTGGAAGGCCGGCGGCACCGGTGGTTCGGCATCCGGCAGCTCGAGCTCGCCGGCTACCTGTACCTCCCCTTGCTCGTCTTGCTGGTCGTGGTGACGGCGTCGCTCGGCCTGAACCCGCTCCTGGCGTTTGGGGTGGCGGGCCTCGGACTGTTGAGCTTCTTCATCTACTCGCTCGCCGCCAGGTACCGCTAGCTGAACCTGGGTTAGGCGTATAACCGTCGCATGACCGAAGCAGTGATCGTCGCGTACGGGCGCTCCCCGATCGGAAGAGCGCGCAAGGGGTCTCTCGTCGACGTCCGGCCCGATGACCTCGCCTCGCACGTCGTCAACAAAGTCCTCGACAAGGTTCCCGAGCTCGACGCAACGACGATCGAAGACCTGATCTGCGGCTGCGGTCTTCCTGGCGGCGAGCAGGGCCACAACATCGGGCGTGTGATCTCGATCCTGAGCCGGCTCGACGTCCCCGGCGTGACCGTCAACCGGTACTGCTCCTCATCGCTGATGACCACGCGCATGGCGACCCATGCCATCGAGGCCGGCGAGGGCGACGTTTTCCTGTCGGTCGGCGTGGAGTGTGTCTCGCGGTATGGCAGCGGTTATCCCGACGCCCCCGACACCTACAACCCCAAGCTCGTCCCCGGCAACGCCGACGAGTACCCGGACATCTACATCGCTATGGGCCAGACGGCGGAGAACGTGGCCGAGCGGAAGAAGATCAGCCGCGAGGAGCAGGACCGCTACGCGGTCAAGAGCCAGGAGGCGGCGGTCAAGGCGCGAGACGACGGATTCTTCGAGCGCGAGATCATCCCGATCCCCCTTCCCAACGGCGAGACCTTCACCAAGGACGACGGGCCGCGGCCGGGGACGACGGTTGAGGTCCTAGCGACGCTGAAGCCCGCCTTTCGTGAGAACGGAACCGTCACGGCAGGCAACTCGTGCCCGCTGAACGACGGCGCCGCGGCGGTGGTGGTCATGTCCGACCGCCGGGCGAAGGAGCTGGGCATCAAGCCGATCGCGCGCGTGATC
>WNFJ01204654.1_pt1 | contig 14642 bp, 14 predicted proteins | sample 5400461 | NCBI WGS metagenome assembly WNFJ01 (sample SAMN13153349, study PRJNA577476) | soil metagenome | isolation source: 115 cm saprolite on Douglas fir-dominated hillslope | place: USA:California | collected 2013-09-17 | reverse complement strand
GCGAGAACCCATTTCGGGCAGGGGAGAGAGACTATACAGTCCTCGTTATGCGACTCGCTTTGTGAGCCGGCTGTACCGGTTGAGCCCTGCCTATGGTTCTGACAACTCTGATACTTATCGCTGAGCACGCACGATTTCTACCGTAGCGGTTGAAAATCACATAACGCGCCGGAACTCTCCAGGCGGGAACTCCAATCTGTTTCGGGAAGGTAGCAGTCACGTGACCTGCCTTCCACATCCGATGTCTTTGGAGCTGAAATCCCCGAACTGCTCGTTCAACAAAAATTCTTGGCCGCAGGACTCCTTTGTTTCATGCCAGCATCGGAGTCGTTGCAGCACGATTCGATGCAAAACCTAGTCAGCCGATCATTCCTGTTCTCGCTGTGGTGTAAGGAATGGACGTGCTTTGCCGTGCTCATATTTCTGGCCTTGCTGGTTGCAGTGCGCTTTGCTCTTCGTGGCAAAGCGGCGCGACGCCCCGCGACTGAGAAGGACATATTGCCACGTCCCCTTGCAACCGGCTTTCCATACAGACAAGGCGCGTCCAGCATTCATTCACGAATCGAGCAACCGAGAAGATCAATTGATGTGATCGTCGCGCGCCTGCAAAGGTCCCTTCAAGAGATCAGGACTCCAAAGTAGACACCGATTGATGATCGAGGACACACTCCCGTAAGGTCTATAGAATCAAAAACCTTCGCATCGCAGATGGCTCGATCATGCCGCGGGTGGCGCCCGGCAACACCCATGGCTCCCTGCATCATCATCGGCGAGCGTGCCGCGGAGGCCTTGCAGAACGAGCACAGGTTAGAGACATCGTCAGCGTCGCGTTCTGCTCGCATTTGAACGACAGCTTGCGATTCGAGTAGTCGAAATGAAACGATGCCGGCTGTGTTTCATCGATGCTCATTTGCACAATCGGGATATCCGCGTCCGGATACACATACTGGAGCGCGGACTTCGTCGCGTGGTCGAGCCCCAGGAGTTGCCGAGTGCCACCGGCAAAGGCTCCAATAGCTTCTGCACCCGGCGGGCCAGATCGGGATCGCCCGGAGACTCTGACTGTTTATTCCCCCGTTCGCCCTTCATCCGTCCAACGTGTGGTGCGAGTCGTGCTGGCAGATTCAGGAGGTGCAGCATGCGGAATCAATTGCGTCGATTTTCGTTCGCCACTCCCCTTGTTTTCATTGGACTCGTTCACGTCGCTTCGCCGCGTCGATATTCCTAATGGAGTCGAGCCATGGACCGAATCCAAAACCGTAGTCTAAGCCGCTGCGGAGGGCATTTCCTTCAGCACCCTCCGCTGCACCTTGCCGGTGATGCCTTTCGGCAGGTCTTTTAGAAACAGAACTCTCTCTGGGATTTTGAAGTCCGCCAGGCGTTGACGCGCATGGTCTCTCAATTCCTGTTCGTCGGTCACCAGCCCGTCGCGCAGCGAGACGAAAGCGAGTACCCGTTCGCCACGAGCCCCAACCGGATCAGGCATGCCGATCACCGCGACCTCGAGCACCGCCGGGTGGTTGTAAAACGCCTCCTCCACCTCCTGAGGAGATATGTTGAGACCGTCACGAACGATGATCTCCTTCTTACGACCTTCGAACCAGAGGTATCCGTCGGCGTCACGCCGAGCCAGATCGCCACTATGGAGCCAGCCGTCCCGGAGCGCCTCTCTAGTTGCCGAAGGATCGTCCCAGTATCCGGCGAAGTTTGCTGGACTCCTCACGGCGATCTCGCCGGTCTGGCCATCTGGCGAATCCTTGCCGTTCGAATTAACCACGCGCACTTCGACGCCATCGAGGGCTTTACCAAGAGAGCCCGACCGAATGGCATCCGCCGGATTGAAGACAGATGGACCGGTCTCCGTCATCCCGTAGGCTTCGCGCACTGGAATTCCGAACAAAGCTTGAAAACGTTCTTGCGTGCTCACCGGAACGCAGTCGCCGCCGGCAACGAAAGTACGAAGAGAGCGGACCTCCCGTGGCTTGCGCGCCTGCTCTTCGAGCAGGAGCTGGACCATGGAGGGCAGTCCAAAGGCGTAGCTGCATTGGAAGCGTTCGATCGAGTCGAGGACCAACTGAGCGTCGAAGGCCGGCACCAATACGCAGGTCCCACCCGTGACGATGGCTGGAAGAAGGACGATACAAATCGCGGAGATATACGCCATTTGGGTCATAACCAAAGCGGTCTGCAGGCTGTCCGGCGCGGCGATGCACACCAGTTTCACGTTCTCCAGTAGAGTTCGATGAGTGTGCGTTACGCCCTTTGGCCGGGCAGTCGTGCCCGACGTGTACAGAAGGAGGGCCGGATCATGGTCGTTGACGTCCGGCAACGGAACATCCGGGTTTCCTTCGTTCAGGCCTTCCAGTGTGCTATGGATTGTGCGCAACCCCGCGCAACCTTTCCGCGCCTCCTTCGCAACCGACGCCAGATCAGGATGAGCAAAATACATCACTGCTTTCGAGTGGTGCAGTACATAGGCGATCTCAGGCGGTTTCATGCGTACATTCACTGGCACGGCGATCATCCCGGCCTTGAAGCATGCAAAAAAGAGCTTCACCGTTTCTATCGAGTTTGGCCAGTGAAACGCGATGCGGTCCCCAGGCTTGCAGCCGTGTCGCAGAAACCATTGGGCAAGCGATGTCGTCGAACGATCCAACTGCTCATACGAGACACACTCGTTTTCGAGGATTATGGCGGTCTTTCTCGGATTTCGCTCCGCCGAGGCACTCAATAAATTTGCCATATTCATTGTTCGACCCTCCTAGCGATGTGTGACCAATCTGCAGAAACGTTTCGTGGGTGCTTTCTTGCGACCGAACCACGAAACTACTTAAGGGAAATTGAGATTTGTCTGAATGTGTGGCTTTGTGCCGGACGGAATTCTGCATGATATCTCCATGAACACTCCTTTTTACTCCTGAGATCACTACCAGACAGCTTGCGTGCTCATCGGACAGAACACGCGGGTGATCCGTTTATTCCACATGCATTGCGAGAGGACTGGTTCGTGGCCTTCCGCTTCCCTTGCGGTTCTGTCCCCACTTGGGGACATCTTTATTTCCCTCGGAATAAAGAAATCGGCGCCGTGTTTTTGTCTCCAGCCGGAGGATTTAGTGATTCCCCACATCGGTCCCGAGTTCATCGCCGCGCTGCGCGACAATACTGCTCCTGAACGCGGCAACACTGTCGATGGCGATTCCGTGATGAAGCATGAAGTAGCAAAGACAGCCCGTTCGTTTATCGCCCTGTTCGTTAGTAAATTGCGGGCAATCAAAGCGAAAAAGACACTCCGCTTGCAGCCTCCGTCCATGCACCCTCTCGCCCCTAGCCATTGCTCGGTGCAGCGCAAAGATGCTTTGCGCCCAGACAAAATCATCGCAGTTATCGACGCCGAGGAGATAACCAGCTTTCAGTTGAGGCACATGTAACCCACGCTGGAAACCGAACTGTCACCGCAGAGGGTCGCATCGTTGGCCCGGATGGGAAGGTATATGCCATGGGAACCACATCGTGCCTCGTGCTGAAGATGGAGCAATGAAGGGGACTTACCGCGAAGCGGAGCTGACCCTCGGCCCTCCTCTTTCTGTTCCTGGTGGCAACGGCGGCCAATGCACGGAAGTAATCGTCGAACCCGATTTGCCCAACGGTAGATTGCCAACTCCCGAATCGTCGGCAAACAAGAAGTCATCCAGAAACAGGTTTCTAAGAAACCAGTCGAGTGGTGGAAGCATCGCCTTCCCCGGAACGGCTCCAGTCAATGGAGAGTAAGCAGCAGCGGTCGGCCGGAACCGCTGTTAGCTCAGAATGACTGTGAGAATCTAGCCTGCAGGAACTCGCCCAGCTTGGCTGTCGCCCTGAACTGCGGGATGGGATACAGTTCCTTGAACGCAGAAGTGAACGCGTTGGAGAGGCTCCGGATCGTGCGTGGCCGGAATTCCTCGTACTTCGGTTCGAAGGAGAGGTCGTGGCCAGATGTTTCGGAGCCTCCAACTTGCCCTCCACGAACGCTTCGTAGATAACGAGCTTGGCGGTGACATCGGTGAGTTCGCTCCTCTGCCACGCCTCCACCTGCTTGCGCATCGGCTCAAAGTTCCTCTGCATGCGATCGACACCCACAGAAATGTAATCGATCAGAGAGAACGACTTCGAGTGTTTCGCGAGCACCGGCGTGAACACACCCGGGACAACGTTGCCAAGCTCAGCACTGCCCTTACATGTGACCCTTTCATCCCCGGCCCGCCAGCGATGTTTCCCATCTATCGCACCAGGGCTTCAAATACCCATGGTCTCAAATAGCGAGAGAGCCCCTGGCGTCGCACCAGGGGATCGGGTCCAACTGGACGGAGACGCACCGGGACGGTGCAGACCCCTGTACCGGATCCGGTGCTGCGGTCAAACGCGCGGGTGCACCTCGGGTGGTTGGCAGGCCTGCCTCTCACGCCTTGGCGTATGAAGAGGGAGGCCTTTAATGCACTTCTACGCTTTGGCCCTCCGCAAGAAGGTCGCTCGGGTTGGCCACCAGTGATTCTGAGCCCTGGAGCCCACCTAAAACTTCGACCTGCGTACCCATATCTCGGCCTATGGTAATAGCGACGAGTGAATCTTCCGGTCGCTGTTGACTATGACAACATGCATGCCGTTGTGGTTGGCGAACAGTTTGTCATTGTGAGCCGGCTCTAGCTCGTTTTTATCGAAGCCCTGATTCAAAATGAACGCTGGGTACGTTCTTGGCTGTCGCCAGCCGTATGCTAGCTTAGGAGTATGCCGGTAGGTGAGATGGAATCAAGAAGAGCAGCGGACGGAAGGTATCGGACCTTGCTCGAAGTGTCCGGCGCCATCGCGTCCCAGCCCAACTTGAAAGCTGTCCTGCAGAGTTTGCGTCGTTTATTGTCCAGCGTTGTCGCTTTCGACTCGGTTAGTCTTTGCCTTCTGTCCGACAACGGGAACTCGGTCCGGCTCATAGCATTTGACCGAAGTTCAGAAGCTCTTCAAGTCGAAATAGGCACTGAGGTTCCGCATGCAGGAAGTGCTGTAGGAAGAGCGGTCAAGGAACAAAACCCCATATATATTCCTGACCTCGAGGCTGAGCTTTCAAGGATTCCCCAACTGGCCTCGCAAGCGAAGCTTCAGACACCGCATAGCGCGTACATATTTCCAATATCGATATCCGGGAAGAAGCTCGGGGCTTTGACATTTGCGACCGCTCAGCGAGGGCAATTCGGCCCCGACGACATGGAACTTATGACCTCCGTGTCGTCGCACGTTGCCGTTGCGCTGGAGAGCGCACTAGCCACCGATGCCGCAGAGTTGTATCAGCGGCGGTTAGCGCAGGAGCGCGATCGGCTTCGGCTGCTGCTCGAAATCAACAATCAGGTAGTGACACAGTTGGACACGAATGAGCTGTTCCGTTCCGCTTCAGCATCGATTCGCAAGTACTTTGGGAATGACTTCACCGGTTTCTGGCTCATCGATAAAGAGTCCAACCAGCTCGAATGTGCGTTTCTCGATTTCCCCGGCAGCCAAGGTTTTCTTGCGGAGATTCCTGTCCGTAAAGTCACCGAGCAGGATCTTGAGAAGATACGTAGCCGCACCCCTGAGATCTGGTCGCAGGAGGAGATCGAAAAGCTTCCGTCGGCAATTCTGGAACGGCTGAAGGCCGAATCGATCGCCGCGTTGGCGATTATCCCCCTCGCGACCTCCAACGGACCACTTGGACGTATTGGCATGGGAAGTAAACGGCCTAACAACTTCGGACAGGAAGATCTCGACCTTCTGTCCCAAATCAGCGCACAGATCTCGCTGGCCTTGGACAACGCGCTCGCGTATGGACGACTCAGTGCATCGAGAAATCGCCTGGAAGACGAGCGCTTGTATCTCGAATCCGAAATCCAGGCGGAACACAATTTCGAGGATCTCGTGGGCAAGAGCCCCGCTCTGCGGAAAGTTCTCGAGCAGATCGAGATTGTTGCCCCAACCGGATCTACTGTCTTGCTCCGCGGAGAGACGGGCACAGGAAAAGAGTTAATTGCGCGCGCCGTCCATAGCCTCAGCCCAAGACGAGACCGAACGTTTGTACGGCTCAATTGTGCTGCCATTCCATCCGGTCTTGTCGAAAGCGAGCTCTTCGGACACGAGAAAGGTGCGTTCACCGGCGCTTTGATGCAGAGGCGCGGACGTCTGGAGCTTGCCGATCGCGGCACACTGTTCCTGGATGAAATCGGCGATATTAGTCTGGAGTTGCAGCCGAAGTTGCTGCGCGCGTTGCAAGAACAAGAGTTCGAGCGGCTAGGCAGCAACAAGAGCATTCATGTCGACGTTCGCCTTATCGCGGCGACCCATAGAGATCTGTCGTTGATGATCCGCAATAATCAATTCCGTGAGGATCTGTTTTACAGGCTCAATGTTTTTCCGATTGAGATACCACCACTTCGCGAGCGACGCGAGGACATCCCACTGCTCGTGCACTATTTTGTTTCGCGGTTGTCGCGCCGGATGCAGAAGCGCATTAAGTCAATCCCCAAGCCCTCCATGGATGCATTGAGCAATGCGCCATGGCCCGGCAACGTCCGAGAGTTGGAGAACTTCGTCGAGCGCGCCGTCATCCTGACGCAGGATGACGAGTTGAATGTCCCCATCGCTGAGCTCAAGAAGTCATCGGACCGAAATGCCGCTCCCGTATCGACATTCCAGGAAGCAGAGCGCCTAGCGATCATCGAGGCGCTGAAAGCGGCATCAGGAAAAATCTCCGGTGCGGGAGCGGCCGCGGAACGTCTCGGGCTGAAGCGCACAACGCTGCAAAACAAAATGCGGCGACTCAACATCACAAAGGCCGACTACTGAGACCAACGCGCTCCCATCCATCGATGGCCCGAGGTGGCGACCGGCCTTCGCTTTCGGGCCAGTTTCCAACGCGCCCACATTCGGGCAACGCCCGCCATAGGGCATGACGGCGAGCGGTATCACATTCTGAACCCCCGCACTGGCAACAACTTACGTCCAGCTTTCGTTGGCACGATGCCTGCACTGTCTTATGCGGCGCAACTGCGAAGGACTCGCCGATGGAGGCCGTATCTCTGCAACGGAGGACGGACAAAGAGCGTCATGATGCGTGGCTCTCGGTGTTCACGCACCCTCTTATTGATCGCCGTGGTTCCACTAGGGGGCTGTTTGTCCCGATCACGTCCAGTTGCTCTTCCCACGAGCACAGCGCAGCTTCAAACTACGACCGCCAACGACCTGATTGAGCGTATTAACGCTGAAGCCGCGGAGATCCAGACATTAAAGGCGACCGTCGGCATTGCCGCTTCCGTCGGCGGCAGCAAGCTGGGCAAGATCACTGAATATCAGGAGATCCGTGGCTATATCCTGGCGCGGAAGCCGTCCTCGCTGCGGATGATCGGACTCTTCCCCATCCTGCAGAACCACGTGTTCGATATGGTGAGTAGCGGCCAGGAGTTCAAACTGTGGATTCCGTCTAAGAATCAGTTCATTGTCGGTGACAACGAGGAAGCAAGTCCATCCACAGAGCCCCTCGGAAATCTTAAGCCGCAGGTGATCTATAACGCTCTGCTCCTGCAGGCTGTAGACCTTCAGAACGAACTTGCTGTGTTGGAAGCGAGCGAGCATGAAGTGATCGATCGTAGAACGCAGAAAGCGACGCTTCGGCCTGACTACTCACTCGACATCATCAAACAGAACGGCCACCAGTGGTATCTGTCGCGCAAGGTTGTGTTTGACAGAACTGATCTGCGGCCACATCAGCAACTCTTATATGACAAACACGGGTCTATCGTCACCGACGTTCACTACGACGAATATAAGGAATTCAATGGGGTCTTTTTCCCAACGAACATACAGATCTGGCGACCGCAGAAGGAATACTCGATCAAGCTTCAAGTAACGAAGCTGACCATCAACGGACCGATTATGGATGATCAATTCATGCTGGAACCTCCTTCGGGCACAGGCCTGGCATCGCGGTGACCCTGTGCCCATATTCAGGCACCGCCCGCAATAGGGCATGACAGCCACTCAGATCACTTCCGGTGCATCAGCACCTCCAATAACTTACAGGCAGCTTGCGATGGCATACCGGCTGCACTATACCGTGCTGCGATTGAGAAAGACTCGCCGATGGAGATTGTCGATGTTGCGTGTCGAATACCACGACGTTGGGAACACCGTGACCATGCGACTGGAAGGCCGCTTCGTCGGGCCATTCGCCAAGGACGCAAGGGAACTGGTGACGCGTTGCAAGAATCCGCTGCGACTTGTGGTGAATTTATCGGAGGTGACATTCGTCGATGTGGTGGGAGAGGAAGTGTTGTTGTGGTTAGCGCGAGTTGGAGGGGAGTTCATTGCCGAGAACTGTTATCCCCTCCACGTCTGCGAACGCCTGCATCTGCCGATGGCGCCGAAATGCGCCGGGGCCCTCCCCCCGGCGATGTAACGCGTTCGCAGACGATATAAATTTACTCGCAATGCCAGATTTGGAGCGCTTTTAAACGGCGACGCCGAGACTTGAACCGCCCGATAGCTCGGGAATCGACCTCCCCGCACCGCAAGACTTGGGCAAACATGGACACGAAGAATCATTTCACGGGGGACGAACACCCGAAGATCTCGCGAATCCTTGTCGCAACCGATTTTTCGCCTCAAGCCAGTAGTGCTTTGGAATGGGCACGGCGTCTCGCTGGTCCATTCGGGGCGGAGTTGGTTCTGCTGCATGTCATCAACATCTTTGGCCTGGCGGAATTGTCTTGTGTGACGGCTGGCCCTGATCCCCTCCTCCTGTTTCGCGAGCAAGCTCATAAAAGCATGGAGGAGTTGAAGGCTCTGATACCTGATGCTCAGGGTTCGCCAAGCCACTTGATGTGGATACCGCGCTGGACCTGAATTGCCAAATGATCGTCATGGGAACCCACGGTCGCTCGGGACTGGTGCATTTGCTGTTGGGCAGCCTTGCGGAGTACGTCGTGAGGAGCGGCAGCGTACCTGTGCTTACAGTCGGCGCCCATTGAGATTGAGACAAGATGCTTGGGGAAAAGGCCCATGAGCGACCATCTGATAAAAGACTTTGGCGATTTGGCGATGCTATCCGGCAACGCAAAGATGCGACAAGCCATGCGAAAGCAAGACGTGGCTCGCGAGGATGGGAGTTTGGGTACTGTCACCAGTCGTTTGCCGGGTACTGGGTTATCGGAACAATCGTTAACGAAACGACCCGCTATCGCAGGAAACCACGATCCCCTGTACCTGTTTGCTAAGACAAAGATGAGAACAAGGCACCGAACAAAAGCAATAGTAAAGAGGGATCGCGCGGAGAGCGCTCCACCGCTGAGCGGAAGAGCGGTCGGCATAATAAAAATCTGCCGCTTAACGCTGCTCCTCGTCGCGACGACTGCATCCTGGGCGCAGGTGGTATCACCGAATCTCGGAAGTGTTCCCAGCGGCCCCGCCACCAGCGAAGTTCTACGCCTCACGCTTAGCGAAGCCATCAGCCGGGCTGTGCGCTACAACCTGGGGGCAATCGAGAGTGACGAGAACACCAGAGCGGCCCGCGGTCAACGACTGATCGCGTTAAGCTATCTCCTCCCCCAGGTGAGTGCAGGGATCAATGAGAACGTCGCTCAAGTAAATTTCACAGCGTTGGGCCTCGGCGCAGTTAAGATACCGGGCATCCCTGCGGTTGCCGGCCCATTCAGTTACAGCACCGCGAGTGCAAGTCTTAGCCAAACCCTGTTCAGCTACGAATCGATACAGCACTTCCGTGCTGCGCGCACTGCCGAGCAGGCCGCCCAGCTCAGTTACAAAGACACGCTCGACGTCATCACGCTCACTGTGGGCAATGCTTATCTACAAGTCATAGAAGCCCGCTCCCGGATTGAAGCTGAAGAGGCGCAAGTCCAGAATGCAAAGGCTCTCTACGATCAGGCGGTGGACGAATTCCAGGCCGGTACCAGTCCACGTATCGACGTAACTCGGACGGAAGTCCAGCTTCATACCGAACAGTACAACCTGAGCGTTGCGCGCAACAACTTCGAGGTCTCGAAACTCTCCCTCGGCCGCGCCATCGGATTGCCTCTTGGCCAAGCCTTTGAGATCGCCGATCAACTTCCTTACGCGGACATCAATCCGCCTACCGTTGAAGACGCCCTCCAGATGGCTTATAGCTCGCGCAGTGATTTCCGCTCAGCTCTCAATTCGGCGAAATCCGCCGGGCAGGCACTCTCGGCCGCCAAGGGCCAGCGTTATCCCGTCGTAGCGGTGAATGGCGACTACGGCGACCAAGGACCAACGTTCGGTCAGTCCCACGGAATTTTCAGTTTTCAAGCAGGGGTCAACGTACCCATCTTCACCGGCGGCCGAATCAAGGGCGACATAACCCAAGCGGAAGCGATCTTGCGCCAGAGGAAGGCAGAAGCAGAAAACATCCGTGGGCAAATTGATTACGACGTTCGCACTGCATTTCTCAATCTCAATGCTGCTAAAGAACAAGTTGACGTCGCTCACCAGAATGTGGACTTGGCCAACGACAACGTAGCTCGTTCCAAGGAACGCTTTGCCGCAGGCGTCACTGATAGCGTCGAAGTGGTGCAGTCCGAGCAGTCCCTGGCCAGCGCCAACGACCAATACACAATCTCGCAAAACTGGCGCTCGCTCGTGCGCTCGGTGTTGCACGAACCAATTTCAGCCAATACCTCGGAGGACGCTAGATGTCTGGACAAGAGACGGGGTTGGACGAAACCTCAACCCCGGTTGCGACAGTGAAACTAGAACTGCCCGACGACAACCAAAAGAAGCAGGGCGTTCGCCGCATATTTCACGAGCATCCACGCGGAGGTCGGGCGGCGGCGTTGCTGCTACTCGCCGTTGTGATCATAGGCGCAGGGCTCTTCGTGAGGAATAGTCTGGCGTGGGAGTCGACGGACGACGCACAAGTGAATGGCCACATCATGCCGTTAAGCGCGCGGATTAATGGATACGTGCTCGAAGTCCCGGTGATCGAGGGACAACTTGTGCATGCTGGCGATGTGCTCGTGACTATCGATCCTAAGGACTACAGGATCGCGGTAGAACAGGCTCGGGCGATGTTCGCGGACGCGCACGCAAGTGCCGCAAGTTCTCGCTTCAACGTACCGATCACCTCCGTCATAACCAAAAGCAACCTCGATTCCGCAGAAACTGCGGTGGTAAACGCAGAGGCAGGATTTAAGGGTGCCGAGCAGAATTTCGAGTCTGCGAAAGCAGTCTTGGAACAGGCCGAGGCCAACGCGGCGAAGAGCGACGCGGACCTGGTGCGTTACGAACAGCTAGTCGCAAAAGAGGACATCTCACATCAGCAATATGATCAGGCGGTGGCGGCGGCCAAGGCAAACCGATCCGGCGTCCTGTCGGCCAGAGCGAGTGTACAGGTGGCTGAGCAAGCAGTGCGCCAGGCACAAGGGAAGCTCCTACAGGCGAGGGCCGATTTACGCAGCGCCGAGACCGCGCCACAGCAGGTTTCGATGACGCGAGCCAAGGCAGACGCAGCCGATGCTCAGGCGCGAGAACGCAAGGCACAACTCGATCAAGCAGAACTCAACCTCAGCTATACAGTTGTTCGTTCTCCCGTCACAGGAATCATCGGCAAGAAGACAGTTGAGGTTGGCCAGAACGTCGGCATCGGGCAGGAATTGGTAGAAGTGGTGCCGCTTGACGATGTCTGGGTTACGGCCAACTTTAAGGAAACGCAACTTGCCCACATGCGACCCGGGGAACCGGTCGAAGTCAAGGTGGACGCCTACAGCCGCACTTGGAAAGCGCACGTAACCAATCTCGGTGCCGGCGCAGGCTCGGTGTTCAGCCTGCTGCCTCCGGAGAACGCCACCGGAAACTACGTAAAAGTTGTGCAGCGGGTGCCAGTGCGCATCGATTTTGATCGGACTTCTGATCGCAATCCGGGATCGGACTTCAATGCGGAGGGACTGCTGAAGCCGGGCTTGTCGGTTGAGCCCGAGGTGAGGGTGCGATGAGCGCTGTCGCATCTGGCGCCGCCGCGGAAGAGATCTGGCAGCCCAAAGTCAACCCTTGGATCATCGCTGGTGCGGTTTCTCTAGCCGCGTTCATGGAGGTGCTCGATACCAGCATCGCCAATGTGGCTCTGCCCCACATCGCTGGCGGTCTGGCGGCTAGCAATGATGAGAGCACGTGGGTGTTAACCAGCTATTTGGTTTCCAATGCGATCGTTCTGCCACTGAGTGGATGGCTGGTCGCATCGCTTGGGCGGAAGCGATTCTTCTTGATCTGCATTACGTTTTTTACAGTCAGTTCCTTTCTCTGTGGGATAGCACCGAGCCTTGGGTTTCTACTCTTGTTTCGAATCATGCAAGGCGCGTTCGGGGGAGGCTTGCAGCCGATGGCGCAGTCCATCCTCGGGGATAGCTTTGCTCCCGAGAAGCGAGGGCTGGCCTTTTCGCTGTACGGAATTACGACCATCTGCGCTCCTGCTATCGGTCCCACACTGGGAGGCTGGATCACGGACAATTACTCTTGGCGCTGGATTTTCTACATTAACGTTCCGGTTGGCATTCTGGCGCTCGTACTCGTCTATCAGTTGATCGAAGATCCCCCATACATAGCCCGCCTGAAGGCGCGGCTCTCGGGCTTCGACTTCATCGGATTCTCTCTCCTGACTCTGGGGGTAGGTGCCTTGCAGATCGTTCTAGACAAGGGACAGGAAGATGACTGGTTCGGATCTCATTTCATCACGACCTTGGTTGTGATCGCGGCCGTGGGTCTAATTTCCTTGGTCATTTGGGAATGGTTTCAGAAAGAGCCAATCGTGGATGTGCGTTTGTTCGAGAACTTTAACGTCGCGACTACCAATCTAATGTTCCTAATGCTCGGAGCGGCTTTATTCAGTTCCACGGTACTCATGCCGCAACTTCTCCAGACTCTGATGGGATACACGGCACAAAAGGCCGGGAATGTGCTTTCCGCCGGTGCCCTCGTGGTGCTAGTTGTGCTCCCCATGGTAGGCAGACTCACCACCCGATTCCAGGCGCGTCACATCATAGCCTTCGGTTGGATAGGTCTGGCCATTGCGATGTACATATCGAGCAAGCAAGTTGATCTGCTTATGAGTTTCCGCTCAGCCACCTTATTACGCGTGTGGCAGTACATCCCCGTGGCCTTTCTATTTGTCCCACTCACGCTTGCCGGATATGTGGGGCTGGCGCCGGAAAAAACCAACGCTGCCGCCGGACTGATGAATTTCTTTCGCAACATGGGGCAGAGCGTTGGAACGTCCGCGGTGACAACCATGATTGCCCGACGCAGTCAGTATCATCAATCTGTCTTAGCGGAATACACAGCTTCCGGCCGGTTTCACGCCTCTATCACGGCTCTTGCCATGCGCCTGACGCGCGCCGGCGCAAGTGCGCATGCTGCTCAACAACAGGCACTCGGCCGACTGTACGCTCTGGTTCAGTCCCAAGCTGCAGTTCTCTCTTATGTCGACATTTACTGGCTGCTGGCAATGGCCTCGATGATCATGTTTGTCGCCTCATTTCTGCTGAAGAGGAATGAACCAGGCAAAGGTGCGAAGGTGTCGGTTCACTAAAGCCTGCACGAACATGCGCAGCTTAGAATTTGAATCAACCCGATGGCATTTGGTGAAAAAGTGCGACCGTCCATCGCCATTTGTCATCTTCCTTGTTGCAGAAAGCTCTGAACAGAGTTCCGAGAACCGCATCGCGTAGGAAGTTATGAACTCAGGACCGCAGCTCGCGCAGGCAACGGATGCTCAGCGACTTGGAACGCTGTTTCGCATCTTCGAAGCACTCTGCGCTTGTGGAGAGCCGAATGATTTGGCGCGAGTGCTTGCTGACCAGTTGCGCGATCTCATCAGTTTCGACCATCTCGACGCGCTCATCTTCAAGGAAAATTCCAACGAAATCGAATGGCAGGGGTGGGGAACGGAGGCGATCGCCTTACCCGATCTACCGGTGGAGGAGACTTCAAATTGGCATGTTTTCCGTACCCAGGAACCCCTACACGTCGCTGACTGGAACGCGGATGGCAACTTCCCGCAGTTGAAACGGCTTCTGGAGAATGGAGGTCACAAGATCGGTTCTGTCATTCGCGTGCCATTGACCACCGCGCACCGGCGGTTAGGCACGCTGGGTATCGCGAGCCGTGATCGCAATGCCTACCGTCCGGAGGACGTCTGCTTCTTGCAGTTGCTTGCGCGTGGTGTTGCCCTGGCCATTGATGATGTTCTTAATCTGCGGAAATCTCGAGCGGTACGATTGAAACTGGAACGTCAAAATACCCGACTCAAACTGCTCCTTGATATGACGAACCGGATTACCTCCAACCTGGATTTCACCGACCTACTGCGTACCGTCTCAGGGAGCGTTCGACAGGTCATGGAGTGCGATCTCGTGTTGATCAGCTTGCTGGATTCGGAGAGCTGGCAATTTCGGATTTACGCGCTTGACTTCCCGAACGGTAAAGGGTTCATCCATGAGGAGCTGGTCACTTCTCAGGACGGGGTTACCAGGAGAGCTTTTGAAACGCTCAAGCCGGTCATTGTGAACCAATTTGACCCAGCCGAGTTTGGTCCCGAGAATTATCAGATCGCACTCGGTGAAGGACTC
>WNFJ01588110.1_pt2 | contig 14643 bp, 24 predicted proteins | sample 5400461 | NCBI WGS metagenome assembly WNFJ01 (sample SAMN13153349, study PRJNA577476) | soil metagenome | isolation source: 115 cm saprolite on Douglas fir-dominated hillslope | place: USA:California | collected 2013-09-17 | reverse complement strand
GATGGTGATGCCCGGCGACAACGTGACGATGGACATCGAGCTGATCGCGCCGATTGCAATGGAGAAAGGGTTGCGGTTCGCCATTCGCGAAGGTGGCAGAACGGTGGGTGCCGGAACTGTGAGTGAAGTCGTCGAATAAGACTAAATAGGACCTATTAGACCTATGCTGAACGAGAAAATCAGAATCAGACTGAAGGCTTACGATCATCGCGTGCTCGATCAGTCAACGACTGAGATTGTCGAGACGGCGAAGCGAACCGGCGCCCGCGTGGCCGGGCCGATTCCGTTGCCGACGGTCAAGAACAAGTGGACGGTCTTGCGCTCGCCGCACGTCGATAAAAAATCGCGCGAGCAGTTTGAAATCAGGACGCACAAACGCCTGATGGATATTCTCGATCCAACGCCACAGACGGTCGATGCGCTGATGAAGCTCGACTTGCCCGCGGGCGTCGATGTCGAGATTAAGGCTTTTGGAAGACAGTGAAGGCATTGCCGTTGGCAATCGACAATGATTAACGGAATCATCGGCAAGAAAGTTGGCATGACGCAGTTGTTTGCGCCCGATGGCACAGTCACGCCCGTGACCGTCATCAAAGCAGGTCCGTGCGTGGTGGTGCAGAAAAAATCTGCGGGAGGCAAGGATGGTTACGACGCCGTGCAGGTCGGATTGGTTGAAGAGCGTCCCATCAAGCTGAAGAATGGCAACAAGCCGATGCGCGGGCACTTTGAGAAAACCGGCGGCGGAATTCCTCCCACGCGCGTGCTGAAAGAGTTTCGCCTGGACGCGTCCGATGACAGCACGAACGTTGGCGACAAGATTCTGGTCGATCAATTTTCGGATGGAGACGTCGTCGATGTAGTCGGCAAATCGAAAGGGCGCGGCTTCGCCGGCACCATCAAGCGTCACAATTTCAATCGTGGCCCGGAGACACACGGCTCGATGAATGTGCGCGCTCCCGGATCGATTGGGGCTTCGGCATATCCGTCGCGCGTGGTTAAGGGAATGCGCTCGTCGGGTCATATGGGCGATGCGCGCGTGACGATCAAGCAACTGACGGTTGCTCGCGTCGATGCCGAGAATAATCTGCTGATGATTCGCGGCGCAGTGCCTGGAGCTAACGGCACCGTCGTAGTGGTTAAGAAAGCGGCAAGGCAAGCAAAGAAGTAGTTAGAACACAGACGGCGGTTTGTTTTCTTAAACGGAGGTTCAGATATGCCAACAGCCAAAATTCTGGATTTGACCAGTCAAGAAGTTGGCGAGATCGAGTTGGCGGACACGGTGTTCAGCGTCCCCCTCAACGAGCCATTGATTCATGAAGCCGTGCGCAGTTTCCTGGCTAACCGGCGCGCCGGCACGTCGGCAACAAAAACGCGCGGTGATGTGGAAGGCGCAGGCCGAAAGCTTTGGCGCCAGAAAGGCACCGGTCGCGCGCGAATTGCCAGCTTGCGTTCGCCGCTTTGGAAAGGCGGCGGCAACGTGCATGGGCCACAGCCCCGAGACTGGTCCTACAACTTGCCCAAGAAAATGAGAAAGCGGGCGATGTGCGCGGCGATTTCCGAGCGCCTGCGTGAAGGGAACTTAATTATCGTCAACGATTGGAAGCTCGAGCACCCGAAGACGAGGGACTTCATTAACACTCTCGGTACTTTGAAGTTGGGCGGGAAGACGCTGATTGTGGATTCCTTGAAGAATACCAATCTGATGCTGGCGTCACGCAATGTGCAGACTACGAAAGTGGTCAACAGCTATGGTGTGAACATCTACGACCTGGTCAATCATCAGAAGGTGGTGCTGACGCCCAAGACCGTCAGCGAGTTAACCGATATTCTGAGGCCGCGCGCCAAGGATGACGAGGAGCAGTATCGTCCCGGCGAGGTTCTGGGCGGGCCGACCAAGCCAAGGCCGTCGCCAAGAAGAAGGGGTGCTACGTTTTAGTTTGCGATCTCAAATTTGAGATCTGAGATTTCAAATAGCTATGCGAACTGTTTGGGACGTAATCAAGTCTCCGGTAATCACCGAGAAGGCGCTGGTGGCGAAAGAGGAGACGCAGGACCGGCGGCAGTTGCTGACGTTTCGCGTGGATCGCCGAGCCACCAAGCCTGAGATCAAGAATGCGGTCGAGTCGATCTTTCAGGTGAAGGTTGATTCAGTGCGGACCGCTCAATATCTGGGCAAGATGGCGCGGCGCGGACGGCACGAAGGGCGCAAGCCGTCCTGGAAGAAAGCGTTCGTGACGCTTAAGCAGGGCGAGAAACCGGTGGATTACGGAGAAGCGATATAGGCATTGCCGATTGCCAATTGCCGATTTTTGATTGGTAGCTAATGACGCTGCCTTCTTAAATCGGAAATCGGAAATCAAAAATCGGAAATGACGTTATGGGAATAAAGAAACTAACACCGACATCGCCGGCTCGTCGCTATCAGACTTTTCTGACGCGTGATGAGTTAACGCCGGGCGCGGTGCCGGAAAAGTCTCTGCTGGAGCCGAAAGTGCGAATTTCCGGGCGCAACAACGATGGGCGCATTACGGTGCGACGACGTGGCGGGGGCCACAAGCGTTTCTATCGGGTGATCGATTTCAGGCGTAACAAGGATGGCGTACCCTCGTCGAACATCGCGCTGATTACATATCTGGATGGCGAGAAGCGTTACATCGTCTCTCCAGTGGGCCTGGAAGTTGGCCGGTTGATCGCGAGCGGAGAAGATGCAGATATTCTGCCGGGAAATACTTTGCCGATTCGAAACATTCCCCTGGGCACGCAGATTCACAACATCGAGTTGCGGCCGGGCAAAGGCGGGCAGATGGCGCGCGCGGCCGGGTCGTTTGCGCAATTGTTGGCGAAAGAAGGCGATTACGCTCAGTTGCGCATGCCTTCGGGCGAAGTGCGGCGCGTTCCGGTTGAATGCCGCGCGACTGTGGGCCAGGTCGGCAACGTCGAACATGAAAACATTTCGTTGGGCAAAGCGGGACGCACGCGCTGGCGGGGGATCAGGCCGCACGTTCGCGGCGTAGCGATGAATCCGGTGGACCATCCACACGGCGGCGGCGAAGGCAAAACTTCAGGCGGGCGCAATCCCGTGACGCCGTGGGGCCAGCCGACGCGTGGTTACAAGACGCGCCGAAACAAGCGCACGAAGAAGATGATTGTGAGAGATCGGAGAGCGAAGTGACATTGCCGATTGCCAATTGTCGATTGACGATTGATCGGGTTTCGGTCTTCGCAAAATCGGCAATCGGCAATCAACAATCGGAAATGAACTATGCCACGTTCAGTTAAAAAAGGTCCTTGGGTGGACAAAGGTATTCGGAAGACAGTCGAGCGTATTCGCGCCGGCTCGCAGCGGCCGCAGGTGATTCGCACCTGGTCGCGACGTTCGACCATTACGCCGGACATGGTGGGATTGACTTTTGGCGTGCATAACGGCAAGCGCCACATTCCCATCTACGTTACGGAGAACATGGTCGGCCACAAGTTGGGTGAGTTTGCGCCGACGCGAATGTTCAAAGGCCATTCCGGAACGAGGGCCGATAAAACCGAAAAGACTGCGAAGGTGGCGGGACCAGCGCCGGCAGCGCCGTCGGCGTGAAAGGAGCGGTAAATAGTGAATGGTAAATGGTGAATGGATTCGTTTCGACGGGTCGTAGCTGAGCAGAAGGTTTTTTCCATTTACGATTTACCATTCACCATTCACTAATTTATGGAAGCAAGAGCAAGCGCAAAATATCTACGCGGGTCGGCGCAGAAGGCGCGTCTGGTCATCGATATGATCAGGGGCAAGAACGTCAACCAGGCGTTGGCCATTTTGCGCTATTCAAACAAACGGGCCGCGTTGGGAATTGAAAAGTGCGTCAAGTCGGCAATCGCGAACGCGAACGAAGCGGCTGAGAAAGCGAACGTTTCGGTTGATCCCGACGAGCTTTGGTTGAAAGGTGCGTACGTCGATCGGGGTCCAACGAAGCATCGTCGTCGGGTGCGTCCTGCTCCCCAGGGCCGTGCGTATCGCGAGCAAAGACATTTCTGTCACGTCACGATCTTGCTTTCCAGCGAAAGCCAAGAGGTTGAGGCAAAGGCCGACGGAAAGACCCGCGAGACTACACTCGCAGCTAGCAAGCGCGCGAAGCGTGGTGGCGCCGCCGCCGCGCCGCGCGCCAAGCGAGTCGGGAAATCTGAAGCCGCAACGGGCGAGAAGGTAGGAGACGAAGCGAAGAACGCAGCAGGTGCGAAGGAAGCGAGGGGCGCGACGAGGGCGGCTAAGGCGGCGTCGAAATTAGGCAAGGCGCTCAGACGGAAGAAGAGTGAGCAGTGATTTTTCAGATCTCAGATCTTAAATCGAATGAAGCTTTTCGATTGAAGCTGAGACTGAAGGAAGTTTTGAGCAGAAGGATCTGAGATCTGAAAGTGGAGATTTGAATGGGCCAAAAAGTTCATCCCTACGGTTTTCGCCTCGGCTATAACAAGGACTGGCATTCGCACTGGTTTGCGAAAAAGCAGTTCGGCGATTTCCTGATCGAGGATCTGAAGCTGAAGCGCGAATTGAAGCAGCGCTTCACGGGCGCGGGCGTCTCGCACGTAGATATCGAGCGTGCCGCGAATCGTCTGAAGATCATCATCTACACGTCGCGTCCGGGAATCATCATCGGTCGCAAGGGCGCTGAGATCGATAAGCTGAAGGGCGACATCTCTTCGCGCACTGGCCGCGAAGTGCTGGTTTCGATTCAGGAGATTCATAAGCCGGAACTGAACGCCCAGTTGCAGGCTGAGAAGATTGCGGCGCAACTAGAGAAGCGAATCGCGTTTCGCCGAGCGATGAGAAAGGCCGTGGAAGAGTCTCTGCGATTCGGCGCGCAGGGTATCAAGGTGAAAGTGAGCGGCCGGCTGAACGGCGCCGAGATTGCCCGCAGCGAGTGGCATTTGCAAGGCCAGTTGCCGCTGCACACCTTGCGCTCGGATGTTGATTATGGCTTCGCGGAAGCGAATACGACTTTCGGCGTAATCGGGGTAAAGGTTTGGATCTATCGCGGTCAGATTCTAGATGCGAACGCGGCAATGGCCCGGGGAACCGGAACCGATCCGATTAACGATACCAGGCCGGGTGGGCGTGAGGGCCGTGCGCGTCCGGCGCGTGCCCGTCGTGAGAGACCTGAAAGGCCGGAGAGATAAAGCTTACAGTTCAGCTTTTTAGGTTAGCTTTGAAAAGCTTGAACTATGAACGCGGGGAAGAATCACCATGTTGATGCCGAAAAAAGTTAAGCACCGCAAGCAGATGCGCGGACGCATGAAGGGCACCGCCATTCGCGGCAGCGCCATCAGCTTCGGTGAGTACGGATTGAAAAGCCTCGAGCCGGCCTGGATTACCGATCGCCAGATCGAGGCAGCGCGCATCGCGATGACTCGTCACATCAAGCGCGGCGGCAAGATCTGGATTCGCATGTTTCCCGACAAGCCGGTGACGAAAAAGCCGGCGGAGACGCGTATGGGAAAAGGAAAAGGCGCGCCCGAATATTGGGTGGCGGTAGTTAAACCGGGACGAATTCTTTATGAGATTGAAGGCGTGGACGAAAAGACCGCGCGTGACGCGATGAAACTGGCGGCGCAAAAGCTGCCAATTAGGACGAAATTCGTGACCCGCGCCGAGCAGGAGGGAGGCGCGATATGAGTTTCAAGTTTCAAGTTTAAGGTTTCAAGTTAACGACAACTTGAAACTTGGAACCTGAGACTTGAAACCTGAGCGAAGCGAGCCATGAAGAAACGGGAAGAAGTGGACAAGTATCGCGACCTGCCGGACGACGATCTACATGCCGAAACTGCGCGCTTGAAAGAGTCGTTGTTTCGCTTGAATTTCAAGCTGGCGCTGGGCGAAGTCGATGCAATCAAAAAAATGCGACAGGAGAAGAAATCTCTAAGCCGGCAAGTAATGGCGACTGAGAGATGCGAGTAACAAATGTTTAGAAGGAAAAAGAAAGAAGAGGCTGTCGAGCCAACGTCCGAGCCGCAGGCGCCCGCCGAAGAGCCGGGTTCAGCTCCGGGGCCAGAAGCTGCGGCCGGTACGCCGGCCATTGCAGATAACTCCGTGGCCGAAGCCGCTCCGGCTGACGAACCGGTTTCTTCGGCCGTCGAGGCTGAAGCAACCAGTGAAGCATCGTCGCCAATTACGAAGGGTCGCGGCCATCGGGTCCAGAAGGTCGGCACTGTTTCTTCCGACAAGATGCAGAAGACTGTCGTGGTGCGCGTCGACCGCCTGGTGCTTCATCCTAAGTATCGACGCTACGTGCGGCGCACGTCTAGGTTTATGGCCCATGATGATCTGGGCGCGACCACGGGCGACCGCGTGCGCATCGTTGAAACGCGACCACTGTCGGCAAAGAAGCGCTGGCGCGTGGTGGAAATTGTGCAGAAGGCGGCGAAGTAGAACATTGCCGATTGCCAATTTGCGATTGCCGATTTGAATAGGTATCCGAGTGGCAATGGTTTCGGTTGAGGTGAATTGTGAGCCAATTGGAAATCGGCAATTGGCAATCGGAAATTGAATCATGATTCAAATGCAGACCTCTCTGGAGGTCGCTGACAATTCGGGAGCGCGACGGGTCGAGATGATTATGGGCATCGGTGGCTCGACGGGCGCAATTGCCAGCCTGGGTGATCGCATCAAGGTTACCGTGAAAGAGGCGACGCCCGATGGCGCGGTCAAAAAGGGGACGGTGCAGGATGCGGTAATCGTGCGCACGCGGAAAGAAGTGCGGCGGAAAGACGGTACCTATATCCGATTCGATCAAAACGCGGCGGTGCTGATCAAAGAAGACGGGACGCCCATCGGCACGCGGGTTTTTGGGCCCGTAGCGCGCGAATTGCGGGACAAGAATTTCATGAAGATAGTTTCGCTGGCGCCAGAGGTCATTTGAAGTAGCGCAAGTTATAAGCTTGCTTCATTAGAGGTGAAAGAGTTGCAGGGAAGAAAACGAGCCAAGATTAGGAAGAACGATCAAGTCGTCGTCATCGCTGGCCGCGACAAAGGCAAGCGTGGACGCGTGCTGGCGGTCGCCCCCGGGCGTGGCAAAGTTAAGGTCGAAGGTTCAGGCGTAATCAAACGACACCAGAAACCTGCCGGCAATCGCGGCGGTGGAATTATCGACAAGGAAGGCTGGATCGACATTTAGAATGTGCAGATGATCGATCCACAGTCGGGAAAGGCTACGCGAGTGCGTTATCAGATTGAAGGTGACGGAACCAAGTCTCGGGTGGCGGCGGCGAGCGGACATACTTTGGAAAAGTAGGACGAGACTTCAGTTCGTCCACGGTTAACGACAAACTGAAGTTTGTCGGACAGGTGAAATGAAAGCAAGACTAAAAGCGCGTTATCAGAAAGAGATCGCGCCGGCGATTGCCAAGGAGTTTGCAATCAAGAATCCCATGGCCGTGCCGCGTCTCGAGAAGATTGTAATCAACATGGGCATGGGCGAGGCCATCGCCAATGCGAAAGTCTTGGACACGGCGACGGAAGAGCTGAAGGCGATTGCGGGACAGAAGCCGGTGATAACCAGGGCCAAGAAATCGATCGCCAGTTTCAAGTTGCGACAGGGCATGCCGATCGGCGTCATGGTAACGCTGCGCGGCGAACAGATGTATGAGTTTCTCGACCGATTTGTATCGATTGCGCTGCCGCGCGTAAGAGATTTTCGTGGCGTGTCGCCCAAGGCGTTCGATGGCCGCGGTAACTACACGATCGGGATTCGGGAGCAGTTAATCTTTCCCGAGATTGATTTCAACAAAGTCGACAAGCTCCGCGGCATGAATATTTCGATCGTGACTACGGCGCGCGACGACGACCAGGCGCGCGCGCTGCTGAAAGGGTTAGGGATGCCGTTTAGGCAGTGAGGAAGGATTTTAGATTTTAGATTTGCGATTTTTGATTACTGGTTTGCGATTTGAGCCGCTGGGCAGAGCGTGTGGTCCGATCTACAAATCAAAAATCTGAGATCCAAAATCGAAAATGTGATGGTATGGCAAAAAAATCATTAATCGCGAAAGCGAATCGCAAGCCGAAATTTTCATCTCGCGCCTACACTCGCTGCCGCCGCTGTGGCCGTCCGCGCGGATATCTGCGCAAGTTTAATCTGTGCCGGATCTGCTTTCGCGAGTTGGCGCTGACGGGACAAATTCCGGGCGTCGTGAAATCGAGTTGGTGAGGAGATTTGCGATTTTAGATTTTAGATTTGCGATCGGAAACGCGTTCACCGCGCTTCATAAATCGCAAATCGGCAATCAAAAATCTGAAATCGCTTTACGGAGTAAAACATGACTGATCCTATTGCCGACATGTTGGCGCGAATTCGCAACGCAGTTGCGGCCAAGCACTCGCGCGTCGATATTCCGGCGTCGAAATTGAAGCTTGAAATCGCGCGCATCCTCAAAGAGGAAGGCTACATCAATAACTTCGTTGTCAAGGGCGAAGGCGTGAAGAAAATCATCCGCATCTTTCTGCGCTATGACTCGCGCGGAACTTCGTCGATTACGCACCTGCAGCGCGTGTCGCGGCCGGGGCGGCGGGTCTATGTCGGCTCGCATCAGATTCCACGCGTGCTGGGCGGATATGGCGTCAATATCGTTTCGACTTCGCGCGGTTTGATGAGCGGCAAGACCGCGCGACGGGAAAATGTGGGCGGAGAATTGTTGGCGGAAGTCTATTAGCATTGCCGATTGCCAATTGCCGATTTGTGATTGGTCTCTTTTCAATCGGCAATTGAAAATCGGAAATCGGAAATGATTTATGTCTCGTATTGGTAAAAAACCGATCAAGATTCCCAAGGGCGTTACGGTTGCGGTTCATGATCGCGAACTGGAAGTGAAGGGCGCTAAAGGCGTGCTCAAGACTCCAATTCCCGAGGGGATTTCTTTCAAAATTGAAGGCGAAGATTTGACTGCTGAGCGATCTTCGCAAGAGCAGGCCGCGCTGCATGGTCTGGCGCGGGCGCTGGCAAATAACGCCATACAAGGCGTGACCGAAGGCTTTTCGAAGCAGATGGATGTTGTCGGTGTAGGTTACAAGGCCGACGTGCAGGGGCGTAAGGTGGTTTTCGCCCTTGGTTACTCGCATCCGATTGAGTTTCAGTTGCCTGAAGGCATCGAAGCCAAAGCCGAACGCCTGACCACCAAAGGAAACATTCAGCAGTATCAGACGACTTTGACGGTTTCCGGCATCGACAAACAGAAGCTTGGCCAGGTGTGCGCGGAGATGCACAAATTGCGGAAGCCCGACGCCTACAAAGGCAAGGGTGTGCGTTATGCCGATGTGCAGTTGAAGCTGAAACCGGGGAAGACTGGGAAATAGTCTTTCTGATTTGCGATCTCAGATTTGAGATCTGGCACTTTAATCGAAATGGCGAGCAGAAACAGAGCAGAGGTGCGGAGCGCGGTCCATCGGCGCATTCGGCGGAAGGTTCGCGGCACGACCGACCGGCCAAGGCTGGCGGTTTATCGCAGCTTGAATCACATCTACGCGCAAATCGTCGACGATGAAAAAGCTCAGACGCTGGCAGCAGCATCGACGACTGAGAAAGAGTTGCGCGCCTCGACCGGTGGTAATGTCGAAGCCGCGAAGCGCGTCGGGAAAGCGATTGCCGAGCGAGCGCTGGCGGCCGGCATCAATCGAGTGGTCTTCGATCGCGGCGGGTATCTCTATCACGGTCGTGTCAAGGCTCTGACTGAGGCCGCGCGCGCGTCAGGACTTAACAAAGACGAAGTCGTGGAGGTGGAGGCAGCCGGAGAGACAGAGGCGGTTGGGAAAGAAAGCGAACCTGTCGAAGCCGGCGCCAAGCCAAAGCGCGGGAAAGGAAAGGCTGCCAAAGAAGCTAACGCCAAAGAAAAAACTAAATGAGACAACCGAAACAGAGAATAACTGCGCAGGGACTCGATCTTAAGGATCAGGTCATTTCGATCAATCGCGTTACCAAGGTTGTGAAAGGCGGAAAGAACTTGTCGTTCGCGGCGCTGGTCGTCGTAGGTGACGAATCGGGCCATGTTGGCTTTGGCACCGGCAAAGCGCGCGAGGTTCCGCTGGCGATCAAAAAGGGCGTGGAAGCGGCGAAGAAGAATCTGATTCGCGTGCCGCTGATTGAAAACACTTTGCCGCATCAATTGATCGGAAGATTCGGGGCCGGTAGGGTCCTGATGAAGCCTGCGTCGGCTGGAACTGGGGTGATTGCCGGTGGCGCCGTGCGGGCAGTGATGCGAGCCGCAGGGGTCCACGACGTCCGCACCAAAGTCTTGGGATCGACCAATCCGCACAACGTTGTGCGGGCCACGTTCGATGGTTTGCTCAAAATGAAAGATCCTTTTGAAGTCGCGCGCTTGCGGGGAAAGCAGGTTGAGGAACTTTAATAGTATGGCTGCGAAAAAAAAGACTGATAAGCATGCCGCGGCGAAGATTCGGATTCAGTATTACCGCAGCACGATTGCGTGTTCGACTAATCAGAAAGAGGTCGTCCGCAGTTTGGGTTTGCGCAAGCTGAATCAAATTGTCGAGCGTCCTGACACGCCGTCGATGCGGGGGGCGGTTGCTAAGGTGCCCCATTTGTTGAGAATTATTGAATGAGAGGAAAATGATTCGGCTAGGGAGCATTAATGTCACTCAGCTTAAACAATCTACGCCCCGCAAAAGGTTCGACGCATAAGAAGAAACGCGTCGGACGCGGGCCTGGGACGGGATTGGGAAAAACTTCCGGGCGCGGCGAGAAAGGACAGAAGTCTCGTTCGGGTTACTCGTCCAAGACCGGTTTCGAGGGCGGCCAAATGCCGCTGCACCGGCGTCTGCCGAAGCGCGGCTTTACCAACATTTTCAAGAAGCATTGGATCGAAATTAGTCTGGAATCGCTGGACAAGAGCTTCGTCGAGAATGACGAGGTGAATCCGCAACTCCTGCACGATCGAGGCCTGATCAAGAAAGCCAAGCACGATATCGTGGTGCTGGGAAATGGCGAAATTTCCAAGGCGCTGAAGGTTTCGGCGCACCGTTTCACGAAGAGCGCGCGCGAGAAGATCGAGAAAGCCGGAGGCTCCGTGACCGTCATCGGAGCGTAAGGCTATTTCCTCTCGCAGACTGAATTCGACGCTACCTTTATGGAAAAATTCCTAGCGGCTGTACGCAATATGTTTCAGGTGCCGGATCTGCGACGGCGGATCCTTTTCACCTTGGGCATCCTGGCCATTTATCGTCTGGGCGCCCATGTGTCCGCGCCCGGAATCAATACTGAGCGCCTCAAGCAGGTCTGGGGGAATGTTAGCGGCACCCTGCTGGGAGTCCTGGACCTATTTTCGGGTGGAAACTTTCGGGTAATTTCGGTCTTTGCGCTCGGCGTCACGCCTTACATCACCTCATCGATCATCCTGCAATTGATGACCGTGGTCTCGCCGCAGTTAAAGAAGCTGCAGGAAGAGGGCGAGATGGGTCGGCAGAAGATCAATCAGTGGACGCGATATCTGACTGTCGCCCTCGCCGGTTTGCAGACTTCCTTTGTGGCTCACTGGCTGCAGGTTAACCAGGTTGGACCTCGCTTGGGCGAGCCTGGGGGGTTGGGCTTCTTCCTGACAACCGTGTTGACTTTGACGACCGGAACGATTTTCGTGATGTGGCTCGGTGAGCAAATCACGGAGCGTGGCGTGGGCAATGGAATTTCGCTGCTTATCTTTGCCGGCATCGTGATCGGATTGCCGCGCGGAGTCACGCAGGTGATGGATCGCGTTGCCAAGCGTGACGTGCTCACCACTCTCGGAGTGGTCGCGATGGTTCTGGCGCTGGTGGCGATAATCGCTTTCATCGTTTTTGTCGAAGCAGCACGGCGCAAGATTCCGGTCAGCTACGCAAAGCGACATGTGGGTCGGCAACTTGTGGGCGGCCAGCAGACTACGATGCCGCTGAAGCTGAATATGGGCGGCGTCATTCCCGTCATCTTCGCCTCATCCGTTTTGTCGATGCCGCAGAGCTTGTTCTCGGCATTCCCACCAGCGAACCCGAATAATTGGTACGGCAAGACCTTTACTTTCTTTTCGCAGGTGTTCCATGCCGGCGATCCTTACTACGAGTTGATCTTTCTATCTTTGATTGTCTTCTTCACGTTCTTTTATGTCTCGATCGTTTTCAACGTAGAAGAAGTGTCGGACAATTTGCGCAAGCATGGCGGGTTCATGCCGGGGATTCGCCCGGGCCGTGCCACGGCTGAATATCTGAACACGATCCTTACGAGACTGACGACTGTGGGCGCTATTTATCTGGCGATGGTGGCATTCTTCCCGCAGTTTATGTTGAGTGGTTTCAAGGTCGCGCAGTTGCCGCTCATTGGGACCTGGCTGGATGCTTTCGTGAGCACGACACCCGGCTTGTCATGGATTCCGACCGGCATGGGCTATAACTTTTATTTTGGTGGCACCAGCCTATTGATTCTGGTAGGCGTGGCAATGGATACCGTGTCCCAGATCGAAGCGCAATTGGTGATGCGTAATTACGAAGGGTTCCTCGGCAGCGGCGGAAGGTTGCGTGGGCGGCGAGCTTAACAGTTTCAGATCTAAAATGTGAGATCTGAGATTTGAAATCACCAAACCATGTCCAAGATCATCGTGCTGATGGGCGCGCCGGGTGCCGGCAAGGGCACGCAGGCGCGCTTGCTGCAAGGGCGACTGCATTTGCCGCAGATTTCCACGGGCGACATTTTGCGCGCGCGAGCGCAACAGAACGATGCGCTGGCAAAGGAAATTCAAGAAGTGCAAGCCGCCGGCAAACTGGCATCCGACGATCTTGTGGGCCGGGTCGTGCGGGAACGAACGAGCCAGCAAGATTGCAGGAATGGTTACGTGCTCGACGGTTTTCCCCGCACTATTGCGCAGGCGGAGATGCTCGAGGATTTGGCTGCCACGCAAAACGAAAGACTGCGCGCGATCTTTATTGACGTCCCCTTCGGGATTTTGGAAAAGCGGATAACCGGCCGCCGCAGTTGTCCAATTTGCGGAGAGATTTACAATATTTATTTCAAGCCCCCCAAACTGAACAATAGCTGCGACCAACATCCCGACGCACAGTTGGTTCAGCGCGTGGATGACACGCCGGAAAAGGTCCGGATCAGATTGGAAACTTATAATCGGGAGACTGAGCCGTTGCTTGACTACTATCAACGCACCGGCCGCTTGCATCGAATCGATGGGGCGCGTTCGCCCGAAGAAATCTACCGCGATATTGAGCAGATTGTGACCGCCAGTTAATGATTATTGGTAAATCGCAAAGAGAGCTCGAAAAAATGAGGGCCGCGGGCCAGCTCGTGGGACAAGTATTGCTCGAGCTTCGCAATATGGTCGAGGCCGGCATGACTACGCTGGAGGTCAACGACGCCGCGGATCGGATGATTCGCGACGCGGGTGCCTACCCGACTTTCAAAGGGTATAACGGATTCCCTTTTTCGATTTGCGCGTCGGTCAACGAACAAGTGGTGCACGGCTTCCCCTCGGCCTATGAGTTACAGGAAGGCGACATCTTCTCGATTGATGTGGGAGTGACACTAGACGGGTTCGTTGGTGACACTGCGACTACGATTCCCGTCGGGACAGTGAGCGAAGAGCGATTAAAACTGATTCGCGTCGCCGAAGAATGCCTGGAGCGGGCGATCTCACAATGTCGGCTGGGCAACCATGTGGGCGATATAGGCTGGGCGGTCCAGTCATATGCTGAAGCGCACGGATATTCCGTAGTGCGAGAATATGTCGGTCACGGCATCGGCCGCCGCATGCACGAGGATCCGCAGATTCCAAACTACGGTAAGCCAGGTAAAGGGCCGAAAATCAAAAAAGGGTATGTCTTTGCCATCGAACCAATGATAAATCTGGGGACGCAGCACACGAAAACCTTGGAAGACGGCTGGACGGTTGTCACCGTGGATGGCCAACCGAGCGCTCACGTCGAGCACACGGTGGCGGTCACCGAGGCGGNNNTTGATCGAAAGGGGTGCGCCGCTCGCAACCGAAATGGTGGCCGGCGTGTATTGAACTGTACGCGGCTTGGCAATTGCGTGAATTGCGTGTTATTGTCCGAAGTTTGCCAGTAAAGGGTAATCACGCTCCGTGGCTGTATGGCGAAGGAAGAGGCGATAGAAGTCATGGCCAGAGTCCTCGAAACACTGCCCAATGCAATGTTTCGAGTTGAACTTGAGGAGAGCAAGCATCAGGTGCTGGCGCATATCTCCGGGAAAATGCGCAAGCACTTCATCAGAATTCTTCCCGGCGATCGAGTTTTGGTTGAGTTATCTCCCTACGATTTGAATCGCGGGCGCATAACTTACCGTTACAAATAGAACTGGGTTTCGCGAAATGAAAGTACGTGCTTCCGTCAGAAAGATTTGTGACAAGTGCAAGGTGATTCACCGCAAGGGTGTGGTGCGGGTGATCTGCACTAATCCAAAGCATAAGCAGCGGCAGAAATAAGTTAGCGTAGTTGTTGAGGGACACAGAATAATGGCTCGTGTTGCAGGTGTGGACCTTCCGCCCAATAAGAGGGCTGAGATCGGTCTGACTTATATTTATGGCATCGGTAGATCGCGGGCGGCTTCAATTCTGGGTCAGGCCCAGGTGAGTGTCGATTCGCGGATCAGAGATCTCAGCGAAGAG
>WNFJ01518216.1_pt3 | contig 14643 bp, 10 predicted proteins | sample 5400461 | NCBI WGS metagenome assembly WNFJ01 (sample SAMN13153349, study PRJNA577476) | soil metagenome | isolation source: 115 cm saprolite on Douglas fir-dominated hillslope | place: USA:California | collected 2013-09-17 | reverse complement strand
GGTCTTAATCTCCAGTTGTTGGGCAATGTCGCGCAGGCTTCCTAATCGGATCAGCTTGGGTACCGGCCGCCCTTCTTCGTCAATGCGGCGGTTCACGACGATCGTGTCGAGTTTATAGGCAAGCTGCCTGGCTTGGCCGTAACGATCGTTGTAGGACACTTCCCAGCGAATATCGACATCTCCCTGGGTGTTCTTGTGTAGCACCTCGTGTAGCACCTCAATGGCAATACGGCCCTTTTTCGCCAGGTTGTGAACTGGAAAGCGAGAAAGAACGCTTTCGGTACGAATGACATTCAGTGGAGCGAGCGAGGAGGGGTCCTGCGGCTCCAGCAGAAGATCGGAAATAGCGCTCAGGGGATCTTTGGAGGGTTTTGGGGCCATTGGATTCTGTTTAGCCGCATGCATGCATGTATTTCATAACTCTAAATACTCTAACATCTCTAGAGAGAGTTAACTGTATGATACAACAGCTAGTTGCACGCGAAATCGTCTCCTCAAAACACTCACTTCGTCTCCTCAAAACACTCACTTCGTCTCCTCAAAACACTCGCCCGTCTCCTCAAAACACTCACTCTGTCTCCCCAAAAGAAGCACCTGTCTCCCCAAAACACTCACCTGCACCCCATACTGAAACAGTATTGGATCCCCTACCGATTCAGTAGGAGGGGCCGATACCGATAGAGGAGGGGGAGGGATACTGATTCGATATCCGGTACTGTTTCGGTATCGGGTAATCATTCTATGGGTTTACCAGTGGTTGGGTGCACGAACGCAACCCCTCGAGTGCGGATCACCCACCCAAGTCCGGCCTGGAGCCGGCGTTGAAGGATGGCGTCTGCAGCGTATATAAGGTAGGTCTTCCCTACCCCCTGCTGGCAGAGTTCTTCCCTCAACTCCTCAATCGCCAGCTTGCGGATCAGAGAGCGGACGTTCAACCGGCAGTTGTTCAGAGAGAGCCTCATTAAAGAGGACATCATTCCAAAGCCAATTGTGATCATCCGAGCCTGTTCATTATAGGGACTGGCAGTTTGCCACAGGACCTCATAGACGTGCTGCTCGATGTGAGAGTGCCCGTCTTCCACCCGAATTGCCTGCCGCGGCTTGGGCTTCTGATACCGGGCAGTGATGCTTTTGAGGAGACCCGGTCCCGGATCGGTAGCCGGTACTGATCCGGTATCTGCTACTGAAGCAGTACCCAATACTGAATCAGTAGTGGGTACTGATCCGGATGGAGTCTTGGTTCTCCATCGGCTATTCGGCGTGAGCGTATGAAGCAGGATACGCTTTCCCGGGTTTCGCCACATTTCAGTATCGGATACCGAATCAGTATCGGGTACTTGTTCGGTAGGGGGTACTGAATAAGTAGGGGGTACTGAAGCAGTATCCCCTACCGCTTCAGTAGCGGGCCGAAGCGGGGCAGGGAACTCCCTTAACCCTAGGAAGCTGATGGACGGCTTCAGCGTAGGATCGGCCAGGAGCGCTGCGAGTTCCTCCTCTTCCGAAAGTGGCGGAGGCTTACGGGTTGCCTGCAGCTTGCTGGGTTTCATGAACAAAGGGTTCCGATGCGGTCATCAACGCCGCACCGTCTTTAGTAGCCGGCATTTGGAAAAACTCAAGAATCTGCGACGCCACCTGGTCGTAGTCTTCGAGGGCCTTCGATTTGGAATCGAAGTCTGCCAGAAATTGATGCGCCCGATGGGCCTTTCCAACCGCTGTATCGGTACGGATCGGCCCAATGGTTGGAATCTCGTTTTGCTGCCCAAGAGCGTGGATCATGTTCATCACCACCTCGGTTAACCCGATCCGCTTATTTACAATCGTTGGGAGCAGGGCAACCGGTTTGATCGGCACCCGGCAGGCTCGGGAAATGGTACTCGCATAAAAGAGCGAAGCTCCGGCGCCGGAAACGCTCAGACTGTCCATTGCCACCGGGATTAGAAAGTGCCGGGCATAAACCATCGCACAGGCCTGCATCAGGCTGATTGAGGGGGCCACGTCGATGAGGACACAGTCGTAGATTTCGTCGAAGTTGCTGAACATGTCCTCAAACAAGCGCTCGCGAGCCACCACACTGGTCACCTGCTGTTCTGCATCCGTGGTGGTGCGTCCGCCGCAAAGAACGTCCATGGTGTCCGATACCTTCAGGACGCAATCGCGCAGATGGAGCTGGCGGAGAAGGAAGTCTGCCAGGTAGTGTTCCGGCCGTAACTTCAGGACGCTCGAGATCGATCCCTGAGGATCGGCATCCACCAGTAAGGTACGGAATCCACGATCCGCAAAGCAGCGCGCCAGGGTCATAGCTGTTGTCGTTTTGCCCACACCGCCCCGCTGATTTCCAACCATTAAGCGCATCACTTCACCAGGCCCTCCTTGATTTCCTGAACCTCCTGCTGTGTCCAGACACGCCAGTTATTCGTACCGTCTCGCATGGGCTGCGGAATCCGGCCGTCTGCGATCATACGGTCCAGAGTCTTCTTGCTGATCCCTAAAATGATCGCTACCTGGCTTGATCGATAGATATGGGCTCGTTCATACCGTTTCATAGAACTCTAACGGTATGTTAGACCCAAACCTATCCAAAGGCAATAACGAAGATGGTTTTCAGCCAAATAAGGACAAAACCGTCAAAACAAGCATTTGGCTCCGGCTTTTGCGCTAAGGGCCATCCAGAACGTCAACGGGGCTGGGGAAGGGAAGTGAGGTGATTTGGAAGCTCAAAGGATCAAACCGGGTCATTTCGCTTCTAACGGGGATAACAGAGGTATTCAATAAGCCTACCGATAATCCCTGTTATCAGTCACACTCACCAATGGGTTCGTTTTGTACCAGCCGCCATGGTGCGGTTTGGGGTTCGTTTCGTATGAGGCTTCAGTCGGCAGCCGCGGAGTGCTGCTGCTGGGGTTCCACTACGAACTCCAATTGGTTAGACTCTCCAAAAGAGTTCAGCAGGTAGACCCACCGGCTGCCAGGCTTTTCAAAGAGCTCCCGCGGGACAAAGGCGCTCAACAGATTCTGTGCTCCGTAGGAAGTGTTCAACAAGACCCCCCCAAAGACAATGACGGTCCCCGGATTGGCGTTCTCGCAGGAGACCACCAGCGCCGACTGGCCATCAGCTTGTGTATTGAACTGCCCACGGGCGAAACAGAAAGAAGGGTGAAGCTGTCGCAGTACCGGTGCTTTCTGCCTGTCTCCAGAATAGGAGCCGACTCGAATGAAGTCGGAAACTCTATGGCGCATCTCCTCGAAAGGAGACCGCGCGCCGGGGCGCAACTTGTGTTCTTGCCAAGGCACATCCCATTTGGTCTCGTAGCGAGCCTTGTTCTTAGCGAAAATTCGTAGAGACTCCTCGCTGGGTAGCTTGGCAAACGAACCGTTTCCAAAGTGGTGAATAAACGAATCCTCGGCCGTCACCACACGATAGCCGGCGCGTCTCACCCGCAGCGAAAAATCATCATCTTCAAACATCCCGATTTCGTAGCTGTCATCGAGACCGCCTACCGCCTTCCAAACGATCATGGGAACCAGAACGCAATAGAGCGCAGCTACATTGATGTCCATCACTTCGCCCGCACGTTCTTCGGCCAACTCCAGAGCGAAGGCCTGCATTTCGGCTATGTTGTGGTAATCGACGTTGATCTTGCTCTCATTCCCGGAGAAATTCGTAACCGCAGCTACGGCCCCAATTTGCGGGTCGCGATGACAATGGCGCACCATACGCGCAAGCCAGCCTGGCGGGACGATTGTGTCCGGATTGAGGAATACCAGGTACTCACTGGTGGCTGACGCTGCGGCGATATTGTTTCCACCGGCAAAGCCCGTGTTGCGATCCAGCAACTGTAACCGGACTCGCGGGTCTTTCTCTGAGTAGCTCTTGAGGATCTGCCTCGTTCGGTCGGTGGAGTTGTTATCCACGATTAGAACTTCCAATTGAGGAAGTGCGGTGTTGCGCAAAACAGAATCCAGACAAGGCTCCAGATACTCTTCGCAGTTGTAGGTCACTATCAGGGTGGAAACCTTGGGAAAGCTCTTCTGAATGGCTTGGTCGATCGCTTCCACTCGCGCCGACCAGGTGTTAGCCGCGGCAAATTCCATGCGCTGCTCTTTCAGCTTGGGGTCCCGCTCGGCAATAGCCTGGTCCACCTTGCGGGCAAAATCATCAGGGTCCTTGCCGATATACAGCAGGTCGGTGCTCTGGGCAAGCTCGGCCATATCGGTAGCCACTACAGGCTTACCCTGGCTGAAGTATTCGTACATCTTCACCGGGTCAACACCCTTGGTGAGTTTGTTCAAACGGAAGGGAATTAGGCAGACATCGAACTGTGAGAGATAGAGCGGGATCTCACGATAGTTCTTCTCGCCCGGCATGCTCACGTTAGGCAACGATGCCAGCGCGGAGACATCCACACCATGCACGCCTCCGATCAGCACGAAGGAGTATTGCGGCCTTGATCTGGCAAGGTTGGTCACCAGCTCCAGGTCGAACCAGTCGGCGATGGCGCCGTAATATCCGACGATCGGCCTCGGGGTAGAGTCCAGGAGCCCACTAGCTCGAGGCGTAGAGAAGAACTCAAAATCCGCTCCATTGCGGGCCAGTACCGGATGCACGCCGTTGGCTTCATGCCGTTCCAGGAACTCCTGGGAAGTGACCACCAGAACGTCGGCTTCGCCGATGAGACGTTTCTCTTCATCCAGATTGAAGGCGCTGATGCGAGGCTCGGCAGTCCAGTTTTGCCAGTCGTCCATGCAGTCATAGACAAGCCGTGTACCATAGGCTTTGGTTAGTGCAAGACCCACCTGGCGCCAGTAGGGGAACTGCAGAATCACTGTGCTTTCGGCAATATGGAAGTCTCGATAAACCTCGGCCAGAGAGGCATGAAACGCGCTTGCCTCGGTATCCGACATCTCGCCTGTATAGAGCTGAGGAGCTTTGCCGCGCAGATGAATTTCCCAAACGTTATCGCGAAGAGGAATCGACTCATAGGCGGCCGCCGAGGAAGGCTCCAGAAAGCGCGCAGGGCTAACCCAGAACACGCGATGGCCATTACGAGCAAACCCGGCGGCGATCTGCTGTGGCCGCTGAAAGCGAAAATCGAAATCGAAGATCGCCATGATGATCACGTCGTACTTCTGCTGAGGTAGTAATTCAGAAAGAGGCTTGGCCGGCGGCAGGGCTTTGGTTGTTGGGACAGGGTCCGCAGCCGGAATCGAGCCTGGAGCAGAGAAGGGAAGCTCCAGCCGTTCCGGTACATAGTTCCACACATTGGGATACTTCAAGTCGTATTCAGAAAGATCCCCGAACCCTTTGAAGGGAACGCTGAGCGCCCATTGCAGGAACGTGCCGAAGCCACGGCGGACCAGCAGCGTGTACATCTTTCGGATCAGCAGCATGACCTGCCAGGCTTTTTGATTGCGATAGCTGGCGGCAATCTCGTTGAGCGCATGCTGATAATGATCAAGGCTGCGCATCACCCTCTCACGCATCTCATCGGCCTTGCGTAAACGTTCACCCGCAGTCTCGACCGCTTTCTCGGCAGCACGCAGATCTCTATGAGTCTGGGTGAACTCGGCTTCACGCCTTTCTAACTCTCTTGCTCGCAGTTGCAGATCGGATTTGGTTTGGCGAAGATCTCTGTCGATCCTGCTACGTTCCGCCTTCCACTCCTCTTGAAGAAGAAACTTTGCGCCAATTGCTTTCTCGATTTGTTCCCGCACCAGTAGTTCTGCGGCAACTGCTTTCTCGAGTTCCTGGGCGAGTTGCACCCGGGCCTGCTCTGTCGTGGCTCTCTCTTGCTCGAGACCGGCGACGCGCATATAGAGCTCTTCCACCCGAGCACTTTCCCGCTGCTGCATGAGCCGTTCTAATTCCCCACCGGCGGCACGCTGACCACTCTCCACTTCACTCAATTGATCCGCTATCTTCTGACGGGAAATAGTGGTTTGTTCGAGTTCCGCGGAGAGAGCTTCGGCGCGCGCTGTTTGAGCCTTACTCGCGTCGATATAGAAAATGACTTCGTCGTGCAGGCGTTTGCTCGCAGTACGAAAATGATGGCCTTCCCGAATCTGAGTCTGAATACTGCGAATCAGCAATGACAGGATCTGCGGATCCAACGCGGCCGGTTTTAAGGGCCCGGAATCCATGGTGGCCACTGCCAGTTCAGCGCTTCTGGTTGCCTCTTTAGCAAGTTCATCGCGCTTCTCCCGAATGAGCGACTGCAGCGTGGAGTGTTGTGCCAGTGTCTCGCCGATTCTTCGAGCCAAGGTCTCCGCCTCAATCGCCTTGATGTTGATGGAATATTGCTGAAGCCCCGCGCGCTCCATCACTTCATCCACCTTGGGGTCGTAGCTCAATGCGAACACCGGTGTAGAGGTGAGCATGCCAAGAATCATGGAATGCAACCGCATCCCCAGCACAAGATCGCTTTGTCGAAAAAGATTGGCGATTTGTACAGGAGTTTGCGGATCTTCCACCAGGGAAGCGCGATCTTTATGACGCATCTGATCGCGGATGTTTCGCGAAACCGCCAGATCGTCCAGGCCTCCTTCCGGCAGTTTCTGAAAGGGAACAAAAAGAACCGACCCGGCATTGCGATCGAGAAACAAATCCAGCGCCGTGGCAAGCTCCGCTTCCCAGAAGCTGGGGTGAATGCCGATATCCCAATGACGCACACTGACCGCAATACGAGGCGACTGCCCGTTGTGGCGCTCTGGTGCCGCTTCATCACTTAATGGAAGACCAAAGACAGGATCGGCCGTAAGAACAATCTTTTCCTCCGGTACACCCAGCGACTCAAGCAGCGCTTTGGAACCAGCGTCGCGAACGGTGATGCTCTGCGATGCGTTGCCAGCCACCTTGGTGAATTGCTTCCCATATTCGGAAAGCAGCGGGCCAATGCCGACTCCGTAAAGCATTACCGGTTTTCTATAGAGGGCGCCCAGAACCGCCGGCCCCGTGTAGAAGCTGATACCCCAATGATTATCGGTGAGAATCGCGTTGGGGTTGAAGCCCCAATAGTCGTGAAAAATACCGCCGCCGCCAACGATAACCAGATCGGTGATGCGGACCGCTTCGAGCATTGCGAAAGAATCAGACCAGAAGATAGACTGCACTCCGTATTGCTCGGAAGTCTCTTTGGGCGTCGCAGATGTGACGGTGATTTCCAGATCCGGCCGGATGGCTCGCAGATGTGACGTCATGGCCATGAGGATGGCCTCATCGCCGGTGTTGTTGAATCCGTAGTAGCCGGTGATGAAGATTTTGTTCTTCAAACTCAAGCGTCTCCGTTCTTTGGTTTACGTATCAGATCTGCACCGAATGCTGCTGTAGCCACGCGCCAAAAGGCGCTTCCTTCCAGTCCCCCGACGCCAGCCGGATTGTAGCGATCACGGCTTCGGGTTGCTGCACGTTGAGAAAGAAGCCGTTCTTTGCAAGGAACAGGGCAGCGGTCAGCAAGGCAGTTCGTTTATTCCCGTCTAGAAAAGGACGCTCCGCCGCCAGTCCAATCGAATACGCCGCCGCTAATTGGGATAGCGAACTTTGAGGCTCAGTTTGATACATGTGCTCAGGCCGCGCCACAATGGACTCGAGCAGCTTCTGGTCGCGGATCCCTGCAGTTCCCCCGTGCCGCGCCAGCTGAACATCGTGAATCGCCAGAACCCTATCCAGCTTAACCCACGAAGGTTCGTTCACTTAGCCAACTCTCGCAAAGCATCTTTATACTGGTCCATAAGCCTATAAGCAAGCTTCATGTCGGCTTCAAAGGCCGGGCTATACGGGGTGATCAGGAAACCCGATGGCGATTCGGTAAGGTACAACTGGTCTCCCTTGTTCACATTCAGTTTGGACAAGGCTTCCTTTGGGAGGATCACTCCCGTGGAGTTCCCGACTGTAGTCAACTTAAGAGAGATCATATAACAAGTGTTTCATGCTTTTGAAGAGTTTTCAAGGTCTCGATTTCATTTGGCGATCGCCGTCCTGCTGCTGGTTTTGGCCGCTGCGCAAATCAGCTCGGTTGTCCAGGAATCGCAGAGCTATGACGAGAGCGTTCACCTGGCTGCAGGCTACAGTTACTGGAAAACTGGTGATTTTCGTTTAAACCCGGAGCACCCTCCGCTGGCAAAACTCCTCACGTCGCTGCCTCTCTTATTTTCCGACCTTGTCCCAGTCACCAGCTATCCCGAATGGCAGAAACCAGCGGGGATGGGCGAGTTTGATTTAGGGACTTCGTTCCTCTATCGAAATCGCTTGCCGGCCGATACGCTCTTGTTGCGGGGACGCCTGGTCACCATCGCTCTGACGCTCTGCTTGGGACTGGCAATTACCTTGTGGACACGCAGCCGGTTTGGAGCTCCGGCGGCCATTCTGGCGCTGGCATTCTTCTGCCTGGACCCTAATGTAATTGCCCATGGACGCTATGTGACCACAGACATGATAGCGGCGCTCACCATTTTCCTTTCCTGCATTAGCTGGGCCCGCTACCTGGAGACGGACCGGCCTCGGGATCTTGTGCTTGCCGGCCTTCTGTTCGGTCTTGCTCTGGTGAGCAAATTCTCCACCGTATTTCTATTGCCTCTGCATATTCTGCTCTTTTTGATTTACAAGCGGAACTGGCGCAGCCCGTGGTTTGTTCTCTCCATCGCCACCTTAATGGTGTTCGGTGCGGTTGTCATCTTGGCCGTTTATGGGCCGGAAACCAAGGCGATGCTCATGAAAGCTCCAGCCAGTACGGATGCGGGAGCAACCGCCTTGCTCAGAAAGCAACCCCTCCAGGAAGTCGCCGATGCACGGACCACTATAGGCTCTCTATTAAGTTGGAGCGCCAGGAAGCTTCGGCTGCCTGCCCATTCTTATTTGGTCGGCCTGAATTCGGTCAGCTCACACAATATAGATGGACAGGAGAGCTACCTTCTTGGCCAATACTCGCAGTTCGGCTGGTGGTATTACTTCCCGATTGTTTTTCTGGTGAAGACGCCCCTGGCGGTTTTACTGGCTCTCGTGATTGGCCTACCGCTGGCCTTGGTGGCGTTTCGAAAGCCTGCAGGCCCCATCCCGCTGGGCTGGCTGGTGGTGGCCATTACGCCGGTCTTCTACTTCCTGCTAAGCATGCAGAGCCAGTTGAACCTGGGCGTCCGCCACATTCTCCCCATCTATCCGTTTCTCTACATCGCGCTGGCGGCCGTTCTCTGTTCAGTGCAGTGGCGATGGTTCCTTGTGCCGGCTGTGATGGCCGTATTGCTGGTGGAGAATGCCACGATTTATCCCCATTATCTGGCGTTTTTTAACATCGCCAGCGGTGGCCCCGCCAATGGACCTGCGATTCTTCTCGATTCCAATATCGACTGGGGCCAGGACATAAAGAAGCTCAAGATATTCATGGACCAAACTCCAGGGCAGAAGTTCTGTATCGAGTATTTCGGGAGCGCGGACCTGCGCTACTACAAGCTGCCGGATCCCTACATACCGAAGACCGCGGATGTGGAAGGGCGGGCAAACGCCAACTGCATGGCCGCTATCAGCGCTACTCTTCTCCACGATCTCTACATCCCCAAGGGCAGCTACCAATGGCTTCGCCAGAAGACACCCCTGGCAAAAGTGGGCTACTCCATCTATGTCTACGACTTGCGGAAGCCAAATGCGGGGCAAGGCCTGCCCTGACGACCTGCAACCTAAAGACATAAACACTTTGATTTTCTTGCCTTGATAGACTATGGGACAGGTTGCTATCCGAGCCCGCTCCTGCCTTGGGACCTGAATTCACAGTGAGTATCCTCTGTGGGGATGAAACCAAAAACCACCACTCAAAAGCTGCTGGCGAGCAGCAAAGAAGCGATCCGGCCCTTTTATTTACGGTGGCTGTACTTCCCTTTATTTCCTGCTCGATTTCCCTCGCATTTTAGCTACTGTTGGAACTTTCCCGTTTCCGACCCGCCACCGCCGGCAGCTGGCGCGGGCCCCGATATTCTCTTCCTGCCGATGACCGACTGGCATACCCGCATCCAGCGGACACAGCATCTGGCCCGTGCCTTTGCCTCTCGCGGCCAGCGCTGTTTTTATGTAAATCCCCACTTGGGCCGTGAATTCCCCAAGCCCTACATTTTTACGACCACGCCCCTGCTCTGCCAGATTGAGCCGAACATCGCGGAACTCCACATTCATCTTCCCAGGGAGCCGGTCTTTCACGACCGTCTTCTCTCCACCGGCGAGACCGACCGCATTCTGAGCGGCTTCCGTGAGACGGTAGCCCGCACCGGGTCCCGGCACATGGTCCAGATTGTCAGCTTCCCTCTATGGACAGAAGTGGCGCGGCGGATCCGCGACGAGTTCGGCTTTCCGATTGTCTACGATTGCCACGACGTACTGGCCGGCTTCCGCAACATCGCGCCGGAAATCGTGGACGCCGAGGCAGAGCTGTTCTCCCTGAGCAACCTGGTTCTCTTCTCCGCTGAATCGCTTCTCGAAAATAGTCTGCGGCAATTTCCCGATTTGCAATCCAGGAGTTTGCTGGTGAGAAATGCGGTGGATGAGCGCTGGCTTGCCTTGGCCGGAGACAGCACGCCGCATCCGGAGAAGATCGCCGGCTATATGGGCGCCCTGGATTTCTGGTTCGATGTGGATGCCGTCGAACAAGCCGCCATCCACTATCCGGATTGGAAGTTCCTGCTTATTGGCCGGGTGGAAGACGAGCGGGTTCGGCGTCTTGAGGCGCTCCCCAATGTGGTCTTTCAAGGGGAAGTGGCGCACTCGGAACTCCATACGTATCTGGAACGCTTCCGGGTGGCCCTCATTCCGTTTATCCGCAACGAACTGACCATGGGAACCAATCCCATCAAGCTCTATGAGTACTTCAGTTACGGTTTGCCGGTGATTGCGTCACGCCTGCCGGAGCTCGAACAGTTCGGTGACCTGGTGTATCTGAGTGAGTCTCCCGCCGGCTTCGTGGAACAGTTGGGCAAGGCATCCACCGAGACCGCCGTCGGGACCAACACGGACCGGCGCCGTATCCGCCGCCGGCAGGTCGCCAATCAAGAGACCTGGACAGCTCGCGTAGAGCAGCTGTCCGCTGCCTTTGAAACTCTTACCGCCGCCTCTAGTTAAAGAATGCCCTTACGATAAACACCGCCGCCATCTCCCGCGTGAGCGACTGCGCCGGGCAATACTGCGTCGGCGAACACCCCAGCGTAATCCCCATATCGCGAAACTTCTGAATGTAGCTGAAGTTCGAATTGGTTGACGGTACATCGGTGTAGGGGAAGTTGTCTGACGGAAACAGGTTCTTCATCTTGGCCCGAATAATAAACACTGCCGCCATCTCCCGTGTAGCAGCGGTTGCCGGACAATAGAGCGTCGGCGAACACCCCAGCGTAATCCCCAGGTCTTTCATCTTCTGAATGTAGGGAAAAGAGATCGATGTGGAAGGAACGTCGGTGAAGTAAGGGGAGTTCGTATAAGTGAACGTATCGCCGTACAGTGCCCGGATCAGAAACACCGCAATGGTTTCCCGGGTGGCAGTGTCGTTTGGACAATACAGACTCGGGGTCGACGAACAGCCCTTGGTAATATTCCAGAGCTTCATCACGTTGAGGAAGTTGAAGTCCGGATTGGTGCTCGGGACATCGTCAAATGCCTGTGAGGATCCCCAGGGGAAGAATGAGTTCCAGGTTCCGTAGGTGCTCACCCCTTGATTCTTGGTCTTGGCATATTCGCCGGAGACCCAGAGCCCCCCGGTTACCGGATCAATGCCGGCACCGTTGTAATCTCCCCACCGTGCCTTGTTTCCGCTACTGGTGAGATCGAAAACATCCTGTCCATCTTTCACGCCGGTCAAGCCCGCAAAGGTAAGCGCGCCGGCAGAGCTGGTGGTGGTGCCCACAATGAGCTTATTGGGAAGATCCTGCCCCGGGCCCATCGTAGCGGGCACATCAAAAGCGGGGTAAAAGAAGTTTCCATTCACCCATCGCGATTGCTCCAATACCTTGGCGCTGGTCAGATCGATCACATCGTAGGTGACCGTGGTGGGCTCGTCCGTATAACCGGTATTGCGCGCCGTATAAAGCTTTCCATCGCGCTGTATCACCTTGCCGATACTGGAGGGGCCGGTATCGAACACCACGTTGGAATTCAGCTGTGGCGCAGAAGCCGGATAGCTATATTTCCATATCCCTTTTAAGGTGGTCCTGGTCACCGTGGGAGCGCTGCTCACCGGATTGTTGATGCGCCACAAGGTTAGATAATCGGCCTGCGGCGTGTCGGAAGCATTGACCATTACGCCCATGGAGGTTTGAACCATGGGCCTTCCACGCAGGTGTGGAACTTCCAGTGTGGAGGCCACCGTACCATCTTCATTCTTGAGGTTGAAGATGTCCTGGTAGATCAATGCGGTGGTGCTTGGATTATATAACTCCGTTTTTTTGAAGATGCGAACCTTCGCATACTGAAAAACAAAACTCGAAAAACTGAACATGTTGCAACTGACGTAAACCGCATCGTTATCGAAACCCGGTTGCGGAAAATCACACCAGTTGGGTCCTAGCGTGGTGCCGTCGTACTTGGCATTCAGTACCCAGTTTTTCCAGCCGCTGTCATAAGTGGCTCCGCTCGAAACCGACATCATGAGGTAGGAAGTCTGGTTGGTAGGATCCAACCCCTGCAGGGTCATGAGAAACCGACCGTGAAGCTGGTCGTAGCGGATCGAGACATCGCCCAAAATGCAACTGCCAAAATTCCCACTGGAGCAGACCGTTGGGATGAAATCGGAAAACCACTGCGACAACAGCGTGGTGTTCGTCATTTGACCATTCTTATCGTAGCGAGCAACAGTAGAGTTCACGATCTGGATCACATCCTTCGGACCGGCCGCGATATTGCTGGAAGGCGGCTGGTAGATGGTTTGTGGAATCCCTTCAAAACCCAACGCTGGCGTTGTAGCCAGTGGAGTTCTCGCCGGAACCGGAGAGACGTCTCCTGGGGCAAGGCTCGACACCACTCGCGGCGGCGCTGTACTGGGCAGCCTCGGTGGAAGGGTGGCCTTAATTTGATCGTAATTGGGAACGATGGGCGGATGCGGAATAAAAATATTATTCTGCCCGAATGTGATAGGCGCCCGTGAAGTTTGTTGCGGTGCCAGAGGATCGAAGTGGGAGTAGCTCATCGACACTCCAGAACCATACTGGGCATAGGGTTGGGCACTGAGAATGAAGGTGCACATCCCCCCTAACAGCAAAGATAGTGAGAGGCGCCGCGAGGGCACGCAGAACCCCTGTAAGCTCTTTCGCAAAGCTAGCTACTCCTTTAAGACATCCGGGTAAGAATCCACTAGTCTACCTGATTTGCCGAAGGGCGCAGTATCTTATCGGTGGAGCCCTTTTAAAGCGATATACTCGGACTGGTAAGGATTTCTTTTGGTTCTACTGGAAAACATTATGAAGGGGTCCGTCTGCTTTTGCCTTGCCGTCCTGAGCCTTCCGCTTGGGGCCCAGACCCGGGGGAATGTAATCACCGCCGTAGGATATGCGCCTCCCCGGCCCGTTCGTGTAGCGCCGGGCCAGGTGGTCACCTTGTTCCTCCGCGCCGGTAACATTCAGCTGGATGCTCCGGTTTCGTCCACTTCCCTTCCCTTGCCTCTCAGTCTCGCTGGGTTTTCGGTTGGGATGAAACAGACCTTCTCCGACGGCAATTCGCTCCCCGTGCCCGTTATGGCTGTCGCTCCAGTGCAAAACTGTTCCGCGGTAGTCCCGCCCGTATGCGCCCGGGGCGTGGCCCTCACCATTCAGATACCCTACGAGCTGTTTCCAAACATCGAAAACTCCAGGTTGCCGCAGAATTTCGCCACGCTGGTGGTATCGGAAAACGGAGTGGAGGGCGATCCGGTCCCGCTCGAAGCAGTTCCCGACCGGATCCATATATTGAATTCCTGCGACAGTACCGAGCCGCCCACCGGTATTTGCCTTCCGGCGATTTTCCATCCGGATGGCACAGCCGTCACCTTGCAGAGTCCCGCCCATGCCGGCGAACGCCTCTCTCTCCAAGCCTATGGACTTGGCCGGCCAGTCAGTCTGCCGGTTACCGGAGCCGCCTCCCCTGCCCTGGCTCTGAGTGTCCCGGGTACGAAGGTGTACTTCCGCTTTGGCACCGATACTCGCCCTGCCAGATCCGGCACTCCCGCTGACCCGGATTCGTCCATCCTGGCGCCTGGCAGCGTAGGCGTATATCAGGTGAACTTCCTGGTCCCTCCGCTGCCCGACGGCTTGGCCGGCTGCACTTTAGATACTCCCTCTAACCTCACCGTCAGCATCGGGCGGGGGAGTTCTTTTGACGGCGCCGGTATCTGCGTACAGTAAGCTACTTTTCCTGCCAGACGGTCTTGCCGGTCTTGTCGATGTACCGCTCTTTGGCGCCCAACTTCGCCAGCGCCAGCCCTTCGCGGAAAGGACCGACGTCGTCATAGGTGAATGGGATCACGAGCTTGGCGTTCTTGTCGATGAATCCCCACTTGTCCTGTTTGGACTGGACGGCAGCAAGGCCTTCATAGAAGCTGCGGGCGAGCGCATAAGCGTTAGGGATAACAAACTTACCCGTCTTGTCGATAAATCCCCAGCCATTCCCTTTTTCGTGCCCGGTCTCGGCCGCGGCCAAGCCTTCCGAAAAGC
>WNFJ01340062.1_pt3 | contig 14650 bp, 9 predicted proteins | sample 5400461 | NCBI WGS metagenome assembly WNFJ01 (sample SAMN13153349, study PRJNA577476) | soil metagenome | isolation source: 115 cm saprolite on Douglas fir-dominated hillslope | place: USA:California | collected 2013-09-17 | reverse complement strand
CCTGCGCGACCGCGTGGACCGGGGCGCCGCCCGGCACGTCATCGTCCGCTCCGAGGACTGCGGCAAGTGCGCCGAGGTGCCGGGCGACTACACGCGGATCGCGGTCGGCGCACCGGTGGCCGGCTGGGAGCCCTACGACGATGCGGCGGGCGGGGCGGCCGCCTTCTCGCCGTCGGGCGAGACCGCGGCTTCCGACCCGCTGCTGCTGTACTTCACCTCGGGGACGACGGCCCGGCCCAAGCTCGTCGAGCACACGCATTCCTCCTACCCGGTCGGCCATCTGTCGACGATGTACTGGCTCGGTCTGCAGCCCGGGGACGTCCACATGAACGTGGCCTCACCGGGATGGGCCAAGCACGCCTGGAGCTCGCTGTTCGCGCCCTGGAACGCCGAGGCGACCATCCTCGTCTACAACTTCGGCCGCTTCCATGCGCCCGGAGTGCTGGACGCGGTCGTCGACGGCGGGGCGACGACGTTCTGTGCCCCGCCCACCGTGTGGCGGATGCTGATCCAGGAGGACCTGAGCGAATGGCGGGTGGTCCTCCGGGAAGCGGCGAGCGCCGGGGAGCCGCTGAACCCCGAGGTCGTCGAGCGGGTGGAGCAGGCCTGGGGCATCGTGGTGCGCGACGGCTACGGCCAGACCGAGACCACCGCGCAGGTGGGCAACCCACCGGGGCAGCCGGTAAGGCCCGGTTCCATGGGCCGCCCGCTGCCCGGGTACCGGGTGGAGCTTCTCGACCCCTCCAGCGGCGAGCCGGGGGACGAGGGCGAGATCGTCCTCTCGCTCTCGCCGCGCCCGCTCGGCTTGATGACCGGTTACAAAGACCAGGGATCCCGCCCTGGGGCGGAGGACCGCTGGTACCGCACCGGCGACGTCGGCGTCCGGGACGCGTCGGGCTTCATCACCTACGTGGGCCGGTCCGACGACCTGTTCAAGGCCTCCGGCTACCGCATCTCGCCGTTCGAGCTCGAGAGCGCGCTGATCGAGCACGAGGCGGTGGCGGAGGCGGCCGTGGTGCCGTCCCCCGACCCGGTCCGGCTGGCCGTGCCCAAGGCCTACGTGTCGCTTGCCCCCGGTCACCTGCCCGACGCCGCCACGGCGCTCTCGATCCTGCGCCACTGCCGTGACCATCTTGCGCCCTACAAGCGCATCCGGCGGCTGGAGTTCGCCGAGCTGCCGAAGACCATCTCGGGCAAGATCCGCCGCGTGGAGCTGCGGGCGCGGGAGGCGGAGCTGCGGCCGCCGGAGGACGCGGCCCGCCGGGTGACCGGCGAGTTCGCCGAGGAGGACTTCCCCGAGCTGAAGGGCTGAAGGGCTGAAGACCTGGAGGCCGGGGATCGAGGAGCCGGCTAGCGCGACGTCCCCGGGCTGGATCCTTGCTCCCTGACCTGGCCGAGAAACCGGAGGATCAACAAATATCAAAATTGTGGAGCCGACGCAGTGGAAAGCAACGCAAAGGAACGCAGGCCTACGCCCGGATTCCTAAATGCAAGTCTGTGTACTTCTAAATGCAACAACGACTCATAGCGAATCTATTACGTCGAAGGGCTGCCGGGAGTAGGCCTGCGTTCCTTTGCGTTGCTTTCCACTGCGTCGCGACAAATCGCGCGACGATCGCACGACGCCATTCGACCTGACTCAAGCTCCCCTCAACCGCCGTATCAACACGGTCCACCTGAAAGGACCCCGAGGCCCCACGGACCGTTCTACCTGCATGCTGCGCTCGTCGCGCCATCAAGTGCCCAACGCGTCGCTGCGGAGCTTCCGTCGCCACCATGGAATCAAAGGTCGCCTTGCGACGACGAGAGCACCCGGGTCGGGAAGAGCGACCACGACCCAGCGTCGAGGATCCCCGACGGTCAGGAAGTGCACGTCGCCCTGCCCAGCCGGCGGTAGCGCCAGACCGTGGCCGAGACCGAACACACGGCCTCCAGCCTCTTCTCGTCGCTCTCGAACAGCAGCGCCGGCTGGCCGTTGGCACCGAATGGGGCGATCCGGTAGTGGGCTATGCGAGGTGTCCAAGGCTCCTGGGCGAGAACACGTCGCATCCGGATGGATCGGAGGAAAAGCCCCGGACCCCAGGCCCCCGCCGAATATGCCGAACCGCACGTCAAACTCGCCAAGCGCAGAAAGCGCTTAGAGATATTGACTTCGTATTGACTTCACGACCGGCGGTTCCTAATCTCGTGGCGTCCGGCGTGACGAAGGGCGAGCGATGCGTTCAGGGTTTGAGGGACAGGGCGCATCGCGCCCGTTGGCGCTGGACCGGGGCGCCAGGCGGGACTGACGCTTGCCTGCCTGGGAAGCACTCCAGAGTCTCGTCACGCTGCTCAAGACTCTTCCGACCGCTCTCGTCGCCCAGGACCACATCGGCCTTCGGCGCCCGAACGCCGTGGCGGACCTGCCGAGGGTGGTCGCCTCGGTCGGTGAGGTCCAGGACTTCCCGGCCGGCATCGGCGGCCTGGTCGGCAGCCACAAGGTGTCCAACACCTCCTGGTCGTCCGACACCGGAAGCCGGACGTCGGGGACCTTCACGATCGAGTTGTGGGCCGCCGACGAGACGACCCTCGTCAACCTCGCCACGGCGGTCACCGGCAAGCTGGAGGACCCCGTGGCGACCGTCGGGGCCGGATTCGGCAAGCTCGCCGCCGCCTCGGTCGGCCCGATCAACCTGACGACCCTCGACGGGCTCCAGCCCGGCGGAGCGACGGGGCTCCGGCTCCCGGTCGCTGCCGCGTTCTCCTTCGAGGCTGTCACCCCGACCCAGACGGGACCGGACGGGATCATCAAGCAGGTTCACGTGGATGTGCACGAACTCGACACCGGCGACGTCAACGAGGCCATGGACCTTCCATGACCACCTGAGGCGAGGAGGCAACGGAGATGGCAGAGGCAATCACCGAGTTGGTCATCCCGGGCACGTATATCGAGGTCCGGGCCGAGGGCCTCATTGGTGTCTCAGGGATCGCCACGGGCAACCTCGGGGTGGTCGGCACCGCGAGCAAAGGCCCTGTCGGCGCAGTACAGATCCTTTCCGCCTTCTCCGACGCCACCGATGTGTTCGGCGCCCCGGACGCCTGGGCCGGCGGGACCAACAACGAGCTGACGCTCACCCGGGCGCTGCAGCAGGCCTTCGCCAACGGGGCGTCCACGGTCTACGCGGTGCGCGCCGCGGCGGGGACGCCGGCCGTGGGCTCCCGGGCGCTTCCGAAGGGGCCCGACACGGTGGCGACGCTGGCGGCAAAGTCGCCGGGCACCTGGGCGGCGGATATCACCGTGGCCGTCAAGCCCGCCTCGGCCAACGCCTTCGTCGAGCCGCGCAACGTCCCCGTGGACGGAGCGGGCAACGTGGGCGCCCTCCTGCCGAACATCGTCCCCTCACCCCGCAACGCGGTGAAGGTGACGAAAGGTGGCACCGGCCAGACCTCCCGCCTCGCCCTCGTGCCGCAGGCCAGCCCTCCCGGCGCGCCCAGCACCGGGACCGTCGTCGTCAGCCCGACCACCGGCAACCTCACCTTCGCCACCAACGACAAGCCCGCCGCGGGCGACACGGTCAGCGCGACCTACGCCGTCGCCCAATCGGCCGCCCGGGACATCGAGGTCCGCTACGGCAACGTGAAGGAGACCTACACCATCGCCGATGCTCTCGACATCGCCAACGACCTGGCGACCTCGACGTTGGTGAACGTGGCGCCGATCGTCCCGGCGCAGGCCTCCAACCTCCCCGACCTCACGGCGACGCCGCTACCCCTGGCCGGCGGCTCCAACGGGGAAGGGGCCGGTGTGGCCGACTACACGACGGCGCTCGCAGTGCTGGACGCTCAGGCCGTCAACATCGTCGTTCTGGCCGGGCAGAGCTTCGCCAACGCCAGCGCGGCCCTCCTCGCCCACGTCGAGAACGCCGAGAACAACGGGCTGGACCGCATCGCCGTCGTCGGGGCCGACGCCGACGACGTCCCGACGGTCCAGGGCAACGCCGACTCGGTCGGCGACGACCGGGTCATCCTGGTGGCGCCAGGCATCGTCGCCACCGACCTGGCCTCAGGCACCTCGGTCAAGCTGCCTCCGGCGTACTCGGCGGCGTCGGTCGCCGGCCTCATCGCCTCCCTGGCCGTGCAGGTGAGCCCCACGAACAAGGAGCTCGCCGTCTCCGGCCTCACGACCTACTACAACGACGGCATGCTCAAGGCCCTCCTGGGGAGCCGCGTCCTGCCCCTGGAGCGCAAGTCCGGCTTCCGGGTCGTCAAGGGCATCACGACCGACGACGGTCCCTTCCGCCAGATCTCGGTCCGCCGAATCGTCGACTATGCCAAGGCCGGGACCCGGATCGGGTCGCTGCCCTACATCGGGCGCCTCAACAACGCCCGGGTCCGCGGGGCGATGCAGGCCACGCTGAACGGCTTCCTCTCCGACATGGTGCTGAACGAGGCCCTGACCGAGTTCACCGTCACCGTCACGGCCACGCGGGCACAGGAGATCACCGGCGTCGCCCTCGTGACGATGCTGCTCAAGCCGACCTTCAGCATCGACTACGTGAAGGTGATCATGAACCTGTCGTAACCCGCTGCAGGATCTTCAAAAGGACGACACCGCCCACGCAAGGAGGAACCTCATGGCCAACAACACCAATGTCTTCCGCGGCTCCGACGGATCCATCGTCCTTGCCGTCGACACCGGCGCCGAGGGCGACCTGGCCAGGGGCATCATCGAGAGCTACTCGCTCACGCCCGTCGGCAGGGTGACCGGCGTCGAGGTCCACGTGGACTCCGACGTGCAGGCCTTCCACGAGCTGGGCCAGCGCTACGCGACCGAGCTGCGCTCCGGCAACGTGAACGTCTCCGGCAGCATCGCCCGGGCCTTCATCAACGGCGCGCTGCTCAAGCTCCTCCTCGGCGACGCCGCAGCCTCCCGGCCCGCGGGCGCCTTCGTGAACCCGTCCTTCAACATCAGCCTCCGGGCCGAGAACCCCGCCCGGGCCGGCGTCTCCTCCACCGTCACGATCCACGGCGTCAAGATCGACGAGTGGTCCTACTCCCTCCCGGAGGACGACTTCGTGATGGAGCAGGTCACGTTCAAGGGCCTGTGGATCAGCGTCGAGGACGCACAGGCGTCCGCGTAGGACGAAGGAGATGGGGGCGACGGGCTACCTAAGCGTGGACGAGCTGCTGGCGGGCGCCGCGCTCACGCACGACATCGAGATCCCGCCCGGCGTGCTCGGGCCGCCCGGCCCGAGCGGGGCCGCGGGCGCGGAGGCTGCGGTGCGGAAGGTGCGGATGCGGCCCCTCACGGTGCGCGACCTGCAGCGGGTCGGCAAGGCCGCCCGTGACGACGACTCCCTGCTGTCGGTGCTCATGCTCAAGGAGGCCATGGTGGAGCCAGCCCTCACCCTCGACCAGGTGCACGGCCTGCAGGCCGGCCTGGCCCGCTTCCTCCTGCAGGAGCTCAACCGGATCAGCGGCCTGGCCGTCGACGGCGACACGCTGGCCGGAGCGGTCGAGGCCCCGCTGGCGAGGGCCTGCTTCATCCTGGCCCGGGAGTTCGGCTGGTCGCCGGTGGAGGTCGGGGACCTCACGATGGGCCAGATCCTGCTCTACCTCGAGATGCTCGGGCAGGGCCGGCGGGCCGAGGCGCCGTGACGAACCCGTACCGCTCGGTGCTCGAGGAGCCGGCTGCGGCCGTGCGCGCCTGGCAGGAGGAACTGCGCCCGGCCGGGGCGGTCCCGGCCCTCCCGGCGCCCGACGCCGGCCTCCCGGAGATCGACGCCGGCGTCCTGCTGAACCCGGTCGACCTGGGGACGGTCCTCGGGATGCCGATTCCCGATGGCCCTGCGGAAGAGGCCGCCCCGGCCGCGCCCCCCAGGGCATCCGGCCTCCCCGCCCCCGGCCCCCCGGCCTCCCGGCGATCGCCGGCCCCGGTCCCGGTCGGGGCGCCCCGGCCCGGGGGACGGCGCGACAGCCCGCAGGGGGCCGCCCCAGCCACGTGGGCCGAGCCGCCGGACGACGGCGTACCCGCCACACCCGGCGGCGCCGAGGGGGCCGGGCCGGGCCGGAAGGTCCCGGCGGCGTGGCCCGCCGAGGGGCAACCGCGGCCCGCTGGCGTGGCGCAACCGTGGCCCGCCGTGGCACAACCGGGGGCCGGCGCAGCCCAACCGGGGGCCGGCGCAGCGCGGCTGGCGACCCTCCTGCAACGCTACGACCTGCACGACGCCGCGGGCGCGCCGGTCGCCTCCGAGGCGTCATCCGGGCCCGGTGCCGCGACCCGGGCCGGGGCGGTGTCCCCTTCCGGCGACTCGGGGCCCGGTCGGCGGACGGCGCCGGCTTCGACCATTGTCCCCCTGCCGGGGTGGGCCGCGGCGCTGGGTCGCCGCCTCGACTCGGCGGAGGCTGCGGGGCGACCCTTCGCCATCATCGAAGCGACAGTCGCCCACCGGCTGCACGCCTGGACCGAGGGCGTGCACGTTCCCGCACTGAACGTGGTGAAGAAGGCGGCGGACCGCGGGCGTGGCGTTTTTGACGCGCCCAGCATGCCTGTTTCTTCACACCTTGCCGGCGACCGGCCGCTGGCGCACCCCGAGCCCGGCCGGGCCGCCCGCCGGGGCGGCCTCCCACCGGACCCCTCACCGGACCCCTCGCCGGACCCCTCACCGGACCCTGGCGCCGGGGCCCCGGCCGCCCGGCACCTGGCCCGGCTGATCGGCCTCGTCGAACAGGCCGTCGGCGCCCTCGCCACCATCGAGCACCGCTTGGCGGATCTCGCCGCCGGGCCGGCCGAACCTGCGCCCCCGGCCGTTGAGTGGCTGGAGGACGACGACCTGGCCGGCCGCCTTCAGGGCATCCTGTCCCGCCAGGCGCGCCGGAGGGGGATCGACCTGTCATGAAGGTCAAGCCGATGATCGGTGAGTACGAGGTGCCGGGCATCCAGCGTATCGGCACGATCGAGGACCGCCGGGTCGTGGAGATCCCCGTCCCCGGCCTGGCGGGCAGCTACCACCAGGACCTCGGATCGGGGGCGGTGTCGCTGCGCATCGAGGGCACCCTTGCCGGCGACGACGCTCGTGACGACTTCCTCGGCAAGGTCCGTGAGATGTACAACGCCGGGGACCCCGTCGATTTCGTCGCCGACATCGTGACCGCCACGCACGTCGAGAAGGTGCTGATGACCGACCTCGCCGTGGCGGAGGTCGCCGGCACGGCGGACACGTTCCGCTACGCGATCGTGCTCGCCCAGCACGTCGAACCCCCGCCGCCCTCGCCGGGCGCCGACCAGGGCTTCGGCGACCTGAGCGACGTCAACGCCGCGGTCGCCGCGGAGGCGGGGGCCCTCGCCGGGGCCATGAACGTGCCCGACCTGGTCGGCGCGCTGCCCAACCTGAAGGACCCGACGCCGCCCCTCAAGGAGACGCTGGACGGCGTCAAGTCCGCCGTCGGCGGGCTGTCGTCCGTCGGTGGCAAGCTCAAGGAACTCTTCGGGTAGGCCGGGCATGCCGACGATCGCCGACACCCTGAACGCCCACCTTGCGGGCAACGACATCGCGTCGCAGGTCAGCGCGCAAGCAGGCCACCTTGGGACGGTGGCGACCACGATCGAGGGGCTGATCGCCCACCCTCCACAGAGCCTCGGCGACCTCCTCGGGTCCCTGCAGTCCTTCCCGCTGCCCGACATCAATGTGGGCGCAGGGATCGGCACCGCTCTCAGCTCGCTGCACGGGGCGCTGCCCGCCGACCTGTCCTCGGTGACGGGGCCGGTGACCAGCGGGCTGACGCAGCTCCAGGCGACCCTGGGCACGGATCTGGCCCACGCATTCACCGAGGGCCTGCAGCCGATCCTCGACCTGGCGAAGCTCGTCGGCACCGACTTCACCTGCCGGGGCACGCCGGCCCAGGGCGGCCCCGGTGCACCCGCCTCCCCTCCCGGACCCGGTGCACCCGCCTCCCCTCCCGGCCCGCCGCCGGGTCCGCCCGGCAGCCCGCCCGCCCACACGGCAGCGGCCTCGGCCCTCGCCTCGATCGGGTCGGCCCTCGGCGTGTTTCCGTCGCCGCTCACCCTCGACGCCTTCCTGGCATGGCTGGTCACGCTCACCGGCACCCTGCGCGACAACGCAATCCTCCCGGTGCCGATCCCGATCCTCGACGAGGTCCACGACGGGCTCGAGACCCTGGTGGCGTGGAAGTCCAAGCAGCCGCCGGCCATCCTTGCCGACCTCGTCGACGCCATGAAGGCCGTGGACGACCTGGTCAAGGCGAGCCCGACCGCCGCCTTCGGCACCCTCCCAGCCGACCTCGCGGCCATTCCGGCCCAGATCGCTGGGGCGACGCTCGCCCTGGTAGCCGACGGCGTCGTCGCCCGGCTCCGGGAGATCGCCGCCGCCGTCACCCACGGCGACCTGAGCGGAACCGGGCCGTCCGTCACCGCCCTGGGCGCCCTGCTGGACCAGTACGATGCCGCCCGCTCGCAGATGCAGCCCACCGTGGCCGGGCTCCCCGCGATCCAGGCGCGCCTTGTGCACCTCCCGGTGGACCTCGACGGCGCCCAGGGCCGCCTGGTGGCGATCCTGCACGACTCGGGGACGCTGCAGGTGGGCGCGGCCCCCGGCCCGCTCCCCCAGGTCGGCCAACCCGCGATCGACGCCATCGGGCAGGCGCTGAGCCCGGTCGTCGCCTGGCTCCAGGACATCGCCGCGAAGCTCGACCTCTCCGCGGTCCAGGGCCCGATCACCACGGTGGCCAACGGGGCGAAGTCCGCGGTGGACTCCCTCGACAGCGCGCTCGCTGCCGTAACGACCCAGGTGCAGCAACTGTTCGCCCAGGTGGAGTCGGTGATCGACGGCGTGGACGTCGCTGCCCTCATGGGCCAGGTCACCTCGGCGATCGACGGCTTCAAGACCCAGGTGGTCAACCAGCTCAACCAGCTCTTCGCCCCGGTTCGCTCCGCCGTCGAGCAGGTCGTGACGGCGATCAGCCAGGGGATCGACGCCTTCCACCCCCAGGACCTCGTCGACGCGCTGCACCACGTGATGGACTCCGTCACCGGCGTGCTGAACGATCCTTCGATCCTTGGCGCCGTCCACGACGTCACGGCCGCCGTGCAGGCCGCCGAGCAGCAGCTCAAGGCCCTGTCCTTCGCACCCGTCACCTATGAGGTGGTCCACGAGATCGACGAGGTGACCACCGCGCTGAAGGCGCTCGATCCGTCGATCCTCAGTCCGGCGCTCCAGCTCGCCCTCCAGGGCGCGGTGGCGCTGCTGCCGCACGATTTGAACTTTGCGACCGGGCCGATCGAGACCGAGTTCGACCAGATCGTCGACGCCGGCCCGGGCCAGCTCGTTGCCGCCGCCAAGGCGCCGGTCGCCCATCTGACCGACCAGGTGAACCGCTTCAAGCCGTCGGCGCTGATCGGCGACGCGCTGTCTGGACCGTTCAACCAACTCATCGGCACGATGCAGGCCTTCAAGCCCAGCTCGCTGCTCGATCCGGTCCACCACGAGCTCGACGCCCTCAGGGCCCGGCTCGTTGCGAGCGCCAGTCCCGGCCCCCTGCTCGAGCCGCTGCAACCGCCCTTCGACCAGCTCCTCTCCGCCTTCGACCGCTTCAAGCCCGAGGACATCGTGAAGCCCCTGCAGGACACGCTCTCGACCGCCATCGACACCGTGTTGAAGGCGGTGCCCGTCGAGGACGTCCTCCACGGTGTCGCGGACGTGATCGCCAAGGTGCAGGCCGTTGCGGACACGGGCAATGCGGCAGTCGCGGTCTTCAAGCAGGTGCACGACCTGCTGGCGGCGCTCGCGGATGCGCCGGCGCAGCTCGAGACCTGGCAGGGGACGATCGTCGCCGCCATCGGCCAGATCGGCGACACGAGCGCGCTCGCCGCCGAGGTCACCCAGCTTGCGGCCTCGGTGGACGGCACGAAGGCGGGAGCCCTGACCGCCCGTCTGGACGCCGTCCTCACCCCGGCCGCCGGCGCCATCGACACGCTGAACCCGCAGACCCGGCTGACGGCTATGGTGCAGGCGCACCGGGCAGTGCCTGCCGCCGCCCTCGACGCCATGCCGGCCTCACCCCAGAAGGCGGCGGTGACCGCGGTCCTGCAACGGGCGAACCCCATCCAGCCTGCCTTCGCGGCGCCGTTCGAGGCCCTGGCCTCGTTCCGTCAGTCCATGACCGCCGCCCGGGCGGCCGTGGTGGCGGCCCTCGCCGAGTGGGACGCCCGCTACCATGCGCCCGACGGCGTGCTGGCCTGCCTGGCAGGGCTGCAGCCCAGCAGCGCCAACCTGGCCTCCTGGCTGGGCGACGCCGCTACCACCCTCGTCGTGCGGCCGCTGCGAACGCTCCTGGCGCTCGTGGCACCGGCCGCAGCGGGGATCCAGCCGATCGTGACCCAGATCCAGGCCCTCATGACGGATCTCGCTGGCAAGATCACGGCCCTCTTCTCGGGCCCGGGTTCGATCGGCGCCATCAAGGACGCCGTCGGCCAACTCGTCGCCCGGCTCCGCGGGCTCAAGATCGGCTTTCTGAGCGACAGCCTGAAGGACGTCTTCGCGCACATCAGGTCCAAGCTGCAGGCCCTCAATCCCTCCGTGCTCAAAGACGCCGTCGACAAGGCCTTCACCGACATGCTGGCGACGCTGGACCTCGGCCAGATCCTGCCGGCCGCGGACGTGAAGAAGCTCGACGACGACTTCGCCGCCCTCATCGCCAAGCTGCAGGCCCTCGACCCCGGCAAGCTCGTCGTCGACGTGGTCCAGCCCCAGTTCGATGCCACGGTGAAGCCGCTCATCAAGGCGATCGACCTCTCGGCGGCCCTCGACGCCGTCGCGCAGATGCTCACCAACATGAAGGGGGATCTGAAGACCCAGCTCGAGAAGGTCAACAAGGCCTACCAGGCCATGCTGGCCGCCGTGCCGGCGCTCAACCCGATGGCCATTGCCGGAGAGGTCGCGGGGGCGATCGGCGGCGCCCTGAGCGGCTCGGTGGGAGGCCTGTTTTGAGCACGACCACCTGCGCCCCCGGCATGCTGCTCCTGCGGCCCCAGCGGCTGAAGCGGGCTGCGCCCGGCGCCTCGGACGAGGCGCTGCTCGACGACCTGCTGAGCCTCATCGGCAAGATCGGCGTCGACAAGGCGTCGGGCGGCACGATCCTGAGCACGCTCGAGGCCTGTGCCGAGCCCCTCGGCCTGCGCCTCGTGCAGCGGGCCGGCGGCGGCTTCGACCACGCCATCCACCGCCTCCAGGACCTCCTCAGCCCGCTCAGCCACCGGCTCCAGGCCCTGGGCTCCTCGCTCAGCGCCGGCCCCGGGTTGGCTCAGGTTGCGGACTTCGCCGTCACCCTGCTCTCGACGCTCGCCGAGGGCGCGGCGGGCCTTTCGATCCAGACGCTCCGGGCCCGGGTCGGGACCATCCTCGACGTCGTCCAGAACGACCTCACGTCTGGAGCGATCGAAGCCGAGATATGGTCGCTCTTCGACGACGTCGTCGCCCGCCTCGAGGCGATCCCGGCGGAGGCCGCTGCCGCCGTGCGGGAGAACCGGCTGGCGGTCGTCGCCATCATCAGGCGGATCAAGCTTCGCCTCCAGGGCGTGGTCCACCTCCCGGACCTGAGCGCCGACCGGGTGGCGTCGGCGCTCTTCGACGAGCTGAAGGGCGGCGGCATCGCCGCCGCGCTCGACAAGGTTGCATGCGTCGGCAAGGGACTGGGCGCCGGGTTGACGGTGGCGACCGACCTGGCCAAGGTCGTGCCCTTCACCGGCTTCGGCTCCCACAGCCTCGGCGCGGGCGATGGCAGCCCGACCCCCACCGTCACGACGGTGCCGCCGCCCGACGCGGTTTCGAAGTACCTCTGGTACGGGAGCTGGCTCCTCGGCGACAAGAACCGCACCGACTGGCAAAAGGTGTTCGGCTCGTGGATCTTCCTGGACCTCTGGCGGCCCAAGCGCGACGTCTGGGTGGGCGGGGACTCCCAGGTCTGGTTCGGCGACAACCTCCTCCTCTCGGGGACCGACATCACCTGGGACCAGCTACCCAACCTCATCGATGTCACAACGGGCGGCGTCGCCCGGCCCCACCTCCGGTACACCTTCAAGCACGTCTCGGCACCCGTGATGGAGGACATCGCCCGTCACACGGCGTGGGCGATCGACGCCTTGGAGGCCCTCCAGCACATCTTCTCGATGTCGGGCCTCACGATCACCAAGGGCGGGATGGTGTCGGCCACCGACCTCCTGGAGCTGCTGGAGGTCTCCGGCCTGACCGTCTTCGAGGCCGTCAAGCGGATGCCGTGGAAATTCTTCATCCGCCGCAAGACCTCCAGCTTCGGCGGCTTCGCCCTCGGCACGGCCCTGCCGTTCCTGGTCTTCAGCTTCCCCGGCACGTTCCAGGGTTTGCACACCAACGCGACGGCGGGAGAGGGGCTGGCCTTCTACGGCCTGTTGCTCCTGTCGGATCTCATGAACATGATCGGCGCCGGGCTCATCGGCGGAGCGCTGCGCGACGGCCTGCTGTCGTGGCTCACGATCATCAACTACGACCCCTCCGTGGGCGACTCGACCAGCGCCGACAACCGGCCGGACAACCGGAGCCAGATCGACGGCATCGTCGGCCTGTTCACGTTCCTGAGCACGCTGGTGCTGGTCAAGGTCGTCGTGGACCGCAAGGACTACGGCGTGCAGTCGTCGAACTTCGGGCCCCTGGCGAAGCTCATCCTCGAGTACGGCCTGCTGGGCGGTCTTGGCTTCGGGCTGCTCGGCGGCGCCCTGGGGACCCTTGCGGCGTGGGCCATCGGGGCAATCTGGGGGGCGGGGTCGGGCGTGGTCGATGCGAAGGTGCTGGGCCTGACCGTGCTCAGGACCGCCCTCAGCTCGGCCGTGCCGCACGCCTTCATGCCCGCCCTCTACGGCCTGAAGGAGAACGACACGAGCGGGGGCACGTGGAACCCGACGGGAGCTGCCTTCAAGGGCTACCCGGACGACAGCGCCTCCCCGTACTTGCTGCCCTGGGCGGCCGGGGGCAGCATCATGTGCTTCCAGGGCAACTTGGGCCTGTTCAGCCACAACTTCGTCAACCCCACCGAGCAGGTCTACGCCTACGACCTCATGCTCGACAAGGGGACCGAGATCCTCGCCTCGAGGCCCGGGACCGTCGTGGACTACTTCGACTGGGTCCCCGACGGATCGCACTCCAAGACGAACACGACGCCCACCGGCCCGGTCCTTCCGGTTGCGGGCCAGACGCAGGGCCAGGTGTGGAACTTGGAGGGGGCCCCCGACCCGGTCCACGACCTCGGACCCGCCAGCGCCAAGACCACCACCTACGCGATCTACGGGCACGGCCAGCAGGGCACGGTCCGGTCGTCCTTCCTGGCCAACGCGATCCAGCCGCAGAACATCATCGGGACGGTCGTCCAGCGCGGGCAGGTCATCATGCACGCCGACAACACTGGCAACAGCTTCTGCAACCATGTCCACATCGAGGTCCGGCCGGGTGCGGCGCCCGTGGCGCCGCCCCCCGGCGGCCCGCTCACGCCGGTCACGATGGCGACCGTGGCGCAGAACCCCACGATCCCCTTCGTCTTCAAGGGCGACGGCAACCTGAAGTCCCGGCGCTTCTACAAGTCCAACAACACAAGGGTGGGGAACTGACCGTGCTGAAGCCCACCTACACCATCAGCCTCGGCGGCTTCACACTCGCGTCCGATCACCTCGCCCCGCTGGTGGCCCTCAGCGTCGAGCGGGCGAAGAACGCCGGCGCGGACTGGGCCACCGTGACGATCGGGCGGGCCCAGGCCGTCTCCGTCTCCCAGGGGGACTCCGCCACCGTGTCGCTCGGCTGGGACGGGGACACGACGCTCGTCTTCACCGGCGAGGTTGAGGCCGTGACCCAGGAGGTCACCGGGATCACGGTCACCTGCGCCGGCCGCCAGATCAAGCTCCTGCGGGCGCGCCCGGACCAGGCGTACGCGAGCCAGTCCGCCGGCCAGGTCGTCTCCGCCCTCGCGGGTGACGCCGGCGTCGACACCGACACCGTCGAGGACGGCGTTGACCTTCTCGTCTACCACGTGGACTCGGCGCGCCGGGCCTGGGACCACTGCCTCGGCCTCGCCCGGCGCTGCGGCTTTGACTGCTACGCCAACGCCGACGGCACCCTGGTCTTCGCCCGGTTCGCCTCGACGTCGCCGGACAAGACCTTCCGTTACGGCGCGGAGGTGCTCTCGGCCTCGCTCCAGCGCTGGCGGCCGGACGACGGCGTGGCGGTCGTTCCCGAGCGCCCCGCCAGCGGCGAGGGCGACGACACGTCCGCCTGGCTGGTGAAGGATCCCTCTCCCTACCGCGGGGAGGCGGGCGGGACCGCGACCCTGATCCTCTCCGACCCCCTGCTGCGCACGAAGGACGCCGCCGACTCCTCCGCCGCCGGGCGGGTGGCCTTCCGCCAGCGCGAGACGGTCACCGGGGACGTCGAGCTGGTCGGCACCCCGGACGTGACGCTCGGACAGGCGGTCGCCCTGAGCGGGATGCCCGACGACTCCTGGAACGACACCTACCAGGTGGTCGCTGTCCGCCACGTCCTGGACGGCCGCCGAGGCTTCCGCACGCACGTGGGCATCGGTGGCATGCCCGACGCCGGAGGGGGCCTGTGAAGGCGCCGCCCCGCCCGCGTGGCGC
>WNFJ01023707.1_pt1 | contig 14651 bp, 11 predicted proteins | sample 5400461 | NCBI WGS metagenome assembly WNFJ01 (sample SAMN13153349, study PRJNA577476) | soil metagenome | isolation source: 115 cm saprolite on Douglas fir-dominated hillslope | place: USA:California | collected 2013-09-17 | reverse complement strand
TCGATCTGCCGAGCCTCGAGGGGGTCGAGGAGGTGGTGATCTCCAAGGAAGTGGTCGAGGGCACCGCGCGGCCGCTCTACATCTATGCCGACCGCGCCGGGGACGCCGGCGCGAGCGCCTCCTGAGGGATCGACCGAATATGCCGATGAGTCCCCGCTTTTCGCGGGGACGGCGGCTTTGCCGCCGCTTTCACAGGGCCTGCGGCGGCTTCGCCCGCCTTACTTGACACCCCCCCGAGCCGGGCCCACGTATAGCGTACGAACAGATCGCGTACGACCGATTCCGGGCAGGGCTTCGTACTCGTCAGCAGCGCTTTCTCGCTGACTTTCCGTCCTCCCTGCCGTCTCATCGCACTCCGCTGCGATCGCGCCTAGCGGGTCCCGGCGGAGGGGCAAAACAGGGAAATTCCGGGCCATGTCCACGACAAAACCACGCCCGTCGCTCACGCCCGGCGAAGTCCGGGCCTACCCGGTGCTGCCGCTGCGCGACATCGTGGTGTTCCCGCACATGATCGTGCCGCTGTTCGTCGGCCGGGAGAAGTCGATTCGCGCGCTCGAAGAGGTGATGCGCAGCGATACCTTCATCCTGCTGGCGACGCAGAAAAACGCCTCCGACGACGATCCGTCGACCGATTCCATCTTCGAGGTCGGCACGCTGGCGAGCGTGCTGCAGCTGCTGAAATTGCCCGACGGCACCGTCAAGGTGCTGGTGGAGGGCGTCGAGCGCGCGAAAATTCTCAAGTACACCGGCCGCGTCGACTATTACGAAGCCGACGCGACCAGCTTCCAGGATGCGACCGGCGAACGCGTCGAGGCCGAGGCGCTCGCCCGCTCGGTGGTGACCGAGTTCGAAGGCTATGTGAAGCTCAACAAGAAGGTCTCGCCCGAGGTCGTCGGCGTGGTGCAGCAGATCGACGATTACGGCCGCATCGCCGATACCGTCGCCTCGCATCTCGCGGTGAAGATCTCCGACAAGCAGGGCATCCTCGAGACCGCCTCGGTGAGCGAGCGGCTGGAGAAGGTGCTGGGCCTGATGGAGAGCGAGATCTCGGTGCTGCAGGTCGAGAAGCGCATCCGCACCCGCGTCAAGCGCCAGATGGAGAAGACCCAGCGCGAATACTACCTCAACGAGCAGATGAAGGCGATCCAGAAGGAGCTCGGCGACGAGGAGGGCCGCGACGAGCTCGCCGAGCTCGAGGACAAAATCAAGAAGACCAAGCTCTCCAAGGAGGCGCGCGAGAAGGCGACGCACGAGCTCAAGAAGCTCCGCCAGATGTCGCCGATGTCGGCGGAAGCCACGGTCGTGCGCAACTATCTCGACTGGCTGCTGTCGATCCCGTGGAACAAGAGGACCAAGATCAAGAAGGATCTCATCCACGCCCAGGAGATTCTCGACAACGACCATTTCGGCCTGGAGAAGGTCAAGGAGCGCATTGTCGAGTATCTCGCGGTCCAGCAGCGCGCCAACAAGCTGACCGGCCCGATCCTGTGCCTGGTCGGCCCGCCCGGGGTGGGCAAGACGTCGCTCGGCAGATCGATCGCGCGAGCCACGGGCCGCGACTTCGTGCGCGTCTCGCTCGGCGGCGTGCGCGACGAGGCCGAGATCCGCGGTCATCGCCGCACCTACATCGGCTCGATGCCCGGAAAGATCATCCAGTCGATGCGCAAGGCCAAGTCCAGCAATCCACTGTTCCTGCTCGACGAGGTCGACAAGATGGGCGCCGATTTCCGCGGCGATCCGTCATCCGCGCTGCTCGAGGTGCTGGATCCGGAGCAGAACCACACCTTCAACGACCATTACCTCGAGGTCGATTACGACCTCTCGCACGTGATGTTCATCACGACGGCGAACACGCTCAACATTCCGCCGCCGCTGATGGACCGCATGGAGATCATCCGCATCGCCGGCTATACCGAGGACGAGAAGGTGCATATTGCGCGCCGGCACTTGGTCCCGAAAGCGCTCACCAAACACGGGGTAAGTGCCAAGGAGTGGGCACTCGACGACGAGGCGCTGCTCACCATGATCCGCCGCTACACGCGGGAAGCGGGCGTGCGCAATCTCGAGCGCGAGCTCTCGACCCTGATCCGCAAGGCGGTCAAGGAGCTGATCATCTCCAAGAAGAAGTCGATCAAGGTGAGCGCGGCCAACCTTGGCGACTACCTCGGCGTGCCGAAGTTCCGCTACGGCGAGATCGAGCCGAACGACCAGGTCGGCGTCGTCACCGGGCTGGCGTGGACCGACGTCGGCGGCGAGCTGCTCACCATCGAAAGCGTGATGATGCCCGGCAAGGGCAAGATGACGGTGACCGGCAATCTGCGCGACGTGATGAAGGAATCGATCGATCTCGGCGGCGGCGTCCTACGTGCGCTCGCGCGCGGTCGATTTCGGCATCGAGCCGCCGCGGTTCGACCGCCGCGACATCCACGTGCACGTGCCGGAAGGCGCGACCCCGAAGGACGGGCCCTCGGCGGGAGTGGCCATGGTCACCGCGATCGTCTCGGTGATGACCGGCATCCCGGCGCGCCGCGACGTGGCGATGACCGGAGAGATCACGCTGCGCGGCCGCGTGCTGCCGATCGGCGGTTTGAAGGAGAAGCTGCTCGCGGCGCTGCGCGGCGGCATCAAGACCGTGCTGATCCCCGAGGAGAACGCCAAGGACCTGGTCGAGATCTCGGAGAGCGTGAAGAGCGGGCTCGAGATCATCCCGGTCTCGCGCATGGACGAGGTGCTGGCGCATTCGCTCACCCGCAAGCCCGAGCCGATCGTCTGGGACGAGACGCAGGCCAAGCCCGCGCCGGAGACGCCGGCGCAGCCGGTCGAGGAGGAGCCGTCGGGGTTGACGGCGCACTGACCAGAGAGCGACGAAGGATCACGGAAGAGGACAGACGTAAAGTCTGTCCTCTTCCCGTTTCTGGAGCGCCGTGCGGCGCCGACACCGCGCGCCGTCGGGTGCGCCGATGGCGGAGTCAGGTCGGCACAATTCGCTTCTTCCACCGCTCGGAAGATGGAGTCTATGCTAGGGCCGAACGGCAAAGCCCCGTCGCAACAGCCATCGTAACTTCATGAACCCGATCATATCCGTCGCAAATCTGTCCAAAACCTATGCATCCGGCCTCCACGCTCTCAGGCGCATCAATCTCGACATTCGCCGCGGCGAGATCTTTGCGTTGCTCGGTCCGAACGGGGCCGGCAAGACCACGCTGATCGGCATCATCTGCGGCATCGTCAACCCAACCGGCGGCACGGTGACGGTCGATGGTCACGACATTGTCCGCGACTACCGTGCGGCCCGGTCCCTGATCGGCCTGGTACCGCAGGAATTGACGACCGACGCCTTCGAGACGGTTTGGGCCACGGTGAGTTTCAGTCGAGGACTTTGGGGCAAACGGGCCGACCGCGATCATATCACCGGAGTCCTGAAGGCGCTGTCGCTTTGGGACAAGAGGGACAGCAAAATCTTCACGTTGTCCGGCGGCACGAAGCGCCGGGTTCTGATCGCAAAAGCACTCTCGCACGAACCACAGATTCTGTTCCTCGACGAGCCGACGGCCGGCGTCGACGTGGAACTGCGCAAGGACATGTGGGGGATCGTGCGCTCCCTGCGCGCCGCCGGGGTGACCATCATCCTGACCACCCACTACATCGAAGAGGCGGAGCAGATGGCCGATCGCATCGGCGTGATCAACAATGGGGAACTCATCCTGGTCGAGGAGAAGGCCGAGCTCATGCGCAAGCTCGGCAAGAAGCAAATGACGCTTCACCTCCACGCCAAGCTCGATGCCATTCCGGCCGCGCTTGCAGCGCATCGCCTCATCCTCGCCGGGGACGGCACCGAGCTGGTCTACACCTATGATACCCAAGCCGGGCGCACCGGGATTACGACGCTGCTGCACGATCTCGGCACCGCCGGCATCGGGTTCCGCGACCTGAATACGACGCAAAGCTCGCTCGAGGACATCTTCGTCGACCTGGTGAGGCGGGGACAATGAACTTTCGGGCCGCCGGCGCGATCTATGGCTTCGAAATGGCGCGTACCGGGCGCACCCTGATGCAGAGCATCATCTCCCCGGTGATCTCCACGTCGCTCTATTTCGTGGTGTTCGGCGGGGCGATCGGCTCGCGTATCACCGAGATAGAAGGCGTCAGCTACGGCGCCTTCATCGTACCCGGACTAGTCATGATGATGCTGCTGACTCAGAGCACCGCAAATGCGTCATTCGGCATCTATCTCCCGAAATTCGTCGGGTCCATTTATGAGCTGCTGTCGGCACCGATCTCGTATGTCGAAATCGTGCTCGGCTATGTCGGCGCGGCGGCAACCAAGTCGATCATATTGGGGCTGATCATCCTGGCGACAGCCGGCCTGTTCGTCCCGCTGCGCATCGCCCATCCGGTCTGGATGATTGCCTTCCTCGTGCTCACCGCGGTCACGTTCAGCCTGTTCGGCTTCATCATCGGCATTTGGGCCGACGGATTTGAGAAGCTGCAGGTCATCCCGCTGCTCGTCATCACTCCGCTCACGTTTCTAGGCGGCAGCTTCTACTCCATGAGCGTTCTACCGCCGATTTGGCAGACGATCAGCCTGTTCAATCCCGTGCTCTACCTGATCAGCGGCTTCCGCTGGAGTTTCTACGGCATTGCCGACGTGGGCGTCGGCGTCAGTCTGGCGATGACCGTCTTGTTCATGGTCCTGTGTCTCGCCGGGGTGTGGTGGATTTTCAGGACGGGCTATAGGCTCAAGCAGTAGGATCTCGCCTTCTATCGCCGGCCAGGCTTGGTGGAAGCTCCCGACCACAATGTTCCGCACGAGTTCGCTTCCCGCCCGCTTGGCAACGGCCGGAAATCGGAACACACTGCCAGCCCCGAAATCCAGGAGGCAGAGATGGTCAAGCTCGCACTCGGCATCCTTGCACTGTCGCTGACGGCATCGGCTGGCTTAGCCGCGGAAATGACGGTTGTGGCCCCGGACGCGATCAAGTGGGGATCGGCCCCGCCCGCGCTCCCGAAAGGGGCGCAATTGGCCGTGCTGTCGGGGGATCCGGGCGCCGGCGGGCCCTACGTGATCCGAATGAAGCTGCCGGCAGGTTACCAAGTGCCGGCGCACAGCCATCCGACGACCGAGAACGTCACCATCATCTCCGGCACGTTCAACATCGGCATGGGCGACAAGCTCGACAAGAAGCACACGCAAGCTCTCAAGGCCGGCGGCTTTTTCTCGATGGCGCCAAAAATGAATCATTACGCCTGGACGAGCAGCGCTGCGATCATCCAGATCCACGGCGATGGGCCATTCGCGATCAACTACGTGAATCCGGCCGACGATCCCTCCAAGGGTGCGTCAACCTCACGATAAGCCCAATGCGGTGATCCGCGCGTCGGGAGGCCGGGACAAAGTCGGTGCGACAAGAACCCTCGGATCCACGATGGCCGGGGGTTGGGCCACATCCACTATTCACTCCATGTTGAATGCCTCCAGCTCCGCAGGCCGGTTTGGCCGAAGCCGTCATTGGTGGCAGCCGCTGATGGATCAATCCGGTTTGTGCGACGCGTGCCGCGGACCACCGCATCCGGGGGCCGAGGCCTTGTAGTTCCGGGCGTGCAGAGCCAATATGGGTGCTGCTGGGAACATGGAATTCAAATTTGGGACGGGCTCAGCTTCGGGAGGAATTTATGACAACGCCGCCATTCTCGTATCGACTCGACCGGCGCACGGTCCTCAAGGGGACCGCGGCGGCCGGACTCGTTCAGGTCACTGCGCCCTTCATCATTCAAGCGCGCGGCGAGGCGCCGCTTCGGATCGGAATGATCGATCCTCTCACCGGCGTCTATGCCGCGCCCGCGCAGAATGAGGTGACCGGGGCCAAGCTCGCCGTCGACCAGATGAACGCCAAGGGCGGTATTCTCGGTCGTCCGGTCGAGTTGCTGGTGGAAGATTCCGCGAACGACGTCGGCACCGGGGTGCAGAAGGCGCGCAAGTTGATCGAACGCGACCAGGTGACGTTTCTCATCGGTGACGTGAACTCGGGCATTGCCCAGGCCATCGCCCAGGTCACCAACGAGAAGAAAGTGCTGCACATCGTCTCGGGCGGCCACACCGATACGATCACCGGCAAGGACTGCAAGTGGAACGTCTATCGCGTCTGCAACACGACGCGCATGGAAGCGAATTCGGTTTCCGACCTGCTGTTCAACAAATACGGCAAGAAGTGGCATTTCGTCACGCCGGACTATGCGTTCGGCCACACCCTGCAGGGGGCGCTCGACGCCAACCTCAAGCGCTTGGGCGGCACGGTCACGGGCAACGAACTCACCCCGCTCGGCACCACCGACTTTTCCGCGTATCTCATCAAGGCCCGCGCCGCCAATCCCGACGTGCTGCTGCTGCTGGTCCAGGGCTCGGACATGATCAACTGCCTCAAGCAGATCGTGCAGTTCGGCATCGACAAGCAGATTCACGTCGCCGGAACTCAGCAGGAGCTCGAATCGCTCGAGGGCCTGCCGCCCGAAGCACGCATCGGCATCTGGATGTTCGAGTGGTACTGGAAGCAGGCGGGCGTGCCGAACGTCGCCGAATTCGTCGCGGAGATCCGCAAGCGCAACGGCGGCAAGGTGCCGACCGCGCGGCATTGGTTCGGCTACACCTCGGCGATGACGTTCGCGCTGGTCGCCAATCGCGAGAAGAGCGTGGATTCGCTGCAGCTGGCGAGAGCGCTCGGCGACTTCGAGCTGCCGCCCGAAGTCAAGCTGCAGCCCAACAAATGCTATTACCGCAAGGGCGACCACCAGCTGATGACCTCCGCCTTCATCGGCGAGGCGGTGTCGAACGGCAAGGACGATCCCGAGGATCTGTTCCGCGTCGACAATGTGGTTCCGGGGGACAAAACCTCGCCGGCCGAAACCGAGACCGGCTGCGCGTTGCAATGGCCCGCCTGAGGTAACGTCCGCTTTCCGCCGCGCTCGGGGCCGCATGGCCGCGTCCCGGGCCGGCGGAAAATTTGCGCATTCTGCCCCTCCGGGTGCCGGCTTCATGACGCAGCTGCTGCTCTTCAACGTCACCAATGGGCTGATCATCGGCGCCTTCTACGTGCTGATGGCGCTCGGCCTCTCGCTCATCCTCAATCTGAGCAACGTCATCAATTTCGCGCACGGCGGATTCCTGGTCGTCGGCGGCTACATCGCCTATACAATCACGCCTTATCTGGGCTTCTGGGGTGCGTTGCTGGTGGCGCCGCCGCTCACGGCGGTGCTCGGGCTCGCCATCGAGCGGGCGCTGATCCGGCCGCTGTACGGACGCGATCCGCTCTACAGCCTCCTGCTCACGTTCGGGCTCGCGTTCATCTTCGAGGACATGACGCGCTTCATCTGGGGCGCACAGGGCTTGCCGGTGACCATTCCGGCGTTCCTCGCCCAGCCGTTGAGCAGCGAGTTCTTCTTCATCACCGGCTATCGCCTGTTCATGGTCGGAATGGTGATCGTATCCGTCACGCTGCTGTTCGTGCTGCTGCGCTATACGCGCCTGGGCATCCGCATCCGGGCGGGCACGCTGGATCTCGAAACGGTGTCGGCGCTGGGCGTCAACGTGGGGATGCTGCGCTCGCTCAATTTCGCGGTCGGCATCTTCCTCGCAGGGCTGAGCGGCGTGCTCGCGGCGGGACAACTCGGCCTCGAGCCGACGATGGGGGCCGGGCTGCTGATGCCGAGCTTCATCGCCATCATCGTCGGCGGCGTGGGCAGCCTGACCGGTACGCTCTTGGGCGGCCTGCTCATCGGCGTCGCGTCGGGCGTGACCGCGGTGTACTTCCCGTCCGCGAGCGAGGCCGTCATGTACGTGCTGATGGCCGTGGTTCTGCTGATCCGTCCACGCGGATTGCTGGGCGAGGAAGGCATGCTGACATGACCGGCGGGGAGGGCGCGCGCAAGTTGATCGCGCGCGGCGCCATCTGGGCGGCGCTGGTGCTTGCGCCTTATTGGATGCCGCCGCTCGGCGGCTATACGGCGCTGGGCACCCGCGTGCTCGTGCTCGGCCTTGCGGCGATGTCGGTCAATTTCCTGCTCGGCTTCACCGGCGTGCTGTCGTTCGGCCACGCGGCTTATTTCGGCCTGGGTGCCTATGGCGCCGGACTCGCGCTGAAGTTCCTCGCCCCGAGCACGCCGCTTTCGCTCATCTGCGGCATGCTGGTGGGCGGGATCGCCGGCGCGATCCTCGGAGCGCTGATCGTGCGTCGCCGCGGCGTGTATTTCGCCATGGTCACCATCGCGTTCGGGCAGGTGTTCTATTACATCGCGTTCCAATGGAGCTCGGTCACCGGCGGCGACGACGGGCTGCGCGGCTTCTCGCGCCGGCCGCTCGACTTCGGCGCGTTCTCGATCGACATCCTGTCGAACGCCGAGAGCTTCTATTACTTCGTTCTGTTCTGCTTCGCGCTGGCGGCCGCCGCCATGGGGTTCGTGCTGCGATCGCCGTTCGGGCGCACCATGATCGCGATCCGCGAGAACGAGCGTCGTGCCCGCTTCCTCGGCATTCCGGTCGAGCGCCACATCTGGATCGCCTTCACGCTGTCGTGTTTTTTCATCGGCTTTGCCGGAGCGCTGTACGCGCTGCTCAACAATTTCGCCGACCCGAAGGGCTTGCATTACAGTCAGTCCGGCGATTTCGTCATCATGGCGGTGATGGGCGGGATGCGCAGTTTTTGGGGACCCCTGCTCGGCGCCGCGGTATTCGTCATCCTGCAGGACTATCTCTCCAGCATCACCGTCAACTGGATGTCGTTCATCGGGCTGCTGTTCGTGCTCGTCGTGCTGTTTTTCCCGCGCGGGCTGCTGGGCGCCATTCGCCGCAAGGTCCAGGTATGATGCTGCTGGAAGTCGTCGCCGCTACCAAGCATTTCGGCAGGCTCGCGGCCGTCCGCGACGTCTCGCTTGCGGTGCCGCAGGGAGAATTGCGGGCGGTGATCGGCCCGAACGGCGCCGGCAAGACCACGTTCTTCAATCTCATCAGCGGCCTGTTTCCGCCGACCGCAGGCCGCGTGGTATTCGACGGGCGCGACGTCACCGGAATGCCGGCGCACGCGCGGGTCATGCTCGGCATGGCGCGCACCTTCCAGATCACCGAGATCTTTCCGGAGCTGAGCGTGCGGGAGAACGTGCGCGTCGGCGCCGAGGTGGCGGCGGGGTTTCGGTTGCGGCCCTGGATCAGCCGAGCGGAAGGCGCGGAGTTGCAGCGCCGGATCGAAGAGACGCTGAGTCTCGCCGGGCTTGCCAACAAGGCCGACCGGCTCGTGGGCGAGCTTGCCCACGGCGATCAGCGCGCCGCCGAGATCGCCATGGCGCTGGCGTTGCGCCCCAGGCTGCTGTTGCTGGACGAGCCGACGGCCGGAATGGGCGACCAGGAAACCTACGAAATCACCCAGCTCATCCGCGGGCTGCATCGCGACGGCAAGCTCACGATCGTCCTCATCGAGCACGACATGCGCGTGGTGTTTCATTTGGCCGACCGGATCACCGTGCTCGATCAGGGCAAGCTGTTGGCTGAGGGCACGCCGCAGGAAATCGCGGTCAACGACGCGGTTCAGGCCGCTTATCTGGGTAAGGCGGCATGAGCGCGGCGCTCGAAGCCGAGGGGCTTCACACCTTTTACGGCAAGAGCCACATCCTGCACGGCGTGAGCCTACGCGCGGCCGAGGGAAAAATCACGACGCTGCTCGGGCGCAACGGCGCCGGCAAGACCACGACGCTGCGCAGCCTCATGGGCCTCACCCCGGCGCGCGAGGGTCGCATCACGGTGTTCGGCATGGATACCACGGCCTGGCCGGCGTTCCGGATCGCGGCGCTCGGCGTCGGCTACGTGCCGGAGGGGCGGCGCGTTTTCGCCAATCTGACGGTGGAAGAGAACCTCAAGGTGCCGCGCGAGCGGCAGGGCCCGTGGACGTTCGCGCGGATCTATCAATTGTTCCCGCGGCTCGCCGAACGCAAGCTGCACCGCGGCCGTCAATTGTCGGGCGGCGAACAGGAGATGCTGGCGATCGCCCGAGCGCTTCTGCTCAATCCGAGGCTTCTGATCCTCGACGAGCCGTCGCAGGGATTGGCGCCGCTGGTGGTGCGCGAGGTGTTCCGCATCGTCGCCGAAATGCGGCGCGAGGGCATCTCGGTACTGCTCGTCGAGCAGAACGCGCGGATGAGCCTCGAGATCGCCGACCAGGCCTACGTGCTCGACGATGGCAGGGTGGTCTATTCCGGCGCGGCGCGCGAGCTTGCGGCCGACGCCGCGCGCGTCAAGGCGCTGGCCGGTGCCAGCGCCGAGGAATGGACGCATGGCGCGGCGGGTTCATGACGGACGATCCGGTCATGCGAAACCCGTGCGGTTGCCGGACCCATCGGACGCAGCTTCGGAGCGCGCAACAATATTGGCACCGGGCGCCGCAAGCGTCCAGTGGACGCCCGTTTCCTGAAACTCGAGTACCGCCTTGCCTTGCAGCGTAGCCGGGACGGCCCTGGTGATCACCAGATGTCCGAACCCTTGGCGTACCGGCGACGTCACGGGCGGACCATTATATTCCCGCCAAAAAAGCCGCAGGGTTCCTCCATCGGCTTCGTTGTTCTCGAGCTCCCACCGAACTTGAACTCTCCCGGCGCGGACGGACAACGCCCCGTGCTCTGCCGCGTTGGTGGCGAGCTCATGCAGCGCAAGCCCGATTTGCTCGGCTGCCGTCGGCGTCAGCGTGACCGGCGGTCCGGCAATTTCCAACTGATCCGCGTCGGTCGTGATAAAGGGCGACAGCTGCGTGCGAATGAGATCGTGAAGCTCGACTCCGCGCCACGCTCCGGCGACGAGCAAGTTGTGGATCTCGACCAACGCATCGATCCGGGTCGCAAACGCCGATTGGAACTCCGCGAATGTTTGCGTCCTGAGAGCGATCTGGCGGGCTATGCTCTGGATGACGGCAAGCAAGTTCTTCGATCGGTGCGACAGTTCTCGCATGATAAGTTGAAAATGCTCTTCGTAGCGCTTGCGCTCGGTAATATCCGTATTCGTTTCGAGGATGGCGAGCGGCGATCCGTCGGCATGTTTATGGAGATCCCAATGGCTTTGCGAGACGACCTGCTGCCCGTCCTTGGTGTATTGTACGAGTTCCCCATCCCAGCTGCCGTCCCTGAACAGGATTTGCTTTATTTCCTGTAGCGGCACGGGGAACTCGGTTCGCAGCAATTGATGGGAGACTTTGCCGATCGCTTCGTCCTTGGTCCAACCGTAGAGCCGGCGTGCGCCCTCATTCCACAGCGTTATCTCGTCTTGGACGTTGCGGACAAGCACGTTGGCGAGATCGAGCACCCGCGCATGTTCGATGAGCTGCCTATTGCTGCTGTCGAGTTCCTCGACCATGTCTCGCAGCCGCTCTTCATGGCGTTTTCGTTCGGCAATCTCCTTCGTCATGGCCGCTTCGGCGCGGGCTCTCGCCACCGCGGCCCAGGTGCTTTCTGCCAGCTCCTTGCATAACGCGACTTCTGCCATAGTCCAGCGCCTCGGATGCTCCTGAAAAACATGCAAGGCCGCCTGGAGCCGTCGCTCTTTTACCAGAGGGACCGTTATGTGTGCCCGAGCGTGGATGGAGCGATACAGCGGGAAGAATGCCTCGTTGCGAGGATTGGTTTCCGTGTCGTCGACGACACGGGTCTCGCCGCGCATGAGCTGGTCGAGGGCAGCCGAACCGAATGCCTGCAACGGAAACCGGCCGGTAACATCGGACAAATGCTCCGCGTGCCACTGGGCTCGCGCGATGATATGCGCCGATTCGTCGATCTCCGAATATCCGGCGCGGGATGCGGCAAGATATCGTCCGATCGCGCCGGCCACTCGGGTCATGATCCTGTCGGGATCCGCAATGTTGCGCAGCTGGTCACTCAACTCGTAAATGAACCGCTCGCGATCATCTGCCGATCTGCGCATGGCGACATCCGCGCTCAAGGCCAGGCTCGGCACCGAGATGCTGATCATGAATGCGAGAACCAGAAGAAAGGAGTCGTTGATGTTGGAGCGGGCAAATGGCCCGCCCTCCATGACGGTGCCCCAGACCGCAAAACACGCGAGGATGAGTGCGACCGTGGCGGTATCGCGAGGTCCCGATCGCAGCGCCGCCCAAATCAGCGGCAGAATGGCCAAGAACGCCAGCGCCGCCCGGTCGGCCGTTTGCTCGAAGAGGGGGCTGAAAGCGACAATGCCCACGGCCAGCGCCGTCGCGAGAATCATTGCGGAGCGCAGCAGTTGGTCTCGATCGAGCGATGGAGGCGCACTCCACAATACGATCACCGGCGTAACGACCAGCGCGCCGGCCAGATCGCCGAGCCACCAGGTCATCCATACCGGTGCGAAATTCGACAGGTCGGCATACCCGGCGAGGCTCAGGCTGCCGACGCCGATCGTTGCGCTCGTCATCGTGCTGGGGCCCAAACCGATCAAGGTGAACTTGGCTACGCCGATCGGAGTTTCGAACGTATTGCGCCCATCGGACCATCGGTTGATCAGCCAGCCACCGATTACGGCTTCCAGCGTATTACCAAAGCCGATGGCGCAGGACGTATAGATCGAGCCGGCCGTGGTGAGGTTGACGAGGAACGCCCCGGCAAAGATCGCCGGCCAAATTCGGTGACCGCATAGCAGGATCGCAGCCAAAGCCAGGCCGGTCGGCGGCCATATGGGAGTCGCATTGGGATGGATGGACGCCAGGGTCAGGCTGAGTTTGGCGGCGGCGAAATAGACGACGGCGACGGCGGCAAGCTCAATCGGATACTTCGGCGGCCTGAGGATATCGGCAAGAATTCTTCGGGGGACCATCGGCCAGCCCTCGAGAGCGATCTGCGCGACAACCGGGTTATCTTAGCGCTTAAGATCGATTCTCGTCGATACCGGCAGGATCGGATCGGCCTGAATCCGATGAAGCGGCGGGAGCGAATCTGGGCTCGTGACGGTCAGCCGGTATACTTCTCGCCCCATTCTTTCAGCGTCTTGAGGACGGGACGAAGTTCGCGGCCTTTGTCGGTCAACGCATATTCGGCTCTGGGCGGATGCTCGTTGTAGAACTGCCGCCGGATGATGCCGCCATCCTCGAGCGTCTTGAGACGGGCGGACAGCGTATTTGGGCTAATACCGGCCAGAGAGATTTCCAGATCATGGAATTTGCGGGGACCATGGCGCACCAGGTCGCGCAGGATCAGGATCGTCCAGCGTTCGCCGATGATCTCGAGGGTGCGCGCCACCGGGCAGCGTCGGTCGTAGACGATCGACATGCATTGGCTCCGAATTAAAGCCGGCCGCCGGCCATGGCGTGCGGCATCTCGGCTCGGCCCCCGGCCTGCACAGAATACGAGCCCTTGTGAATATAATATATATAGTTTATATAAAAACGCTAGCCTATTCGCTGGTTTCGAGAGACCGCTGGCGCTGGCGGCGGAGTAGACCCCCGATGATCAAAGCCCGGATGGTTCGCGACGCGATGGCCCGGCAGCGGCCGCCCGGCGCAGCTTCCGTCGCGCAGGTATTGCCGGGCCAAGACGAAATCTCGCCCGTGCCGGTGCAGATTGCCGCCGGATCCCAACCGCCGGTCGATCCCAAGGTGCGCGCCCGGCAGGCGATCCTGCATGGGCCCGTCCTGGCCACGATGCTCGGCCTGGCCGGGCCCACGATCCTGGTGCTGGTGGCGCAGGTGGCCGTCGGGGTGGCCGAGACGTTCTACGTCAGCTATCTCGGCACTGCGGCGCTCGCCGGCGTTGCGCTGGTCTTTCCGATTCTGATGCTGATGACCATGATGTCCAACGGCGGCGTCGGCGGCGGCGTGGCGTCGGCCGTTGCGCGCGCCATCGGCGCCGGCCGCAATGACGATGCCGACGCGCTGGTCACGCATGCACTGGTCGTCGCGGTCGTGTTCGGACTGCTGTTCACCGCCGTTGCCTTGATTCTGGGCCCGGCGATATACCGCGGGCTCGGCGGCACCGGGCCGGTGCTGGACGCCGCATTGACCTATTCGGGTTTCGTCTTCGCCGGCGCCGTGCCGAGCTGGATCGTCAGCCTGCTTGCGGCGGCGGTGCGCGGTGCCGGCAACGTCAAGTTCCCGGCGATCGTGACCTTGTCCTCGGCGGCCGTGCTGGTTCTGCTCTCGCCGGCGCTGATCTTCGGCATCGGCCCGATTCCCCGTCTCGGCATCGCCGGCGCGGGAATCGCGGTGACAAGCTTCAACGTGGTGGCGGCGGTCGTCCTGCTTCGCTACCTCGGCTCCGGCCGCGCGGTTCCGGCGTTGCGGCGCACCCGGCTCGAGGCCCGCCTGTTCCGCAGCATTCTCGGCGTCGGACTGCTCTCCGCGCTGGGCACGGTGCAATTCAATCTCACGGTGCTCCTGGTCACCGGTGCCGTCGGACTGTTCGGGACCGACGCGCTCGCCGGCTACGGCATCGCCTCGCGCCTCGACTATTTGCTGATCCCGCTGCTGTTCGGCCTCGGCACCGCGGCCGTCACCATGGTCGGCACGAACATCGGCGCGGGCGCGGCGGCGCGGGCGCGGCAGATTGCCTGGACCGGGGCGCTCGTGGCCGCCGCAGTGGCGGAAGCCATCGGCGTCTTCGTGGCGATTTTCCCCGCCGCCTGGCTCGGATTGTTCAGC